>Ga0302114_10000530_pt1 | contig 26610 bp, 15 predicted proteins | sample AG5_Surface_MG_FD_203107 | JGI IMG/M metagenome (GOLD analysis project Ga0302114, IMG submission 203107) | Marine microbial communities from Western Arctic Ocean, Canada - AG5_Surface | ecosystem: Environmental > Aquatic > Marine > Oceanic | place: Canada: Western Arctic Ocean | collected...
CGGCCCGCGGCGCCTGCCAGTCCATGCGTATGGGCCGACCCATGCAGTCGTGCCCGTTGAGCCCCGCGGCTTTGTCGAGGTCCTCATCCGTGGCGAAGTCCGCGAAGCCCACCCCGCGGAACTCCCCGGTGTCCTTGTTCGTGAGCCACCGCACCGCGCTGAGCTCCACGCCGGCGTTGTCTTTGAAGAAGTTGTAGATGGCGTCGTCGTCGATGGCGAAGTTGAGGTTCCCCATGAAGAGGGTGTAGCACCCCGGCGGTTTGGCCCCCATGGGCTTGACCTCCGTCTTCCGCGCGGCGTGTGCGGCGCGTTTCTCCGAACCCTCGGTGCCGCGCTGCTCCCAGCCGCGGATCTTGGTCTCCCGTCCGTGCACTTCCCGCCCGGTGGCGGCGATGGCGGCGTTGGCGCCCTCCTGGGTGTCGAACTCCACGACGCCGGCGCCCAGGAATTTCTTGGTGTCCTTCTCCTCGAACCAGTTGATGCTGAGCACGTTGCCGCAGTCCGCGAAAGCCTCCTTGACGGCGTTGTCGTCGATGGACCACGCGAGGTTACCCATGTACACCTTGGTGGGGTTGATGGGGTACGTGCCCGGCGCGGGGGGGATAGCCTTGCCGTCGGATGCGGCCGCCGACTTTTTCTTCATGGGCGCATCGTGATCGATCTCCGTCTCGGCGGCGGCGGGGTCCGTCGCGGGTTCCTCCTCGCGCTCGCGCTTCTTATCCTTCTTCTCCTTCTTCTCTTTCTTCTCCTTCTTGTCCTTCTTCTCCTTCTTCTCCTTCTTCTCGCCCATGGTGTCCGTCAGTGATGTCACGCGCGCGTGGTGCGCCGATGGAAGTGAAGTGCCGCTTCCGCCGACGACACTGAACTTCGACGAAAAAAAATGATGTTGAAAAAAATTGTTATTACAAGTACAACGAGCCGAGCGGCGACTTCTCACTCCCTCCAGCGGAGCATCCATCCCACGGCACCGGGACACTCTCCCACTCTCCACTCTCATACCCACGGCGGAGAGTCTTCGCCACGCACGCATCACTCCACCGTCACTGCTCAAGCGGTGTGAACGGAAAGTCCGGATTCCGCTGAAGCCAATTCCGTTTGTCCCATCCGGCGTCGCCGTTTACGAAGTGAACGCTGTACGCGTGCCTGCTCTTTGCGCTCGTGTTCGGCGCGCTATAGTGCACGTTCTCGCCGTGCAGCACCACCATCGTCCCAGCCTTGACCTCCAGGGGCGAGAACTTCTTTAAATCCCAGTGTGGGTACTCCCCCTCGAACTCCACTTTCGTTCGGGTCTGCGGGTCCACCACCATGCGCTTCGCCACGCCGTCCACGTGGCTGCCTTTGAGCGCCCAGAGGCACCCGTTGCCTATGGAGCAGTCCTGGAGCGCGATCCAGATGCCGGTGCACGTCATCGGGTCGGTGTGGAGGAAGGTTGAGTCCTGGTGCGCTGAGACCTCGCCGCCGATGCGCGGGTTTTTGAAGATGAACATGCTCTGCACCGGCGTCGGCTTGTCCATGCCGAGCGACCTGAGGGTGTTGCCGACCTTCTCGGACCTGGAGAACGCGCGAAAGGTTGGGTCGAGGTCGTGCATGGCGTGGCCGATCTTGTTGATGGAACGCGACTTGGCCTGCCGGAGCTCGCCGGTCGCCTCGTCGAAGGCGTCCTCCTCGAAGAAGAAGGAGAGATGGTTGCCGCTGTCGAGGAAGTAGGCGTCGCTCGTGCGCTTCTGGTCCTTGGTGGTGAAGATGGATCTGGGCACGGTGGCCGGGTCGAAGGCATCCACGAGCTCGTCCGCGCGCGACAGCATGCCCTCGACCTCCTCCGGGGAGGCGAAGTCGGGGAGGACGAGGAAGCCGTCTTTGCCGAACTGCTCAACCTGCTCGGGGGTGAGCGTCCCGTCGAAGGCGATGCCCATGGCGACGCGCGACTCCTTGGTTCTCAGTGCCTCGAGGGGAGCTGTACTGACGCGCTCGGCGTTTCTAGCGCGCGACGATACCCGCCCGCGCGCCTCCACAATGGATAAGGAGCGTCCGGGTTCAAATAGCTTTCTTCGTCCCGCACCGAAATTTTCGCGGGCGAATCAGTTCCGACCTCGCGGAGGAGTGCGCCCATGACGACGGGATGGGACGGCCCGGTGGCTAGGTTCCATCGCGCCGCCGCGGCGGTGCTCAGGGACGCGTCCAGCCCGGATGAAGCCGCCGGGGCGCTGGTCATGGTCCGCGGCGTCGTCCTCGGCCAGGACCCATCGCCCCGGATGGATGAAAACGACGACGTCAGGGAAGCGTCGTCGTCGTCGCGCGCGCTCGCGTCGGAGTACGCCGAGGCGCGCGGCGTATCGTCGAAGGACGACGCTTCGGATCGATGGGTCGGTTTCGATGCCGTCGGCGAGGAGATGCTCCACTGCGTCGCGCCTCGATGGCTACCCCTCATGCGGTCGCACGAAAGGAGAGCACTGCACGACGAGATCCTCGCGGCGATGCCGCCGACGATCGCGATTCGCGTGCTGGTTCCCGCGCTCTCGCCGTCGTCCACGGCGACGGGGCGTGACCTGGACGAGCGCAGCAAGACGGCGGTGGCGACGGAGGCGGCGCGCGCGCTCGCCGCCGCGCTCGAGCGGGGCATCGCGCGCGACATCGTCTCGAACCTATCACCGACAGATGGGGTGGATGCGATAGATGCCATCAACGCGCTGATGTCCGCGGCGGACCGACTGGAGCTCCCGCCCGGTTCGCACAGCTGTGTCGCGGCTCTACACCCCACCGCGCTCGCGAGGACCGTCGCGACACAGCTGTGCGACGCGACGAGGCGCGTCGACGTGAACGATGGGACACGCACAGCTGTGTTTCACGCGGCGGCGAGCTGCGTTTCGCGCGCGTGTCGACGCGGCGACGCGGACGGCGTCGCCGACGCGTTCCTCGATTGCCTCGTGACCGACTCGTGCGCTGACGTGTCGCGCCCCGATTGGGCGAACGAGTTGGTGGACGCCATGCCCGACGCGCATGCCGCGGCAAAGCTCGCGCAGGCCGCGCTGGGACGCGGCGCGGCGCGGGGTTTGTCGTGGCGCGCTTGCGAGCGTTTGTTGCGGTCGATGTTCTCGGCTCGTTTCCGTCGATGCGTGTCGACGCGTCACGCCATCTGTGACGGCATGCTCCTCCGCCGGCCCCAGCCACGGCGCGTGCTCCCCGCGTTGATTCGCATCGCACTCGTGGACCCGCCGGTTGGGTTCTCGTCGGAGGATGCGGCGGTGACGCGTCACCGACGGACGGTTGCGGCGGCTTGCGTGGACGCGTGGTCGCAGATTGAATTAGTGCGAGGGGGATCGGGCGCTATGCAGGGTCACGTGGCGTCCGTGCTGGCCGCGTCGATCGCGACGGGCTGCTTGATACAAAGCGGTGGTGATGCGAAGGACGGAGACGGCGGAGGAGCTCCCGCGGTCACCCCCGCGGGCTTGATGCGCGGGATAAGCGCGCGGTTGGACTCACCCGATGCGCGGATTCGCCGGCACGGGCAAAAAGTGGCGGTGGCGCTGTCGCGGGTGATGTCGCCGGACAGGCCGCTCACCTTTGACGATGCGGAGGATTACGGCGCGTCGGAGACCGCGGGGACGGTGTCGGAGGATGAGGAGGCGTGGGAGCGTGACGCGTGGAGGCTAAAGGAAGGTTCGGCGGAGGAGGAGGAGGACGCCGAGGCTGATTCCTTCGTCGCGTCGGTCCTCAGCCCGGAAACGCCGGAAGACACTCCAGAAACTCCAGACGACGACGACGATCGGGAGGCTGAACACGACGAAACAGACGAGGACCTACAGGAGGACTTTGACGATCCGGACGGTGCGGTGAGGCTGGGAGGAGGCGCGCGGCGCGAGGACAGCTCCGACGACGAATCAGACGAGGACGACGCGTCATCCGAGGGTTCGGCGCTAGAACCGTACGACATCTCCGACGAAGAAGAGAGCGACGAAGAAGAGGGCGACACCGAGGGCGGCGGCGGTGACCGACGGACCCTCGTGGACCCCGCGGTGCGCAGGGCCAAGGCGGTTCGGGCCACCGCGCGACGCATCGCGCGGCTTCCCAAACCCAAGACGCTGTCATCATGCGTCGACGCCTTGCGCCAGGCTCGACGCGCGGAGGAGACGAGTTCGTCCAAGTCGACGATCGACAGGGCGGACGAGGCGGAGGGTGCGGTGCACGCCGCGGAAGCGCTGATCCGCGCGGCGCCCGAAGAGATCATCGGGTGCGCGCCCGCGTTGGTCTCCGCGTTGTTACACGCGCACCCGGCGACGCCCGACTACGAACCGATGGGCGCGGCGAGGATGAGAGCGTTGGCAGCCGTCGCGGTGATAGTCCCGGGTCTCGCGGGTCCCGCGCTTGTCATCGAGGGGTTTACGTCGGGGCGGTGCGACGCGGGGCAGAAGCTGGAGGTGCTGGACGCGGTGGCGGACGCGGCGAGGGAACTCGCGGCGCTGCCCCCAATCGTCGACCGTGATCAGACAGAGAACCGTGACAATGAGCGGTTGATCGGGAACGATAAATCCAATGAATCCAATCCGCGGAAGGTTGGTAAAGAGAGGGTGTTCGCGCCCGCGAGCCTCGCGCGGCTCAGGGGAGGAACCAAGGCGTTACGCGATGCGAGACCGAGGCGCACCCGCGCGCATCTCATCGGCGCGTCCCTCGCGGGTCCCCTTCTCGCCAGAGCCGCAGAGATGGTCCACTCCGCCGAAAACGCATCCCGCGTCACCGCCGTCGAAGACGCCAAAGTCAAACTAAACCCAAACACAGCTGTGCACGTCCCGGGCGGGGGTATCGACGCACTGGTCATGGGACGTTTGCTTGGGTGCCTCGGGGAGTGCTGCGCCGCCGCCAGGAACGCGCCGGATGCCGCTAAAATCGCAGGCGCCGTGTTGGAACTTTCGTTGAACCCCGCGGTGTTTGCCCATACGCAGCCGCACGTGAGACGCGCGGCGTTGTTCGCGTGCGTGGGCGCGGTGACGTCCGTGCCGCCCGCCGCCGCGTGGCACGCGCTGAGCGGCGGGGTCGGGGGCGTCGCGGCGGGGTCGCCGCTCGCGGGTTTGCTCGCGGCGCTTGAGGACGCGGCCGGGTGGGCGAGGGGGCGGGACCCGGATGGGGACGTGAGGGCTTTGGCGCTGCGGGCGCAGTTGTCGGCGGCGGATCTGAGGCAACGGGCGGTGGCGGTGGGAACGGCGGGAGGGGTGGATCCGAACCGCGCGGATCCGATGTACCTGCTGAAGAACGTGTCGTCGTTGATGATTGGGGACATGTGAGCGTTAGCCGAGGTTGTCGTTACGAGGAAACTAGTCTACACAGAACTTCACGCGTGCTATTATTTGCACTCCTTGCACTGATGGCGCTGACGACCGTGCTCGCAGATTCCAGACCCACCGCACTCCTTGCACTGGTAGCGTATACGACCGTGCTCGCAGATTGATCCCCCGCCGCACTCCTTGCAATGAGTGCGCCGACGACCATGCTCGCATATGCCCTTCCCACCGCACTCCTTGCACTGAGAGCGCATACGACCGTGCTCGCATATTTGTGACCCGCCGCACTCCTTGCACTGAGAGCGCATACGACCGTGCTCGCATATGTGTGACCCACCGCACTCCTTGCATCTATCTCGCCGACGACCGTGCTCGCAGATTGATGCACCACCGCACTCCTTGCACCTAGAGCGCTGACGACCGTGCTCGCAGAATGCAGACCCAACGCACTCCTTGCACTGATAGCGCTGACGACCGTGCTCGCAGATTGATGCACCACCGCACTCCTTGCATCTAGAGCGCACACGACCGTGGTCGCAGATTGCACCCCCACCGCACTCCTTGCATTTAGAGCGCTGACGACCGTGCTCGCAGATTGATGCCCCATCGCACTCCTTGCACAGAGAGCGCCGACGACCGTGCGGACAAGCGCTGCACACCTTGCAGTTCGAGCGGTACTTCACCCCGTGCTCGCATGGGCCCTTGTGGGGAGGGGCCCTCTTCCGCTTCGTCCCTTTCGTCTTCAGACTCGCATCTTTCGCCTCCTCCTCAACTTTGTCGATATTCTCGACGGCGATCCTGACCCTGGGTCGCCACACCGTCGTCGTCCCCCCCATGCGGCTTGCAAGCGCCCCGACGAATGTTTGTTTTTCTAGGCGACCGTGAGGTAACAAGTCGAAAAATTCAACCTTCAGTGTAGTCGTCACCCACCGCGCCACATGGCCGCGGCGGCGACCGCGCGATGGTCCCGCGTCGTATCTCCTATACCCACGAGATTCGGCGACCGTACCAGGAGCACCCCCGCGGTTGGTGTCCCGAGGCGATCCCATGTGCCCGATGGCATCATCTGGAAAACTCGTCGAGATAGCACTGGCGCGTGCCGGGCCATCTTGTTCTCGGGGTTCGACCCGTCCCCCGACGCGGTCCTCGCGATCCTCGCCACCTGTGCGGCGGGCGCCAAGCTCGCCGAGGAGAAAACCAAGCTCGGCGCGAACATCTCCGCCCCGCTCCTCGCCATGGCCTCCGCCATGCTCCTCGCGACGACGGGGATCATCCCATCATCGTCCCCCGCGCTGGACCTCGTCTGGCGCACGCTCATGCCGTTGGCCGTCGCGCTCTCCTTGCTCGGGGTCAACCTGCGGGACGCCGCGCGGACCTCCGGCCCCGCACTCGCGGCGTTCGCGGTGGGCGCCATCGGATCCATCGCAGGCACCGTCGTCGCCTACGCCCTCGTCGGCAGCTCGCTCGGACCAGACTCGTGGAGAGTCGCCGCGTGTCTGTGCGCCAGCTACGTCGGCGGGAGCCTCAATTACGCCGCCACCGCGCAGGCGTTGGGGCTGAGCGCGGCGCCGGGCGGGCAGGCTGCACTAGCCGCGGGGATGGCCGCGGATAACCTCGCGATGGCGGTGTTCCTCTCCGCGCTCATGGTCGCGAGGGCGGAGCCCCCCGAGACGGAAAAAGCATTCGCCTCGTGGTTGGAGACGAGCGCCGGCGATGACGGAAACGCCGGGGGGAACGAAGCACGCGTCACGAACGGAGGAGATTCGCGGCGAGGACCAAGCGCGAGGACTGTGGCGTGCGCGCTCGCGGCGGCGCTCGTGTTTCTCGAGTTGGGTAAGCTCCTGGCGCGCGCGTTTGGACTCCCGGCGGGGACGAGTTTAGGAGTTTCCTCCGCGCTCATCCCCGCGGTGGCTTGGACCGTTGGTAAGGTTACCCGGTCCGGTGTGATGGACGCGGGTCCCGAGCCGTTCGCGGGGAGCGACGCGGTGGGCGGCGCGCTGATGCTGGTGTTCTTCGCGGCGCTCGGTGCGTCCGCGGACCCGGCCGTGGCGGTCAGAGCCGGGGGACCCGCGCTAGCGTTCATCGCAATTCAACTCGCGACGCATCTCGCGTTTGTGTTGGCCATCGGAAAGGGCGCGATGAAGCTGCCGGCGTGGGCGGTGTTGACGGCGTCGAACGCGTGCGTGGGTGGGCCGGCGACGGCTGCGGCGATGGCGAGCGCGCGGGGGTGGGCCGCGGCGGTGCAGCCGGCCATCGTGGTGGGCACCGTGGGCTATGCCGTGGGTACCCCAATCGGGTGCCTCGTGGGTAACGCTCTGAAGTCGTGGTTCTAGCGCTTAGCTCTATTGAATAAACCTCCACGGCAGCGTGGGTTATAAGTACGCCTACATCTCGCCGCCGAACCCCCCGGACCCGAACACATCCACGCGACCCATGTCGCTGATCTGCTTCTCCTTGTAGTTGCCCAGCTTCGGGCACGTGCCGATGCGGTGGCCCAAACCTCCGCAGTAGGCGCACCCTTTCGTCCCCGTCAGCGCCACCAGCTCCGCCTCCTGGTCCATGGGATCGTCCAGCATCGCGAGCACCGGCGGGATCCGTTGCTTCGCCTCTCGCAGCAGGTGCTTGAGATCCAGCAAGATCGTCTCCGACTGGTTCTTGTTGATGAAGGTGGTGGCGATGCCCGTCTTGCCGCAGCGACCGGTGCGGCCGATGCGGTGGACGTAATTTTCAATCTCCTCGGGCATGTCGTAGTTGATGACGTGCTGGATGTCCGGAAAGTCCAGACCCTTTCCAGCCACGTCCGTCGCGACCAACACATCCTTACGCTGAGCCTTGAACTCGCTGATCGCCCAGTCGCGCTCATCCTGGCCCTTACCTCCGTGAATCGCCACCGCCTCGACGCCTTTCAGCAGCAGATACTCGTGAATGTCGTCGACGTCGCCCTTGTTCTCGCAGAAGATGAGCACGGGCGGCGCGGTCTTCTGGAGACACTCCAGAAGGTACACAATCTTCGCCTCCTGTTTCACGTACTCCACCTCCTGTATGACGTCCAGGTTCGCGGCACCCGCGCGGCCCACGTTGACCACGATGGGGTTGACCAGCGCGGATTCCGCAAACTTACGAATCTTTTCGGGCATCGTCGCCGAGAACAGCAACGTCTGCCGCTGCGACTTGAAGAAGGAGTAGATGTCGCGAATGTCGTCCTCGAACCCGAGGTCCACCATGCGATCCGCCTCGTCCAGGCAGAGGTACTTGCAGATGTCGAGGTTCATCCGTTTCTTGTGCAGTAAATCTTTAAGGCGGCCCGGGGTGGCGGTGACCATGTGAACCCCGTCGTTGCGGACGATGTCGCTCTGCTCCCTGGAGTCCACGCCTCCGATGCATAGCATGATTCGCATCTGCGCCATCCCTTGTTTCGCGAGCTCGACCGTGAAACCCTCGATGACCTCGTGCGTCTGCCTCGCCAGCTCGCGGCTGGGACACAGGATCAGCCCAACCGGCCCTTCCCCGCCTTCGAGGGGCATGCGGTGCTCCTCCATCATCGCCGCCATGATCATGGGGAGGACAAAGGTGAGCGACTTACCGGAACCCGTGAACGCGATACCGATGATGTCACGGCCGCTCAGGATCACGGGGAGGCCCTGGATCTGGATCGGCGTCGGCCGCGCGATGCCTTTCCGGGTGAGTTCGTCGATGATGGGTCGCGGAAATTTCATCTCTCGGAACGTCTTGATGGGCGGCGGTACGTCGACGCCTTCGACGATGATGTGCCACTTGTTCCGGACGTCATCCTGTTCCTCTTCGGTGAGCACGCGGATGTGCGCCGGGGCTTTCCATCCGGTCACGATGGAGTGCGTGTACGCGACATCCTTGGAGAGCTCTTGGACCGACATGAGCGCCTTTTTGTCGTTGATCGATTTGAGGATCTCAGCCTCTTCTTGCGCGAGCTTCTCCGCGGGTGTGATGGACGACGCCATGGCCTTGAGCCCCGCGGCGCGTGACAGCAGCGACGTCTTCTCCTTTGGTGGCGCGAACTCGCGGATGTTGCTCGCCGCCGCCGCGGGTTCGTCAGCCTTGGACGATGATGGGCCGGCGGCGTCCTGGATCCCCGGGGATCCCGCGCGCTCGTCGCCGTCCCCGGCGCCCGTCGGCGCGCGGAGCTTCTGCCCCATCCTCGCCGCCGCGGCGTTCACGCCCTGATCCCGTCGCTTGCGCAGCGGGACGTACTCTTCCTCCTCGTCATCCACCTCCCACCACTCCTTCGTGGAAGCGCCCCCGCGGTCATCCGCCCCGACGCCGTTCTCCCCGCCGTCCTTCTTGGCGCGCTTGGCCGGTCCCGAGTCCATCGGGATGACGACGTCGTCGTCCTCCACGAAGGCGTTCTTTATCGCCTGGACCGAGGCCATCGCGTTGGATTTATCCCACCAGCGCGCGACGGACTCTGTGGCGGCCCTGGCGCCGATTCCCCGCCTTTTCACGGCTCCACACTGTGAGGCTCCGTGGCCGCGAAAGATATTCCGACGAGATCTCCGAAGCCCGACGGCAGTGTTGGACGCACCGGCGGCTGGTTGGGACCGTGTATAAAGAACGATGAGCGCCAGGAACGCGGTTACCACGCTGGGTCGAGCCCTCGGAGCGGCCGTATCGGGCCGCATCGGCGTGCCCCGGCCCAACGCGGGCGCCCCGGCTCTTTCGTTTCTCGGCGCCGATCGGTGGAACGGCGTCGCGTGGGACCGCGCGGTGGAGACCCCTTCCTCGCACCGCGCGTGGTCATCCTTCCACGCCACCTCCCGCGCGGAGCGTGACGAAGATGACTTCACGATGAACGCGGGGTGTGGGACGTTGGGCGCGCGGGGCGCCGTGGCCGGAACGAGGACGCCCGCTCATTCCCCCATCACAGCTCGGCACATGGGGACCCTTCATCGACGAGCTCGATCGTCGGCGGCCGGCGAGGTGAGCGACGAACGGCCGAACGACGCCGGGGCTAACCCGGTCAACAGTCGCCCCGACGGCGTCGAGTACGAAGCCGCGCTCGCGGAGACTGTCCGCATGGTCAAGCTCCTCTCCCTCGCGTCCTTGGGCGCCACGATCGCGGGCACCCCGCTCCTACTCGAGCTCGCGTCGCCAGATCTTCCCGCAAACGCCAAAATGACCGTGTCGTTGGTGGTGGATACCTTCGGCGCGTTCACCACCGGACTGCTGCAGTGGTTCGTGTCGCCGTACGTGCTCAAGATGCGCATGGTGGATGACGACACGGTGGCGGTGACCAAGCTGACGCTCTTCGCCAGGAGGTACGAGGACGTGTTCGCTGTGAGTTCAATGAGAGAAGCTGAGACCACTCGGCCGCTGGTGACGTGGGAGTCGAACGGGAAGCTGCACTACGTGGAGATGGGACGGGTGCCGAAGTACCTGTACGATAGGTTAGAGCTCGAGAGGTTCGACGCGCAGGCTCAGGCGGAGAAGTACGCGAAAGAGAACGAGGACAAGGAGGACGAGGACGACGACTACTAAGAGTTTCTTAAAGGGAGAAGTAGTGGGGGGGGGGCGCCAGAAGTTGGGGGGGGGGGTAACTCGTGGTGATTCTTTAAACGGTGCCTAACGATTCTTTCACATCCTGCCGCCTCCTTCCCGAAGCTTCGCCGCGCGCGCCACGATCTCCATCTCGTCGCACAGCCTCGCACGCTCCCCCGACGGATCGTAAACCTCCGCGAGACCACCGTCGTGGACCCTGGCGACGAAGAGCGAGTGAACGTTTTCCACTAATACGGTGCCCGAGCCCCCCGCCCTGGAGTGTCCCACCGCCCACGCGATGTCATCCCCCCGCGGCGGGATATTCTTCATCGCGTCGATGCACCCGCGCAGCACGTCGTGGGGAACCGCGCGTCGACTCGACGCGACATCCTCGCGCTCGGTTGGACAAGGGACGAATAGCGCCCCGAGCACCTTGACCGGAGCCGGGTCCGATCCGCCCGATCGCCAAGCGGCGGTGAGCGCGAGAGACACCAGCGTCTCACGCATCGTATCGTCTCTCAACACCCGAGCCAAGATCCGCCCGCTACGACGCATGACCCGCCACGCGAAGGCGAGGCGGCCCGTCGTGATGGAGGACCGCGACTCGTCTCCCCGCGTCCCGGGGCCCCGTCTCTCCGACAAAAGCCATTCCTCCAACAGCGTCTCCTCCCAATAACACTCGTCAATCGAGACACACGCGGCGGCGTTATTAACCCGTGACTCTTCACCGTCGTCGAACGGAACCGCACACGCGGCCGCGGCATCGCGCTCGCCCTCCGAGCTTCCCGCGCATAAACCCGCGCGCCCGCACGCGACGATGAACCCCCCCGGAGTCGCCTCCTCGCCCCGACCTTTAGAAAAGTACGCAGCCGTCGCCGCCAACGCTTCAAACGCGAGTCGACGACAGATCGGGTCCTCGCACCCGACGCTGACGTCGCCCAGCGCTCGCGTGAACGACGTCTCGTCGATGCCGGCTTTCGTACCCGCCGCTTTCCAAGGAACGACGTCGCCGCTCGTTGCGTACGCCGCGAAGAACAGAGTCACCGCGGATATCGCCCCGGTCAACGAAGAAAACGTTCGACCCCGCCAGTTCACCACAACCTCCCTGGCGTATATGAGAATCGCGGGAATCACGGAAGGGATGAGCGATGCCACCACGAGCCGGGGGATCCCCACGGTGGACTCCGTCGCGCCCGTCCCTTCGTGCACCTTCGATACCAACACGTTCAGCAGAACCGCGTTGACCACCGAAGCCGCCGCCGTGGACTCAGCCGCGACTGTCACCAAGTCGTACAGGTATCCAGCCAGGGACCCGGCGTCGAATACGAAATTGGGCACCCTAACCCCAATTACGTTCCTCGCGTCCGCGTGGAGAAGGGCGACGTCCGCGGCGATGTCGCGTTCGATGGACTGAGCGGACCCGAGAACGCCGGTTCGAAGTCGCGAGCACGCGTCCCAAATGGTTCCTGTGAACAAAACACGGCGTCACTCAAATTGCCCATATGAAATTAAAAATATACCCACCGTGAATCGCGAGGGCGCCCGCCGTCGGCGGTCGGCGCCCGAGGACAAACCTCAACGCCTGCGTGACGGTGCATGACTCCGACGCGCTCTCCATGCTGACGAAGCAGCGCGCGAGGAACGTCACGGTCGGTTCGTTCTCCGAGAACCACTGCGCGAACTTTCGAGAACCAACCAGGGCGTCTGCGGAAATTTCGTCATCCGAGCTCACCGCCCGCCTCACGTCTTCCCTGTTCAACACCCCAAAGAACACCGATCGGTACATCTCGATCCCATTCGCGTGGCACGAGAAGCTATCCGCGAGCCACGCCAGCAGAAGCCGCCCGGACCCCGACACGGAATCGATCACGTAGTTTACCAGCGCAGTCTCCGCGGCGCACCACCGAACCGCGTTCAGCTTGTGAATATTTTCCAACGAACCGAGAAGGCCCCCGGTCAGGTCACGTTCCACGCGCGCGACGTTATTGGCGACACGCCGCGCACCCGGGTTGAACGTCTCCGTTCCCGCCTGGAACACCTCGAGGGACCGCACGCACGCGTGCCACACCACCAGTGACATGCACGCCGCCTCGGCGCACCCCCCGCTCGCCCCCGCCGCCGACGACAGATATTCGCACATGGGCTCGGCTAAAACCCGGGAGAGCTCGTCGCGATCGGTCCCGGCGTCGGGGCTGAACTTGGCGCGCGCGAACGCGCATGCCAACACCGCATCCTGCGCGGCTCGCACGCACTCACCCGACGCCCCCGTCCTCGCAGAGTCCACCGCCATGACGTCGAACAGGTTTCCGCCCGGCGTCGGTCCCCAACCCGCCCTCGGCCCCAAAGCCGGAGTTCGAGTATTCGCCAGCGCTCGGATCCCGCGTTTGGGCACGGCGCCGTCACCCAACGCCGCGGGTAGGAGCTGTGCGAGTAAGTTGCACAGCAGCGCGGGGGTCGGGTGATCCGCGTGCGTCGTTTCACCGTCTCCGTTCGCGTCTTCGTCATCGTCGGAGTCGAGAACGTCGTAGAAGACGTCACACCCGGGTCCGCTCTGGAGACGCTCTGGAAACTGTTCACGCCCAGGTGGCTCGTAGTCGAACACACCGGCATCGACGCCGTCCAGGCACGATTCGATCGCGCGGTGGTCCCGTATCAGCTCCACCGCGAACTCCCGGCGAATTGACTCGGCGCTCGTATAGTCGCCCCCGTCCTCGTGATGCCCCGTGATGCCCCCGTGATCGGGTCCCGCCAATAAACCGCGGAGGAGTCGTATCATCGCGGCACAAGCGACGGCTACCCCGTCGGCGACGTCCGCGTCGTTCCCGACGAGCATTCGACCCCCCCGACGCACGCTCGAGAGCCGCGCCGTGGCCTCGAACACGAGCGCCGGGAGGTGTCCGCCCCGAACGATCGCGAGGCACCGCGGTAGGTGACCCGTGGACGCCAATCGGCACCCGACGGCTCGAGCCCCGGATGAAGTCGAAGCACCGAGGTCCCAACGTACGCCCCCGAAGACGCTCCCCCCTGGATCGATCAAAGACCCGTCCAGCTCCGTCGCGCCGCCCCGCAAGAACGACTCGAGGTTACGCTCGACGTCCGCCACGAACGCCCGGAACACGCGCGACGCGATGTCCGCGTTCACGACACCGACCCCCCACCGCCGCGATAAAGTCCCAAGAGCGTCACCCGCCACCCGGCCAGCCTCTCTCCACCCTACATCCTCGGTACCCCTCCCGTGCTCGCACGCGTCCGCCAAGGACGCCACGAGCGCACCGAGGGACTCCTCCGGGACGTTCCCGGGGTCCTCCCCGGCAGCCACCGAACGGAGCAACTCGGCGCCGGCCAGCGTGACTTCCCAGTCGCGATCGGACACCGCCTTGGTTAAAACCGCGGCGACTGGGTCGGCGCCGTGGACGAGCCGGGGGTTGAACACCCGGGGCGCGCACCCCGCCAACGCGGCGAGCGCCGCGAGCGCCGTCCTCGCGGCGACGTCTCGGTCCGCCCTCGGGGGCACGCCCGCCGGGAACCCGCGCGTGTGTCGGGGGCGGGCTCGACCGTCTCGATCGATCCCTTCCTCAGCCGCTCGGGCTCGGGATACGTCGCGGAGGAGCTCAAAGACGTGCTCGGCGACTTCGTGCCGGAGCATGCTCTCCACCGATGCGACCGACGACGACGACGCGGCGACGACGACGGCGAGGCAGTCGCACGCGTCCGCGCGAAGGGCGAGGCGGGGTGACAGGAGGGACTCGTTGACCACCTGCACGAACGTCGGGACCTTGGTGATGGACACCCCCGGTGGGCACGCGGTGAGCAGTTTCTCCGGGTTGAACTCTCGGTCCGCGTTCGCGACGGATGCGACGACGAGGAGGGCCTCCGCGACGGCGCCGGCGTCGGCGTCCGTCGCGGCGCCGCTTGAGCGTGCACAGACGAGCACGGACCCTAGCGCCCCGGCGGCCATCGCGTCCCCAGCCCCGGGGTCGGACGCGAGTAGCGAGGGAAACGCGGGGGCTCGATTCGCCAGCTGCGAACAAACGGAGAGAGCCGCGAGGCGGGTCTCCTTGGACGCGGAGCCGTCACCCAGGGCGTCGATCACGAGCGCCAGCGCGGACGTCGACGTCGACGTGGTGATCGCCTGGCCCCGATACGACGACGACGGGTGCTGACCGGGGGGTGTCCCGCCGTACCAGCCCTGGGACTGCGAGTCCGCCGGCTGCGAAAATCCGACGGCGCCGCCCCCGGTCCACCCTCGCTGCTCCACGGGGTTGGGCAGAAACACCGTCGGAAGTGACCCGTGGGGTACGTCGAGGGCGAGAAGCTCGGCGATGAGCCGCAGGAGCCTCGCGCGGCCTGCGTCTTCGTGCGCGCGGGGTCGTCGCGCCGCGCGGGCCTGCGTCGACGTCAAGGGGGCGACGCCGAAGGAGGAGGAATCCCATCCGGGCCCACCCCCACCCGTCGCCGCGGGGGGCGGGGCTGCCGTCGTCGGGACCATGGCGCCGCCCCTGTCCCACGTCGAGTCCCAGGACGACCCGACCGCGCCGCCCGGCTGGCTGTTGTACCCTTGGCTGCCGCGAGGTGGCGCGATGTAGAAGTGTTCCTGCGACGGCTGGCTGCTCGCTCCGCTGTTGTGGAGAGAGTTTGGTGGTGGAAGGTGGTGGCGGGGCTGGTTGAACGCGGCGGGCGGGCCGCCGCCGCGCCCCCGCGCGGTATCCCTGGAGGAGAGGTGCATGACGGCGCGAGAGACGCATGCGTCGAGCGTCGCGCCGGCGTCGGACGCGGACGCGGCGGTGGAGACCGCGAGCGCCGCGTCGAGGAGCAGCGACGCCACCTCGGCGTCCTCGTCCTCCCACACCGCCAGCGCGTCGACGACGCACGCGACGACGACGTGGCCCCACTGCCGCGCGACGTCCGGTCCGGCGGCGGGATCTCGGAGAATACCCGCGAGCGAACGCGCGTGCCTGGCGCGCGTGGTGTTCAGTCGCTGGCGTTGGGGCGTGAGCGTGCGCTGAGCGTGCGCGGGCGACGACCCGGGTTGGGAGCCTGAGAAGAAGTTTTGCTGGGTGGCGCCGTCGCCGCCGCCGGCTTCGGCACCGTGCGTCGCGGATATCGCCTCCGCCGCGCATCGCACGCAGACCGTACCCACCCCTGGGGCACTGTAGACGCACAGGTGCCCGTGGCCGCGCTGCGCGTGAAGGCCGTGGTCCATGGCGAGCGCGCGCGGGTGTGAGCGACGGTGTGAAACCACTTTCAACCACAGCTGTGGAGCCCTCGATGAAATTTCGCCGCCGCTCGAGACCCACCGCCGCCGCCGACACCGGCTTCCCACCACTGTTCGGGCCGCGCATCGACGGACTCGCGCTCGGCGCATCGAATCGAACGCGCACCCGCGAACATGCTCGACGACGCGCCCGAGAGGCGGCTGCGGCTCATCGTCAGCGATGAGCTCGGGGTCGTGCGCGTGGCCGAGGCGGCGGGGCGGTCCGCGCTCGGCTCGAAGGAAACCTTCACGATGAACGCGAGATGGGGAACGGGAGAGCGCGCGCGGGGTATCGCCAAGGGATGCTGCCGCGCGGGCCAATCCGGCGACGGCGACATCGTCACCACGAGCGACCACGCGCCCAGCGGATGGCTCGCGGTGGCCAGGAACGACAAGACCGCCGAGGTCATCGAGATGGCCACCGGCGCCGTCATGGGCGGCGGGCCCGTGGACGTCGGCGGAACCCCGATCGCGCTCGACCTGTTCGGCCCCGGGAACCAACGCGAGGGATGCCGCCTGGTCACCGTCACCGAGGAAGGCGACGCCGTCGTCCACGCGTGCGGGTACGAGGGCATCGTCACCGGCTTCGGCGACATGTCCCTCGGCGTCGGCGCAGGCCAGGATCGGATCGTCGAGGAGTGGAGCGAGGAATCCAGGTTCAAGGTCATCGGCCACGCGCTCGCCGCGAGGGTCGGATCGGGGGGCCAGAAGCTCATCGTCGGAGGCAAAGGGCAGGGCAACGACGTCAAGATGTACGACGTGGAGACACAGAAGGTCATATACAAGGCCAAGCCACCGCCACCGAACTGGCTCCGGTACAGAGCGCCGCCTTACGTCAGCGCCGTGCATTACATCCCGGGGACCGATTGCCGCGAGTTCTTGGTCGGCACCGGGGAGCACATGCTGAGGCGGTACGACGTTCGCGAGAAGCGCGCTGTCATGGACGTGCCCGTCGGCGAGTGGGTCATCACGTCGCTGCAGATGAACCACGACCAGAGCGTCGCGTACGTGGCGAACAACCACGGTAACCTCTTCGGGTTTGACATGAAGACGCAGAAAGTGGCGCACAAGTTCAAGGGGCACCAGGGTGGGATCCGGCAGATCGCTGTGCATCCGGAGGATGACGACTTGATCGTGTCCGCGGGGCTCGACAGGTGGCTGAGGGTGTTCTCGATGTCGACCAGGCAGTGCCTCGGGCGGGTGTACATGAAGCAGATGATGTCGGGGGTCCAGTGGGACGTGAGGTCGCCGGCGAGCGAGGAGGCGGCGGCCGAGGCGGAGAAGAAGGGCAAGGGAAAGAAGAAGAAGAAAAAGGCGCGGGTCGCGGAGGATGCGGACGAGGAAGAGGTGCCCAAGAAGAAGAAGAAGCTGAGGAAGTCGGACGGGGAGAAGGTTGCCAAGAAGAAGAAGAAGGTTCGGCGGGACGACGACGACGAGTTTTAGTGTGTTCAATCGGATTTCAATGCATCGGCGTCAATGTGCGTATACAATTCGTTGCGATCCCGACGTGGAGGGACGGTGGAGCCTCACCTCTCGTTTCTGCATGATTCCCTCACCTCATCACGTCCAAATAGGGGAATTCTTCAGCCACGGAGAGGGCGTTGTTGGGCGGGTTGATGATTTCGATGCCTCGTTCACGGTACTTCTTCAACCTCTCGAAGAGCCTCTGACAGAAGATGTATCGGCGACTGAATTCCATCCCTGGCCAGTCTTCGTCATCGTCGTAGGGCCCGAGACCCACGCCCTTCCATGACTTTTTGCTCATGCCTTTCAGAATATCTCCCAGGTTAATATTGTCTTGCTTCGGAGCTCTCGCGTTCAACACCTTCATAAAAGATTGGACAAATTGCTTAATGATGTCGTGGCGGGCGGGGGTGATGATGGTGCGGCCCGCGAAGGTGTCGGCGGGAGCGGGGATGATGAAGCCCCGTCCGTTGAAGCCGCACTTGCAAATCTCGAGGTCGAAGGTGTTTCGAAGGCGGCGTGCGTCTTTGACCTGCTGCGTCCCGATGATGAGCTGCACAAACTTCACCTCGCGGAGGTTGTAGTCGTACATGAAATCTCCGTCGAGGACACCGCCGGGGATGCCGACTGGTCTGATTGGACCCCACGGGGTCATCTTGTCGAGAGTGTCCGCACCCCACTCTTTTGTCAGCTTGACGTACTCCTCGTCGCTGAACTCTTTGCGGTTGTATTGCTCATCAACGGCCCAGTCGCGGTACGATGGGTACTCCTCGTCTCGGGTGGGCTGAGAAGAGTAGCTCTCCACGTGGTGGATCACCGACCGGGCGATGCCCTCGAGGTCACCCACCAGATCGCGGCCCTGCTGCATGTAATCGTTGTCGACTCCCGAGCAGATGAGGCCGCATCGGTCGAACAGGCGGCGACGGATCATGGGCGCCGCCTCCCAGGTGCAGAAGATGTCGAGGTCAGAGTTATCCCATGTTTTGTCGAGGACGCACTGAACCACAGCAGAGCCGGAAAGGATAACCTGAGGGCGGCCGGAGGCATCGAAGTCCAGGTTGCGCTCCTCGTCGGGAAAGACATCCTGAACGGTAAACGGACGGCGAAAGCACTTCGATGGGCCCTCACGACGATCAGCGGTGATGGCGGCGAACACGTCTTCGAGTCGGCGCCTCATACACGCCTTGAGCAGCCACGAGCCGTAGGGGCGAAGGAGAGCCTTGCTTGACGTGACCATGGAAAAGACGGAGGGCGGATCGAGGAACGACACGATACGCTCGAGGATCTCGCAAGGCATGTCATCGAGCGACAGTGGGGTGGTCTTCAACTTCTTCGTCTTTGGCGGCATGTCGGCGACGGGGTGAGAGGCGCGCGCGGGGAAGAATAACCACGACCGTGACTGCGGGGCTCGTCAATATTTGAATGAGATCGTCACTTCCGAGGGACGAACGAGTTTTAGTGCACGTGTGTTTATCGGATTTCAAAGCATGGGCGTCAATGTCCGTACACAACTCGTAGCGATCCCGGCGCGGAGGGACACGCAACTCCGTCAATCACATCACGACGCAGCCTCCACCACCGTCCATCGGCATAGTGGGGAATTCCTCGGCCAAGTCAAGAGCCTTCGGTGGCGCGTTGGTAATTTCCAAGCCTCGTTCACGGTACTTCTTCAACCTCTCAAAGAGCTTCTGACAGAACATGTATCTTTCATGGAAGTGTTCCATTTTGAACGGACCGAGACCGACGCCCTTCCACGACTTCTTGGTGATGCTTTTCAGAATGGTTGCAGAAGCTGGGTCAAAGTCGTCGGATTGATATGGTATCTTGCGGAAGAGTTTAGAGTAACCCTTCACGAATTGTTCAATGATGTCGCGGCGCGCCGGAGTGATGACGGTGCGGCCCGCGAAGGTATCGGCGGGAGCGGGGATGGTGAAGCCTTTCCCGTTGAAGGAGCACTTGCATATCTCGAGGTCGAAATTCTTCAGGAGCATGCGGGCGTCTTTGACCTCCGGCTTTCCAACGATGAGCTGCACAAACTTAAGATCGCGGAGCCCGTAGTCGTAAAGGAAGTCGGTGTTGAGGGCACCGCCGGGCATGCCGACTCCGTACCAAACAAACATTCCACAGTTCTCTTCTGATTCGTTGTGCTTCTTGAGGGCGTCTTCACCCCACTCTTTGAGCTTGTCGGCATACTCATCGGTGGCGTAGTCCACCTCTTTTTCAGGTTCGTAAGGGTTATTCTTAGTATTGCCCTCTGTCGGGCGGGAAGAGTAGCTCTCGACGTGATGGACAATTGACTTGGTCGATGACTCAACATCTCCCGCCAGATCGCGGCCATTCTGCATGTATGTGTTGTCGACACCGGAGCAGACGAGTCCGCAGCGCTGGAAAAGCCGGCGGCGGATCATGGGTGCCGCGTCCCAGGTGCAGAAGATATCGATATCGGCGGTCTTCCAGCTGTTGTCCTCGCTTTCGCTGTCATCGTCATGTTCATCGTCCTCGCACTCGTCGTCGTCGACGGCCTCACCGTCACTGTCATCATCGTCTTCGCCTTCACTGTCGTCATCTTCACCATCATCCTCGATGCCACAGAACTCGGGACCGAGGGCGGACTGAACCACGGCAGAGCCAGACAGGATAACTTGAGGGCGCCCAGAAGAGTCAAAGTCCAGCTGGCGCTCCTCGTCGGGGAAGAGATCCTGAACCGTGAACTGGCGGCGGGGGTGATGCGTGTAGAAGCCCGGGTCTGCAACCCATACCCGTGGTCCCTCCGCAGTCGTCACGCGCTGCAGCACCTCGTCGAGCTGGCGCCTCAGCGATGACTGCAAGAGCCTCGGGCCGAAGGGGCGAAAGAGCTTCTTGCTGGAGGTCGCCAAGTTGAACACGTCAGGGGGGGGCAGGTGAGAACAGATGTTGTCGAGGAGATCCTCGCTCAAGCCGAAGAGCGACACTTTTGACGGCGACATGCCCTTCAGTTTCTTCTTCGGCGGCATGCGATACGACGGAGAGGGTGGTGGGGGCGGTCGCGCGGGGCGATATGACACCACAACGAGACCACGACTCGTTGTTGCTCTCAAATCATCGGCACTTCCGAGGATGTGTCACGGCATATCGGACGAGTCGTTGTCGTATCGGAGTCATATCGCAGCCGCGCGCAGGCATGGATCCGCCCGCCAAGAAGATGAAGACCTCCTCGCCCACGCTCTGCGACATGCCCGACGAGATCCTCGCCCACATCGCCTCCCACCTCGAACCCGGAGACGTGTTCAACATGGTCTTGTCCAGCAAGAAGCTTTTTCGCCCCGCGGGTGTCGTTGACTTGACGGCCGACGAGGACGCAAACCAAGACGAAGCTCTCGGCTTCAAGCTGGTCAAATGGTCGATGCGACACCGACTGAAGGATGTATTGACGCGGTTCACGTTCGACGACCTCTTCCCCGAAGAGGAGCGCAACTTGGACTTTGTCTCCGGGCAACCTCAGGTGAGTTTCTCTCTGCTTTCACCAAAACCTCCCGCCCAACTTTGCATCGTCATACTCACAAGAAGTATCGCTTCGCAGATGCTCATCGCCGGCTCCGTCGCAGTCAAGTGCGCGGTTCCGAGCGGATCAGGGGAGTGGTACCCTGGCGACATCGACATCTTCTGCACCTGGGACGCCGCGCCGATGGTCCGCCGCCGCCTTTTCCAGCGCTGCGGCCTCATCTGCGGCGGAGTCGTTACAAACACGTCGTACACGGATGAGGGTCCCTATCTCGTTGGAGACGTGGAGAACAGGGCGACGGGAGTAATCAGTCACGTCGAGGAATACGCACGTCGGCCCATGAATGAAGACGAGTACGAGTGGGAATTCGAAGACTCAGATGACTCAGGTGATGAAGGTATTGTTACTTTCAAGCCGGAGGCGTACTACAAGAAGGCAAAACAATGGGGCGCTGAATTGTTGGGACCCAACAGGAGCTGGATGATGGATCCCAACATCGGGAAGCCCGGTGGTGCCCTCGGCGGCGATTTCCTCTTCGATTACCACTTTCAACACGAAGGCTTCGTGCAGCTCATCATCGGTAGGCCCCACGTCAAAGACGCGACGAAGCTTCTGCGCCACTTCGACATCGAGATTTGCAAGTGCGCCTTCAGCGCATCGAAGGTTTACATCCCCGCCGCCGTTGAAACGTTGGCGGGCCGCACCTTCATCAACCCCGCGCGACACGCCCTCGCCGACGATTTCATGAAGGCTTTGAACCAAGTCAAGCCGAAGTTCCCCGACGGTACTTGCTCGTACGGCTCTGACATGCCCAAGGTTCTCGCAAAGATGAACCAGAAGGTGTGGAAGGGCATCGGTCTTCCCCCGTACAACGGAGCTCAGTACGACTTTGAGCACAAGTACACGGTCATCGTGAGGCTCTTCGAACGCATCCAGAAGTACCACAGGCGAGGCGTGAAGATTACCAACGCACCCGACGGCGCTCTCGACTGGCCCATCGTCGACCTGGCTTCGGATCAGGACAGTGGTATGTGCATGGATGATTTCGGCTAAAGTTACCTCTACTACTACATCTACGGAGCTTCCCTCATCACAACGCCACGACCTTCACGGGCTTGTAAAACTTGCACGGCTTCCCCCCGTTCACAGGATCGCACGTGTAATAATACATCACCGGCGTCTTGCCACCCTCGGCGTCCATCACCCCGTCGGCATGAGTATTTAGCGCAAACGCGGGAGCCGGAGCGTCACCCCGCCGGGTCTTCAACACGCATCGCCTCCCGCACTCGCACGTCGGCGCACCCTCCACCCACTCCCCAGCCTTTCTCCTGAACGTCAAACTCACCCTCGTCTTACCGTCGTTCGCACCTCCACCGACGTTATTGTTGTTGTTGCTGTTACCACCTCCCCCGCCTTCCCGGACAATCTCGTGCGTCCACAGTTCCTGACACGGCGGCAGCATGATCGCGAGCGAGTTGTGCGGCAGCGGCACGTCCACCCAAACATCATCCGACTTGTCGACGTTGACCGGCCACCGTCGACGCAGCCTGAAGGACCGTGTGGCGCCCAAGGACAGGCCCGCGATGGTGGGCGTCGGGCCCAAGGTTGTGAGCTGGTCCGCGTGTGGTCCCACTCGGTCGGATCCGTCTCGGTAGAAGTTGCAAACCGCGTAAGTCGGCGCCCATCGGTACGCATCACCCGCGGCTTTGACGTCGTCTGGAAGGTGGTGCGATGGGACGTGGCGGAGCGCGTGGGTGACCGCGGTGGATGCGCGCTCGGCGGCGACGCGCATCCCCGGCGGGGGGACGCGCTCGGAGCCGCCATCCGCGTCTTCTTCTTCTTCTTCTTCGTCTTCATCGTCGAGGCCCGCCATTCTCAGCGCCTCTGCCTGGGCATCTTGGACTCGCATCTCGTACACAGCTGTGAGCCTCGGGGCCTTCCTCGCCTCGCCCGCGATCCACCACTCGTCCTGGCCCCACGTCGTTGCCTCCGCGCGTAGGTCCTCGAGGAGGGCGTCCGCATCTCGCGGCGGCATGACCCTCTCCACGAGCGCGAACGGGAGATCGGGCACCACATCCTTGAGCGACTCCACGGCGCACGGCCTCCACGCCGCGTCAGGGCCGCCGATCCGCACCCTCGCCACCGGCCCGCTCGTGGACTTGAGCTTCGTGAGAGCGTTACCACCGGAAGGTCCACGCGATGGCGTCGGCGCGGACGTCGACGGCTCCGGCGAAGGCTCTCCGAGCGAGCACCCGTCCGCGTGGGATCGCAGCGCGTGAAGAGGGAAACTCCCATGGCAGAGCGGGCACTCGCCGAATCTGCTCCCGTGCCCCGCCGATTGAGACGTGGATACCCCGAGGGACCCGACGCCAGTGAGCTTGCGCTGCCCTGGGGCCACCGCCGAGGACTTGCGTCGCTTCGGCATGAGTCTCGGCGCCGTCCGACCCGCCCAACACGCGCGCATGGGGTAGTGGCTGATGAGGTCATCATGTCTCGGAGCCTTCGAAATCATGACGGACAGCTCCGAGGGGAACCACCATTGCGTTTGACCACTCTCCGTCGACGCGCGGCATGGGGCGACCGTGGGGCGACCGACGCGGCTCGCGCGACACGAACGCTACCAACGTCTTCTCCAGCGTCGCCGAGACGCTCGGCACGGACACTGGACCCATCGAGGACCTCACGCGGCGCGCGACCGAATCGTTCGCCGCGCCCCTCGCGGCGTCCACCGCCGCGTTCGTGGTCACCGCCCGCGTGGCTCGCCGGTCCGCGTACGCGTTGGGTGTATCGTGCGCCACGCCGATGGTGGGCGCCGCGCTGAGCGTGTGCGCGGTGGGTGCATCCGCCGCGCTCGCGGGGCAGGCGGCGAGGACGGCGACGGAGTGGGGCGGGGGCCATCGAGACGCGGGGGCCCGAGGAAAAGGCTCGTGGCTCTTCCCGTCGGGATTCGCGCGTCGGTACGCCGACGCCGCGTGGGATGAACGGGAGATGACCACGGACGCCATATTTGGGTCGCTGATGTACGCGGCACTCGGCCGGGGTTTGAAAAGCGCGATGCCGAGCGACGTGAGCCACCCGGGCGCCGTGGCTCGCAGATCCCTCCCGGCGAATGGGGCGCATTACGCCAACGAAGGGCAGAAGCGGACGCTCGCGCGGTGGATGGCCAAAGACGGATGCCACCACTGCGGTACGAAGGTTGGCGCCGTCATCGGGGACCACATGCCGCCCAACAAGGTGGCGTTCGGGTCGAGCGCCGCGGCGGAGGCGTTCAGGGATGGCACGCAGACCCTCTGGACGCGCGCGTGGCAGGCTATTCGCGGCGTGCCCAAGCAGAGATTCTTCCCGCAGTGCCGACCGTGCAGCGATTTGCAGTCGGTGGCGGTGAGGACCGGGGTGAAGAAGCTGGTGATGCACGGCGGGGGTGTCAAGGTGGGTGTCGCGGTGGCGGGGTGCGTCGCGGCGAGGCACTACGCCATGGCGCGACACCCCGAGGAATACGCGAGATGGGAAGCCGAGTTGGAGAAAATCAAGTTTAGGTTCGCGCCGTGATGAAAGACTGAATAAGTGTTACAGACGAAACCATCGATCAAGTACTTGTAGACTAATCTTACAAATCTTCAATCACAGCTCGGAGACGACGTCCACGACGATGGACTCGAACCGCTCGCGGACCCCGGATGCTTCCTCCTCCATCGGTAAATGCGCCGCGTCCGGCATCGATTCGTACCTGACGTCCTTCACGCCCGCCTCGACCAGCGCGTCCCTCAAAGCCTCCGATAACGGCGGGGGCGTGGTCCTGTCCTTGGACCCGATGACGATCGCCACCTTGACCCCGTTCGTCGCGAGGTTTGGCATCTCACGCCGTAAACGCTCGCCGTCGCCGCCGAAGGATCCACCGCGGAAAAGTTGCAGTAAACCGACGTCCCAGTTCTCAGCCTTTGTCGGTCTCATATACGCAGCCTTGGTCTCCGGATCTAAGTCCGTGTACGTCCGCCCGTCCTCGATCGCGGCCATCTGCCGACGAACACTGCCCCGCACCACGTTCAACCCCGGGCCGTCCTGGGAGATGAGAAACCGGAACCACGCGAATCGAAGTTGCCGGTCCAGCGGAAGCTTCAAACCGCCGCCGCTTGAACCCTTGCCGCCCTTCTTCGCCTCGCCCTCCTCGTCCTTCTTCTCGGGTGGATCGCCGAGGAAGACGGCGGGTGCGACGGCGATGTACGACTTGACCCGGTCCGGCGCCACCAGCGCGGCGTCCAACGCCACCGGCGCACCCGCCGAGTGACCCAGCAGAGCGGCTGTCTCCACGCCGAGCGCGTCCATCAACTTCAGCGTCAGTTCCGCCTGTCCCTCCGCGGTGTATACAAAGTTAACCCCGTCACCGTCCGTGGATGCTTTGGGTGCGTCCGGGCGGGTGGATAGGCCGTACGGTGGTCGGTCGAACGCGATGCATCGCGTCCCGGGCGCAGCCGCCGCGACTCTCGGGAGCAGACGACGGAACGAAAATTCGCTTCCGTTTGCGCCGTGCAAGCAGACCAGCGCGTCGACGCCCGGTCCCTCATTCTTCCTGTATATGCCTCCTTGGCTTGGGTTGGGTTCGACGACGTGCTCCTTGTAGTGGATCACGACCTCGGTTCCCCGGACGTTCACGGAGATGAACTTGCTGTCGGGGTCCGCGAGCTGCGATGGCGGGACGAGCCCTGGGATCGGGCCTGGGGTCGGGTCAGAGAAGGGCTCCACGACGAGCTCGTTGAAGTCCTTCTCGATCTTATCGCGCGCCTGGGTGGCGAGCGCGCGGACGAGGTCGGAGAGGAGGTCGTCCTTGGCCGCGCGGACGAGGGTCAGTGATGGGCGACGCGGACGCGGGCCGATCGATCGCCAAGACTTTCGTGATGATGTCTTAGATGACGTCGATGCCGCGGACGAGCCCCGGGAGGACGCGCGTGCCGCGGCTGAGGGAGGGCGAGTCGCCGCGACCGCGTTCGCGACGTGCATCTCGAGAGCTGAGAAGGGAGACGCGAGACGATTCAGCACGTTCCGACCGGTCCGGGTAGGTGCTGCTCAGGTGCTGTCGTGGCGCTCCCGAAGTGTTTGACACGCGGGCAGATGCGCTGTCGGCACCTTCGAGAAAAGCCATTCGTCAGTGTCGGTGGTCGCCACGGGGCGGACCATGCCCCCCGCGGAGGACGGTGATGACCGAGCCGGGTCGCCCGTCAAGGGCATCAAGGGGCGGAAGGACATGCACGTGCCCAAGGACGTCTGGCGCGCACATCGCCCCCCGCCCCCGCGCGCCCCCGATCACGTGGAGGGGACCGGACGTGGAGGGGGTCCGACCGCCGCGAGAGTCGTCAACGGCGTCCTCCGCTCGCTCTCGGAGCTCACCATGACCAACCCCAAAAACCTCAAGCGATGGGGCCTGGGCTCGGAAGATGAGTACTTCGAGCACGTCAAGCGACGGGACGCGGCAAAGGCGGCGCTGGACGCGACGCTCCGAGATCCCTCCGTCTCAGCCGACGACAAACACGACGCCGCCGCCTCATTCTCCATGAACCACGGCCCCGCCGCGTTCAACTGCCGGAAATGCTGGCTCCTCCGCGGCTGCTGCATCTGCCGCATGTTCACCGTGT
>Ga0302114_10000532_pt1 | contig 26557 bp, 20 predicted proteins | sample AG5_Surface_MG_FD_203107 | JGI IMG/M metagenome (GOLD analysis project Ga0302114, IMG submission 203107) | Marine microbial communities from Western Arctic Ocean, Canada - AG5_Surface | ecosystem: Environmental > Aquatic > Marine > Oceanic | place: Canada: Western Arctic Ocean | collected...
TCATGTGGCGTTTGATCCCCCCCGTGTTGATGCCGCTTGTTTTGGATATGAACCAGACCCCCCCCCTCAGGATTGCTGGGGCTGCCCCCTTTTCGTCCCACATGACCACGTAGTGATGGACCGACGGGGCGACGGCGGGTGTCGACGACATCCCTTCGTACCGCAGAGCGTTTCCGAACATGGTTGTGCGGTGCTGTGTCCCAGCACACCGTCCTCGGATATATACGCGGCTGGTTGTGACGCATGTGTCGGCGTATGATGTTTTCGGCCCGGCTGCTGGATGGCGGCATCTTTGGCGTTGCCGCGCCGGTTGTGGCTGGCGCGCTGGGCGGCCGGGTGCTGTGGGCGGTGACGAGCTCTGGCGACCGCGTTCCTTTGCGCCGGCCGGTGCCGACGTTGGCGGCTGCGGTGGCTGCGGACTATGCTGCCTCTAGCGCGCCTGCGCTGCCCGGCTGCGGCCCTGTGGACATTCCGCGGTGGGCGGCGGCCGTCGCAGCGGACCGTGCGTGCGGCGTTAAGCATGAGTGTGCTGGCCCTGGCTGGGAGTCTGCTGCGCGGGCTGCGCTGACGCTTGACTATTCGCGGATTGAGCCTGGGCATGACACCGAGGCGGTGCGGCGGTTTATTTCTGCGCCGACCGTGTCTGCGCTTTTGAGGCACCACGGGGTTTCGTTGCCGGTGGATATGCGTTTTTGTGATTTATGTGTATAAAATAAAGACGCGCGTGTCATTTCAAGCGACCGTATTTTTCGACCATCTGGAGCGGGTGGAGTGCGCACGTGTTGACTGTGCTTTTGCGCTTTTCCTTCCGGATTGACCCCAGCAAGTCGGTTTCGAATGTGTCCCAGTTGACGGTGTCGTCATTTCCGCGCAGCCCTGGGAACAGCCACCGTCCGTAGGTGGCGATTGCTGCTGCCCCGAACGCTGCGGCTGCGCCGGTCATCTGTCCGACCTCGTCGATCACTTCCAGCAGGGTGTTTGCGCCGGTTTCGGCGACGCCTACTGCCTGCGATGGTGCCCCCCCCCCCTCAAACACGGCCGGCCCCGAGTGGCTCGCTGCCGCGACGGCGGCCACCGCGTCGCGGATCCGGCGCAGATCGGCTTGTTGCTGCGATTGGTGGCCCGCGGCGGCCTGGGGCTGCGGTGGCCGTCCCGCTGCTGGTTCCGGCTGCTGCATGCGGTGCCGTGACGCTGACTGACGCGCAAGAGTCTGTGCGGGCTGCGATGGTGGCGTCGTCGTCGCGGTTCCAGCTGCTTGCGGCCCCCCCCGGGTGTGGCAAGACTGTGGTGATGATGGAGATCATCCGGGGTTACATTGCCCGGGGCTTCTGGGCGTTGTGCCTTGTCCCGCTGTCGCGTGTGTGCGGCGACATCCGCCGGAAGCTGGTGGCGGCCGGCGTCTCCGAGCCGATTGCGGCGTCGACGGTGATCACGATCCAGAAGTTTACGCACCGCGGTTACGTCGTGCCGTCCGCGGCCGTGACCGCGAAACGGCGGCTGATTTTGATCGACGAGGCGCTTGCTGCGTCGTCTGAGACGCTTGACGCAGTGTACCGCAAGGTCGGGGGTGATGCGTCGGCGGTGCGGTTTGCGTTGTTCGGGGACCCGTTCCAGACGCCGGCGGTGGGCACCCCCGCTGCGCACTCTGTGCTGCTGCACCCTGGCACGCTGCAGCTCTTTGCGTTTTCGTCGTCGCAGTCGCAGCGGCAGTCGCACCCCATGATATCGACGATTCTTGCGTCGCTGCGGTCGGTGCGTTCGGTGCCAGCTGCTGCGCACCGGGCTCTGGCGCTGTGGCACTACGCGGGCTCGACGCGGGCGGTTGACACGTGGATTGTTGCGTCGCACCGGCTGGTGGACTACTACAACCGGCTTTGGCAGTCCTCGTCCGGGGCGGCGACGCTGACCGCTTCAACGGTGCACGTCCGGATGCCCGTCGCGGCCCAAGATGTGCACCCTGTGCGGCTGTGCATTGACGACAACGGCGACGGCCCCGTGCTTCGCCCGAACGTGATGGCGACGTCCAACTTCAAGGTCACCGACGACAGCGGCGACGAGTACCAGGTGACGAACCGGGACGTTGGCCGGGTGCTTGGGTGGGTAACCGACGGCTACGAATCGTCGGCGACGACGACGACGACGTGCGGCGACAGCACGCTGGCGGTGACTGTGCAGTTTTGCACGGACGACGGCGCAGCGACTGGCCCGCCCGTGGTTGTCACGCCGATTTTGGTCGATGATGGGCGGTGCCGCCGGCTCCCGCTGCAAGGGCTTGGCGCTGTGACGATCAAGGTGCTGCAAGGCATGTCGCTGCCCAAGACGCAGACCTACGGCGTTGACGACGAGGGTGCTGTGGACCTGCGGTCGTTTCACACTGTGGCCGTTTCGCGCGTCGAGGAAAAGGACGCGTCCGTCGATCTTGTTGCTGGGGCGGGGCAGTACGGGCTTGTGCGGGTCAAGTACTCTGCCGCGTCTGGCGTCCTGAACGACGTGCCGCGCACCGCTGCCGAGACGGCGCTACGGCTTCGAATTGCTGATTTGTACGAGGGTGGCGACGGCCCTGGCGACGGTGGTTGCGCGTGACTGCACGCTGTTTTCGTCGAGCGTTTTTGCCATAAACGTGTACAGCGCGGACGCGTCGCTGCGCTCGAGCTGCTCGGCCTTGAACAGCCCCAGCAGCGGGGCCGCCGGGTGGGTTGCGTCCCAGATTGCCATTGCCGTTGCCCCGCGGCGCGTGTGGTAGTTGACGCCGCTGACGGTTATCATGCTGTCGCCAACCAAGATAGGGCGGTGCGCCGACGCTCTGACTGCGGCGTACAGCGCGGCTCGCTTTTGGTTTGTCGCGGCCGCGGCGACAACGGCGCTGACCGCTGCGGCTGCCGCGGCTGCCGCTGGCGCGGCCTTTTCGTTGATGTCGGCGACTGTCCACAGGAACGTCATGTGATTGTGCTCCTTTGCAATGCCGGTGGCGATTTCAACCGCGTCCTTGGTTGCTGGCTCCTGTATATTTGCAGCGTAGTTTCCGATGGCCACCAGCGCGTCTGCGGCGACAAAGTCGGTCCACTGCAGCTCCGCCATGATTGGGATCACGACGTGGATCCGGGCTTCGGTGCTTCGGCACACGCGGTTTCGGCGGCCTTCTGCTGCCCGGGCGGCCAGCGGCGCGGCTGGGCTCACGCTCGGGCGTCAGGTGGACCAGCTGTTCAAGCAGTGGTGCGAGACTGGCGTTGTCGGCTCCGGGCGGTTCCCTGCGACGTCGCGGCTGCGGCACGTGATCGCGGCGCTGTCGGTGGCCGGGCTTCGCCCCGTTGCCGCAAACGTGCTGGTGTCGATGAACGGGCTCCGGACGCACCTGGACGGGCTTGCTGTTGACCGGGCCGGGCGAAAAGTGGTGATTGAGCTCAAGGCGACGGGTGCCACCTCTGCTGCGCACAGCGTGGTGTACCGCGCGCCGTGTGCAAACCGGCCGATGACGCGGTTTGGCGCCAACACGGAGGAGCTGCACCACCGGCTTCAGACGGCGTTTGGGGTTGCTGCGCACGGCGCCGCGGCGTACGGGGTGGTGGTTGTGGCGTGCAGCAACAAGGCGATGCTGTACACTGTGCCCGCGGGGGCGTTCCCGGCGTCGGCGTTTCGGGACGCGGCTGCCCCCGCGGTGGGTGGCGCGCCGGCGCAGTGGCCGTCTGCGGCGGCGGCCGGCACCGTTGGCGGCGCGGCGGTGCGGTCGCGGTGCGGGCGGTGGGCGCGGGTGACTGCGACCGGAGGGACCGCGGTTGCGATCCGGGGGCTGCCGTCGACACTCCCGGCGCCGGAGCTGGCCGCCGCCAAGGCAATTTTGGCGGCGCGCCCCCGGCCGCGGCACCTCGTGTACCCCTCTGGCGGGCGCTGGAGGCGGCAGTGTGTTCCATAGCTGTGGCCTATATTCGAAAGGCACCGCGCGCTTTGTGTTCACAGCGCCATGGCGGGCACAACATCGCATGTACGGAACCTCGAGACGATCGGAAGGACCCCGGCCGGGTACCAAGGCTTTGGGGCGATCCGGGAGCACGCCCCCGACGCGCTGAACAGCACGATCAATCAAATTTTCGGCACCAGCGCCAACATCCATGCCACCACGGTGGTCAATGACCTCGATTCGGTCAACACCGCGGCGCACGGCACGACCGGCATCCCGTACGCCATCAGCGGCACCGCCAAGGTGGTGCAGATGGATGTGGCGCAGCGGCTCGCCGGCTACAGCGACCCGATCAAAGCCATCATGGGCATCGGGGTGCACCGGGAGCAGAAGATCCTGATCAAGCGGCAGTACGTCGCTGGCGGCGGCGCCGGGATTGTGCCTGAGCGCGCGCCGGCCCGGACCGTCGCAATCCAGGAGGACGCCCGCGAAGTCATGCTGACGCGGTACGGTGGCGACATTGAGTTCAACATGAATCTGCTGCTGCGCCCCGAGGACGCCAAGCGGGAGATGCGGCTCAAGATGGAGGCGCAGGAGCGCGGGCTGGAGGAAGCGCTGACCAACATCGGGTACGACGTGCTGCTGTCCGAGGGCACCAACCTGGTGTCGGCGATTGTGCGGTCTAATTACCTGCTGCACGGCGGCGGCAAGATCAGCGGCACCGCTGGCAACATGAACATGGTGGACCACGCCGAGCGGATCTACATGACGTCAATCTTCGGCGCGATGAACAAGTTCCCGTTCCCCGTGCACAACCTGCTGGCGGCCGCCAAGAAAGCGTCGGCCTACGACGTGTCGCGCGCTGTCAAAACGGTGATGATCCTGCCGCACGGCCTGCCCGAGCTGCTCAAGTTCACGCGCCCCGAGACAATGATCTACTCGGTTGCTGGCGCCGGCCCCGACAAGATCGACATGAAGCTGGAGGGCGGCTACACCGACCCGTCGACCAACTGCACGATCTTTACGCACATCCCGCCTGCTTCGAACCTGCACGGCGCGGCGCACCCCGTGGCCCAGCGGTCCGCGCTGTCTGGCGACATTACCATCGCGTTTTACAGCAAAGCTGCCGAACCCGACACCTTTAAGGCGTTTGACTGGACGGATTACACGATGAAATTAGCAAAGGATCTTATACAAACTACTAAACCTAAAGATGGCGAAGAATCAACAAGCGGGTATACACCGGGAGGAGAGTCTCCCCCAGCCGGTTTTAACGAGGACCCGGCCGGCGACCAGATTGTGACGCTGATGACGCTTTCCATGTCGTCTGCGATTTTGAGCGTGCCTGGCGGCAGTGTTGGCGAGCTTCTTGTGGGCTACCCCTCTACTGCGCTGTCGACCAACGCTTCTACTGAATCTGGCCGGATGCAGCTGCGGTGCTACCTTGGCGCGGCGCTGTACAAGCCCGAGGACGTTCTTATTCTGCCCGACATTGCGTTTGAAGGCATCAAGTCGGTCAGACAAGTAACAGCAAAGATGTACACAACCGAAGCGGCGCAAGGCGGCCAGTCTGGCCTATTTTTTGTCCCACGCACAGAGCTCGACGAGACTACCAACCGGGGCACGGCGCACGGTATTGACGCTTCACTCTCAAAAGGTATGGGCAATTCCACGCTAATCAAGGCCTACCCGCGGTCGCTATTTGAAGCATCATCTGGCAACCTTGTCCGAACGAATGGCGGCCACCTCGGCATCCTTGACGGCCCCACCCACTACACCAAGGTCTTTGGGACGCAGACGTACGACGCTGGCATGCAGCCGCTTACGCACACCGCGCAGTCCAAGTACCAGTAGACGCCTACGGGTTTGGCTCCACGTTGTTGCGTTTGGCCTTCTTTTTGTCGAGCCCCGACTGGCGGACATCCGGGTCGCTGTTTTCTGCCCCCCCCCCCCCCTCGTCGGCGAGCCTGGCGTCCTGCCACAGCTTGAGGCGGTCGCTGTCGATGTCGTCGGTCTCGATGTTGTGGGTTTCCGCGAAGCTTCGCTTAAGGGACTCTGTGTTCATGACGGGCCCCACCGATTCGAGGGTGTGGGTCGGCAGCGCGGCCACAAACGTTGCGCCGCAGTCCGCCGCCTGCATGATGCGGTTGATTAGCATCCGAAACTTGCGCATGGTTGCGTGGAACAGCGCCATTGCGACCTCGTACTGCCTGTGGTTTGATGCGTTGCGCTCGCTGTTGACCGATTCTCCGATTGCCTGCGGCGGCACCCCCATTAAGATTAGCACCGTGTGCCGGGACCTCGAGAACTGCATGTGCCCGTCAATGGTAGAAAGCAGCGTTGGCGCTGTTTTGATCTCCTTTCCGTCGCTAATTCCAAATTCGGTGTGGTTGACCGGCGCCATGCCGTACGCTGCCTCTGCGCGGCCGTGCGGGGTTACTGCCGCTCTCATTGCGCTTCTGCGCTCCATGGTGTCGCGCTCGAGTGCGGTGTGCGCGGAGAGCTGGCGGATTGTGTCTGCGCGGTTGCTGATGAGCGATCTAAAGTCCTGCGGGTCGTCTACGTCTGCGTGCGCGGAAGCCGAGTGCAGCGCGGCCGCTGTGCCTGCGTTTACGTCTCTGAACCACGGCCGCAGCTTGCCGTCTGCGTTGCCAAAGTCCCTCCTGATGGACGTAAACGCCGACGGGGCCGAGTTGAACTTGTCGCGGCACAGCCACTGGTGCTCGATGATCTGCTGGCGCGCGGCCGCGGTGTACGATCGGGCGCACGGCGACCGGAGCAGCGACGGTTCGATTGTCATTGGCCTGGCTGTCGCGGTGACCGGGACCGTTTCGGGCCTGAACGGCTCGTCGAACATCTCGAGCTGCCACCCCGTTGTGCCCCTGAGCCACTGAGCGCGGCGGGCTGCGACGGGCACCCACTTTCCTGTTTTTGCGGAGGTGCTTTTCCACGCAATGTCGACGTCCCCTGGCGCGGCGACAACTGGCAAGTAGTTTGTGTCCTTTGAGCCTGGCCTCCACGCGACGTACCCAAAGATCATTGCGTTTTCAACAATGTGCCCGGCCACTGTGCGCAGGCTGGCCGCGTCGTGCGGCCCGGTGTTTCTGCACGCGTCGAGCTCGATCCCCTGTATTATGGTCTGGATGGCGCTGTTCTGGCTTGAGTTTGTGCGCGCCATCGCGATGAGGTCGTCCGCCGACGCCACCGGGTGATCTGCGCGGGCTGCGGCGCCGCCCACATTTGCCTTTTGCGACGGGATCATGTCATTGCCGGCTATCACCGTTGCGGCGTGCCAGTTGATGATTGTGTCGTGGGATGTCATTTGCCCCGGCCCGTGTTTTAAAACTGCGTATATACGGCACAGCCGCCGGAGCCGCAACACGGCGCCTCAAATGCCTTCGTCCACCTGGGCGTGGCCAAACCCCGCCACCGCCGCCACCGCCGGCACCGCCACCGCCGGCACCGCCACCGCCGGCACCGCCACCACCACCCCCCATACGCAGCTAACTGAGCTTGATGCGCGGTTTGGGGACGGGCAGTCGCGAATTCAGGCGCTTGTGTCCCTGACCTCGGTGGAGACGGATGCCATTCTGTTTGAGATGCGGGCCGCGCACGACGACATTTTTTCGCTTGCGGTGAACCGGCAGGTGGTGTTTTCGGTGCAATCTCGGCTGTTTTCGGACCTTGCCTCCAAGCTGGCGTCTGCGCTTGCGGCGTCTGACTACGTTGTGCACCGGCGGGTGTCGAAGCGGGCTGCGACCTCGCTTGCGGTAACTATCACGGATGCCGACGGGATGGAGGGCACGTACGAGCCTGCGTCCGCGTCCGCCGACCTTGCTGATGTGGTGTACCCCTCGGCGAGCACTGGCTCTGTGGGCGGCCTGATAGCGGCGGTCCCGTCGCGTGCGCGCGGCTACGCGCTTGCCGGGGGTGTTCGCACGTACCTGACCGGGTACCGCGCGGACGCCGTTTCTGCTGCGCCTGGCGATGACGCGGCAGCCGCCATAGCGCGGCCGTGGGAAACGGCGGCGGATGAGCTGCAAACGCTCGCCACCATTATCGCGGACACTGCGCGCATTGCAGGTGTTGCGCACTGCGCGTACCACGCGGTGGCCGATGTTCCGAAGGTGTGGGTAGTTGCGCAGCTTGTGTACAACGGCTGGCAGATCCCGCCTTTTGTGGCCGGTAAGTGCCGCGAGAGCTATTCCCGGAACATCAAAGCTGCGTACGCCGGGGGCCCGTCGCTTCGGCTGGTTATAACGCCCACCGGGCGGGCCGAGCTGCACGTGACGTCGTCGTCGACCCCACCCATCATACTGACCCAACGTGATGACCAGTATGCACAATGGACGGCCAACCAAGTGTCGAAGCCGTCCGCGACGGCTGTTGGGGTTATTGACCGGGCGGCAATACAGTGGTCGGTGCAAGACAGCGTGCAATTTAAGGCGTCGCTTGTTCCTGCCGAGCAGCTGCAAGCATGCGGCAACTACGTAAAAAATAGCACGCTCGACGCTGTGGTGATTGACGACACCGGGGACTATATGCTGGAGTGGACGTACGAGTCTGGCACGTATCAAGGCAAGCGCACTGTGCGCACTGACGGCGTGGGCACCGCAATGACGACCAAATACGCCACATTTACAGAAGCCGCGGTCCCCCGGCTTGTGCGGCTTGCGGCGTCTGGCGGTGTAGAGCCGCGGCGGCAGCTGCGGGATGAGCTTGCGTCGGCTACGCCGTTTACATCGACGCTTGAAACGGCCAAAGACGTGGACAACTACAACAAATTTGTAGATGATGTCAAAAAAGAAATTGAAAGCAAGTTGAAATGCACTGAAGATGGCACGCTTAACCCCTTCGTGCTGCACGCGTGCCACAACCCAACGTCTGGCGCGTCCTCCGGCCGGGATGATGTTCCTGTGATCCGAATGGGCGTTGATGGCTTGTGGTGCACGGGCCAGCACGCGCTGGCGGCGACAACCGGCATGCTGCTTGCGTCTAATTATGCCTGCGCCTGACGGGCGCTGATGCAAAACCCCGCAAGAAAGATGTGTGCCTTTACCGCCCCGTCGCTGCACGTGAACACAAACCCTGGCAATTTTCCGACTTGATTTGCGGTGTTGATTGCCGCTATGTAAATGCTTCTAAGCGCGGCCGCGATCTCGATGCTGGCGGGTGGGCCTGTGCCAGTAATGTTGTCGGGTATCGTGTCTGGGTTGTACCCAAGCTGGGAGCACATGCGGCTGTACACCTCGTCTGGAACCCTTTGGCTGAGGTGCAGCGCCCGCAATATGTGTGCGTCGATCATTTCTAGCGTTTCGCGGAGCTGGTGTTGCGTTGCTGCGGGCACGGTGATATTCGCGTGCAGCGGGCAGCTGCAGTTGCCGCCGCACGGCCGCCAACGTGCTGCGGCGACTTTTGTATTCGAAAACGTTGTGTACAGGCCGGTGTCCATCGCGGCTACTCTACGCGCTGTCGCTTTGCGGCGGTATCGGTGTGGCCCAAGTGGCTACTGCGTGTTACCTGCGCTGATTTGATGGTGGCAACGGCCCTGCCCGGGCCATGCCCAATTTCGACGTCTGTCTCCGCCATCGTCGAGCTCCACCTGGCGACGTCCGCGCTGTCAAAGTGGTACGTGGCGGTGCCGGTACCAAACGGGCCTATTGTGCTTTGCCCCCACTCGGTTGTTGTGGCGGTGCCGCCTACGGTCGCGGTTAGCGCCGGGATTCCCACCGCGCGGCCGGCGTTTTTTACGGCCACAACCAGCTCGGCGACGCGGCGAGTGGTGTCAATCCACAGTGTTGCGTGGGCGTACTGCATGTCTGGCTTGTTGGCTGCCGCCATGACGTGCGGCGGCCCTGTAAGCCTGCGGACGTTTTTAAGGCGGTGCCCGTCGGTGACGTTGACGCACCGGTTCATAGTCACCTCCGTGCACCGTTCGGCCGGCGCCATTTCTTTGATGTGTCGCAGGCCGACGACCGACAGCGTTTTCACCGACCCCCCCCTGAGGCCATCGAGGTGCGTGATTCCTGTCTTGCTGTTGCAGCAGCGATCGAGAATCAGCGACCTGCGGTACTTCATAAATTTGAGGCTGCTGTCCTCAAGTTTGGGAATGCGAGCGACGGACAGATGATCGCCGGCCAGTACCCAGCTCCAGTTGTCAACGCGAATGCATGCGTCCGCAACCAGGACCCTGACCGCGCCAAGGTGCTGTATGCCTTCGGTTGTAATCGCGGTCCCCGAGACGTTGACTTTCCTGGCGTTGCGCAGCGCTTTGAACGAGCTCCAGTCGCTGATCACGGAGTTTATGACCGACACGTCGGTGGCGCTCCCCAGCGGCTTCACGCTCTGCAAATTGTAGCACTCGTTGGCAACGACGGTCTGGAAGCAGTTAACATCTGGAAACGCGGACACACGGGTGCTGACAATTTCAATCGTAGTGACGCTTCCGCCCCCCAGGCTCTCGATCGACTTCAGGTTGTGGCAGCCCGATGCAATGACGGTCTTGGCGGCGCGCGCCTCGGCGAGGTCGGCAACTTTGGTGAGACTGACGTTAAGCGAGACCAACGCCGGGCTGTCGAGCCCCTGGAGCGACGCCAGCGGTGTGCTCACCGCTTCAATTGTCTCCGCCGCCGCGAGTCCGTCGAGGCTGTCGATGTTTGTGTAGCTTATATCAACTATCTTGATGGCTGCCATGTTCGCGGTCGTGTCGATGGCGGTTCGCGCCGCGCGCAGCTCGACAAGCATGGGGATCATCGGTATGCTGCTGATCATTCTGGACGTGGAGATGTCGAGAAACACAAGGTGTTTCGCTGCGGCCAGCGGCGAGATATCGGTGATGCCTTGACACCGGGAAACTGTCAAGTGCGTCGCGTGCGCAAACGGCGCGACGTTGGTAAATGCGTGGCACCCGACAACTTGCGCCTCGCGCCGATCGGCTGGGTTTTTCCGGTGTTTTGGGGCCAGCGCGCCCGGGTCGGTAAACCGGTTGCACCGCTGCACGGAAAGCTTTCGAATGCTTACCGATGTGCATAGATCTTTTCCCGGCATCGCTTCAATGTCGTCGCACCACACAAACTCGGCGGACGACAGCGCGGCGGGCTGCGCCTGGAGCAGCTCGACAAAGTTTTTGTTGTTCTCGACGCCGCCCGCGGTTCGGGAAAACTGAATCTTGCGCAGTGACGCAGCCGCGTTGGCGAGCCGCGGAAGGTGCTCGAATCCGTACAGCGAGTCGGCCCCGTTGAAAACCGTTGTGTTGGCCGGGGGCTCCTTTTTGACAGAGATCCACTCTGAAAAAATCAGGTTAGGCCGCCGTGCGTCAATGCATCCAGCACAGGCGCACTGTGGCTTGCACCCGTAGAGGCCGCTGGTTGGAATTCTGCACGCGCCGCCGCCGAGCCGGTTCCGGAGGGCCGAGAAGAAAAACGGAAGGTACGGCCACGCGGCCACATCCTCCGGGCGCAACGCGTGTGTGACGCGCGGGTCCCACCCCGGTTCCGTGCTCCCGTCGGCAAGCCCCTTCAGGACGCGGGCGCCCAGCGCGTTGGCGCCGTGCGCAATCGTGTAGAACAACCGGCACACTTCCGACCACTTGACCACGTGCGCGGGGTTGTCATGCGAGTTGACAATGTGCTGCAGGATATCGGTGCCAAGAACCCGCGTGATGTTACCTGCTGCGGGGCGGGCATCGTCTTGCATGCTGCTGGTGCAACGGTCGGCTATTGCAACGTGCGTTTTATTTATAATAGTATATATTCGAACCACGATATACTTTATTTGTCAGATCGGCGGCTATGCTTGGGCATGGACTGGCACGTGTTTGAGCAGTTGGATTTTTTTCCGGTAGTGACTACCAACAGCGAGACGCCCGTTGCGGCCATACGCATCGAAGGCATTCTTGTGTGCTATGGCCGACTGCTCCGCCGCGCCGGCCGGGCACGAAGTGTACACAGGCGTGCGGTGTGGTATTGTTCCTGTCGCCGCGGCGCCAGCCGCTCTTGCCCCCGGTGGCGGCATTTTCAAAATAGCGGGCTGGCTCAAAAACAAGGCGGTGGCAGCCCAAGTAGCCACGGCGCCGCCGAGTGACGTGCAGCCGGTGACTGCCGACGCTCAGTTGGCGTCGTTTCTCTAGCTGCCTATATGCGGAATGATTGCAGCAAGGTAGCCATGGAGTTTGTTATGGCCAGCGTGGCCCCCCCGGCCTTCTTTGTGAGCGCGGCAATTTTGCGGGTTGTGGACACCCCCGGACACACTTCCGCCGGCGCGGCTGCGCGGATCCAATTGGCCGGGGCGGTGCTGTGGGCTGCTGCTGTGGTTGTGCACACGTTTGGCCGCTGGGCGGTGCCAGCGGCCGCTCGGGTGCTCGCGGGGGTGTTATTTTTCGGCGCGGCCTTGGTTGTTCTTTTGGATGCCCCCGGCGCTGTTATCGTTGCGGTTGCCGCGCTGCAGCTGGCTGGGTCGCTGATCTGGGTGCTGTCCGCTACTGCGACGACATCTCCGCGCCGGGCCGCCGCCGCGTTGGTTCTGGCCGGGCTGTTGTTTCTGGCGTCATCCGTCACGTTTGTTGCCACAAGCAGCCGCCCCGTTGACGCGTGGGCGGGGTGGCTCCAGACGGCGGGCGCGTCTGTGTGGATAGTGGCCTCGGAGCCGACGCTACGGTCCACGCAAGACTGGTGGTTGCTGAGCCACGCTCTGTTTGGCGCTGTGCTGCTTACGTTCTGGGCGGCGGTTCTTCGCGATGACGACGTTTACTGGTACGGGTCGTGGGCGTTTACGCTGGTTGCGGCGCTGGTGTGGGAATTAGCCGAGGATTTTCTGGAAAAGGTTGCAAAGCTCGCGTCCGAGACCGGAACGTGCGCGGGGTTGGGCGCGTGCATGCTGCCGCCCGAGAACGCTGTCAGTTGGATACTGGACGTTTTGGTGGCGATTTTTGTTCACCTGCTGCTCCAGCTGTCGCCGGCCACCCGGCAGGCGGTTCGGCCCGATACCGGCCGCTACGCGCCTTTGGGTGCCGCCGTCGGGGTGTGGTGCGCCGTGATGATTGCTACGCGGTGTTTTTGCCCCCGGAACCGCCAGGATTCCGATGCTGCCCGCTGGGCGTCTGAAAAGCTGATGTCTTTTTAAGCGGTGTACGGCGGCGGCGCCGGGGGTTCACACGCGGCCCGCCTGTCCGCCCACCCAGCCGCCCACCCGTTCCCCCACCAGCTGTTGAACGCCGCGGCCAGTTGCGCCTTTGTTTTAATAAGCACGTGATCCGTCTGTGTTGCCATGTCTGGCATAGTTGATCAATGCAACCTTGCCCTGCGCTGTTGTGGTATCCGCGTCCGGGTTTGCGTCTGCAAAGTCTGGCCGCGGGGCGCCAAGCTCGTACACGCTGCCTGTTTGCGTGCGCACCAGTGCTTTGGTGCCGGCAACAAACGCGGTGACCACGGCGGATGTCAAAATTTCTCCGGCGACGTTGTCAGGGAGCACAATCTGCTGGCCGTCAATTGTCCTTGCGGCAATCAGGAGCTTGGGGTACCATAGTACGGGCGCTGCAACTGTTCCCAGAAATGCCTGGCGCGCTGTGCGTGCGTCCCAGCCCCCCAGGACCGCGGGTGGCAATGTGGAGGTCATGCGCGTTGCACAAGCAACGCCTGGCCAGTCAGCGCCACCCCCCATATGCGTGCCACCGTGACACTGCAAGTAATACTGCAGCAGGACGTGCTTAGGGCGGATTTTCTAGCGCTTGTAGGCTTGCTCGACGGCGCGGTTGTCGATGACACAATAGTAGCTGGCGCTGCAACCGTGGCGTTTCTTCACGGCGACCGTAGTGCGCTGATTGGAGACGATCGTGCTGCGGTGTGGGTGTCACCCGAAGATGTTGATGGTTTCAAAGCGCCGTTTTTGGTGACGATGGAGCCGTGCAACGGCTTGGCAACTGCCGCGGCCATAATTGTTGATGCTGTATGTTCTGCGTTTGGGGCGCGGCCTGCTGTTATTGACAACCGGCTGGCGCTGTTTATTGGTTCCGGCCCGTCGGCGGCTGACAGCGCCGCTGACATCAACGACTACCACGGGTTTGACGTCGCGGCAGCCACTGCGATGTATACCAGCCCCGACCCCGCCGACGCGACCGAGCGCCTTTTTAAATGCTCGCGGTGTGCGCGATGGACGCCCGTGTGGGACATTGTGTACGGGGACGGCGAAGACAATGTATTTATAAAACGGCTCCGGCACATGGCAACTGGCGGCGCGTCTGTCCTATGCGGAGAGTGCGCGGCCGAGACTGACGCAATCGCGGCGCTAGGCGACGACGCCTTTTTTAACGACAGCGACGGTGCCGTAGACGACTGGGAAGTGCGCGGACCCATACAAAGCGGTTGCTCTGTGATTGACGGGTAGCGACTTCAGCGCTGCCTCTTCGTCGTACCAAATATGGGTGTACGGCCCCGCCTTGACTGGACGCGCTGCAAACCACTGGCACCCGATTGACCCGCGTAAGTCGGCCCCGGTCAATCTGGCACTCTCGATGGCTTTCAAATCGCCGGTGCTGCCATCAATCACAAACGCCGGCGGCCCAGCGCCCGCCGTCTTGCCTGCCGTTGGTGTCGTTTCAAACATGTGATCCCCAACGGCGGCCACAACCGCGCTTTCGTTGTCGTCGGCGACGGAACCCACCAAGACGTAGCGTTTGTCAAGCGAGTACATTGCACCGGGGGCCATGGTAGTGGTGGTGGTCATGCTGGCTGCTTTTGTGCGCCACGCGTGTTTTTGTTTGGTGATTATTCTTTTTTTTGATGCTGAATTTTAAACAACGCCTGTATTTTTTTGGTTACCTCGCACTTAATCTTGTGTGTTGCAGTGTACCAGCTAAACATAACAGCACGCGGCGTTGCCCCGGCGGCGGCTGCGCGTAAATACACAAACTTGCACCAATCACTGTCACAGTTAGCGCGCAATGAACGTTATTAGCGCCGGCGGGAGGGCGCGCGATTTAGTCGTGCGTGTTGTTACCCCGTCTGTCATTGTGGACAACGACGCCACCACACTCGGGCAGTGGGTTGCACGGGTTGTTAACCACGTTTACCCAACGCCCGACCATAGCTATGGCTATGTGGTTGTTGCTGGCCCAGAAAACTATTTGCCGGTAAACGCTGCCACCGGCCGGCCGCAAACCCAAATTGTTGTGTGTGTGCACGACATGAACAGTGAGCAGGCCGGCTACGTCACGAATTCCATAATGGACGACGCTGGCCTTGTTGTCCTCTGCGAACGCAACAGCTCACCCGCCACTCTTGAACCAAGCGCGGTGGCCCAGTGTATTCGAGATGGTGAGCTTGAGCCGCCGTTTGAGTTGTCGGCCGTTGGTGTGTCGGGGGTCAGCTGCAGGTACGCGCCCGAAATGTGGAGCGAGATTGTGTCTGTTGACCGCAACTATATGGATGGCTCCGGCGGCGGGTTTATGGTGCATCCAATGTGGATAAATGGCGGCGACCACACTGTACGAGAAATGAGCGGAACGTTTGGGTGGGGCGCCGAATACGCGCTCATGGTGGGCGCGCTTGAGCCTAATTAGGCTGCGCGTTTGGCGCAACTACAACGGTGCCGCCGACGTGGACGCCGTAGAGCTCTGCCACGCGATCGTTGGCGGGCAGTTCTTTCTCAGCGTGGTCTTCGTCGTACCATACCACGTGATCGCGAGCAGTGCGTGACGCAAGCCTGGAGCAAGCAATGGCGTTTCGCAGAATGCTGCCCACTGCCGCGGTGCTGTTGATGACAGCCACAGTGCCAGACGCCAGAATCACAAACAGCGACGGGCACCGGGTAATTGTCAGCCTTGAGACGTCCAGCGTCAAAACAACGTCGGTGCCGGTGGAAATGCCGTACAGCAGCGCTCGGCAGTCCCCAGCACCGCACCCTGTCGGCACTCGCTCCGTGCCGACCACGAGAACGTCGGCGCCATCAATGGTGCACATTTTGCCGGTGGCGGGCACTTCAGCTGGCTGCGGGGCGGCCTCGATCTTTACAAGCTGTGGCATGCAGTCTACCCTGTGGCGTGTCCAATCTTCCATCTGGCACGCCGTGCCGCAGTAGTTGATGGCTTTGCACCCCGTGCAGGTCCATGTGGCAGTGGCTGGGCACCATGGGCGGTTGCACGTCATGGTAGTAAAGTCACGTGCGTTTTTTTGGTGTGTTGGCAAATTGCAACGTTTTGCCACGGTGTATTTCTGACAAATATAATAATTGCGTGGCGGCAACATGGTGACAACTTTGGGGCACACAATTGTTGCTGGGGCTATTACTGTTCTATTTGTCTTGGGGGCCGCGTGGAACGTGTGCATTTTTGCGGTGGTGTTTGCGGGCTGTGTTGCCAGCGACACCGCAATGGATACAGTTGCAAAAGCGCCCGGGCAGCTGCTTGTGACTGCAGTTTATCTGGCCCGCTGCGTGCTGCCAATCATTGCTGGGCCCGGGCTTTGAACGCGGCTTTCCGCATCAGTGTGTACCGGTCCACGGCTGCTTGTGGCGCGCCCAGACTGTGCAGTGCCTTCAGCATCATGCCGTGGCGGCCCTTGAGCATAACCCACTCGGCAAGAGGCAATGGCGGACCAAACATGTAGTTTTGCGACTGTGCCGTCAGCGTTGTATCGGGCGCACCCGGTCTAAGCGCCAAGAGTGCCGCCGTGTACAAGACGTTCCAGCATATTTTGCTTCTGTCGACGTTGTTTGCCGAAATTCCCATCCGAGCAAGAATTTGCGGGTGCCATGGCGACTTTGGTGCGGTAGCCATCAAGTCGTCCGGGGCCACTGGCGCTTTTGCCTGAATGTTAGGAGGTTGCGTAGTGATAATAATTGTGGTGGCATGGGCCACTGACATAATGACGCTGTGGGTTGCAAACAAATACCGCAAAATATCTGTAGAGTAACAGTGTGGCACGTGCGTTTGTTTTTTGGTTTATGCCAAAACTCCGTGATCAGTAAACGCCATGGACAACCCGTACTTGGTTTGATAGTCTTGTCGCGCAGATATGTATTCCTCGTGCAGCTTATTATTTGTTTCTGTATCCGCGCCATTAATACTGCGCGATTCTTCGTAATTTTGCCATTGTGCAAAAAGTTTTGCTGCTTGCGTTACTCTGCGGTTACGTTGGATGTCATCGGTGTCATTGGTTGAGCCTTGAACGCCAAGCGCTGCGTAAAACTCGGTTCTGGTTTGCGGCAGCGTCCAGCGTGGGGGGGCTTCTTCATATAGCGGTTCCTCCATCGCAAGCAATGCTGCAATTTGTTATAGGCAGCACTTGACACATATATGCTACGCGCTTGTTGCCAGCTCGCACAGCGCTGGCACTGCTGCGGACACAATTGCCGCTGACGTGCAAAATAATGTTACGCGTTGCGTTAATTCATATTTTCGCACGTGGCAGACGCGCAATGTGCCTTGGGTGCTTTTTCAATTCGTACACCCCCCCCGGCGGCCGCGCCGAGCGTCGGCGCCCTTTGGCCGTGGTCGTACAGTTGCCGCCGAAGTATGAAGACGCATGCCCGCCGCCGTATTCGGCGTGTGCGGGGTCTGTCGTATATGGGTCTGTTGGCGACAGTTCTGCGGCGGCGGAGTTGACATGATTGCTGCGTACTTAGCCGTTGTGGCTGCGGCTGCAAGCGCCCCCCCTCTTGGGTTTACTGTTGATTGTGCCAACAAGGCTGTGTGTGAAATGACAGGAACCAGCACCCCCGGCGGCCCCGGCGCTGTGCCTGGCAGCCTTTGTTGCATTGCTGCCAGTGGGTTGCCTGGCCCGTACACGATGGCGCGCCGGCAGCACATCATTGGCGCGTGCAGCGGCAGCAATGGCACGCGGCCCAAGATTTACGGCGACGTGTACATTGTGTCTTCTGGGTCGCACCTGCAAGGGGTTGACGTCGCTGGCCAGGTTGTTGTGATGGGCGACCGGTGCGACCACACGCAGCTGATAGATGTGCACGCCCACTTTGGCGTTGTGTTTCGGCCCCGGCGGCTTTTGACGTCGATCAACGTGTCGGGATCGACTGTGTCCGGTGTGACCGCGTCTGCACGTCAGGTTGCCAAGTATCCCGTTGCGTTTGCGGCGGCGGCTGGCAGCGGCGTGGAGGTGACGTGCGCTGCGGGCACTACGGTGGTTGTTCAGCCCGGGCAACCCAACGCTGTGCCCGTGGGGCTGACTCTTTCCAAGTGTGCCCCCGCAATTGACCTGCACGCGCTTTTTGGGATCTTTGGTTCTGCCATTGAGCGGGTGGTGTACGACGTGGGCCCGACCGACGACGAGACTGCGTCGCGCAAGATCCTGACATCGCTAGTGACCATCTTTGGCAGCGCGACGGCATTCCAGCTGCTGCTGCTGGCATGAGCACCCCGTTGAGCACGTCTGAGCTAGCTGTGTTACTTGGGCTTGAGCCCACCGCGTCTGCCGCGGATGTGGTTTTTGTGATGTACGACACGCGCGGCTGCTGCCTGATTGCCGCGGAGTCAATCCGTGCGGTGATATCGGCGGTTATTGCGATGGAGGGCCGGGTGCTCCGGCGTGTGGCGGCGCGGCTTGACACGTCGGTTACCCGAAGCATTGCCGTTGCTCGCGCGTCGTATAAACGACCCGCCGCCGGCGACTGACGACCTGGTGCCAAATAAAGATGTCGAGTGAACGTTCCGCGCTGGAGACCTTTGCCGGCCGCGTGGCAACCGGGGCCCAAAAAACGATCACGCGGCTGTGGTCGGCCAAGTTTGCGATATTTGCGCTGTTTGTCCTTGGCCTGCTGCTTGTGTCGCTCCGGACTGCAATCGTCTGGATGTCGCCGTGGGTTGAAAAGCACCTGACATTAGTGGTCGACGCCTGGAACGTCATTGGCGACATTATGGAATTTATGTTTCTCGCGATAAAACTGGCCATTGGCGCCATTGTTGAAGCTATTCATCTGCTCGAAGGTAAAAAAAAATCGGTGCCGTGGCCGATAGCCGGCATGAAGTTCAAAGCAGTCGACTCGCGGGACGCGGTGGAGGTGGCCTATTTTCTTCCGACACTATGCCGGCACTACGGGACGGCCAAAGAAATAGTATACGGGTTATTTGACAGCCAAGTGGGAGTGCGGGCGTGCATGCTGCTGCGGGCGTTGTATCCTACGCCCGCGCGGAACGTGTCCGATGCTTTGCTTGGGTGGGCAGTTGGCGATCGGGACACTGCCCCCTTGGGGATGGGCAACGGCCCTGGCACCTGTGAGCCGGCTGTTGCTGACATGTCTATGGTCTGCGTCGCGTTTGGCTCTGGCGCGCTGCTGCTGGAGATAATTATTCCGCTTATTATTGGATGCATTGTGCTAGTTTCCTGGCTCCCGGTGGTCGTTGCCGGCATCAAAGTGGTGGCAGCGCCTTTTAGCCGCATTACTGAGCGCGCGCTACAGCCACCGCCGTACACACCGTGACCTGGCGACGCTGCCCCCGTTTTGTATTTGTTAAACGCATCATCACTCATTGCGTTGCACGATGTCTTCGCTGCTTTCGCTGCTACTCCCGCGCGCAAACGGCGTGCTGAGTTCTGTTGCGTCTACGGCGCGTGGCTTCTGCTGCCGCCGAGCTGCCAAAAACGGTCTGGCGCGGTAGCGGGGGTGCTCGACGCAGCACGTCCGGCCGCACATAAAGACGGCGGCGGTGTAACACAGCACCAGCAACGAAATGCTGATCGCGGCTAACGCAGTTTGCTCTGGCGACAGCATGCCCTGCTCTGTGCTCATGGCGGTGCCAAACTGCTGCTAGCTGCGGAGCCGGGCCCACTCCTTGAGCATGTCGCCGGCTGCCGCCTGCATGTCCCGCGACGCCAGCGTTTCTTTCCCGCGGTTGAGGGTGTACTTGTATGCGCGCTCGATGTGCTCGATCATGACAGACTCGGCCGACGCCCGAATTGCCTCGATGGCCTCGGGCGCAAACCGCGTTGCCGGGGTTTCCCCGTTGCTGTTTGGCGCCTTTGGGACCTCCTGCTGCGCCAGCTCGGAGATTAGCCTGCGCATGGCGGCCCTGGGCACGATGTTGTCCACGCTGCGCTGGTGCTTTTTGATTTCGCGCAGCGCGACGGTCCCCCACTTGAACTTGGTCTTTTTGCGTGCGGGTTTATCATTGACGTCAGTGGCGCCTTTGGCCGCGGCTTCATTTTGTTGCCTTTTTTTCAGTGCTTTCACGAGCGCTGCTTGCTTTGTTCGTGCCATCGTTGGGCTGCGGGGCTGTTGTTGTGGCAACGGTGGGAGTTGCCCGGGCAAATGCACCTGCTACCAAAAGGCCGATAGTTGTGAGGCAGAGTGTGGCTGCGGTAACCGCAAGAAGCGTGTTGTGCTGCGGGGGTTGCGTGAAGTACGCCTGTTCAAACGCTGTGCCAAATACTTGGGTGACGTCGGTGACATCCAGCGTGTGCACCGCCCAGTTGCTCGTGACGGCGACCCTTTTGTTGGCGGCCACGTCCTGAATGACCACGGTGCACTCTTCGGCGCACGACACCCGGATGTCGCCGGTGGCGTGCACAATTGCTGCGGCAATGTGGCCAAGGTAGTCTGACGGCGGGTCGATGACGGTGATGTCAAACTCGGACCCGCTCATGTTTGCCACCGCGTCGGTCGGCTTCGGCACGGCCTGGTCGTAGCCGATGATGGCGACCGCGGCCGTCTTGGGGTTTTCGACGCTGATCGCCATGGTGGTGTTGCGGTTGTCGCCTGGCCCAAACAGCACGGGAACCGCGGTAAGCCCTGTTATGGTGCACGCTGCGGCGTTGGTGACATTGATGCCGTCAATGGCGGTAAACCGCGGGGCAAAAATCCGGATCGCGTTGCACTGAGTGGCGGTGGTTTCCGCGATGATCGGGACTCCTGGCGCGCCCGAAGCAAGCGTTGACCCTGGCAGCGTAACGCGTTGCATCGGGGGCATCCGTGGCTCAAAGTCTGAGCTTGCGCCGCAGGCGTAGTTTTCCCAGTGGTTGTCGCCTGGCAAAAACTCGCCGAGGATTGGGGTGTACCAGCCACTACTGCATCCGGTGGCGCCCATGGCCGTTTTCTGTTTTATGGCGTAATCATTAAACGCGAGTGCTCTGTCGCGTAAGCGCGTGAGCCGGTCAACGACACTCTGGTAGCTGATGGTGACGTTGGGCTGCGCCGCCAGCGCTCTCAGGCTGGCTACTGCAAGCAGATCGTTCATGTCGACCGCCAAAACCGTATCTGGCACACTATTGCTGGGCACCGAGTCCGAAAAACGGTGAGAGCCCATCTGCTTGGCGAGTGGAAGTTTATACTGGCCCTGTGTGGTCGGGACAATGCTCGGTGTTATAACGCCCGCCTGCATGCCAAACGCCACTGCTGTGCTAAACGGCGCAACAATTACGGTGGTGTCCGGTTGATTCCACTCTTCCCACAGGGCGGTCGGCGTTGGCCACCGCGGGTCGCCGGATACAAAGACGCAGATGCTGTTGTTACACGCGTCTGTGATATCGCGTGAGCCCATAACGGCCCCCACCGAGATGGAGTTGGCATCCGGGTGCGCGTCGCACCACGCGGCGCGGTCTTCAAGCGACATTACATCGTGATTGCAGAAGACAAACATGTTGTCTGCCCCCGTTTTTTCGCAATATGCGTAGATTGCCTCGTCCCCCACGTACGACAGTCCGCCGTTGTACTTTCCTTTATGCTGCTGTGTTTCGTATTGAAAATAGGTGTTGCGCGTTGCCGGGTCAAGCATAGACCGGTGAATGCGCCCGTACGGCCACCGGATGCACGACCCCGGGTACCGTACCACTTTGACGCGGTTTGTGCCACCGACCGTATCTTTGCTGTGCGCGTCAATGTCAAAGTCGTTGCCGTGGCCCGACTGGTTGTGGATGAGTTCGTGAAGATTGGGTACGGTCGGCGCGCCCGGGTCTAGGAAAAACCGTTTTAGGTCTTTATTTCGGGTTTTTCCGCTGATACTGCCGAGCGGGTCGCGTTCCATTGTGGTCATTGTCGACGCCCCGGGCCCCGACGGGATGTACAGCCCGACTGTAAACGGCAGGGCGGACGGTGGCTGGTCCCACGTCCACCCGCACATCATGTAGTCGACAACTGCGGACGCCACATTCGTTGTGAATTGAAAGGTGCCAAAGTACCCTTGATCATAGATGGTTTTGGCGTTGTATTTTGCGCACGCGTACACCGGCGACGCCCTGCCGCAGTCGCACGAGTACGACGAGTCTTTGCCGACGGTGTTGCTGTAAAACGTGGTCTCGTTTGAGTGGGGGCCTGCTGCCGGGACAGCCGGCGCGCCCTTGAATGTGGCGTCGGCTACAAACGGGGCTACGCCTGGCATGTTCGTTTTAGAAAACCCATCCGGCGTTTCGCTCCCGGTGGCAAACGTCGGTGGGATTGTTCCTTTTACCAAGGGCGACGTGAGTTTTCTACGGACTGATTCATACGAGTGCCAAACAACGTCTTTGATGACGTACTGCAATTGCCCGGTCCCGCCGCCGGGCTTAAGAAATGCGCTCCAGTTGTGCGGTTCGTTGTAGAGGCTGCCGAGCCCGTCGTTAAGCGTGCGAAGTACCGGCGGCGTGCTGCTGCACGCGCCAACCCCGCCGCTGTAGTCAATTCTGGACTGCCCGCTGGCCTCGTAGTTAATGCCGGTGTGGTCCAGGTACCTAATTTCGCCGATTCCTGCCACCTCTGTAGTGTACCTTATCGCTGAGCCCTCTGAGCGTATAAAATCGTCGGCCCACGGGCTACCGCCGTCGGGCCCCGTTGTAGCTGATCCGTCGCTGTTGTGCCCCACGCACAGCCAATTGTTGGCAACGTTGTGCTCGCGACTTCGCTCATTAGGGTTATCAGGATAAGTGTAACTGCCGCCCACGCCCTTAGATTGTATATTTGTATAGCCGGTTGGCCACGTGTTTTGGTCGTCTTGGACCAACGGGCTCACAACAAACCCGGTGTCGCAACACCTGGCAAAAATAACACCGTTTGCGTCGCTTGTGTGGTTATTGGAATCAAAGTCGTATAGTGGTACATGCCAGCCGTCTTTCCTAAAATTGTATTGTGTCATAGGTGGTCGGTCTCTTGTGTCGTCAGTACACCACCGGAAGATATCGCCAGGATCCCATGCTTCGCACGTCAAATCGTGTTTTGGGGTTGCACTCCCCTTGTACTCCGCGCAGCGCTCAATGCCTGCAAACATCGCGTAACATGACCCGCTGCCGCGATGAAACTGTGTATACCCCACGCGGCCGCACGATGTGGGCGCGCACGGCCACGGTTTGGCGTTGTTCCAGTTTTTGCCCGTTGGGCAATTTGGATTTGCGCAGTGCTGATCAAGTAAGCACACGGGACTAGGGTCCAAGGGGTCACCTGCTGATTCCCAGTCAAAGACGCCATCTCTTAAGTGGCATAACAGATCAAAATTGCCCGCGTCGGATCCGTCCATTTCGTCTTTTTTTCGGCACGGGTTTTGCGGTTTAAACCCCTTTCCTGCCCCCCTCATCGTTTCCACCGGTACCGTGCACGTGTCCCAGTCGTACGGCTGCTTTGCTTCGCCAAATGCTTGTTTCAATTTTTCGTCACTTGTGTGTTTGGCGGAGTACAACACTTCGTGACAGCCCACCGGCTCTGGCATGACATTGTCCCACGCCGTGTTAATGTGCAGCTTGCACACGTCAATGTTGGGCCTCTTTGCATCTTTGGGGTCACATTCAAAGTTGACAGTGGCTGGCCCTGCGCGTTGGAGGCACGGGTCTGTTGGGTCTGGGAGTGCCCCACCGGGAGTCTCTAGCAGCCAGAACACGGCGTCATCGAAGTCGGTCCCAAGCTCCGGTTTTGTGTCAGGGTCAGGGTCTGTTACAAATACAGCGCGCCCGCGATGTGTGCCCAAAGAGTCTGCTCCAAACTGCATTGCAATGGCGCGTGTCATGCGATTTTTTCCAACCATGCGCATGGAGCCGTGGTCGTGGCCATTTCGCAGTGCATAGTCAAACGAAAATTCTGGTTTTATCCCGGCGTCTGCGTTTGTTTTTGATACGCGAAACATTTGTTCGACAATGTCTTTGTCGATGTCAACGGTTGTTGGGTAATCGACAACAGCGGCGTCGCACGGCGTTTTCCCGTGTGTTCGTAGCTCGTACGCTGTCATGATGCACCCCGACCAGTCGTACGTTTTTGCGATGATTGGGGTGCGGTCGGTGCCGTTTCCCCAGCCGCTGCCGTCGCAAAACGATGCGCGAACTGTGGGCAGCGAGCAAGGCGCAAGCAACGCGTTGGATTGGACGCCCCAGAGCGGTACCTTGCTGTTGTCGTATACTGGGACTGGGTTGGGATTACCCATGCTGTAGGCGTTCCCCGACGCATACATGGCGTTTACGTCGTCGGTGGGCGCGATGTAGTTTGCCCGCACGCAGAAGCAGCACGCCGAAAACGCGGCAACAACGGCGCTGTCGTTAAATCTTGAGTCCGGCCCCACGTCCCACGGGGTCCACTCGCCGGCGTCTGCGCTGCAGTAGCCCCACAACGAGCATGCGACGGCGTTGAATTCTACGTTTCCCTCGCCCTGTATTTCGTCGCGGCCGTACAGCGCGGTGTCTATTGTATAGTTTCCGCACTTTTCAATCTCTGGATCTAGATCGGCGGCGGCGCCCAGTGGGTATATTGGCAAATTTCCCGCTTTCATGCGATCTGCCGCTGCTGTCATTGCGTTGTCGCGGCGATACACAATGGGCGAGTATTCCAGCGGAATCATGTGCATCTCGTTTGTGATTTGGTTGCATTCGGTTGACAGCCGGCAGATAAACTTGTACTGATGAGAGTTTGGCGTCGGTTGCGGTGGGGCACCCTCATTGTCAAGCACAACCCTGTTTTCGCCCGGGTCAAACCCCCACAGTACGTCAAACGCGTTATTAGGCGCAAACGTTTTTTGGGTGCTGGTCGGCGCGTTTAATACGCCCCGTGTAAGCAGTGATATTGGGTCGCAGCAGCCAGATAGCCCTTCTCTTGGAAACGTCCCCGGCATCCACAGCGGCCCGCTCTCGTACCAGTACGTTTTGCCGTACCACGATTTTCCGTGTTTTTTTCCATGGTATTGGTGGTAATAATACGGCGGGATCTGTTGAGTTGGCGTGCACAAGCCGTATCGGATTGCCAGATATTTCCACAATACATATTGCATGTCAGCGGCCGCCTTTTGTTGCGTGACATTGCCGTGGGCGATCAAATAGTTTATTTTGCCCTGTATTTTACCTGTGGCCTTTGTGATGTCGCCGCTTTCGCCATATTCGCTCGTGTAATCGGCATCCCACGTAATGTATTCGCGGCCAATGGCTTTCACAATGTCGACGCCGTCAACCCCCAACGCTGTGTCAAGCCCCAGCGTGCCTACGTCTGCGCATTTAAAGTTGCCGTCGTCGTCCAATGCTGCTTGCCACACGCCGTACCCCGAGATAGCGGCGTTGTCCGCGACTGAATTGTAGACGTCGCCCCCGTTGTTGTTGTCCTGGGTGGTGTGTTGACCTACATACCGCAACACCCACGCAAATTGGACAACCGGGCCGCGTGGATGCATGTCCGGGCCGGATTCAAGCGTTGCAATCATCCCGTCGCAGAACCGCGAGCATTGTGACGATATGCCGGCTTGTATGGACGTGGCTCGGTTTTTGACTATTGTGTCCGCCCATTTATACCAGGTGCTAGCTTGATACAATTTATCGTCGCATGATGCGTACAAGTAGTGCACCGCCTTCCGCAGATCTGCTCGCTCGGTGTGCGAAAAATGATCATTCCAAAAGGTTTCCCAGTCGGTATCAAGGCCGCCTTGGCCATACCACCCTCCAACAAAGGTGGAAAGGTGCCCGTAATTTTTATTCCTGTCGTTGGACATATTCATCATTGGGATGGCCGACCCCAGAAGCTCTAACAGTTTCGCTTTAATGGCCGCGCTGTTCATGTCTTTAAACGTCTCCAGGTCCGTGATGGGTTTTAGACATTGGGGGTACCCAGTTGTGTTTACTATGATGTTAGTGTCGCCTATGTACAACATCTGCGGGTGCTGTAGTTGCCTGGCCCCTTGCGCTGCAGCCCCCTGATATGCTTTGTCGTTAGACCACACTGTTAGGAACCGGTAGTCGTCGTCCACTGTTCCCTTTGGCGTGCACTTTTCTCGCGCGGCGTCTGGGTCGGTGGCAAGTATCTCGTGCGCGTCCCCCGTGTCGTCGGTGAAGATGCTTTCTAGGTCATTTACTGTCACGCCGTCTGGCAGCGCGCACTGTGAGCCCAGCTGCGAATCTATGACACGCCATTCTATCAGCGACGGATCGTCTGTGCCGTCGATTGGGGCCCACGCGTACGGCGGCATGTCAGCTTTGGACTTGTAGTATTTGCTGTCGTGTACCGGCGCGTCTGTGGTAGCCGGGTTGCCAGAGAGCTGGTATGATATGCCGCGCCCAAACACCGCGCGGCATGCCGGGATTCCAAACATTGAAAATTCCGCCTGGTTCCCAGTTTTGCTCGGCGAGTACGTTTGGTAGTCGATTTCCATTAACGTGCACGGCCCCGGTATGCATACCATTTCGTTGCAGTTTGGCGCGTCTGGCGCGGGCATGTACTTGTCGTACTTGTACACTTCGTCCGACGTTTGGTACTGCTTTTTGGGGAGCCTGCACGCTGTGACGTTGAAAA
>Ga0302114_10000533_pt1 | contig 26555 bp, 25 predicted proteins | sample AG5_Surface_MG_FD_203107 | JGI IMG/M metagenome (GOLD analysis project Ga0302114, IMG submission 203107) | Marine microbial communities from Western Arctic Ocean, Canada - AG5_Surface | ecosystem: Environmental > Aquatic > Marine > Oceanic | place: Canada: Western Arctic Ocean | collected...
GCTCCATGGCTTGCTCTGCCAATTCCACAAGACTGGCAACGGAGAGGGCGATTCCTTCCAGGGCGGCTCGGGCTATATGGCCTCGGCGGGTGTCGCGGGTGATCCCAATTAACAAACCACGGGCACTGGGGTCCCAGTGGGGCGTGCCCCATCCTGTGAAGGCTGGAACAAGCATCACCCCTGCGGCATTCTCCACCTCTTGCGCCAGGGGATTGACCTCCTCGGCACTGCGGATGATGCCGAGGCCGTCGCGCAGCCATTGCACCACCGTGCCCGCATTAAACAGGCTTCCTTCTAAGCAATAGGTGGGGGTGCCGTGCTCATCGGTCCAGCCCAAGGTGCTCAGCAGGCCAGCGTCGGAATGGAGGATGCTGGTGCCGGTGTTCACCACGAGAAAGGCGCCGGTGCCATAGGTGCATTTGCCTTCGCCTGGTTGCAGGCAGAGTTGCCCCAGGGTGGCTGCCTGTTGGTCTCCAAGCAGGGCTTGAATGGGCACGCCAGCAAAGGGCAAACCCGATTGGATCAATGCGAAATCCCCTCGGCATGGCCTGAGTTCGGGGAGAGCCTGCTTCGGCAAGCCAATTTCAGCGCAGGCGTCATCGATCCATTGCCGCTGGTCTAGATCCATCAGCAGGGTGCGGCTGGCATTGCTCATGTCTGTGGCATGAATGGTGCCTCCACTGAGCTGCCATAGGAGCCAGCTCTCCACCGTTCCAAAGCAGAGATCGCCCTGGGCCGCGGCACTGCTTGCGGCGGACTCATTGTCGAGAAGCCAGCGAATTTTGCTCGCGCTGAAATACGGGTCGAGCATTAAGCCGGTTTTAGCTCTCCAGCTCGTTTCAAGGCCGCTTGCCTTCCATTGCTCACAGAGATCGGCGGTGCGGCCGTCCTGCCAGACCAGGGCTGGGCCGCAGGGGCTGCCATCGCTGCGTTTCCAAAGCGTGGTGGTTTCACGCTGATTGGTAATGCCGCAGCTGATCACGGCTTTTCGCTGCTCTGGAGTGATCGATTGCTCAAGGCGGCTCATCGCCAGACGCTGGCTCTCCCAGATCGCCGTAGGACTTTGTTCCACCCATCCATCGGCGGGGTAGTGAATTTCAAGAGGTGCGGAAGCGCTGGCGACTGGGCGGCCATCCGTATCGAAGAGAGCAGCGCGTGAGCTGCTGGTGCCTTGATCTAGTGCGAGCAGGAGGGGCGGTGCTGCCATAGCCATCTCGTTTCCTACTTGCTAGCGATGGGACCAGCGACCTGCAAAGGAATGGCGGAGACATCACGCATTGGTCAGTTCCCTGCTTGGGTTGCTGAGGCGGTGGTCTACCAAGTGTTTCCTGATCGTTTTCGCCGCCGCGGCAGGGTGGAAGCGCAGCAGGGATTGGCGTTGCAGCCCTGGGGGACAGACCCTGCCGAACAAGGGTTTCAGGGGGGGGATCTCTATGGCGTTATCGATGCTCTGGACCATCTTCAGCAGCTGGGAGTGACCTGTCTGTACCTCACACCTGTTTTTAGCTCGGCTGCCAATCATCGCTATCACTCTTACGACTACTTCGATGTGGATCCTCTATTGGGAGGGAATGCTGCGCTTGATGCCCTGATTGCGGCGGTGCATCAACGCGGTATGCGCCTGATCCTCGATGGGGTGTTCAACCATTGCGGGCGAGGCTTTTGGGCGTTTCATCACCTGCTGGAAAACGGGGATTGCTCTCCCTATCGCGAGTGGTTCCATGTGCATCGGTGGCCGTTGCGGCCTTATCCGCGGAAGGGCCAAGACTGTGGTTACAGCTGTTGGTGGAATGATCCTGCGCTGCCGAAGTTCAACCACGACCATGCGCCCGTTAGGGAGCACCTTCTAGCGGTGGGCAAGCACTGGTTAGAACGCGGCATCGACGGTTGGCGGCTAGATGTGCCTGATGAGGTGCCTTCTGCCTTTTGGGTGGACTTCCGGCGCATGGTTAAAGCGGTGAACCCCGAGGCCTGGATCGTGGGTGAGATTTGGGGAGATGCCCGGCCTTGGCTGCAAGGGGAGCATTTCGATGGCGTGATGAATTACCGCTTGGGCTGGAGCAGCCTTTGTTGGGTGGCTGGCTCGCGTTTGCGACGCAGCTATCACAACCCGATGTATCCGTTGCGCCCCCTGGAGACGGAGGCCTTGCTTGAGATCTGGTCTGAGACGCAGGGGTGGTATTCACCGGAGGTGAACCGCTGCCAACTCAATCTTTTAGATAGTCACGATGTGCCCCGGGCGCTGCACACTCTCAAAGGGGATGTGTCTGCTCTGTCTTTGGCGTTGCTCTTGTTGATGCTTCAGCCCGGGGCCCCTTGCCTGTACTACGGAACGGAAGTTGGCCTGGAGGGCGGTCCTGAACCGGCCTGTCGCGAGGCGATGCCGTGGGAGGCCCCATGGCCCCATGATTTGCGCTCAATGATCGTCAAGTTGACGAAAATCCGCCAACAGATGGTTGCTGTGAGGGAGCGTGGTCTGTCGTGGCAGGCCTACACCCCTGACGGCCTGATGGGACGCGCGCCTGGGGTTGTTGTTGTTGTTAACCGCTCTCGAAGGAAGTCTTTGCCCCTTGAGACTCACGATGTTGCGCAAGTTGGCTGGGAGACGGATGGTGCGTTGATTGGCACCTACCAGGAGGCTCGATATGCACTCGGCCCTCAATCAGTGGTGCTGTTTAAGGCTCTCGAATGAGAGCATCACTCTCTTGATTTGTTCCGATGATTAAGCCTACGCGAGCATGTTGATGAGCTCTAAAATTCGTTCTTGATTGGCATGTTCTTGAAGTACTACAACACCAATCTCCTTCTTGGATTTGAGTTTAATTATTCTCAGATTTTTAGTTTCTATTGTCAAGTCAGTGAGTGGACACAGGCAAACATCCACAACGCGTTGTTGTAAGCACCCAAGGCTATGGGTATCGCTGAAATTTTTGGCTGAGGAGACCAGCCACTCAGAGGGTGGTGGATTGCAAAGAGAACTATCAAGCCATCGATTGGCATCAAGCCTCAAGCTTTCCTTGCCTTGTAAGCGTGCTATTTGATGGACATTTCGTTCTAATTGAAGTAAGAGCGAATCCTCCTGGGATTGCCAATAGCCACTTTTTTTTTGGAGTTTAACCCCGAAAGCCTGAGCACATTTTTTTTGGTTTCGACTTATCGTTGTTTGATGTTGTTCGAAGAGTGCGCCTACTTTCGTCCCAGACTGAAGCCATATTATTCCATCATAACTAGATAGTAAATCTAAACTGACCATGATGCTGTTACTTGGATGTTGAGGTCAGCCATGCAGTAAAGAGGATGCTTCGCTTGTAGTTCTCCGACCGTGACCGCTGAGCACGCGCTCATTAGCAAAGCCTTCTTTCAAATTAATGCCGCGTTGCCTTGGCAGAGGACAACTCTTTGACCCCCATTTGGGGTCAATTCAAAGGTCCCCATCTGGGGGTAAAAGTGGAAGTCTGTGCTCGGCTCAAATGACACTAATTTACTATGATGCTCGTTTTATTTTTCGCCTGTCAATTCATGCGAGTCATGCACTTTTGGGACCATACATCTTGTCAGTGGTTGCCTTTTGTGGCAAGTAGTATTGCCTGAGTTGATACAAGAGAAGAGTGCTTTTATGGTTGGTTTTGATGGTTGCCTTGCTTAAGTCAAGGTTTCGCTGGAGTGAATAATTCGCTGGGTAAAGGTTAATTTAACCTGACTTGCCTCTGAGACTAATATGCTTCTTAGTCTTTCTATTGTTTGCTATTTAGCGGGTTATGTGGATGACTGTGCCTGAGGTGGGCGCCTGGTGAAAAGGCAAAGCTATGACCATCAGTGAGATCGTTTTATGTAAACAATTTTTTGTTTAGTTATGGATGCTGTTGATCCACAAGCCAATGTACTGGGCTCTCGCAAAACTTGCTGCTGATCAGATTCGACTCCTTCAGTATTGATGGATCAGCAGCGCATTGCTGTGTATCCCAATACTGTTGGACCTGCTCAGCAACCAAGTGTGGTGTGAGATTGAAGCCCTTGTCGAGACTTGAACTCGAGACCTCTCCCTTACCAAGGGAGTGCTCTACCGCTGAGCTACAAGGGCGTGTGGTGGATGGGCCGGGTTGGATTTGAACCAACGTAGGCAGAGCCAGTGGATTTACAGTCCACCCCCATTAACCACTCGGGCACCGACCCGAACCACACCAAGAGAGGTTACCAGCAAGCCTGTCGATACGATCAACCAATGTTTACGAGTCGGGCCATGCACCTATTGCTGCTCAACGGCCCCAACCTCAATCTGCTGGGTCAGCGGGAACCAGGCCTCTACGGACGCCAGACCCTGGATCAAATCGAAACGGCACTCAGCGAGCGTGCCAGCGTTGATGGCCTAACGCTGGAGTGTTTCCAGAGCAATTTCGAAGGTGCACTTGTGGATCGCATCCATCAGGCGTTGGGAAAGGTGGATGGGATCTTGATCAATGCAGGGGCCTACACGCACACCTCGATTGCGATCCGTGATGCCCTGCTGGGGACAGCTATCCCTTACGTGGAGCTGCACTTAAGTAACACTCATGCCCGTGAACCGTTTCGGCATCGCTCATTTCTGGCCGACCGTGCCGTTGGCGTGATTTGTGGTTTTGGCCCCGTGAGTTACGACTTGGCCCTCGATGGTTTGGTCCGTCACCTGCGGAAATCTGCGAGCGGAGTTGAGAGTTGATGCCCTCAACGTCTGTTGCCAGCATCCGCTGGTTGGCTGCACCTACAAGTGCCTCTTGGTTGCAGCAAGCGATTTCAAGACCAATGGAGGTGTTGATTGATCATGCGCACTGCGAGCGCAAAGCAGCTGGGTCGGCGGTTCAGCTGATGTTTCGTTACCTCTGCGAACCAGGTCTGGGGGAAGTGTTGAGTCCGTTGGCGCGCGAGGAGCTGGAGCATTTCGAGCAGGTGCTTTCGTTGCTGAAGTCGCGAGGACGCTATCTCGAGCCCTTGCCTTCTCCGGGGTATGGCGGGTTTCTTGCCAAGCAGATCCGCAAAGGAGAGCCGCTGCGGATGTTGGATTCGTTTTTGGTAGCGGGTTTGATCGAAGCCCGTAGCCACGAACGAATGGCATTGTTGGCGGAGCACAGCCCTGAGAAAGATTTACAGGACCTTTATGGAAGCTTGTTGTTGAGTGAGGCGCGTCATTTTGGCCTTTATTGGGTGCTTGCCGAACAGCGTTGGGATCGTTCGGTGATCGTGCCCCGATTGGAGGAACTTGCACAGGTTGAAGTTCAGGCACTCACTGGTATTTTAGAGAATCCAGAAGATGTAAGGATGCATAGTTATGGCGTTGATAGTCATTTTTAGAGGCATGGCATTAGACCAATGCTCAATGAAGTGAATAGATGCGATTGGTAAATAATCAGCACCCTAGATCCGAACATATCTGCGACAACAATCGATTTTGTCGACGGCTTTTGGCTTGGCAGGTAGGGAGAAGTTTCTAGTTCTGTTGGAGCTATTTGGATATAGGCCTGTTGCGCTGTGGTGTTTAAGCGGCCCTGTGACCAATATCACAGAACTGCTTAATACAGGCCACTACCTCTGCCATTCAATTCAGAGATGGCGTATATGTCGAGAAAACAACACCACTCTTTTTGTCCGTCATGACCAATACCCTTATTACCATCCATAAGATCATCACTGCCCTCTTCTCGCTTTTAAACTATACCAATACCTGAAAAATTCAGTCTGAAAAGCTATGGCAATACCAAAATGAAAGCTCATTTGAAATTTTAAAGACAACTTTACTCGCTATGCAAGATATTCTTGTCACAGTTTAGGGCTTTATGGTTAATCATATATGCCAAGCATCTCAATAAGTAGCATCTGGGTTGCTATTTGATTTGCATAAGCCATCTGCGTTCATGGGTGAGAGCTAACTATTGGCTTCGGCTATTCTATGAAGTTATAAGCAGCTTCAGCGTCTCGGCTCAAATTCATTACTTTCTTCTCGCGTCATGAAATTTTATTGTAATACTGCTGCAGTGGTAATTATCTGATCGTCAGTTGATATTTTTTCTGCTAAGACTGGCTCTAGTTCAATCGAATGGATAAGAGGAGTATCAGCAGGAATAGTGGCTTCGGTAAGGTGTTATATCCGCATCGGAAAGCTCATGGTAGAGGATGCGTGAAATTCAATTCAAAGGAATCATGAAGGTTGATAAGCTTTTCGCTGAATATTCCTGGCTTATGTTGCTAAAAAGAATCAAATTGATTAATATTGCTCAGGATTTGTTAAAAGTAATTGTAATGGAACGACTGGCCCAGACGCCTATGAAGATGCGTTCGTTCCTTGTGTTTTTCAAATGTGTGCTTCAACTAATCCATGCGTCAAGGCACAAACCGCTGCCTGTGTTCTGTCTCTTACTCCAAGCCTGTGAATCGCTGTACTGACGTGGCTTTTAGCTGTTTCAGTAGAAACAAACAGTGAATCAGCGATTTCAGTGTTCTTCATTCCGCGAATAATGCATTGAATAACCTCTAGCTCTCATTCTGATAGTGGGTCTACAAGAATCGGTGGTGGTTTGACTTTTGCTGTTGCCGCTTCAAGTACAGCCCTTGGATAGTAAATGCCTCCATTGTTGGTTGTTCTTAAGGAGTTAATGAAGTCGCCGTCTCCTGTGCCGATAGAAGAAATGAATATTACTCCGTCTGCTCCAGCCTCCATCGCTTCTTGAACCACCTCTGGGGTTTCACGTGATAAGAAAATGAGAGCTTTGAGGTCTGGGCATTGTTTCTTTGCTTTTTCTACCAGCCTTATCCCATATACCCTTTCAAGGTCTTCACTCGTAATTAAGAGGTCTGGATTGCTCTCAAGTTGTATTTGTAGTACCTCATCTTCTGTTGTAGTGCTATCTACCAAAGACTGCAGGATTGGCTCAGCAAGACTTACTGCAGTTAGCGTGAGCCGGTTTTTCGAGCAAACTAAAACTCTTTTGTTTGCCATCATCTGCTTGCAGGCATCAGCTGCCTTCTTTAATGCGCCCTCAGATGGGTAAATTCTCACCTAATTTTGTCTGTGAATAGATGATTTGATGATACTTTTATGTTCTCCTTTTGCCAATGTGGAGATTAAATATTTATGCGCTATCTGCTTCATTTTGGCTTATGGCTGGCATTTATATGGTTGATGGCGTGAGGCAGTGTGGCATTAGCGGGATCTTTGATTGCGCTTTCGATGCTTGATATTGTTGCGGTTGATATGCTTGAAGTTACCAGCCAAGCCGCCGACAGATTATGTTTAAGCACAGCTTTCTTCTGATTCTTTCTTCTCTGTTTGCTGGTTGATTAACCCTTATCAGGGGGGCTTGCCTCATTTTTTATCGATCCTCATTGTTCGTTGCAACTGTTTGTTGATGAAGTGATGTTTTCTTTGGAGGCCCCTCCGGTGAGGATGGGAATGTTGCAGCTCTCATCGGCTGGCGAGCTTTGCTGAGATCACGGCATTAAAAAGCTGTTCCGGTCAGAGTGCAGCTTTGAACATGCGCCTGTGCTATTCAATCCAAGAGTAGGGGCTACAAGCTGCATCTCGAAGCGCAGTCCAAGAGCCCGTCAAATAAGTACTCTTGTGATCTTTACTAGTTTGTTGAAGATGTCATCAATGATTGGCCTTCTGTCGCTGCAAGTTGCCTTGCCCCCTTTAGAGGGGCAGGCTGTGAACTTACAACTTAATTTCAAATCTGAATATTATTTAGAGAAGAGGAGTTTTTCTGGCTGATTAGTTTTTGTTAGTCAATGACTTGGACATTACTGCTGCAAGAGCAACGCAACCAGCGACAATCAGATAGCCCATGAGATTTGTTTGAAGGCCCAATCATTATTTGATTTGGAGGTGCCTGTTGACTGTCTCCGATGAGACCAAATCCTTAATTAATCAGGTCTTGGTTGTCTGTGCCCTTGCTTAAGGAAGGCCTGGATAGTGAGTGGCGATCGGATCATGTGTATAGGACGCCACCCACCCTCCTGAGTTTTTCAAAAAACGAATCACGCAATAGTTCGGGTTGGCGCCCATGTCGAACCAGTGCCGGGTTCCAGCTGGAATAGCGATCCAATCATTGGCTTCGCAGGTCACTTGAAGCACCTCATCTTTGATGTGGAGTGAGAAGAGTCCGCAACCTTCCACAAAAAATCGCACCTCATCCTCTGCATGTTGGTGTTCCTTCAGAAACGTTTGACGCAGTGAAGTGTTGGGCCGATCGCTCCCAACGCGCATCACATCCACTGCTTGGTAGTTCTCATGTTCTTGGACAGAAGTAATCAGCGATGCATAGGCCTCCAAAATTTTCTCTTCTCTGGCCTCATGTTCAAGCTCTGGCTTGCTTGGCCAGCGCTGAAACTTGATGCCTCGTGTTTGGAGTTGTGCGCTGATCTGTGCAGCGTTGCTGGTGCTGAGGACTGGCTCCGGTGCCGGAGCAACAGCTGAACCATGGTCTGCATCAACGCTTCCTTCCCGCGATGCGTAGATCCTTAGCTCCGTCATCAGCACTGCGCTGTTTGAATCTCAATCCTCTCTAGCCCCGATGGGGCTCCGCCGTGGCGATTGTTCCACCGGACGCTGTCATTGTTGATCTGTTGGCCGTGGATCCTGTGCCTCACGCTCTGCAATTGATCGGAGTGGGCCCTGGTGATCCAGAGCTTCTCACCATTGCCGCAGTTCGAGCGATTGAAACTGCCGATGTCGTGGCTTATCCCGTTGCGCGTGCCAATGCCGATGGGATGGCTTGGACCATTGCTTCTCGCTGGACGCGTTCTAGTCAGCGTCGACTGCCTCTGGTTTTTCCGATGGTGGCGGAAGCCGAGCCACGATTGAAAGCTTGGCGGCATGCCGCTGATTCATTGGCGTCTGAGCTGCGACGTGGTTTGTCGGTGGTTTTGCTCTGCGAAGGGGACGTCTCTCTGTTTGCTTCGAGCAGCTATGTGCAATTGGCGCTTCGAAAGCAGCATCCTGATCTCACGCTCAAGCTGATTCCAGGCGTTCCGGCGGTTTGTGCTGCAGCCGCTGCTAGCGCAGAGATGGCGATTGATTGGCCCCTTGCCTTGCAGCAAGACGGGGTGTTGATTCGTCCTTGCCCAGACCATGAATCAGATCTGGAGAGATTGCTTGAATCAGCTCAATCGAGCGGCATGGTGCTGGCATTGATCAAGCTGGGGCAGCGCTGGCCATGGGTTCGGGCCTGCCTGGAGAGGCGTCAGCTGCTGGAAGGCTCCCTCTTCGCGCAACGGGTGGGTTGGCCTGATCAGGTCTTGGCACGAGCGATCGAGATTCCCGCTGAGTCGAAGCCTTATTTTTCACTGCTGCTCATTCGGCAGACTTGGCCTGAGGTATTGCCGTGACAGAAAGCGCTTCGTTTCTCACGCCCTTGAATTGGCTCGGGTTGATTCACCCCATTTTGATTATTTTATTTGTCTATCCGGTTGTGGGTGCCACGATTCGGTTGGGGATTTTGGCGCGCGAGCGGCGGCTGGATCTCAATCCGATTGCGCCAACGGTGCCGGTAGAACACGCCGATCACGGTCGCTGGGTCACCGGGGGAATGGTGTTGGCGGTGTTGGTGGCGCTGTTTCACAACGCCCTTGCTGGAGGGATGCAGGGTGATCAGATGCTGGGCTTTTTATTGGCTGTTGTGGGTGCTGCTGCGGCTTACGTGGCGTTGTTAGGTGCAAGAGGCGTCATCGCAAAGATGTTGTGGGCAGCAGCCTGTTGGTTCACTTTGATGTTGATTGCCTCTCAGCCTGCGTTGCTCCAGTGGCGTCAGGCTTTCCCAACAGCGGTTTGGCAGTCGCATCTATGGGGTGGTTCGGCCTTAATAGCCCTGATGTTGGCCTCGGTGGTGATGCAAAAGCAGATTGCTGGTCGGCTCTGGATGCGACGGCTGCATGTCTCGATGAATGTTGTTGTTGCTTTGTTGCTTGCGACGCAGGCAATCACGGGGACGCGTGATTTATTGATGGGCTGATCCCTGGATTGTGGGAGCGTGCTGCGGGATCAGACTCGGGTTGAAGGGGCCGCGTTTTGGTGGTGCGACCAGGCGCCGGAGTAGGGCGAGCAAGGCACGGCTCTCTTGAGGCGCCTGCCGGTCGACCCAGCATCCTGGCCGGCAAAAAAGCCAGCGGATCAGGGCGTAACGCTCTTCTCGCTGTAAGGCTCCCCAGTGGAGAAGGGCTTCAGTTTCTGTTTTGTTGGTCAAGATCACTGGCAATGCGGGCAGCTCTTCGCACCAGCGCAACTTGGAACTGGCAATCCATGGCAGGGCTTTCTGATTGCAGGTGATCAGGGCGCCGCGCTCGCTTAAGGCGGTAATGCAGCAGGGGTAACGGTGTCCACCGTCGTCTTCAATCCAGGCTTCCATTTTGAGCTTCTGCCACGGGGCGAAATCCTTAGCGGCTGGGTCCCAACAGGCACGAACTGCCACGATCAAACTGAGCAAATTGATCACGCTCCAGACCAGGCCGACCGGTCGACCGGCGAGCACCTGAGTTGGTAGATCGCTGCCGTTGGAGAGCAGCCCATGAAGGTTCACGAGATTGAAGAGCACCAGGGCCAGTAGTGGCAATAGCAGCTCCGCGCTGGTGCTCCCGCGATCCCGGCGCTGATGTTTGGAGGTCACCCGGAATCCACCGATCCGTCCAATCAGGTTGGCCAGCACGGTCATGGTGAGAGGCACGGTAAGCACCCAGCCGGTGAGTTCGCTCAAAAAAGCCGTTCGTGACCCACGGTTTAACCAGCCCAGGGTCAACACTTGCAATCCCCAAAGCGGTAAGAGCAAAGTCAATGCTGCTTGGCTATTGAGCAAGATCGGAATGATGCCGAGAAGGCCATAGCTGAGTGGCATCAGCATCAGCACCAGCCTTGGCACGTTGTTGAACCAATGCATCACGCCCTCGAGGTAGGCGATGCGTTGCCCAAGCGATAAGCCCTTATGACGCAAGGGCCCGCTGCTGAGCCGAAGGCTTTGCAAGGTGCTAGAGGCCCAGCGTTGTCGCTGGTGCACGAAATCAGCCATGGTTTCGGCCGCCAAGCCAGCGCTGAGTTTCTCCTGCAAATAGAGCAGTCGCCAGCGCTGGCGGGTCAGGCTGATCCCGGTCACGAAATCCTCTGAGATGGCTTGTTCCACAAAGCCACCGATTTGATCGAGTGCTTTCCGTTTCACGACAAACGAGGTGCCCGCACACACCACGGCCCCCCAGCCATCGCGGACCGGTTGAATCCAGCGGTAGAAACTTTCTTCATCAGATAGAAGCCAGTTTTCCATGCCCAGATTGCGCATCACCGGGTCGGCGTTGATGAACGTTTGAGGGGTCTGAAGTAGCGCAACCTCAGGGTCGAGCAGGAAGCCAATGCTGCGATCAAGAAAGGTGCGTTGAGGAATGAAGTCGGCGTCGAAGACCGCAACCAGTTCGCCTCGGCAGTGGCGCAAACCATGGTTGAGATTGCCAGCCTTGGCATTCACGCGCTTCGGTCGGTGCAGGTAGCGGCATCCCAGCGCGACAGCGAGCGCTTTCACCTCATGGCGACCGCTGTCGTCGAGCACCCACACTTTGGTGTGGGGATAAGACAAGTTTGTGCAGCCAATCAGGGTTCGTTCGAGCACCTTGATCGGTTCGCCGTAAGTGGGAACCAGGATGTCTACGTGTGGTTTCCAGCCGCTTTCAGCCCAGCGCTTTTGCCGGTCGTTGATCTGGAGGCGGCGATCGGGGAACCGCCGCCAAGCCAGCCAGAGCGGAACTAAGCCAACGAGAAGCAGCCAGGCTTCGGCGACCAGAAGCAGCAGGCTGAGGGTGATTGATAAGCGGCTATCGAAGTTGAGGCTGGAAGTCACCCTCCAGACCAAATACCTCAGGGTGAATAGGCTAATTAGAAGGATCAGACTCCGGCGTCCCCAGATCGGGGTGTCTTGTTCAGGGCGACGGATCAGCCAGAGCGGCCAGATCAGCAGCAAAGGCAATAGCTCATTCACTGAATTCGCTGCATTTGTTGATCGAGCAAATCAAGGGCCGCGGAGGGTGTGGGAACGCGCATGAGTTGTTGCCGAAACTGGGATGCCCCCGGAAAGCCAGTGCAGGTCCAGCTCATGTGTTTCCGCGCAATCAGCAGGCCGTGATCTCCGCGTGCCTCGATCAGCGCCAGGAGTTGTTCTTTGGCGAGGGCTAGGCGTGCACGTGGTGTGGGTGTTGCTGGAATTGGCAGGCCACTCAATGCGGCATCGATTTGGCCCACAAGCCAAGGGGCACCCATGCTTCCGCGACCCACCATCACGCCATCGGCGCTGGTGATCCGCAGGCAACGCAGTGCTTCCTCAGGGCTGTTCACATCCCCATTGGCGATCACAGGAATGCGGAGGGCTGCTTTGACAGCGGCAATCGCGTTCCAATCCGCAGTGCCGCTGAAGAGTTGCTCTCGAGTGCGGCCGTGGAGCGTCAGCATTTGTGCTCCTGCCTCCTCCAAGCGTCGGCACCAGTTCACGGCAGCTTCAACCCCCATGGTGTTGGGTTCGCTACACCAGCCGAGGCGCGTTTTCACCGTGACCGGAAGCCCTACTGCAGCCACCACGGTGTCAACAATTTTGCACGCCAGATCGGGGTCACGAATAAGCCCGCTGCCGCCTCCTTTTCGGGCGATTTTGCGGACAGGACAGCCCATATTGATGTCGATCAGAAAGGCTCCGGCATCAGCGGCACGGCGGGCTGCATCTGCCATTACGTCGGGATGGTGATCAAACAGCTGCACCCCGATGGGCCCTGTTTCGTCTTGCAGGCCGTCCATTTTGAGCCGTCCGTGCCCCAGCTCCAGGCTGGTGGCATTCACCATCTCGGTGAACAGAAGTGCATCGGGAGCCCAGCGGCGCACCAAGTTTCTGAAGATTCGATCACTGACGCCTGCTAGTGGAGATTGCAGTGCCCGGCACCTGAGTTGTCGTTCTAAAAGTCGACCCTGAATCTTCAGCGGCATGGCCAGAGGCCGAAGACTGTTTGATTCTGCTGGTCGGGCAGTGGGTCTGAGAGTTGGTATGAATGTTGGGCTTGTCAAGGCAAGGCGATGGGGCGAAGGATGGAGGTCTTCGGTCTGCTCGTATGCCCCCTACCCATTGGCCGCTTAGCCGCTTGTTGTTGGATCGAATCCTGGAAGACAGAATGAGTGATCGCTTTGTGGCAGAGCGGGTCTGGGAGCGCTTGGGGTACCAGCCGCAAGGGGAAGGCTTGATCTGGCTTGCTGGACCTGAGACGCCATCGGCATGGAGAGAGGCGTTCCCCCAAGCTCCTGAAGTGATCAGTATCCGCCCAGCTTCCGTGCAACTCACCCGTTCGATTCCGCGCGAGCACAAGCAGTTGTTGAAAGAGCAGCTGAAGTTTGCCGGGTATCGGATCGGGGAGCTTTACCCACGGCGCACGCGTCGCGCTACGGCCGTGAATTGGCTACTGGCTTGGCTTGCATCTCGAGAGCAATTGCTGGCAGACGAGGGACCCATGCCACCGCTGCTGGATCCGCCTCTCAATCCAGTGAGTGGTCACCCAGGTGATCTTCCTGTTAGTTGAGCTCAAGGCATAAAAAAGGAGGGCGTCTAACCCCTCCCGAAAAGGCTCTCCGTTCCACCGAAGCTCCGTTCACAAATCGTAATATTTGCGTCTCTGTAAGGGAAGGGCGGTTCTCCTCCCTGTTGATTGCGCAAGCGCTCAGCAGCAGGTCTTCCCGCCACACGCGTCACTGAGTCCGCACCTATGCAGAAGACGACTTCGTCGTTACCGGGCCTGTCGTTCGGGAACGTTGACGCTTTGTTTTCAGTCAGTGCTGTCACAGGCTTAGCTGTGACGCATGAGTCTTACTTGTCTCATTTTGAATGATTTCTTATTTCTGAGATGGGTCACCTATGTACTGTCAAGAAAGTTTTTTTGGGCTCCTGTCTTGGCGCGTCCGGTCGTCGCAATTATCGGGCGTCCCAACGTCGGCAAGTCCACCTTGGTGAATCGTCTTTGTAGAAGTCGTGAGGCGATTGTTCACGACCAGCCAGGTGTGACGAGAGATCGCACCTATCAAGACGGGTATTGGGGCGATCGAGAATTCAAGGTGGTGGACACCGGAGGCTTGGTCTTCGATGACGACAGTGAGTTTCTTCCGGAGATCCGGGAGCAGGCCAGCCTTGCCCTCGCTGAAGCCAGCGTGGCGTTGGTCATTGTTGATGGTCAGCAGGGACTTACGGCTGCCGATGAATCGATCGCGGAATGGCTGCGAACGCAGAGCTGCAAAACGCTTCTTGCGGTGAATAAGTGTGAGTCTCCTGAGCAGGGATTGGGGATGGCCGCGGAGTTTTGGCGGCTTGGTCTTGGCGAACCCCATCCGATTTCGGCGATCCATGGTGCTGGCACCGCCGAGCTGCTCGATCAGGTGCTCACCTTCCTTCCTCCCAAGGATGAGGAGAGCGATGAAGAGGAGCCGATTCAGCTCGCGATCATTGGCCGCCCCAACGTGGGGAAGTCCAGCTTGCTCAACTCCATCTGCGGCGAGATGCGGGCGATTGTGAGTCCGATTCGTGGTACGACTCGCGACACGATTGATACGCGCATTGAACGGGAAAATCGTCCCTGGAGATTGATCGACACCGCAGGAATACGCCGGCGTCGCAGCGTGAGTTATGGACCAGAATTTTTTGGGATCAACCGCAGTTTTAAAGCCATCGAACGCAGTGATGTCTGCGTTTTAGTGATCGATGCTCTTGATGGTGTAACCGAGCAGGATCAACGCTTAGCAGGACGGATCGAAGAGGACGGTCGCGCTTGCGTGGTGGTGGTGAATAAGTGGGATGCGGTGGAAAAAGACAGCCACACGATGTCGGCGATGGAAAAGGAGCTGCGCGCCAAGCTCTATTTCCTCGATTGGGCTCCGATGCTGTTTACCTCTGCGCTTACGGGGCAGCGGGTCGACAGCATTTTCGCTTTGGCGACTCTTGCTGTGGAACAGCACCGCCGCCGGGTGACCACATCGGTTGTCAACGAAGTGCTTAAGGAAGCCCTCAGCTGGCGCAGCCCCCCCACCACCCGTGGTGGCCGGCAGGGCCGCTTGTACTACGGCACCCAGGTGGCGAGTCGTCCGCCAAGTTTCACCTTGTTCGTGAATGAGCCCAAGCTGTTTGGCGATACCTATCGCCGCTATGTGGAGCGTCAAATCCGTGAAGGACTCGGCTTTGACGGCACTCCGGTGAAGCTGTTCTGGCGAGGTAAGCAACAGCGGGACGCTGAAAAGGAGCTGGTCCGCCAGCAGAACCGACAAGGCTGATCCTCCATGGACTGGTTGCGACAGATCCCGATCGGGCAGTACGTGGATGGCAGCTCTGGTTGGCTGCGTCTGATCGATCCTCGTTTGAAGCTGGGCTGGGTCGTGATGTTTTTGTTGACCCCCGTACTGGCTGGTCCGTTGTGGCGTCTTGGGCTCGTTCTGGCCTTGATGGTGATCACCGCCCTGAGTGGCTTGCCGGCAAGGTTGTGGTGGCGCTCTCTACTGCTGGTCTTGTGCCTCGGGGTTGGCTTTGGACTCCTGGCGATGTTCTTGCCAACGGGAGATCCTGCAGCCACGCAGGCCATACGGCCTGTGCAGGAGTTGCAGGGTTTGTCCCTTCAGGCGTCCAGCTGGGAGTTGTTTCGCCTGGGTCCTGTTCAGCTTGGGCCACTCAATCTGGGTCCACTCTCGGTGGATCGGAGATCGGCTGAGCTCGGTCTCAACAGTGCAACGTTGATTGTCACCGTGGTGCACAGCGTGAATCTCATGCTGCTGTCCACACCAAGCGAAGATCTGATGTGGGCCCTGAATTGGTGTTTGTTCCCCCTGACCAAACTTGGTTTGCCAGTGGATCGTCTTTGCTTTCAGTTGTTGTTGGCTCTCCGTTTTTTGCCACTGGTGCAAGAGGAATTGCAGAATCTGGTGCGCTCAGTGGCGAGTCGAGCGGTCAATCTGCGTCAGCTGGGCTTCAAGGCTTCCTTCGGATTGCTCCTTTCAGTGGGTGAGCGACTTCTCGCTAATATCTTGTTGCGGGCTGAGCAAGGAGCTGATGCCTTGATTGCCAGGGGAGGGCGTTGGCTTCCTGCGGACTGCTTTCGCCCTGTTCAGAACACATCTGCCTTGGCGCGTGGCTTGAACCTGCTTTCATTTGCGGTCCTTCTCGCGGTGGTGGGATTGCGAGGCAAGTACGGTGCCCTTTAAATCTTGATGGTCTGAATTGTGGGAGCGGAGCGTTATCTCAATCACCCCACCTTTGGAATGCTTTATCAGGTGTCAACAGCGGGCGAAGGAAGGGATCTATACGCCACTCTTTATGCCCAGCGCATGTTTTTCTTGGTGACGCTGCAACCCAGAGGGGCTCAGTTTGAGGTGATTCCTTACCAGGACGCCCGGCATCATGCAGAGCTCCACCTGTCGCGCTGTCGCCGTGATCGCGCTGACGATTTTGCCGATTGGAAGCAGCTGTTCGATCAAACCTTCATTTGATGACCTCCAGTAGCTCGGAATCTGTGACGATTCAGTCTCGCTGGCAGGCGATTCACGCTGAGTGTCCAGACGCTGTTCACTTGCTGGCTGTCAGTAAAGGCCATCCGGCCATGGCGGTGCGCGAGCTGGCCGCCTTAGGGCAAGTTGATTTTGGTGAGAGCAGGGTGCAGGAAGCACTCCCCAAACAAAAAGACTTAGACGACCTCTGCAGTTTGCGTTGGCATTTCATTGGACGCCTGCAGGCCAACAAAGTGCGGGCTGTCGTGCGGGCCTTTCCCGTGATTCATTCGATCGACTCTCAGGGACTGGCAGAACGCACGTCAAGGATTGCGGTGGAGGAAAACAAAAATCCGGAGGTGTTTTTTCAGGTCAAGCTTCGCGATGACCCGTCGAAGGGTGGCTGGGAGCCGGATGCCTTGCGAGAGGTTTGGCCACAGCTGCACTCGTTACCAGGTTTGAAGCCCATTGGGCTGATGACTATGGCCCCATTTGGCTTAGGGCTTGAAGACCGTCAAACTCTCTTCCATGACTGCAGAGCCCTCGCGGATGAACTCGCTTTGCCCGAATGCTCGATGGGGATGAGCGGAGACTGGAAGCAGGCTGCTGATGCAGGTGCAACCTGGGTTCGAGTGGGGTCTGGATTGTTTGGACCACGGCCTGAACGCTTGGTTTGACCCCCACTTGTCAGGGCAGCCTGTTGTGAAGATGTTCAAATCGCCCAGTCACTCTTGCTCACAACTCTGTAGAGCGCTAATAAGGGCTCCGGTTTGATTTAGTTTCCGGTGTCGCTGATTTCTCGTCTTCGTGCTGTCGTTGCGGGTGATGATTACCTCGATGGTGATTATGACGACCTCGATTACGACACTGGCGAACAGGACGAAGTCGAAGAAGGACCTTCTCACTCCATGTCGAGTGCTTTGGCAACTCTTGATTCCAGCAATCCCTTTCAAAGTGAGCATTCTTTCACTGGATCCAATGTGATCGGGATGCCTGGTATCAGTACAGGCACTGCTGAGGTCTCTTTGATGGAGCCTCGCAGTTTTGATGAAATGCCCGGAGCGATCCAAGCCCTGCGTGAGCGCAAAACGGTGATCCTTAATCTCACGATGATGGAGCCGGATCAAGCGCAACGAGCTGTGGACTTCGTAGCAGGTGGCACCTTTGCCATTGATGGTCATCAAGAGCGCGTTGGCGAAAGCATTTTTCTGTTCGCGCCCAGCTGCGTAACGGTCACCAACGCCACACAGGACGAAACCTCCGTTCCGACCCACGTTTCTAAGGATGTTGAGCAAGCCTCTTCTGAGGCCAGCATTGCTCCGACTCCCGCTTGGAGTGCCACAAACGCCACCGCACTTTGAACCATCAGTGCCTTTTGCCTTTGGTGTAATTGGTCTGGGCCGGATGGCTCAGGCCCTTGTGATTCCCTTGATTGAGCAGGGACTCATCCCCGCTGGTGAGGTGATCGCTGTCGTTGGCCGTCAGGACTCTGTTGCAACGGTGTCTGCGCGACTGCCCTCCGAAGTCAAGGTCGTTGCTGCCAGTGATCCCGCTGCACAGGAGGCTTGGGGGGCATCGGTTCAACTCTTGGCCGTTAAACCCCAAATGCTCGATTCGGTTGCGGCCTCTTCTGCTCCACCTGCAACAGCCATGCCTGCGCTGGGTTCAAGCCTTTTGATCTCCGTGCTTGCAGGGGTTCCCTTGGCGCGGCTTCAAAGTTTATTTCCTGGCCGGATCTGTGTGCGTGCCGTGCCTAATACCCCCTGCCTGGTGGGTCAGGGACTCACGGGCTTGGCTTGGGGGAATGGCATCTCTGATCAACAGATGCAGCAAGTGCGCTCCTTTTTTGAGCCCGTAAGTGAGGTTCTCGAGCTCCCCGAAGAACGGTTAGATGCTTTTCTTGCGCTCACCTCCTCTGGTCCTGCTTATGTGGCTTTAATCGCAGAAGCGATGGCCGACGGTGCCGTTGCCGTGGGAATGCCTCGGGCTCAAGCCCATCATTTGGCCCATCGAACCCTCGCTGGAACCGCGGCCTTACTTAAGGAACAAGAGCTGCATCCTGGCGAACTCAAAGACATGGTGGCCTCCCCTGGTGGCACCACCATGGCGGCGTTGCGACAGCTCGAAAAAGCGGGCTTGCGTTCAGCCTTGATCGAAGCCGTTATTGCCGCCACGCAACATGGTAAGAGGATGGCGAATTAGCCCAGCTTTAAAACGTTGAGGCTTTTTTGGCGATCAGGGTCTCGTAAAGCTCTTCCAGAGCATCGATGTTGGACACCATCCGGTAGCGCTCCATAACTCGCTCACGCGCTCGCCGGCCTAGCTCCTGCGTGAGTAAAGGTTGATCACGGAGAACGGGCAGCAGGGTGCGTAGCTGGGTGGTGACCCCTTGCGTGCTGAGAACGATGCCTGCCCCACCTGCGAGCACTTCTCCATCAGCACCAGCATCTGTGGCGACGCAGGCGCATTGGCAGGCCATGGCCTCGAGTAGGGCGATGGAGAGGCCCTCCACCAGTGATGGCAGCACAAACACCTCAGCGCACTGGAGCAGGGCGACGCGCGTGTTGAGATTGGGTTCATAGCCCCACCACAACAGATCCCCGATCCCATTGCCATAAACGTTTTGAAGTGTGCTGCGCAGGGGGCCGTCACCCACGATCACGAGTCGGCATCCCGCTGGCTTGACCAGTCGCCAGGCCCGCAGTAACGCTTCCACATTCTTCTCGGTTGCGATCCGACCCATGTACAGAAAAATCCGCTGATCACCAAGGCGTGAGCGGACGTCATGCAACTCCTTGCTCATCGAGGCGGGATGGCTTGGGGCAGGAGACCAGCGGTTGGGATCCACGCCATTGGGAATGACGGCAAGGCGAGTTTCGTGGACCCCCAAACGGTTCAGAACATCCGCCTGAAGATCGGAAAAGACGATGACGCGGTCGTACCGGGAGAGAGCAGGCGCATAGAGCTGATAGCCGAGCTGTTGCGTGCCCGCTGTGAGGTTGCGCAAGCCTGCATCAAACGGGGGATGAAAGGTCGCGACCAGCGGAATGCCTAACGGCTGGCAAAGCTCCGGAAGTCTGAAGTCGAGGGGGGAAAGGGTGAGGCTGGCATGCACGACATCGGGCTGAAGCCTCTTTAAGGACTCACGCAACTCCCTCTGCGCCCTAAGGGAGGGAATCGTGTACACCTGAGACTTCAGCAAATACGGCAGGCTCACATCTGGATCGTGTGCCAGCAATGTTGTGTTGCTGCTGCCGGGAGCACCAGGGTTATCGAAATGAATGAAGCTGGTTTGATGGCCGCGTTTCTTTAGGGCCTCTGTAGTGCTCAGCCCGTAGGTGACATTGCCGCAGAACGGAGTTTTTTTGCCGAGCCAGGCAATGTGGGCCACTGGCACCGTTGCGAAGCCGAGTCTGAAGTTAGCAGCGCTCCCAAGGTCGCTCCCACAAAGCGGCAGCTAAAGAAAGTGCCGCAAGCACCCACAGCACAGGGATCAAGCCAATGCTGCTGACTAGGGCGCCGGCAAGAACCAGGGGCAGGCTGAGAGCAATGTTGATCAGGTTGTTCTGAAGTCCGAAGACCCTTCCTCGCTGGGATTCAGGAGTGTCTTCCTGAATCGTGGTCTGAGCCGGAATGGCTACAAGAGCGGCACCAATGCCGAGGATGCCGCACAACACCAAGGTGATGCTGAGATTTCCTCGCAGTTGCCCGAGCATGATCAGACACCAGGTGATCGCGCCCAGTCCGGCTGCGGCGAGTCGCCGACGGCTAAAGCGATGGCCCATTTGAGCCACCAGCACAGCGCCAATGGCCATGCCTAGTCCGCTCATCGCTAGCAGGGTGCCGAAACCTGTTGGCCCCAGCCCTTGGATGGCTGATGCCAGGCTGATCGCCAGCACATAAAGCGCGGCTAGGAGGCTGTAAAGCACCACGAGATGCACCATGGCTCCACGGACGGATGCCTGCTCTCGAAGCACTTGTATCCCCGCCAAGATTTCTTTCCAGACCGAATCGCTGCTGTCTTTTCTCGGTGGTTCGCGCATCTGAATGGTGCTCAGACTGATGGCCGCCATGCCGTAACAGAACGGAAGCAGAAGAAATTCGCCACCGCTGATTCCAACCATTTGAAGCAGGTGGTTGAGTCCTCTCAGGATTGGATCGCCCAAGGCAAAGCCAACGATCGTGGCGCCCATGCTCGTGGCTTGATACAGGGAATTGGCGGCTAGAAGGTGTTCTCTTGGTACCAGTAATGGGATCGTCGCCTGTTCAGCGGGGGCGAAAAACTGGGTCAGAACCGATTCAAGAAAGGTCATGACCAGCAGAGCCCAATATCCCCAGCTCAGACCAAACCAGTGGGGGCCAGGGATCAGGAATAGAGGGGTGCACAGCACAAGCAGTGCCCGCAGGCCGTTGGAGGCCACCATCACCCTGCGTTTAGGCCAGCGGTCGACCCACACACCCGCAACGGATCCGAGCACCATCGCTGGGATGGTGTTGGCCACGTAGATGCCGGTAGCCAGCAAGGTGATGCGTTGGGCTCGCGTCTCGAAATCCATGCGAATCGCAGAGGCGATTTCAGCAAGCGCTCCATTGCTATCCGGTGTGTTGGTCACCCAGTATTGGGCGATCAAATACACCATCAACACGATGTAGAACTTGTCCGCGAGTTGGGAGAAGATCTGCCCGACCCAGAGGCGTCGGAAGCCATCGAGATGGATCACGGCTTGAAGTCCGCGCCGGCCTTCTGGATTGGCGCTGGTGGGCAGGGCCGGGTCCGGGCTGTTTAGGGGAGGACCGCTCAAAACGTGTTCATTCGCGAGATCATGATCGCCCACTACAGGCCTTAACGTGAAAACCCTTAGACTCGCTGGGTGGTTAAGTGCTAGCGACAGCCTCTCTCACCATGGCAAATGAGCGAATGGGCCTTGGGAGATGCACTCGGCACCAGCACTCCAAAAGGGTAAAAAGGCGGAGCCAAGCCGGTCTGGGTCCCATCAATCCGCCGTCTCGACGTTCCGGTAATTCAAGCCGCGTTAACCGCTGAAGCAGGGCGAGTTCGGAAGGGTTGATCTGAATGGCTGCTCCAGCTTGAGCACCGATGGCCAGACCTTCGTCGGCCAGCAGGCTGCAGCGCCAGTCCCAATTCCCGATCGGTGGAGATAGGGCAGCTCCACTGCGGCAACACGTTTGGAGAGGGAGGCCATAGCCGCCGAGAGCGAGCAGATGAACACAGGCCTGAACAAGGGTTGCCAAGGTGCGATCAACACGTTCTCCTTCAGAGCTTTCAAGCTCAGATTCACGCTGCCTTCGCGCCAGTAGCTCGAGCCGCTCGAGATGCATCAAGACTGCACTGAGCATTCCGGGTACGGGATCATCTCCAGCGACCAACGAGATCGAGAGCTCAGATAGGGCTTGGGCGGCTGCCAGCGTTTCCAATCGCTGCCCCACGTTGCCGAAATTGTGTTGGACCTGAAGTTGCCGCACCCGAAGCAGGCCGCTCCGACCCCCCACTTGCAGTTCCAGGGTGGTGAGTGGAACTGCCGCCGCCAGGCTGCTGCGTGGCTTACGTGCCCCTGGTACGGCCAGGCGAATCAGGCCCACGTCATCACTGAGCAGGGTGAGCAGCCTGTCGTGCTCCCCGAGGGGGCCCACCTTTAAAGCCAACCCTTCGATCCGCCGTTCCGGGCTCATTGCGGATGCCGGAGGGCCTGAATCAAAGCTGGACCATGGCTGGTTCCCAGGGCCGTGGCGCCCTCTTCCACCAGGTCCAGCGCCGTTTCCAATCGTTGAATGCCCCCTGCCGCCTTGATCGCGCAATTCCCCCTTGCAAGCTCTTTGAGCTTGCGCACTTGCAGAGGAGTGGTGGCGGACCCAAATCCATTGCCCGCTTGCAAGAACGCAGCACCGGCATCGATCGCGGCTTCTACGGCCAAGCTCAGGCGCTCTGGCTGCAAGCGGTTCACATCTAAAATCACCGTTACAGGTAGGCCGAGATCGCAGATCTGCGCGAGTTCTTCCGCATAGGCTTCCGCCCGCCCCGCCGTGATGGCAGCGAGATTGGGAACTACATCGAGGGCATCTGCTCCTCTGGCTGCGGCCCATTCCGCTTGCGCCCGTTTGAGCTCCGCTGGAATCGTCCCGAAGGGGAAGTCCACAACAGCAAACAAGCGAAGGCGCCCACTTGGTCCGATGCGATTTCGCACCGCTTCTAGGTGGCAGAGGCTGGTGCAGAGCCCCCCGAAGCCGAGAAGTCGCGCCGCATCACAGAGGTTGTGCAGAGCCTCCTCTTCTAAGAGTGGATCTAAAACGGCTTGATGAATCAAGGGCGGGAGCTCTGGAAGCTCCCGCTGACGCGGCGACGCGGTCATTGTTGAGGTGCAAGCACTGGTCTTAGTTCCGCGCTTGGATCACGCCAAAGCCACCATGATTGCGGTGATAAATCACCTGGAGTTCACCGCTTTCTTTGTCTCGAAACAGGTAGAAGTCATGGTCGATCACTTCAAGCTGATGGCGCGCCTCTTCAAGGCTCATCGCTGGCATTGCGAAGTATTTGCGCCGAACCCCTGGGCTAGGAAGCTGCGCTTCTTTGCCCTCGAGCAGAGAGTCTTCTGTGGGACGTTCCGTGAGAAGGACGTCATTTTCTGAAGTTGGGGTGGTCCGATGGCCATGGTCGCTGTGGCGTTCCTTGAACCGACGCAGCTGCCGCGCCAACTTATTTGCGACCAGATCGATGCTGGCGTAAAGGTTTTCGCTTCTCTCCTGGGCGCGAATTACCGTGCCATTGGCGAACACAGTGACTTCCGCTGTTTGTTGCGGAACCCTGGGGTTCCGAGCAACTGATAAGTGCACATCCGCTTCCTTGACGAGGTCGTCGAAGTGATGGATAGCCCGTTCGAGTTTTGTTTCGGTGTATTCCCGCAGTGCGGGCGTCACATCCAAATTGCGACCATGGATCAGAAGCTTCATGGCGGTCCCCTTTGCCTGGTTCTACCGGCAACCTACTAACTGCCTCAGACTCAGGAGAGCGGTCTGCGGCATTTCTTTTTGAGCCGGTTGCGCCCGTTCCGTTCTCCCAGGCCTGGGAGTGGCAACGTGGATGGCAGAAAAAATTACTCGCTGAGGCAGGCTCAGACAGGGAAGCGGTTTGGATTCTTCAACATCCGGCTTGCTTCACTCTTGGTCGCGGAGCGACGGAAGATCACTTGCGTTTTGATCCCGAAAATCCCCCAGCTCCCTTGCATCGCATCGACCGTGGCGGTGAGGTCACCCATCATGCACCCGGGCAGTTGGTGGCCTATCCGGTGTTGGACCTTCGCCGGCGCGAACCAGACCTTCATTGGTATATGCGCCAGCTCGAACAGGTGGTGATCGATGTGCTGGAGGCATTGGACTTGAAGGGCCAACGCATCCCAGGCCTTACGGGGGTTTGGCTGGAGGGGCGAAAAGTGGCGGCTATCGGGGTGGGATGTCGTCGTTGGATCACTCAGCACGGCCTTGCTCTCAACGTGTCGTGCGCCATGGAAGGTTTTGCGCAGGTTGTGCCATGTGGAATTTCTGATCGTCCTGTGGCTCGTTTGCAGCGCTGGATTCCTGGCATCACGCCTGCTGTTGTGCAGCCAATCCTGCGGGATGCACTGGCCCAGCGCCTGTCAATCAGCTGGTGCGACCTTGCTGGTCTTGATTCTGGGTGGTACTCCTAAGCGCAAGCTGAAAACAATGTTGTGGATTCGTTTGCGCAGGCCAGCTGGCGACCAACGCCTTGGGAGTTGAAATCACTTGCCCGTCAGCAGCATGTGCAAGGCCTGGGGAGAGTGGATCAGCTCTGGCCCTGGCTTGAGCAACGTCATGGTGCGCTCATGGCTGTGGATGCTCCCCATGCGGCTCATCCGGAGCATTTCACTTATCACGAGTTGTCGCAACGGATCACGACAGCGGCTGCAGGGTTCCGTTCCTTGGGGATTCGTGAAGGCGATGTGGTGGGACTGTTTGCAGAAAACAGTCCCCGCTGGCTCATGGCAGATCAAGGTTTGATGCGCACAGGTGCGGCTGATGCGGTGCGTGGCTCCTCAGCCCCCGTAGAGGAGCTGCGTTACATCCTTGAAGACGCCAAGGCGGTGGCCCTGGTGGTGCAAAACGCGGACCTTTGGCAACGGCTCCAATTGCCTGCGCAGCTGCGCAGGCAATTGCGCTTTGTCCTCCAGCTTGAGGGTGATGCTGTGGATTCAGACGTGATCTCTTGGGCTGATTTTTTGGCGGCTGGCGCCGAGCAACAGGCTCCGGATCCAGATCTTGGTCGAGATGCAGCTAGTGCTGCCAATACAACAGCCACCATTCTTTACACCTCAGGGACCACCGGTCAGCCGAAGGGAGTTCCGCTCAGCCACGCCAACCTGCTGCATCAGATGCGCAGCTTGAGTTGCGTTGCTCGTCCAGACCCTGGCGCACCTGTGCTCAGCGTGTTGCCGATCTGGCATGCCTATGAACGCAGTGCGGAGTATTACTTCTTCTCCTGCGCCTGTTCGCAGAGCTACACCACGATTAAACAGCTCAAACGTGATTTGCCCAGGGTGAAGCCTGTGGTGATGGTCACGGTGCCGCGCCTGTGGGAGGCGGTGCAAGCAGGGTTTGAAGATGTCCTGAAAACATTCCCTGCATCCAGGCAGCGCCTTTTGCGCGCGGCACTCGCTAATAGCAGTGCCTATTGCTTGGCCCGGCGTCAGCGTCGCAACCTGATGCTGATGCCCTTGGGGCGCCGTCAGCGCTTGATTGCGCGCCTGAAATCCGTCGGGCGCTGGCCCGCCCATGCCCTGGCGTCCAAGCTGATCTGGCCAAAGCTGAGGTTGCAGCTCAGTGGTGGTCAGCTGCGCTTCCCCATCAATGGAGGAGGTGCAATCGCGCCTCATGTGGATTCCTTCTTTGAAGCGGTGGGAATCGAGTTGTTGGTGGGCTACGGCCTCACTGAAACCAGTCCGGTTGTGAGTTGCCGGCGTCCATGGCGCAACATTCGTGGAAGTTCAGGTCAGCCCTTGCCGGATACGGAGTTCCGGATCGTGGATGCTGAGACACGTCAGCCCCTCGGTTTTCGTGATTGTGGCGTTGTCTTGGTACGTGGTCCCCAGGTGATGGCTGGGTATCTGCGTCGTCCAGAAGCCACCGCAAAAGTGCTCGACGCCGATGGCTGGTTTGATACCGGTGACCTGGGCATGATCTTGACCGACGGGTCGGTCGTGCTGACGGGTCGTGCCAAGGACACGATTGTGCTCAGCAGTGGTGAAAACATTGAGCCGGCACCTTTGGAGGAGGAGCTGGTGTCCAGCCCCCTGATCGAACAGGTGATGCTCGTTGGCCAAGATCAACGCCAGTTGGCGGCCTTGGTTGTGCCGCGCCTCGAGGCGATGTTGGCCTGGGGTGCAGAGCAGAGCCTCAGCTTGCCGGCTGATCTCGGTGGGACTCCAGGCGATCAAGACTTTCGGCGTTTGCTGCGCGGGGAACTGAATCGTCTGCTGAGTTTGCGCGTTGGCGCCCGTTCGGATGAACGGGTGATGGGTGTGGTGTTGGTGGCACCGTTCACGATTGAAAACGGCCTACTCACGCAGACCTTGAAGCAGCGTCGTGATCGGATCAGCGGGCGTGATCGGGAGTCGATTAATGCGCTTTACGGATGCTGAATCGATGCTGATACCTGCATCCCCTGATTTGGGTTGACCTGCAGCCACTGGACTGAGACGCTTGATATCACCTCATTAATTTCATGTCGGAAGGCAACACCCTCACGATTAAGCGCTCGATCACCATTCGTGCAGTGGTGACTCCCTCATGGAAGGAAGAAGCCGAACGCGAGTTGAGCAATGGAATTGCCACCGCGGATCAGCAGCTTTCCCAGCTGGAGCAAGAGGGACAGCAGGTAGTTGAAGAGGTGCGTCGTCAGAGTGCGAATCCGCTCGACCCCCGTGTGCAGGATCAGGTAGCTCAGGTGCAGCAACAGGTGGCGGCAAAACGCTCTGAGCTAGAGGAGCAAAAGCGAAACCTGTTGCAACAACAGGCTCAAGTACGTGAGCTAGAG
>Ga0302114_10000535_pt1 | contig 26519 bp, 43 predicted proteins | sample AG5_Surface_MG_FD_203107 | JGI IMG/M metagenome (GOLD analysis project Ga0302114, IMG submission 203107) | Marine microbial communities from Western Arctic Ocean, Canada - AG5_Surface | ecosystem: Environmental > Aquatic > Marine > Oceanic | place: Canada: Western Arctic Ocean | collected...
AAAGTTAGGATCAAATCTGCTTTCAGTTACGAAGCCTTTGAAGAAGTTTTTAATTGCATCGCAGAAGGAACAGTAAAAACGTGTAAGTGTTTGAGTACTCATTTTTTTACTCCATCTAACATAAGTGTCTTAGCTTCTTTGTGCAAGCCCATACGGCTAAGTTCTGCTGCGGCTCTTGCTCTACCAGCTGATTCGCCAAATGCGATAAAGCTAATAAATGCTGCGATTGCGAAAGTTTTAACTGTATTGCAAAATGTACAGTAGTAAGTGCTAATAGTAGCTGCGGTCATTATACCCATCCTTGTAAATTTTTGTTTGCGCCTTCGTTCCAAGGATGTAAGTCCTTGCGGGTCGGTGCGGCTCCGTTGTTTTCGAGCATGTGTTGATAAGCAAATTGCCAATCATTCTTGTACTCTGTTCGAGCCCATACGAGATACGAATCGTTTTTCATGGATGGTTTAGATCCAAACAATACTCGTAGGACTTTAAACACTTTTTTCATAGTGATCTCCTGTTTCTATGTTTTGGATGCTTGAGGAATAGCAATACCCCGGAACTTCCCCGGCGGTGCAAGCACCTTTGGTGCTCGTCAATCACTTGTAACGGATGGATGATCCGCATTGTCTATCCAATGTGTCTGTGTGTTGTCAAAACCGTCATTGCGACTGTCTTAACACTGTTATTTATACAATAGTACAGCCTGATTTATGTTTTTCCTAATGCTTTATGGAAATACCCGCTATGCACGTAACGCATAACACTACCGGTTGACATGCTCAAATGGTAATGTTATACGTTATCGTTCCTAACGGACTTTAATACTTAAAGGTTGTGTTCAACGGCACAGCCTTTTCTCTTGACTTATATCAATATGATGTTATAATTACAGTATAAGCATTAAACATTTAACCATCCACAGCGGAAAGGACACAGTTTGAAGATGAAAATAATTGCAGGCAACAGCAACAGGACGTTGGCCCAAGACATTGCAGAACACTGTTTTGCCGGACTAGTACCAGCAACAATATCAACATTCGCAGACGGTGAAACAAATGTTGAGTTTCAAGAAAATGTTAGAGGCGAGGATGTGTTTATTGTACAAAGTACATCAACTCCTGTTAATGACAGTTTAATGGAACTTTTGATAATGATTGATTCTGCAAGGCGAAGTAGTGCTAGTCGTATTACTGCTGTTATTCCTTACTTTGGTTATGCTAGACAAGATCGTAAGAGTGCTTCACGTACTCCTATTACAGCAAAGCTAGTTGCAAACTTATTAACAACCGCAGGCGCTGATAGGATCCTTACAATGGATCTACACGCAGGACAGATACAGGGCTTCTTTGATATTCCGGTGGACGATTTAACAAGCCGTAAAGTGTTTGCCAAAGACATCAAGTATAAAGTAAACACAGAAGAGCCTACAGTATTTGTATCACCAGATGCAGGCGGCGCTGTTAGAGCTCGTAAGTTTGCAGACATGTTCCATGGGGATATTGCTATTGTAGACAAACGTAGACCAGAAGCAGGCAAGAGTGAAGTAATGGCGCTGATTGGTGATGTTAAAGGTAAACACGCTATCTTAGTAGACGACATTATTGATAGTGGCGGAACATTGTGTAGTGCAGCCAAAGCTATTATGGATGCAGGCGCCCTAAGTGTTCGTGCATATATCACACACGGCGTATTATCAGGCGAAGCATGTCAAAAGGTTGAAAAGAGTGTACTTGAGGAACTAGTAATCACTGACAGTATTGGCAATCGTTGTCCTAAAAATTGCAAAAAGACACGACAGGTAAGTGTCGCGCCTTTGTTTGGTGAAGCAATACGTAGAGTATCAAACGAAGAAAGCGTTAGTAGTTTATTCGTCTAACGCTGTTTCAATATGTTTGATGTATTCGTCAATGCTATGATCTGAGAAGCTGTCTATCTTACCTTGCTTTAGCCCTATCCAGATGCCGCGCCACTTGTCTTTGAATAGTTGCCATCCGGTAGGTGTACGAATTAGTCCATAAGCATTAAGATAGTTTTCAGTTCCATGATGCTTGTAACCTAAAAATTTTGGAGGCACAGTGGTAACGATGTCGTTATTATTTTTCCATCTATGGTGCTCAACGTTTAAACTATTACAGTAACCTTTCCACCCTACACGGGGCGAACCGTAAGTAAATAATTGTACTGGATCATTTAGATCAATATTGTGCTTGCAACGACTAGCCATGATTGTTGCCATAGCTGCACCTAACGAGTGTCCACAGAACCAAAGTGTCTTGTTTACATTTGTTTTACGCAATGCATCTTCTTCAACCATAGGCCAAAGCACATCTACTTCTGCTTTAAATCCTCTGTGTACTCTACTAATTGTTTCAGCTAGTACTGGCAATGCTTTTAAATCTGCTTTGATGTCGTTAAACTCTGTTGGTTGTGTTCCTCTACAAGCGATTACTAAATCAGTTTTGTTCATAAAACGATATGCTTGAGCTCCTTCTTTGTCATAAAATTCTACAGTCGTGAATCCTAATTTTTTTGCTTGCTTTTTAGCGTCCGATATGTTACTATATGCTACACTTGATAACTTAGCGAATAACAATGAACGTTCTAAAAAACTTAACTTTTCTATACCTTGCATGTGTGCCCTCCATAATGTACATTTATTTATTGTTATTGTAACTAAATACAAATATAGGAAAGTAAACCAATGCGTAAAAAAACTAGAAGTATACTTGAAGAACTAAACAATATTGGTAGACCCAAGGATAATAATGATCTATTGATTGAAGCCTCAGCGAGTAATATTATTGAAAGCTCTATTAATTTATTAAACATGATACATAGAACTTATGATCAGGATAACGCATCTGAGCTAGAACGTAGATTTATTAACAGTATTAAATCAGGCGATCCACGCAAGTTTAAGAGAAGTATTAACAGAATTATTGAGAGTAAAAAAAATGACAATACTTAAAGAAGGTGGCAACATATTTAAATCTGAGCAAGGACCTCTTACTCAGCGCATTGCAACCAAAGACGTACAAGCTTCAATAAACTTTATAGAAAAGATTACAGGCTTAGTCTACGATGAAGAAGATTGGTTAGGTACAACAGGTAAGAAGAACGATCCAGACGGAGAGTTTGAAAAGAATAGTTCCGGTGACCTAGACTTAAATACAGACGCAAGTAAAATCAGCAAAGAACAATTGATTGCTAAACTTACTAGTTGGTTAAAATCAAAAGGCATTGATGACGAAGCTATTATGAACAAAGGCCGCAAGAAGACAGACGGTTGGATTCATAATGCAGGCGATCAAGTTCACTTCCGTACACCTATTGCAGGCAACTCCAAGAATGGATATGTGCAAACAGACTTTATGTTTACTAACAACCCAGAGTTCCAACGTGGAGCAAAGCGAGGCGGCACACCACAGTTTGGCGGAACAGACAGAGCTATATTGTTATCAAGTATTGCAAGAGGACGCGGCTTAAAATTTAGTCCTAAGTTTGGCTTAGTTGATCCTGCACAAGGCGATGAAGTAGTTGCGTCTAACTGGAATGATATTGCACCTATGCTACTAGGCAAAGGAGCAAAAGAATCTGATACAATTACTGTAGAAACAATGCTTGCATTTTTAAAGAAAGATCCAAACTACGAAGAGCTTATTGCTCCCTGGAAAGAAACAATGGAGAAGGCAGGTAAACAAGTACCTGAGTCAACATTTGAATCATTAGCCGACAAGCAACTAAGTAGAATTGTTACACTAGCGAGCGTATTAGTAAAATGAGATTTGGTGAATTCCGCATATTAACAGAAGCAAAAGTTGGCCGTGAGTATCAACACTTAGAGGACCTAGTGTTTGTTGACGGGTCGCAAGGCGCAAACAAGGCCGCAGACATACTAGATAACCTAGGAACAGATAGTTCAGACGTTGCTATTAAGTGGGACGGCAATCCAACTATCTATTGGGGACGCGAAGACAACGGCGAGTTTGTTATGGTTGGTAAGAATGGCTGGGGAAGACAGCGTTCAACATCATCTGCAGACCTTGCTAAGTTTATTAAGACTAGTGGCAAGGGCGAAGAGTGGCGCGAGAAGTTCGGCAATGATATGGCACAGATATTTGACATACTAAAAAGCTCAACTCCTCCAAGTACAAACCAATATGTATACGGAGACTTATTATACCATCCAGGTAATCCATATACAATAACAGATGGTAAAATACAATTTACACCAAACAAAGTAACTTATACTGTAGATGTTAACAGTGACATGGGCAAACGCATTGCTCAGTCTAAAGTAGGAGTTACAGTACACACAAGATATAATGCCTTTGGAGACAAAGACGGACAGCCAGTTAACCAAGTAGGTGAACTAAACAGTAAAGATGTTGTAGTACTAGGGCAAACTTATGTATCACATCAGCCAACTGTGAAGTCAGGCGAAACAGATAGTATACGTAAGCTGGTACAAAAGAATGGAAAATTAATTGATTCATTCCTTGCTCCGGTGAAAGGGTTAAGTGATATGAAGAACATAATTTATACCTATGTTAACCATATGACACGAACAAAACAATTACAGAATATTGAAAAGGGATTCTTTGATTGGCTAGGCACTAGTAAGGTTAGTGCTAACAAGCAGGCAAAGATACAGGCAATGCATAACGAGTCGCCACAAGCACTTCTAGCTATATTTGGTTTGGTAAAACAAATTATGTTAGCAAAGGATGATATTATAGATCAACTAGACGATGCTGATGCAGACATTAAAGCATCAACAGGCGACGAACGCGGCGGTGAAGGTTACGTTGCTCAAAAATCAAAGATTAAATTGGTTCCACGCTCTAGATGGCAACCGAACTAAAAGGAAACTAATACAATGAAAATGAATGAGATAGTAACAGAATCTAACTACGGTGATGATCCTAAGACAAAACACTTTGCAACAATGGGCCGCACACTAATGGACCTAAGTGCAAAGATGAAGATAACAAAAACTACACCAGACGAAGAAATTGCAAAGTCAAATAGAATGTCTGCATTTGGTGATGCGCTAACACGCTTTGGCACAACGTGGGGACCACGTACCTTGCCTGAACTACTAAAAGATAGTGGTTGTTCAAAACAGGACGCAATGGAGTTTATTGAACTTGCTAAAAAGACTGGCCCAATTAAGCCGGTAGTTAAAGATCCAGAACCAGTAGATGAGCCAGAAGATGATTTTGACGCTGGTCCAAGTGATGACGAGATTGACGCAAAAGCAAGAGCAATGGCCCGAGGCAAGTAATGGATTTTATCCGAGCATTAGAAAACGATCAAGATATATCTCCGGACAAAGAGTCTGTAGAACTACTTGAGAAGTTGGATGAACTACAATTAGTGTTTAACAATCTAGAAGAATTAGATGAAGGTGCCTTTGATCGCATTGAACAGCGTGTTGAAGCAAGAGACTTACTTCTTTATAGAATGATTGTAGGGCAAAGCAATATGATGCTCACCAAAAAGTTTTTAGAACTAGCATTAAATGGTAAGTCAGTACCGAGTACAATGGTAAAAGGGTACTTGCCAGCACTTAAAATGCTGGATGACATAGTCACAGCAGGCCCTGGGTATGTACAGATGCTAAGATTACTACATCAGAGAGCCAAAAAAGGCTGATAATAGCCTATTTTTTACAAAAGAGCTAAATAATAATAAGCACTTCGTAAAGAGTTTACGGAAAGTGTCATTAGAGCCGAAGAGGTAAAACTCTTCAATTTTATATAACAGGAGAAATAAAATGGCAACACAAGCAAAAGTAAATGGTTTAACAGTATCAGATAGTTTTTACGGATATGATCCAATATTCCTTAAAATTACAGGTACAAACGTAGCAACAGCAGATACAGCATCTGCAGACGGCGTAGCAGCTTTTACACAGGGTAACCTTTCAAAAGCAGTTTCAGCACTACAGACTCAAATGTCAATTGTACACATTGGTGCAAGAGCAAATAATGTCGTAGTAGTAGCTGTAGACGCAGCAACAGCTAATGCTTACATCGACGGCAACGACGATATAGACGTAGCAGCAGCCGCTAAAGCATTAATTGATACAGCAACTGGTGTAACTTCAACAGTAGCAGCTATCACATTAACAGCAGGCGACTTAGCTTAATAAATTCTAACTACCTTAGAATCGTGATATACGGCCGTTAAGGCAGGCGTCACACTAAAAGGGTTCAGTTTTTACTGGACCCTTTTTTTATGGCTATAAGTAATAGTATGAGATTCCAATTAAAAACACTTGTTGACATTACACCTACACATGCACGTAGGACAGAAGATAGTTACATGTACAAGCAACATCAAAACTATATGACTATGCTTAATACATTGGGCTTAAGAAGCAATCCTGTATCTGTTGTAGTAACATCTACAGAAGAAGATACCAAAGTGTTTGGAAAAGAGTTTACTGGTAAACATACTGTGTGGACTGTAGAATTTGAAATAGAGCGTGAGGGCGGCGTTGACTTAGAACTGTTAACAGCAGACTATAACTTAGTACCTTTTATTAATAATTTAAGCGAGACAGCTACATTTAAAAAACCGATATTTCAGACAGCAAATCCACGTTATAATAATATCGTTTTTCTAAAAGTATGATAAATAAAAGTGTATAGGCAAACAAGGCAATTTATTTAATCTTATTTTAAGGCAAACTACAGGTTTACTTAACAACACTCTTGAGCAGAGATAACGGAGAAGAAATAATGGCAACTGCCTTAGAAAAGAAGAATTTAGAAGCACATGTTGATTTATGTCAAGCAAGATATGAACAACTTGAAGGGCGTCTTACAAAGATCGAAGAAAAAGTAGATCACCTGCACAGAGATATCACAGAAGGTCAAAAGTCAATGACTAAAGTGCTTATCGGAACAGCTGGCACAATCGTAGCTGGCTTATTATCAACAATAATCGTAATACTATTAAACGTTAATTAATCAACTAAATAACTGTATGTTATTGAGAGAGATTACCTTACCGCATGACGAACTAGCTGAAGCCAAAATGGCTTGGGCTAAACGCGGCAACAAAGTTGTTCGTAAGTTTAGATGCACTGGAGGCATACGTCATGGACGTATTGTGTCTAACATTGCACAATGCTTTGCAAGACCTGACATAAAGAAACGTTTGAAGCTTAAAGTTACAAAAGCAAGACTAGGTTCTAAGATGTCACGTAAAGCACGTAAGACTAAACGTACTAATTCAGCAAGTCGTAGAGTAGCACAGCTCAACAGAGCAGGTAAGGCGAAGAGAATCTAATGTACTTGAGAGAGTTGACAACAGTAATAGACGAAGGTGCAACATCCATTTATGGACGTTCAGGTAACCAGAGTACTCGTAAATATAGATGTAGTAGTGGTCCACGTAAAGGACGCATTGTTGCAAAGATGGCAACGTGTACAGCACCAAAGAATATTAAGAAAGCAACAACACTTAAGAAAGTAAAGAGAGCAGGCGCAAAACGCCAAGCTGTTAAAACAGCAAGAACCAAAAGAGCAAATCCTGCTTCACGCAGATTGCCAAAAGTAAATATTAGCATGCGGACCAACCGTAAGAAGTCTAAGGCAAAAAGGATATAAAATGAGAATTAATGAAATAACAGAAATGCAAGGCACAAAGCCTGCAATCATCAAAAACCTTAAGCCTGGCACTTCCGCAGAGATTGATCATGGTGATGGCACCAAAACAATGATTGACCTAAAGAAGAATCCTAGTGCATTACAAAAAGATCCAAAGACCAAAAAGGTCACAATGACAAAGAAACAGCAACCTGGTCAAAAAACCAATCCGGCTACCCAAGCCAAAAGAGGTGACCAGGTAGTTGTTGCACCACAATGAAACTAAACGAGTTAATTCAGAGCTTTAGTATAGCTCTGTCAAACGAGGAAGCAGAGGTATTAGATAAAGTAAACCCTGTGCAACCTTTACAAGGCTTTTCTCCTAGAGAGCAAGTCATAATTGAGAACTTGATAAGGAAAAGTCTTGTAAGTAAAGTACTTCGAGACAACATAGTAATGGTGGTGCAGAATGAGTTCAAATTTAGCTAGTCAACTAGAAAATTTAATTAACAACAAGTTAAAAGAGTACCCGCTCCCGGTGGTGAAAGGTAACTCAATACGTATTAGAAACTACGTTGTTAGATTTAGTAAGAAGGCAGGTGCTTGGTTAGTATATGATGTAGCAGAAAATATACAAGCAGGTAAGTTCTTTGCTAAAACTAGTGCCATAGCGTTTGCAAAAGTACACGCAAACGATGAAACAGGAAGTTTAGTTAGAACTGTAGAAAAGTTAGATGATATATTAAGTAAACATTATCAGGATTGTGTTTTTTACAATCACGGAATGAAACGAACAACGGACGGATCTAAGTACGATGTTTTAGAAACTAGATTCGATATAAGCTACTCATTAGCACAGGACGCCAAAGATCAGTTGGACGAACTAATACTGTGTTAAATGATAAATAAATATACAAAGAACAACATTTAGGAAAGTTGAACAATGAATATAAGAGAAATTTCAAAACCAATTACAGCAAAAGGCTTGAACGAAAGCCTTGCTAAGAAGTTTGGCCAGCGTCTAAACTTAGAAGAGTTTACACTAGGGCAACTTCAAGATGCACAGAATAAACTAAGAACATCACTTAGTCAAGTTGAAACTAAAGAAAGTTTTAATTCAACTCAAAATCCAGCATACCAAAAGTCAAAACTTTTCCTAGATGTTTTAAATGCTGAGATTAGCGAAAGAGCTGACATTGACGAACCAATGATCGAATCAACACTTACTGAAGGCGAAGAAGATAAAGCTGAACTAGTAATGGCTGCTAAAGACATGGTAGACCGTGTTACGGGTTGGATGGAAGACACAGCAGAAATGCAAACTGAGTCAATGCTAGAACTTGCAGATGCTATTAGAGATGAAATGGGTAGCGAAGCTGCTGAGTCATTTACTAATACAATTAAGCCTGCACTAGAGCAACTATATGCTGAAATGGAAGGCACACGAGCTGCACTTACTAGTGGTGTTGGTATGCTAACAGGCGAAGGCGATATGCAAGAGCCAATGGGCGATGATGGCATGGACGACTTAGGTGGTGACATGGAACCAACTGATGAGTTAGAGCCAGGTGTTGATGAGCCAGTAGATGGTATGGACGACATGGGCGATGACTTTGGTGCTGATGGCGCAGCTGCAGGCGGCGAAGAAGAAGCTGGCAGAGAAAAGCGTGAAAGTGTACAGCGTTCAAAAAAAAAGCTAAAATAGCCGAAGCATTAGACGAGTCTGGTACACTAGTACAAATAATCAAAACAATTAAGCCTGGAACCACTATTACGTGGAACAAACTTAATGGCTATATGAAAAAAGCCGGTGTACCACAGTTTGATTACAATTCATTTAAAGCAACCTACGATAACAATCCACAACTCCAAAAGTTAGTTAAGTTTGATCCACAAGGGGTAACTATCAATGATAGCTCTATGGATCAAGTAGGTAGCACTACTCCAAGCAATGCTGACACTGTCGGTGATATGGCTAAGAACGCTACAGACGTAGGCGCAGGACTTTAAATTAACGGTTGACAAAGCTCTTATTTGGTGTTATTATATACACTAATAGGAGCTTTTTTATGACTGATAAAAACACGTATGATTCAATAGTTGAAAATATTAAACAAGTATTAGAAACTTATGTTCAGCCAGCAGTAGCAGGACACGGCGGCGTAGTAAATTACCTTGATTATAATGACGGAGTTGTAACACTCGAAATGAGCGGTGCTTGTTCTGGTTGTGCTATGTCTTCAATGACTTTAAAAGAGGGCATTGAAAGAACTCTTACTGGTATGATCCCCGAAGTAACAACTGTTGTTGGAGTAGACGATCCAAACTCAGGAGTCGATCCATACATGTCAGATCCATTTGGCATGCAGCGTATTCATTTAGAAGACTATGACACAGACTTACAATTACCAAAGGAGCCTAAAGATTGAGCTTAATTATAGAGAAGTACAAATACGAACGACTTAAACGTGTTGAAGTAAACGGTAAACGTAAGTACGCCGCACCAGGTGGTGTACCTGTAGCAAGTGTAACAACTATACTTGACGCTACAAAAGATAAGTCACACTTAATCGCATGGCGCAAACGTGTTGGCGAAGCAAAAGCAAAAGAGATTGTAACCGAAGCAGCTGGCGTGGGCACACGTATGCACAAATACCTAGAAGATTATATAGAGTTTGCTGAATGGCCAACTTGTGGAAGTAATCCATATGCACAGAAAGCACACGCAATGGCATGTGTAATACGTGATGAAGCAATGGGTGATGTAGATGAGATATGGGGAAGCGAAGTTCCTTTATATGTTCCAGGTATCTATGCAGGAACAACTGACCTTGTAGGACAATACAAAGGACAGCCTTGCATAATGGACTTTAAGCAAACTAACAAACCTAAGAAGCCTGAGTGGGTATATGACTACTACCTACAAATGACGGCTTATGCACTAGCACACAACGAAGTACATGGCACTGATATACGTGAAGGACATATCTTTATGTGTTCACGTGATTTAGAATATCAACAGTTTGATATATGGCCAGACGAGTTTGATGCATGGGCTCAAGAGTGGTGGAAGCGTTGCGAAATGTATTATGAGAAGCAAGCATAAATACATTATAGAAGTTAACTTAGGAGAGCATAGTGGCCGTAGTACAAATCAGTCGTATTCAAGTCCGTAGAGGACAAGCAAATCAAGGATCTGGCATCCCGCAACTTGCTGGCGGAGAATTAGGCTGGGCTGTTGACGAACAAGAACTTTACATAGGTAACGGTAGTGTCGCAGAAGGCGCACCGCAAGTAGGTAATTCAAAGATAATTACTGAGCATGATGACTTGTTCGAACTAGTAGGCACATATTCTTATAAAAAGGGTAGTATTGATACTGGTATAGGTGTTGCCGTAGAGCGCACACTTAATGCTAGACTCGATGATATTGTTAGTGTAAGATCATTTGGCATTACAGGTGACGGCTCAGATATTACAACAAAGTTACAGAAAGCATTATACGAATTATACTTAAAGCCCACAACACGTAACAATCCGCAGAGCAGAGTAATACTACATGTTGAAGCAGGAATATACAGAATAAGTTCAACAATTAGAATACCTCCATATGCAACTATCGTTGGCGCAGGTAAAGAGAAAACTGTCTTTATAAAGACAGGCGACATCACAATGTTTGATACTATATCAAGCGATACAACATATGATGGCGTGAATGCTACTATATATGCAGATCCTACAATGTCATATGCAAACAGTGCAAGATATGTTTCATTTAAAGATTGTACACTTCAAACAGAATCAGATGACGGAAAATTACTACAGTTGAATAGCTGTCGTGATAGCCGCTTTGAAAATGTAAAATTTGAAGGAAGTAAATTAACAAATTCAACAACTAATCCAGCTGTTGAAATAAGAAGTAAAAGTAATGCTGTAAGATCAGAATTCAATAGATTTATTGATTGTGAGTTTGTTTCTATAGGTAAAGCGATAGTAAGCGATCACAACATATCACGTAATGAAATTGACTCATGTAAGTTCTTTAACATTACTAAGGCAATTGAAATAGGTGTTACACCTACAATCGGACAAACGAACGCAACCGACAACAACATTAGAGAGTGTTACTTTGAGACGATAGAGCAACAAGCAATTCACATTGCAAATGGCACACGTAACTCTAGCATCAATAATAGATTTGGTCCTAGTGTTGGTAACAATGGCGGCAGTGAAGCAACTGTTGCTCACAGTATAATAAAATTTGGAGAATCAGGCAATATTTCAGTTGACAATGAGTTTGATAGAACGTATAATTTAAGTATTAATCAGGCATATATAGTTACTAAACCATATATTCCAGAGGTTGAAGGACCTGCGTTTTATGAACACGAATACACTGAACAAGTTGACCTTGCCCAAATTGGCACACCGCAACTTTTATTTAGATTGCCCGCAGATACTACTAAGTCATTTGATATTGACTACTGGTATAAAACTGATGTTGGCGCTCGAGTGTTTTCAAGAGCAGGAACTTTGACTGTATTTGTTAACAGAGAGAGCAATAGCGTTAGTATTATGGATGATTACGATATAAGTGGACTGGATTCATTAGGTGCAAGTTTGCAATTTAGTGCAACATTAAACCAATTGGAAACAGCATGGAGTGCCCAGGTAAAATATACCAATCAACTCGACTCAGGAAAATTAACTTTTAAAATACGTTCACGAAGTTAGACGTATGTTTCAAGAGAAATATGAGAAGAGGCTGCAATCGTGGCACGATTTTCGAGCAACACTCGAAACACACCCTGATCCACTACAGCACACAATTGACGCTTATCGGCATGTACCCGGAGTAAGTATTCATACTGATCCGTGGGACCAAAAGCTATGGCCTCAACCGTGGTCGCTAATATTAGAGAATCAGTATTGTACCTTCTGTACCGTACTAGGAATGTGTTATTCGCTACAGTTAACAGAACGCTTTAAACAGGATTTGGTAGAGATACATATCTGTATAGATAGAGAAAATAACGAAACTTTCTATTTGTTAATGATTGAAAATAGAGTAATTGGGTATGATGATAAGCGTCACATAGCAATGTCAGATCTACCAAAAAAAATAATTTCGCAACGTGTCTACACCATGCCGCGTCTGCAATAAATAGTTAACTTAATAGGAACAGGAGAGAACAAACATGTCAAACGGCATTCAAATTATAAAAAGAGACGGCAACAAAGAACACATCAACATTGATAAAATACATAAGGTAGTAGAATTTGCTTGTGAAGGCCTTGCTGGTGTAAGTAGTAGTCAAATCGAAATGAATGCAAACTTGCAATTTTACGAGGGCATGCCAACAAGTGCAATACAAGAGATACTTGTACGAAGTGCAAATGATCTTATCAGCTTAGATGCTCCTAACTATCAATATGCAGCTGCTAGACTATTAAGTTATGGTGTTAATAAAGATGTATTCGGCGAGTACACAGCAATTACACTACAGAAAAACATTGAACAAAACATTGAGCGTAACGTATATGACCCTGCAATACTTGAGTCATACACTAGCGAAGAAATTGAAGTACTTGATAGTTACATACGTCACAAGCGTGATGAGAACTTTACCTATGCAGGACTGCGTCAAGTAGTAGACAAGTATCTCGTACAGGATCGTTCTAATGGACAAATATTTGAGACGCCGCAGTTCATGTACATGATGATTGCAGCAACCCTGTTTGCTAACTATCCAGCAGAAACACGTATGCATTACGTAAGGAGATACTATGATGCGACCTCACTTTTTAAAATCAATATACCCACGCCAGTCATGGCAGGAGTCAGGACGCCTGTACGCCAGTTTGCAAGTTGCGTACTTGTTGACAGTGATGACACTCTTGACAGTATTTTTGCTAGTGATATGGCTATCGGCAGGTATACTGCTCAAAGGGCAGGCATTGGCATTAACGCTGGACGCATACGTGGCGTCAATGCGAAAATACGTGGCGGAGAAGTGGCACACACTGGTATCATTCCTTTCTTAAAGAAGTTTGAAAGCACAGTACGTTGTTGTACACAAAACGGAGTACGTGGCGGTAGTGCAACTACACACTTTCCTTTTTGGCATCAAGAGATTGAAGACATTCTTGTACTAAAGAACAACAAAGGTACTGAAGACAATCGTGTGCGTAAATTAGATTATAGTATACAACTTAACTTAACAATGTATCAAAGATTGTTATCTGGTGGCGATATAACTTTGTTCTCGCCACATGATGTACCTGGATTATATGAAGCATACTTTGGTGACGCTGACAAGTTTAAAGAACTATACGAAAAGTATGAACGTGCTACAAGTATTAAGAAGCATACTATATCAGCAATGGATTTGTTTTCGGCATTAATTAAAGAACGTGCAGAAACAGGACGTATCTATATTATGAACGTAGACCATTGTAATACACATAGCTCGTTTAAAGATAAAGTTTATATGAGCAACTTGTGTCAAGAAATTACACTACCAACTAAGCCACTTAATCACATTGATGATCCAGAAGGCGAAATTGCATTATGTATTCTTAGTGCTATTAATGTAGGTACACTAAGGAACTTAGACGACTTAGGCGAACTATGTGAGTTAGCTGTAAGAGCATTAGAAGAAATTATTGATTACCAAAAGTACCCAATTAAAGCCGCTGAGATTAGTACAAAGGCCCGCCGCAGTTTGGGCGTAGGTTACATTGGAGTAGCACACTTCCTTGCAAAGAATCATGTTAAGTATGACGATCCTAAAGCGTGGAAACTAGTACACGACTTGAGCGAAGCATTCCAGTACTACTTACTTAAAGCAAGTAACAAATTAGCGCAGGAACGAGGCCCTTGTGAGTACTTCCATCGTACTAAATACGCTGACGGCATCCTTCCTATTGACACTTATAAGAAAGATGTAGATACAGTAGTGGAGAATAAATTAAATTATGATTGGGATAGCCTACGCAATGACATTAAGGAGCACGGTCTACGGCACAGCACATTGTCCGCACAAATGCCTTCAGAGAGCAGCTCCGTTGTGTCGAACGCAACAAACGGAATCGAACCACCTAGAGGATACTTGTCCGTTAAGAAGTCAAAGAAAGGGCCTCTTAAGCAGATTGTTCCGCAGTATCAAACGCTAAAGAATCACTACACACTGTTGTGGGACATGCCAAGCAACGAAGGCTACATTAATGTAGTAGCGGTTATGCAGAAGTTCTTTGATCAAGCAATTAGTGGTAACTGGAGTTACAACCCAACGCACTTTGAAAACAACGAAGTGCCAATGAGTAAGATGATAAACGACTTGCTAACAACTTACAAACTAGGTTGGAAAACAAGTTACTATCAGAACACATACGATTACAAAACAGATCCAAGCGAATTAGAAGACGAACCAACAATAGAAGCATTACCAGCAAGCACATTCGAAGACGATGAAGAAGAATGCGAAGCATGTGCAATTTAATGCTTGACAACAAACATAAATGATAGTAGTATAGATACATAGGAAGAGGAAAGTTTAACATGGCAAAAACAGTATTCAACACTGATAAGGTTGATTTTACAAAACAAAATATGTTCTTCGGAGCAGATATGAACACGCAGAGATATGATACATTTAAGTTTCCTGTGTTTGATAAATTAAACCAAACGATGCTTGGATATTTTTGGCGTCCAGAAGAAGTAAGTTTACAAAAAGACAGAGCAGACTATGCTAACTTCCGCCCTGAGCAGAAGCATATTTTTACAGCAAACTTAAAGTACCAAACACTACTTGACAGTGTTCAAGGACGAGGTCCATGCCTAGCATTTTTGCCGCATGTGTCATTGCCTGAGCTAGAAGGCTGTATTGTTACCTGGGACTTCTTTGAAACTATTCACTCACGTTCGTACACACATATCATGAAGAATGTGTATCCTGATCCAAGTGAAGTGTTTGACACTATCTTAGATGACAAAGAGATCTTAAAACGTGCAGAAGCCGTTACAAAGAACTATGATGCATTTACTAACGCCGCAGATGCTTTTAATCACAGAGGCGAAGGCAACATGCGAGATGTCAAAAAGAAACTATACTTGGCAATGATGAACGTAAATATCCTAGAAGGACTTCGCTTTTATGTTTCCTTTGCATGTACGTTTGGCTTTGGCGAACTAAAACTAATGGAAGGATCTGCAAAGATTATTTCATTAATTGCACGTGACGAAGCACAACATCTAGCACTTAGCACACACGTTCTTAAGAACTGGGCTAACGGTAAAGACGATCCAGACTTTGTTAAAATTGCTAAAGAGTGCAAGGAAGAAGTATATGAAATGTGGCGTACCTGTGTAGAAGAAGAAAAAGCATGGGCGGAGTACTTGTTTAAAGATGGTTCAATGATTGGACTTAATGCAACACTTCTTAATCAGTATGTAGAATATATTGCTAACAGACGATTAAAAGCATTAGGACTAGATGCAATCTTTGACCAACCTGTAAACACTAACCCACTACCGTGGACTACACATTGGTTGAGTAGTTCAGGCTTGCAGGTAGCCCCACAAGAAACAGAAGTTGAGTCTTATGTTATCGGCGGTATTAAACAAGACGTAAGTGAGGAATCACTTAAAGGATTTAGTCTATGACAAATGTAGTAGTATGGAGTAAGACACAATGTCCTTATTGCGATAAGGCAAAAGCAAAGTTAGATGCATTGCATGTGAATTACGAAGTAAAATTGATTGGAACTGATGTAGAGTTAGAAGACTTACTCGAAGCTGTTCCGGGAGCAAGGAGTGTACCCCAGATACAAATTAACGGTGAAAATATAGGCGGGTATACAGATTTATTAACTTACATTGAAAACACCGGGTTCAATGGTACAGGACACACATTATAATGTTGATTCAAAAAACACACGGCATCGGCGATGTAGTTTCAATGAAACTATCAACTGGTGAAGAAATTATTGGCAGATTGGAAGAAGAAACCGATACAGGTTTTAAAGTCAAGAAGCCAATGGCAATAGTAATGGGCCAGCAAGGCCTTGCACTAGCACCATTCATGTTTAGTACAAGCAATGATCAGTCAATGTCATTTAAAAGTACTAATGTGATGACAGTAGGCATAACGCTTGAAGAAATTTCAAAGCAATATGTCCAACAAACTACAGGTATTGTAACTTAATGCCTGGAATTAGTCGCAACAATGATACAGCTGACGGCGATTTAATTCCAAGTCAGACCACTGTTTTTGCAAACGGTGAACTAGTCATTGTTGACGGCGACGATGTAGAAGGTCACGGAACTGGCGCCCATGCTAGTCCAACTATGATAGCAGGTTCTAACAATGTATTCATTGGCGGAGTTGCTGTTGTAAACGCAGGTGACCTTGCTACATGTGGAGATGCTGCAACAGGTAGTGCTAACGTAAACGTTGGCAATCCTAGCTAAACCACTTTTAACACCCCTTAAACGCAGATCACTTAAATAAATTTGTAAAACATAAAACTGGAGAGCATTATGGCGACACATGAAGAAATTGTACAATCGTACAACAACTACTTGGCAGAGCATGCAACTTTCGAAGAGAAAGGTGTAAAAGCTGCTGCAACAAGAGCCCGAAAGGCACTTGGTGACTTAGGTAAACTTACCAAAGATCGCAGAAAAGAAATCATTGAGAAGAAGAACTCAATGTAATGAGTGGACAGCGGCGGTGGTTAAAGTTTTGGTCGCGAACAGTTGGTATGCCAATAGGTGTAACTGACGATGACAAGCCAGAGTTTTTACCCATCACCCAACAGGAAGTACGGAAGGCACTAGCTTTTCGTACTTTTTGGATTGTTCTACATATAGTAACATGCTGTATGATTATCGCAGGAAATACAAAGGTAATCTTCTTTTCAGATTAGCCCAGTCAATAAATGTAACTGGTTTCATCTGAGGAGATAAATATTGTCTGCGTATGATAACATGACACGCACAACAATAATAATAATTAAAAGGAATTATAAATGAAAAACATATTATTATCAATAGTAGCACTAACTTTTATGACTGGGTCAGTTTTTGCTGAAGACTACAATAACACTGGAGTCTCAGTAAATGTTGCAAAGGACGATATTAGTTTTGGTTACGCAAATGGTACACACGCAGACTTTGCTGATGACGCAGAAGTGTTTTCACTAAGCTACGGTGGCCTACCAGTGGACTTTGGTCTTCAAGTAATTAACGATAACTCAGTAAATGACTATCGTCTTAACTTGAGTAAAAGAGTTGACTACACACTAATCAACCTAAATGTATATGGTGTTGCAGAAGCACACTATGATTTTGGTGATTCATACGCAGATAACAGACTAGTTCTTAGTCCGTATGTTGGTGTTGAAATGCCTGTAGGTGGAATTACTCCATATGCAGAGCTAGGATATGATATTGCATCAACAGACGCAGACTGGGTAGACTTTAATAGAGTAGACAGCTACGGCGCACTAGGTGTAAAAGTATCAGTTAACGAAAGAACTGAAGTCAACTTGCAATTATTGCAGAAGATGGACACAGACTTCGATAGCACAGACAGAGAATTTATGATTGGATTCAACTTCGCGTTGTAATTAAGAATACATTTTTTATTAAAAAGGTTGCCTTGTGCAGCCTTTTTTTATGACAGAATGTATAAATATATGTAAGCAACGTAACTGGAGATTTAACGCATGGCAACAAGACAAATAATATCAAAGAGCATAAATGTAGCAAGTGGCGACTATATTGGCCGTGACGGCGAGATATGGGTCGACACAGTAACTAACACTCTGAAGGTTAGTGACGGAGCAACGCCAGGCGGTGCAATACTTACAACAGACGGCGGCGGCGGCGGCGCTTGGGCAGACATTACTAACATTAACAATGCCAGTGGTCCCAGCAAAGTAGCAGTAGGAACACTTGCAGGCTCAACAGGTCAAGGCTTACGAGCATTAGCAGTTGGTAACAATGCAGGTGCAACAAATCAAGGTATAGAAACAGTAGCACTTGGAAATAAAGCAGGCATGACAACACAAGCACAGTATGGCATAGCAATTGGTACACAAGCAGGTCAAGATACTCAAAGCCAAAAGTCAATTGCAATAGGTTCTTATGCAGGCATGACATCACAAGGCTCAGAATCATTAGCAATTGGTCATAATGCTGGTAAAGTAAGTCAAGGTAACGAAGCAGTAGCAATTGGTAATGAGGCCGCTCCTGCTAGTCAACACGCAAACTCAATTGTAATCAACGCAAATGGTACTGCATTAAACACAACTCAAACAGGTGAGTTTGTGGTTAAACCAGTTAGAGCTGTAGCAGGAGCATTGCCAACAGGATTTAAGCAAGTTGCTTACAATCCAACCACAGGCGAATTTATCTCTTATGGGTAATTAACAACATAAACTAAATTAAGAGTCCTTAGGGCTCTTTTTTTATGACTAAATAATGTTAGTATATAACAGGGCAAGGGGCAAAACAATGGCAGATATAAATCAAACAGTGGAGATGCCTACTAGCGAGGACGATTTTCCAGAAGCAGATATTATTATCGAAGATGGAGCGTTTGACGGGTTCGAAGGTAAGACAATAAACATTACTGAAAACGTAGAAAGTCAAGGCGATGTACAAGCAGGTATAGAATTTATCTATCATATGCGAGAACATATTGTAGATGTAACAGTAGCCACAGCATATCTATTAGTAGTATATGCAATCTATATGTGGATTAAAAAGAAACTAAGTTAAGAGGGAAACACAATGCAACATAATGAATATGACGTAAAAGTCATTAAAGTAGTAGACGGTGACACAGTAGACGTAGATATTGATCTAGGCTTTGGTGTAACACTAACAGACGAACGTGTAAGAATTATGGGCATTGATACGCCCGAGTCACGCACAAGAGACAAAGTAGAAGACTTGTTTGGCGAAGCGGCTAAAGCACGTTTGAAAGAGCTTATGAAGGACGGTGGTAAACTTATTACTACTGAAGATCGCAAGGGTGAAGATATGAAAGGTAAGTTCGGACGTGTCTTAGGAGACTTCAAAGTAGACTACAATGGCGAAATGAAGAAAGTAACCGAGATCATGACAGAAGAAGGACATTGCGTTCCTTACTTCGGTGGATCAAAAGAAGATACACAAGCTGCACATATGGTAAACAGAACACGTTTACTTACTGAAGGCGTAGTAACCCAAGAAGACTACGACAAAGCTGTCGCTAAAATGGCAAAATAAAAGGTTGACAATCAACTAAACTCCTGCTATACTGTATAGACAGTAACAAATAGTAGGAGTTTTTTTATGACTATGGGACTTGTAAGGGGAATGTCTACGCTGAATACTAAGAAGCGTAAGAAAAAACCTCTAACACCAAAAGATGTAGAACGATACACTACCGAGTTTCGCAAGCATAATAAGTCTATGCGCCGAGCAAACAATCACTCATTACAATATGCTACAGTTGAAGACTACATTGCATATGTACGGGGCGAGTATAAAGCACCTAAGCAAACAAGAGAAATATACAAGCCAGATACCAGCTGGCGCAAGGAAGAACCTAGAATCCCTTCCGCAATGGAAGAAGCGATCAAAGCAGGTACTTTCAATAGAGGTTGTTCAGGTGGTACTAAGAAAGAAACACCTAAGTACACAGGTGATCTTATTGTAGGCATTGCGACAATGCATAAGTCAAATGCTGTTCCAGTTATGCGTGGAACAGATCAAGCAAAAGAGATAGCGAGGATGGCCCGATGAATAAATTTTTAACAGCATTATTAGTATGCATTGCATTTGTTAGTACAACACAAGCAGGACAGACTAAAGGGTTATTTACAGCAGAAGAACGTCCTGAGATGTGGTGTTTAGCACAAAATGTATATTACGAAGCACGTGGTAGTAATCTAGCCGATCGTATGGCTGTTGCAGATGTAGTTCTTAATCGAGTTTCACACAATTACTATCCTAATACTATTTGCGGAGTTGTACAACAAGGCAAACAATATGCAAGTGGATCAATGATACGTAATATGTGCCAGTTCAGCTGGTATTGTGATGGCAAGAGTGATTGGCCTACTGACATAAATGCTTGGGTAGAGGCACAACAGATTGCATATAATATATTAGTGTTTGGTGACGTCCGTGGTATTACTGAAGGTGCGACACACTATCATGCAAACTATGTAGAACCAGCATGGGCAAAAGACTTTGCACTAGTTGGACGCATTGGTGTACATATCTTTTACCGTTGGGAAAATTAATGGTTGACACTTACCTTTGATGATTGTATAATATAAACTTAATGAATAGGCTAATGGAGGCACAGATGAAAAATATGTTAAAAACAACGGCTATTGCTGGTGTCATGTTGACACTCGGAGCATGTAGCTCAATGACAACAATTGCAGAACGTGACGAATATGCACAACCTAAATGGTATGCAAGTTGCGCTCAATCAGGCGCTGAAGGTTACTTTTGGTGGAAGGAAGAATTTGCATATGCGTGTGGCGCAGGCGAATCAGTACACCAGCAAGCGGCCGAAGAGCAGATGTATGCTATTGCAATGAACAACTTTGCAAAACGCATTAACGGCAAAGTGAACAGTGAAACTAATTTATCCTTCGTAAACGATGTTAAGCAAACGAGTACTAGGATTGCTTACACAGTTGAAGACACATCCATCGTTCAACACCTTGAAGAAGAGCGTTCAACATATGTATACAACAGCAAACAGTATACATTTGTAAAACTTAAAATGCCAAAAATTGTATTCGATCAACTGTTAGCACAAAACACAGTAGCTACAGTAAATGATTAGGCTCGTACTATTACTTGGAGTAGTTGCAACGCTAGGAGCATGCACTACTTCACAGCATCACAACTATACGCCACAGTACTGTTATACCGATCAAACAATCGAACGTACAGGCAATATAGTTAATAGCGAAACTAAATTAGAATGCACAGATAGACCAGGACAACAAGTAGCAACACAACGTGCAGGTATTGACAAGGGTTGCAAAGAGTTTTGGTATACTGAAAATAGGCGCGGCAAATTAATTCAACAGCGAGGAGTATATTGTGAGAAGCTCGACGGTAGCACTGAAATCATTAATATTGACGGCAATAATAGTTAGCGTTTCCGCTTGCTCGTCTACTCCGTATCAAACAAGAGCTGTTGAAGTTCCGACTGTAACAAGTCCGACTAGCGGTGTAAGCGTATTAGTAGATGTTATGCAAGGCGTGTACCTAACTAGCAAGTACGGACTTGACAACCAACAAAAGCAAAAGCAGACAGGTGCATTTTATACAGCACTTGAAAGCGACTATGGCAAAGTTATTAGTTGGTACGAACGTGATGCAAAAGGACATGTAAAGGCTGTACACGGTTACCCACAAGGTAGTGGGTTTTGTAGAGTAGTCTATAGTTTAGTTACTGTAAAAGGACGCTCTAGACACTTTGAAGAAACAGTATGTAAAAAACATGCAGAAGATACTAGGTGGCACTTTGTCAGAAAGTAACGATAAATACATAGAGGAAAACACTATGTTACTAGGTATTTTAACATTACTCACGGCCTTATGTATTAGTGCTGTGGCAATTTACTATTCTGTTGCAGGTCTTGTAGCAATCTTTGCCGCCGCGGCGGTGCCTATTATGATTATGGGCGGAGTGCTAGAAGTTGGCAAACTAGTCACGGCTGTATGGCTACACAAACACTGGAAGCAGGCTGCATGGTGGTTAAGATCTTATCTCGCCTTTGCGGTGTTTGTTCTTATGCTTATAACAAGTATGGGTATTTTTGGCTTTTTAAGTAAGGCACACATCGAACAAACTAGTGCAGGCGAAGAAAGTGTTGCACAAATAGAACGTATTGATGATGAGATCGCTAGGCAAATTAGCATTGTTGGTCGTTCAGAAAACAAAGTAAGAGAACTAGAATCAAGTACGTTCAGCAACGATACGCAAATACAAGAACAAATAGACAAAGAACAAATACGTATTGAGTCAGCATACAACCGTGTTCAACCTGCTATTGATGAGCAGAATGTTATCATTGCCGGCGTCACAAAATTATTCCAAACAGAGCTAGACAAGATTGACAACGATCTAACGATCTTACAAAGCTATGTAAACAATGGCGAAGTTAAAAAAGCACAACAAATGATTGGCGCAAGTGCTGATGGTGTGTTTGGTAAAAAGACAGCAGAAAAGATCGGCGACTGGAAAGACGTAAGGCAACAAGACCGTGATAAGTGGTTAACTAGACTACAAGAGTCTGCTAACTCGCCTACTGTACAAGAGGCACGTAAAGAAATAGCAAGACTAAGAAGTGTTGCTGACGATAACATCACACAGTCAAACACACTAATAAACAGACTACGTGAAAAGTTAGGCACTGGTGCGCCAAACATTGATGCATTAATCGACGAACAGTTTGCTAGAGTAAAAACAGCAAACACAGAAATTGAAACACTAACTGATGAGAAGTTTGAACTTGAATCAGAGTATCGCCAACTAGAAGCAGAAGTAGGACCAATCAAGTATATTGCTGAGTTTGTATACGGAGAAACAGCAGACCGTAACATGTTAGAAGAAGCTGTACGTTGGGTAATAATCATTATTATCTTTGTGTTTGATCCACTTGCTGTACTATTGCTAATAGCAAGTCAGTACACGTTTGAATGGAACAAAAATCGCAAGCCTCAAACATCTCTAACAGATGATGACTTCGAAGAGTACGATAGAATGAGAGCAGAACTAATTGCTGCTAATATTCCACCGTCAGTCAAACCGGCAGTACCAGAAGAAGAACTTAAATTTGAAGACATTGATCAAGAAACAATAGACAATGAATTTAAAGATGAAGGATATGAAGAACGCAAAGAACGATATGAACGAGTAATGGCTCCGCATCGTTCAAAAGATATTCAACCTGAATCTACAATTAATAAAGAGTATCCAGATACTAAAAATGCTTTCTTCTTTGCAGAGGAAATCGAACAAATCAAAAAAAAAGAAGTGATACTTAAAGCTGAATCAGACGAAACACCAGAACAAAAACAAAGACGTGAACATGTTGACCTACTAGAGGCAGATGCTTCAATAGCCGAACGTAAACGGTATTGGAAAGACCACAATCCAAATGAGAACCTTAAGAGCTGGAAAACCTTATATATACAAGGCAGGATTGATAAGTTACCGTGGGTACCAGATGAACAAGGGTACGTACAGAACAGCGAACAGTCCGACGATACTATTTGGAAACGGTTGAAAAAATAATACATGCCTCAAATTAAAGTAATTACTCCGCCGGATTTATTGCATAATAGCGATCCCAGTATACTATTAATATATCCAAGTTCAGCTCTTAAAGAAGAGTTTCAAAACACTGTACAACATTGGGATCTTTCTTTTAACTTGTACATTTACTCACCACAAGCTAACGACCACAACCTAGATTGGTTACTGTCATTAGTTAAGATGTGTGACCAAACTATTATAGACTTAGACCATTGTGACTCACAAGTACGTGACCTAGCGTCATATATTATTGCACAAAGTAACACTTTGTGGTTGACAAATGCGGTGGAAACAGTGTATAATAAATTAAGTATCAATCGAATATACGATTTACAACAACTAACGGAAGGAGTACTTAGTGCCAAGCAACAATAAATTTAGTAAGAACTTTAACAGTGGCCAGCGTTGGAACAACGCAGCTAAAGAACAACCTAAGGGGTTGACTGTAGAAGTTCGCAACGGGGATGTAACGAAAGCAATGCGTATCTTTAAGAAGAAGGTACAAGAAGCTGGCATACTACAAGAAGTTCGCGAACGAGAGTTTTACGAAAAACCATGTGAAAAACGCAACCGTAAAAAGAAAGCGGCAGTTAATAGACACAAGAAGAACTTAGCAAAGAGAAAATCAGACTTAGGATTCTAAGATGGCAATGCACACAGAATTGTGGTTTCCAAGTGTAGTTTGGAGCTCAATGATACATAGTGGCAAGAATGAAGATCTCAAACAATACGCATACGATCTAAAAAAGAATTCTCAAACACGAGTACTGAGCAACTACGGAGGCTTCCAAAGTCCTGACATCAAAGCAGGAGAGTCTCAAGCACTTGATAGGCTAATGCAGACTATTAGTGAAGAAGTAGACTTTTGTGGTAACCAAGTAGGACTTAAACCCTTAGAACTTTATAATGTTTGGATAAACATTAACCCCCCTGGCGCATACAACGAATTACATAATCATGTTGGTAGTGTACTAAGCGGTGTTTATTATATAGACGCTGATCCGTCACAAGGTAATATACAATTTGAAAGAAGCGACAACGCAGATTATCACATACCTACAGAAGTAGCCACACATACATATTTTACAAGTACTAGAGCAAGTTATGCATCTAAAACAAACGCATTGTACGTTTTTCCAAGTTGGCTAAAACATAGTGTACAAGGCAATACCTCTCGTCGCGACAGGCTTTCGATTAGTTTTAATTATGGAGAGAAAAATTGAGAATAGACAACGACACAAAGTTAGACTATAAAGATGTACTTATTCGTCCAAAGCGTAGTACACTAAGGTCACGCTTACAAGTAGAGTTACGGCGGAGTTTTACTTTCCGTAACTACAAACCATATGCTATGAGTATAGAGTCTATTAAGGATAAACCATCGTACGATGGTATTCCTATTATGGCAAGTAACATGGACGGCGTTGGTACATTTACAATGGCAGACAAACTTGCAGAGGGCGGCATCTTTACTTGCTTAGTAAAAACATACAGTGCAGATGAACTAATAGAATACTTTGATAGTGACATGCCAGAGCGCACAGAAAATGTTGCTATGAGTATTGGCACAAGTGACGATGACTGGTGCAAACTTGAAATAGTGTATGCAATAGTCAATGACAAGTTAAAGTACGTGTGTATGGATATCGCAAATGGTTATAGTGATCATTTTGCACAACACGTTAGGAAAGTACGTAAAGCATTTCCAAATATTGTAATTATAGCAGGTAACGTAGTTACCGGAGAAATGACCGAGGAACTAATCCTCGCAGGAGCAGACATTGTTAAAGTTGGGATTGGGCCTGGTAGTGTTTGTACTACTAGGATACAGACTGGTGTTGGATACCCGCAGCTATCAGCTGTCATTGAGTGCGCTGATGCCGCTCACGGTCTTGGGGGACACATTATTGCTGACGGCGGTTGTACTTGTCCTGGAGATGTAGCAAAGGCCTTTGCAGCTGGTGCTGACTTTGTAATGCTAGGTGGCATGCTTGCTGGACACGATGAAGGTGGCGGTGAAGTAATCCAGAAGTTTTACAAAACAGGCGAATGGGTCAGTGAAACAATTACAGTTGACAAGATTGAAAAGACAACTTGGAAAGATGGGATTGAACGTAAACAGTTTGTAGCGTTCTACGGTATGAGTAGTGATGCAGCAAACACAAAACATTTTGGCGGACTTAAAGACTATCGTTCGTCAGAAGGCCGTGAAGTACTTGTTCCCTACAGAGGAGAAGTAGCACGAACAATACAAGACTTGCTAGGCGGATTACGTAGTACTTGCACATATGCAGGTGCTATGAAACTAAAGCAACTTAGCAAGTGTACAACCTTTGTTCGTTGTACACAACAATTTAACGCAGTTTACGCAGGAAAGTAATTTAATGGATTTAAGTATTTTATATAACGGGCAAGTTTATCTTTTCCTAATTGTATTTGTAATGATGATTGCAGGCATGATAAAAGAGAACGACTTGTTCAAAGACATCTTCTGTTTCTTTGAACAGAACTTAAAAAGTAAGAAAGCTGTTGTTGCTATTGTAAGTGCCCTAACAGGACTACTACCTATCAAAGG
>Ga0302114_10000539_pt1 | contig 26490 bp, 15 predicted proteins | sample AG5_Surface_MG_FD_203107 | JGI IMG/M metagenome (GOLD analysis project Ga0302114, IMG submission 203107) | Marine microbial communities from Western Arctic Ocean, Canada - AG5_Surface | ecosystem: Environmental > Aquatic > Marine > Oceanic | place: Canada: Western Arctic Ocean | collected...
CGGAGTAACCGTGCTAGTCGGAGTAATCGTACTAGTCGGAGTAATCGTCTGAGTTGGAGTAATCGTACTAGTCGGAGTAATCGTCTGGGTCGGAGTAATCGTCTGGGTCGGAGTAATCGTCTGGGTCGGAGTAATCGTCTGAGTCGGAGTAATCGTCTGGGTCGGAGTAATCGTCTGAGTCGGAGTAATCGTCTGAGTCGGAGTAATCGTCTGAGTCGGAGTAATCGTCTGGGTCGGAGTAATCGTCTGAGTCGGAGTAATCGTCTGAGTCGGAGTGATCGTCTGAGTCGGAGTAATCGTACTAGTCGGAGTGATCGTGCTTGTCGGAGTGATTGTCTGAGTTGGAGTAATCGTACTTGTCGGAGTGGCCGTCTGAGTCGGAGTAACCGTCTGAGTTGGAGTAATCGTACTGGTTGGAGTGACTGTGCTGGTCGGGGTAATTGTGCTGCTGGGCGTTGCCGTTGGACTTATGCAAACATCTTCATCATTATCGACAATTAAAACATTATATGGATTTTTGTACAATATTCGCTCATCAACACAAGGCAAATTTGTCATTCCGTATAATGTAATTTTGAAAAACTCCGACTCTTCATGGATCGTATCCTCTAGAGTATTGACATGAATTATTTTCATATCTTCACCGTCATTGAAATTTAAAGTGCCAGCGCGGCCAACAAAGTCTAACCCCGACACTGCAGATAAGGATTGGGTTTCAATTTTATAATTTACCGAGAATGGTCCATTATAATTTAATTCACCAATAGCGGGCTCCCTGTAAACCCTAACTCCAGTAGGCTGACCTTCTGTTACGTAGGTCGAATAATACTGGAACCTAATGTTTAAATTTAAAGTATTACAGGTTGGTGTTGGGGTAGTTGTTAATGTTGGAGTAATCGTGCTGGTTGGAGTGATCGTACTGGTCGGAGTGATCGTCTGAGTCGGAGTTGCTGTCTGAGTCGGAGTAATCGTCTGAGTCGGAGTAATCGTCTGAGTTGGAGTAATCGTACTAGTCGGAGTAATCGTCTGAGTTGGAGTAATCGTCTGAGTTGGAGTAATCGTACTAGTCGGAGTAATCGTCTGAGTTGGAGTAATCGTCTGAGTTGGAGTAATCGTCTGAGTCGGAGTAATCGTCTGAGTTGGAGTAATCGTCTGAGTCGGAGTAATCGTCTGAGTCGGAGTAATCGTCTGAGTCGGAGTAATCGTCTGAGTCGGAGTGATCGTCTGAGTTGGAGTAGTTGTTATGGTTGGGGTGACCGTCTGAGTTGAAGTTATCGTGCTGGTCGGAGTAATCGTACTAGTCGGAGTAATCGTACTAGTCGGAGTAATCGTACTTGTCGGAGTTGTTGTCGGAGTTGTTGTCGGAGTTGTTGTCGGAGTTGTTGTCTGAGTTGCTGTCTGAGTTGGAGTGGCAGTATTAGAAGGGGTTATTGTGGGGGTCGCCGTAGGTGTGACGCTGTTTGTAGGTGTAGGAGTTGGAGTTAATACTAAAATATCTAAAACCCCACACTTAGCTTTTCTGTTTGAATTTAAATTCTCAACAAAAACAAAAGCCTTATAGTTTCCCAAATTTGCATAAGAATGATTTAATTTAATGCTATAACCTAGATCATGATCCCAAAGTAGTTCTTGGTCACGCATAACATTACCGTCCCCGAAATTCACGCTGTAACGTAAACTTCTATCTACATTAATTTTATCCTGAACCTGAAGTATTAAATCAAAAGGATTGCTTCCATACTCAACCCTTGAACCAAAATTAACACAGCAGTCGCCCGATATTGGTGTTGGGGTAATCATTCTTATGAAGGATCAACTATGAATACGGAATATGGATTTACCGCGTAAATTTGAGCGCGAGCCGTAAGACTTCTGGGATTATATAGCTCTAAGTAGAAAAATTCGTCGTTTTCTCTGGGGGTTTTAATTGCAGGTATTGGCAGTCCAGTCACGGAAATCTCTTTAAACATTTCTCCTTGTGCGAACGATAAAGTTCCCGACCCAGAAATATAATCGTAATGACCAAAAGGAAAACCTATGCCTGATCCAGATGCACTATTATTAGCATTTTTACTCGTGTAGTCTACAGAGAACGATTCATAAGAATTATGACTTACGGCTGTATCTCTATAAACCTTTACTGCGGCTGTCTGCCCTTCAATTAAATAAGTGGAAGAATACTGAAACCTTACAAATTGACTATTTAGAGGGCTCACTGAAGGAGTTATCGTCACTGTTGGAGTTATTGTTGGAGTTATTGTGCTCGTTGGAGTTATTGTGCTCGTTGGAGTTACTGTTAAGCTTGGAGTTATTGTTTGGGTTGGAGTCGGTGTTGTGCTATGGGTGGGAGTAATTGTAGGGGTTGGAGTTGGGCTTTTAAATGGAGTTGTAGTAACCGACACGCTCGGAGTTAAGGTCGGAGTGATCGTTTGAGTTGGAGTGACTGTTTGGGTCGAGGTTACTGTCTGGGTAGGAGTAACTGTCTGAGTCGGAGTTATTGTTTGAGTAGGGGCGACGGTATAGCTAGGGGTAATCGTGCTAGTTGGTGTAATCGTCTGAGTTGGAGTTGCCGTCTGGGTGGGAGTGACCGTGTTGGTTGGAGTTATAGTTGAAGTGACGGTTATCGTTGGAGTTAAAGTTGGAGTGACGCTTGGAGTAGGAGTGGGGCTTAAGGCTATAATTGGCGGAGGAAATGCTAAATGGTCAGGGTCAGATGAAGACGGGTCTCCTGCTGGAGGAAATGGGTTATTAGCCTGAGGGGCTGATGAAGAGTTCAAGCATCCTCCGCTGATTAAAAATCCATTTTTTCGAGTTAATGTGAAATCAAAACTTAAATCTACAGAAGCTATATCATTAACCTGCATACTTGTATTCTGAGCTTTTAGAACGGCATTGTCTACAACATAAGTCATTAATGTATGCCTACTCTGATTTTCGTTTGCGCAGAAATGTGATGCGGGTGGGCAGTTAGACTGACAATCAATAGTTATCTTATAAGGTTTATCTTTTTTTAAAATTTGATTTAAATTACCATCATTTATTTCTCTTTTTATTATATTAAAATTTAATGAACCTCTTGCTGGTAAATTCATTTTTCTGTCATATGGATACATAGACCCCATTCCATATAAGTTTCGTCTACTCATATCGATATTTAAATCAAAACTTGTAGCATTAGCGTTAGTTGTTGACACCGCTACTCCTCCAACATTTAATTCTTCTAATTTTAATTTTAAATAATTAGGAAGTAATGCTGGATAATCATATTCATTAGCTAAATCTTCTCCACCGAAACCATAAGTATGTCTCTCTTTGTAAGTGCCGTCGTACAAATGTATTGCTGGTATATAATTATTACCAGAATATGTATCTACTTTTATATTAGAGGCTTGATAACCAACAGAGGCTCTCACTGGAGAGTTAATGTTTGCTGACAGGGAATAATTATTAGCGAAAGCATTGCCTATTCCCACTACATAATGACCACTAAAGTCTGAGTCATTCAATAAATAATTTGCCTGCTTATTAACATCACTCCTAAGAACTAAAAAGAAATTCTTGTCGCCAAAATGCCTTGATATAAAACTGTTTTCGGCTATTCCCCCAGAAGGTACCACATTAAAATTTAACAAATATTCATTAAGACCACATGTTGGCAGATATTCAAACTGAAAGTTAACAGGTACGGGTTCAATGTTTACATCAATGTTAGAGCCCGGTAGCGGATCGGCAGAAATGATATTAATAGTTCTAGTTAATAAGTCTTCATGTCCAATTTGTTTAATTTCCTCTCTGTTTATGTCAAAACCATAAGACACAGATTGAACCTTAGTTATTTTTCTCAACAAAGAAGCATTACCCAATTGATGTGGCCTAAATGCTGGCGATGGTCCAACGAACAATGCAGCATAATCCGATCTAAAGAAACTCCTCATACCTTTGTAAACAATTACACCACAACCCTAAGATTGTGGTGCAATATAATAAAATTAAAATTAATTAATTACATTTATTTAAATAAATTTTATATTAGTTAGTTCTCTCGGACAACTCTCTAGAGAATCCGTCTTGAACTTCAAGCCCTGCAGCATATCCTACACCAGTGGTGCCGAGATGTCCATACTTATAGTATTTTAATCCATCTCCAGTATTTTCTACTGTAGGAAAGGATTTATAAAGTCCGTCATGACCTGTTTGATTTTCAAAGCCGCTCATAAATACGCCAACCCCTTTTTCTTCAGGTCCGCCTATTTGCGTAGAGAAAGTTAGATCCACACTCTTATTGTCTCCAATAGCAGAACTAAAGCTTTCCGAGTCAAGCACTGCTTGCTTAAAGTCGATTACGACTGCATCAGGATTACTATTTGGATCACAAACTACACATGCTGGATTTTTCATTCTGACTTGTAGGTCGTATTTTCCTCCGCAGATAAGGTCAACTAAGTTTCCTTCTTTTAAGTCTGCCACTAAAGCATTCACACTAAGTGTGCAGGTAATTGGAAAATCAACTTCTTTTGCATAAGCATAAGTATTACCAAGCCTTTGGAGTGAAGTTCTACCCATTGGTGTTGACAATGTAAAGCTTTGAATGTGAGCACTACCCTTATCTTCTGGACCGTACCCAAAAGCTTTACCAGAAAGCTGTTTTGCAATCAATCCAGCATCCCTAAGATCAATATTAATATCGCCCGGCTTTAAAACACTCTCTCCCTGACCTGTCTCAGCAGGAGGTAAAAAGAAACATCTGTCACAAATCAAAGTGCCGTCTTGAGGCTCAATTGCTGGAATGTCTTTAAAGTTTGTGCCAATGTCTGATTTTATATTTAAGCCTTCTACAGAAATGGATGCTGTTGGAAATGACCCAACACTACCTTCTAGAGAGTAGTCGGTTACATAACCATTACCCAAACTGATTGTTGTTTTGTCTTGCTCCGAGACCATTTGATCTCCGATAGTCACATCTCTTCCTTCTGGAACTGTTTCTATGAAAAAGTTATTTCCGAATTCATTTTGAGACCTAGTCATCATTCCTGATAAACTCTGAAACGAGCCATCAGTAACCATGCCTAGTAATCTTTCATTTTCTAGATCTGTTAAGTAATAAGAGAAGTCCATACTTACTGTTGGGGCCTCTAAAACTACGGAGTCTAGTCTTCCTAAATGCCCAAACTGATTGACGTCTTGTCTATTTATAGTAAAGCTATAATTTGCACTTTGAACTCTCTTTAATTGTTCAACAGTAGTTCCCCATGCTCCATCTTGAAATTTATTTGAGCTTGCATTTAAATATTGTAAAGCTGAACCGCTTAAATGAGATTTTCCTGAAAATCCAGCTGCAAGTAAAACTGGATGCACTCCAGACATATCTAATGGGTCCGAACTGCCATAAAATCCTGTACATTTAAAAGTTCTGAACTTAAAGTCCTCGAGCGGATTAATTCCTCCAACACCTTTGCAAGCATTGAATGTAATGGCTGTTTGATTATGCCCACTACCCGAAACCATACAGTCAGGTAATCCCGCCGCGTTGGCTACACTCTTCGGTGGCATGTAGTATATATGGTGGCCTGTTGTATCAGGCGATACAAAAAGGGCTTCACTTTGGTAGATAACTCTATTTCTTGCTGGTAAATTACTCATTTTATTATTAAATATATGGCGGTTTTAATTAAATACACACAAAATAAAAAGTTGTGAAAAATTAATGCCACCTACCGGAGAATAATAAGTCAAAATTCCCGTTAATTGCATTGGTAGTTTTCGCTGTTGTATCGCCATCTACTCGAAGTTCTATATAAAAATGAATTTTACCATCAGGCTGATTGGCTTTATTGATCTTTGCAGATCTTGCCGCACCCTGACAAGTGAGGCTTCCTGCACAATCAAGTAGTCCAAAGTCGTATATTCCATATGCAGTATTAGCAGCATAGAAAGCAAGAGGTAATTCTGATGTGTCTGTACTTACAGGGATACTTGTGCCTCCGATACTTACCTCTGCCCATTGACTGTAGGTGGTGGAAGAAGATGCTGCTAGACCTCCAAAGGTGGGGCCGCTAAGTGAATTTGGACTTAATTGACTTACTCCTCCTGACGGAATGACTGCTGAAGCATCTATACTAAATTCAGTAGCTCCCACAGGCCAAGTCATTGGAAACGAAACACCTCCAGCAGATAAAGTTGTAGAGTTTGCATGCTCATTACTATCATCTCCATCCAGTGTGATAATTTGAGCAAATTCGGCAAAGGCTTGGCTGGGAGTGCTTGGGCTAACAGTAGCGGTTGGAGTAACTGTAATACTCGGAGTTGTGGTCGATGTAATTGTTGGGGTAACTGTATTAGTTGGAGTAACTGTAATACTCGGAGTTGTAGTTGATGTAATTGTTGGAGTAACTGTAATACTCGGAGTTGTGGTGGTTGAAATTGTTGGGGTAACCGTAATGCTCGGAGTAGTAGTCGATGTAATTGTTGGGGTAACTGTATTGGTTGGAGTGACCGTATTAGTTGGAGTAACTGTAATGCTCGGAGTCGTAGTTGATGTAATTGTTGGGGTAACTGTAATACTCGGAGTTGTGGTGGTTGAAATTGTTGGGGTAACCGTAATGCTCGGAGTAGTAGTCGATGTAATTGTTGGGGTAACTGTATTGGTTGGAGTAACCGTATTAGTTGGAGTAACTGTAATACTCGGAGTTGTAGTCGATGTAATTGTTGGGGTAACTGTAATGCTCGGAGTCGTAGTTGATGTAATTGTTGGAGTAACCGTATTAGTTGGAGTAATCGTAATGCTCGGAGTTGTAGTCGATGTAATTGTTGGAGTAACCGTATTAGTTGGAGTAACTGTAATGCTCGGAGTCGTAGTCGATGTAATTGTTGGGGTAATCGTAATGCTCGGAGTCGTAGTTGATGTAATTGTTGGAGTTACCGTATTAGTTGGAGTAATCGTAATACTCGGAGTTGTAGTCGATGTAATTGTTGGAGTTACCGTATTGGTTGGAGTAACTCCAACGCTCGAAGTAACTGTAAGACTCGGAGTTGTAGTTGACGTAACTGTTGGAGTGGGATTAACATTACCGTTTGTAGGTGTCACTGTGCTAGTCGGAGTTACTGTGCTGGTCGAAGTGACGGTTGGCGAGGGAACAATACTAGTCTTAGTAACGGTCGGAGTAACGGTCGGAGTAACGGCTGGAGTGCTGGACGGTAATGGAGGACACGCGAAAATAATTCCCGTCAAGTTTGGGCCGATACAGTCAATTTCTCCTTCGTTATTAGAGGCTGTAACTTTATAGTTGTAAGTGACACCGCAGTCAGGAACTAAATCCAATCCAGTAATACTAATAGGGTTTCCTGTTACTCCCGCAGCTATTGAGTTTACATAATAAAAACCGCCAGTAGTACCTTGAGACACATTTTGCCTATACAGCTTATATTCGTCGGCCAGATATGGGCTTTCGTTGCGATGCAGAAAACTATAATATACTTTGTAGGACATGTTTTTTTATAAGTACACTTTTTTTACTAACATGGAACATAAACTGAACATTCAAATTCAATATGAGAATTTCCGCCAATTCTAATAAGTTCTAAAATTTGACTTCCCCTACCCAACCATTTGATTTCAAAGCTTACTCCGCCAATATCTCTAGTTATAGACTCGCCAATATTAGCAAACTTATGTCCGTCCCAGATTAAATTGTTAGAAGAGTCTGATCCAATTTTTATTGACACTCCCATTAAATTAAGAAAAGCTACTTGGCCCGCAGTTCCATCCATTTTGATTATTATTTTGCCATTTTGTGCGACAACTATATTTGCAACTTCGCCAGCTTGCATCCTGTAATGCTGTACCGATGTCAGGAACATTCCGTAAGGGGCATAAGGTTCTAAAGTAGCCAACTCTAACCCAAAGGGCGGAAATGGAGCTTGCTCAACTTCCAAAGTTAAAGCGTATGGGGCTAAAGGTAAATTTGGAACCAAAGGAGGTCTTGATGCTTTTGGCTCTTGCAGTGGAGCTCTTGGAAATCTATGAGCTCTAATTGAAAAATCTACAAAACCTATGTACAAACCAGGGTGGGCTTTTTTGGCAACTCGATCATTCAGCTTAGAAACTACAACCTTGTCTAGATAGAATGTACTTCCACTATTTTGAAGGTTATAGTACCTATCCATCAAGTCCTTATAGTCGTAATGTCCGTATTTTAAATCCCCAAATTCATTTAATGGGTGCTCGTAAAACCCCACATTAGCAATACTGGTTGATGTTAAATCCTTTAATATTGAAAAAACTCCATCTAATTGATAAGAATTTTCTGCAAAAACCACACACCGAATACTACTTTCGGTAATGTCTTCTCCCCCAAAAGCAAAAGGTATATTTTCCCCCTGCTCGTAAGAACAAAAAATTGCAGGCACGACTTGATCATAAGCTTTTATGCCTTTGAATATGTCCTGATCAAATCTACTATTTTTATCAAATTTAGTTTCGATCAATAATTCTTCTTCAGTTTGATCTGTAATATATATATTAAAATCTTTTACTGAATACTTGCCATCAATATTTGAGGATGCATCAGCTAAATTTTTCGGTATTAAAACCCGTCCATTATTGAAGTCGTATTTTATTCCTTGCTTGGATCTATCTATAAAGTATCCATCTAAATTTATTCCATCAATAATATTAGCTTTGCTTATTGAAGAATCGGTGACCCATTGCTTATGGGGAGACGCGAAAGAAATGTAATCTGAATCTAATCTGTCGTCAGACTGATAATAGAAAGAAGAGTCAATGTTCTGGAAAGATTCTCCACGGCATAATATGACATGATCTAACCATAAAGCAAAACTAGTTATTACCTGATGCTGAAACTGTGGTTTCATTATGCTACAATTCTATTTAAGGACTTGAGTTTTTTCTCAAATGACCTTATCATCGCAGTGATGTATTGAGTGTTTTGAAACTTTCCTCCCCTAACTATGTTATCCACCTGTATCCCCTTACTTGATCGACTTAAATCTGACTCCTTATTTAAATAATGCCCCAATCCAGAAAGTCCAGACTCTATACCTCTAGCCCAACTCCTACCTTGAGCCCAAGGTAACGGGGTTACTCTAAAGATGTCGTCGGGACTTGGGTATAACACATGGCTTTCCGACGATCCGTCCCTCCTTACCACTGTTGAAGTGAGAAAAATATACTCCAAAGCTTGCCTTATTGGCTCTGTGGGTTTTTGATTTGCCTCAAACCCAATAAATGTAAATAAATTCCCGACTCCACCCAAAGTTCCAGATGTATTGCTTGCGCTTGGTCCGGCCTCAATCTCTTCAGTAACCTCATGTTTATCAAACTCGGCAATCAATTCTGCCTTCATGACCTCAAACTCACCCTTTACTATGTTTTTTATTTCGCTGACATATTGAAAAGATTTTCTAAAATCTAATAATTTTGATATATCTTGCTTTGTGTTTCTTATGTACATAATTAACCTTCGTCTACAGGCTTTAGATAAAAATTATAATATCTAGGAGAGAATAATCCATGAGGAATTTCGTCGCTTGCTAAAGAAAACTTCCTGTCATCAAATTCACACCTCTTAGCTTCTTTTAAATATTCGTAACCATCTCTTGCTACCTTTATTCTAACTTCCCCAACATGTTTGTCAACTTTTATTTGAGCATTCGTTTCTCCGTCGAACAAGTCTTCATTATGCCTACCTACATATAATATTCTAGCCTTAAATGTAGCCTCAACGATTTGTCTTTTAATTGAAGAAATTTGACCTTTGGAGTTTTTATAGAGGTAGTTATAATAAGGGTCTGTACTTAATATAATCCTTTGTGCGTCTTTTATAAATTTGATATCCCTAGCAAAAGTATCGTGAATGTCGTCAAATATTGACTCAAAAGCCTCCTTGTCGCTGTCGTTAATTAGTGAACCCATATCTTTTTTTACACATAAAGCAATAATATGTGTATGTTTTATTGGTAAAAGGTTTATGAAAGCAAAAGATTTTCTTTCGGATAGAGTTAACGATAGCACTAAAAGTCTGTTTAAGGGCTTCTTGGTTCTTCTTGAGGACCTTCATGCAGAAAACCAAATCGCATTCAATAAACTTAAAAAGAATTTACCCGAGCATTCTCTAGTTGTAGATCAAGCTAATTACTTCGATAAAGAGAAAATGCAATACCTAAGAAAGAAAATACTCGACCTAGGCAATGAGTCTATTAGAGAGTCAAATTCAGATTTAGAAAAATTTACTATAAAATTCAATTTTTAATATTATAATATTTAAATAACTTAATAAAATTATGTATACAAAATCTAATAAAGAAATATATCGATTCAAGGTATTCCTAGAACAAGAAACGGATGTTGATGTCGACGTTGAGAAAGAGGTTGAAGTTGAGAAGAAAGTCGAAGTTGAAAAAACTCGCAAGGGAAAAGATGGAAAGACTGAAAAGTATACAGATACCGAGCTCAAGAAGGTAAAAGAAAAACAGATAGTTATAGAGTCTCGAAAGAGTGTAGAAAAAGTCGAGCAGATCTTTGTTATCAAGCAGCCGACCCGAAGAGAAATGGAAGAGGCTGACATGGAGTACAGTATAGAAATGAGTAAGTGTGTCAAGAAGGGAGTCCTAACTAAGGCTATGCTTATGAATAAATACACCGACACAGGAGGAATGCTTAGTGAGAAAGATGCTCAAGAGCTTTCAAAACTCTACGGAAAACTAGGAGAGCTACAGACTGACTTTACGGCCTTAAATCTAAAGTCTCAAAGTAAAGCTAGCGAATCAAAAAAATCTGAAGTTTCAAAAGATATGGCTGAACTTAGAAGGACTATAGCTACAGCCGAAACGAATTTTAGTGCCCTTCTTAATCACACCGCAGATACTAGAGCTCAGAACAAGGTTATTGTTTGGTACCTATTAACTTTGACGAATTTAGAAAAAGACGGAAAGCTTGAATCGTTTTTTACGGGTGAAACTTTTGAAGAGAAAAAAGATCATTTTTACAAAATGGAAGAGGAAGAGGATGAATTGCTTGAGGTTGTTTATGATAAAATTACAGCCTTTATAAGTTTTTGGTACTTCAGCAGTTCGGCTAGCGAATCAGACTTTAAGGATCTAGAAAAAGATATAGAAGAAGGTAGTTTATAATGTGGATTCAACCGCATACAGAAAAATCTTTAGAGACATAGTAAAAGGTCGTTCGGATGTTAAGATAGAAGGATCAAAATACTACATCAAGCACTTGAGTTCAATAGATCAGGTGGACATTGATGAAATTAAAGAAGTTTATTACGATAAAGCTATCGCTCGAGGAATACCGACTCAAGAAGATCTCCTAAAAGATCTTAAAGTAAACAAAACTTGGACTGATGTAGATGAGCACGAAATAACTACTCAGTTAAACTTTATTGAGCAGCTTCACAAAAACAAAACTCAGCTTGTATTAAAATCTAAAATCGACAAGCAGAACAAATTAATAAAAGAAGCCCGAGAGAAGGTTAGAGAGTTAGAAAATAAAAAGCACGAACTAATTGGAGTTAATGCTGAAGATTATTCCGAAAGGCGAGCCAATGATCATTATATAATAAAGAGTTTTTATAGTGACAAAGAATGCATTAAGCCGCTCTTTCCAGAAGAAAAAGACTATGATTCTTTGTATGCTGACGAAGTAGCTTATTATATTAATTGTTATAATGAAGTTTTTTATATGTTTGAGGAATTAAAAATTCAAGAAATGATACTTCAAGACTTTTATTATATCTATTTTCCTTTTAGTGATGATACGGTCGGATTCTTCGGTAAGCCTGTGGTTGAATTAACTTACAACCAATTAAAACTCATAGTTTATACCAAGATATTTAAAAATATTTTTGAAAACAATAAGCATATTCCGGAAAAAATCAAAAAAGACCCCGAAGCCTTGCTTGACTATGGAAGTATTTCTGACGATGCCAAGCAAAAAATACAAGATAAATTTAGTGGAGATAAAGATGGCTCAACGTTATTTAATGCAACAGAGGAAGATTTTGAGTACGCTGGGCTAGAAAAGCCTAGTGAAAAATCAGGCATATCACTCCAGAAGGCTGCTGAGAAAAAAGGGGGAAAATTAAGTATGGAAGATTTAATGGAATTAAGTGGCATAACTTCAAAATAAGTGTACTTATCCTTCAAGGAATAAGGTATGTCATTAAATGTAAGAACAGAACAGGTTGGTCTCGAAGAGTCCATACAGAGTGTAGTCAGGCGAATTAATCGCAGGGGGCTCAGTGTAAAAATTAAATCTTCTGATTTCACTCAGCCTTTAGGCCGAATAACGCAAAAAGCTAACGAATTCACAAAATCTCTTGAAGCTTCTAATGCTCGAGTTATAGCTTTTGGAGCTTCTGCCGCAATTATCGGGGGGGTTACTCGAGGCTTTACCGAACTGGTGGGTCAGGCTATAAAGGTTGAAAAAGTTTTGACTGACATTAATGTTGTCTTAGGAACTACCGCTGCAAACTTATCTAAGTTTGGGGATAGCCTATTTAAGGTTGCGAGAAATACATCTCAAAGTCTAGAGGCTGCAGCCGAAGCCGCTCTGGAGTTTTCTCGTCAAGGTTTATCTATGGAGGAAACTTTAAGAAGGACTAACGATGCTCTCATTTTAACTAGATTGACTGGATTAAAAGCCGCTGACTCCGTAAAAGGTTTAACTGCGGCGGTTAATGGTTTTGCTGATGCAGGACTCAATACTACACAAATTATTAATAAATTAGCAGCAGTAGATGTAAAGTTTGCTGTCGGAGCTGACGACTTGATTAATGCTCTAGCTCGAGCAGGCGCGGTAGCTCAAGATGCTGGAGTGAACTTCGATCAGTTAGTGGGAGCTGTAACTTCCGCTCAACAAATTACGGCTCGAGGGGGAGCTGTTATTGGTAATAGTTTTAAAACAATTTTTACCAGAATACAGAGGGGTAGCACTTTAGATGCCTTAGAGGAGATGGGAATAGCAGTGAGAGATATTAGAGGTAACACTATGCCCGCACTAACAGTCCTTAAAAACCTATCAGATTCCTATAATGATTTAGGAGCCTCAACAAAAGCTGCCGTCGCAGAGCAGGTTGGTGGAGTTTTTCAAATAAATGTATTAAAAGCTGCATTAAAAGACTTAAATAAAGAAAATTCTTTATACTCTCAAGCTACAAGAATATCAAGCCAAGCTACAGATCAAGCTCAAAGAAAAAACGAACAACTACAAAAAACAATTTCCGCACTAGCCGCCCAAACAAGCCTAACCCTCCAAGAGCTTGCCTCAAATATTGGCGACTTAACTTTAGCCCCAGGCATATCACAGATACTAGAGGCTGTAAATTCTTTTGGTGAAGGTTTAAATAACCTATTTGGCAAAAACTCAGAAGGGCTTGGGGCAGATTTCGCTAAAGGCATAATGAGGGGCCTAGGTAGCGTGTTGGCGGGCCCTGGTGTGGTTTTGGCATTCGGTGTATTTGCAAAACTATTCAGTAATGCTTTAAAGTTTGCCAAATCCTCATTAAAAGATATACTTGGAATTGTTACAGCTAAAGATAGAGAGCGCGGAATACAAGAGTCTATCGTTATGGCTATGTCTCAAAATAAGCAGTTAGCTATTGAGTTAAATAAATACTCTGGCGACAAAACTAAACAAGAGCAAATTATGCTTGGAGTGATAAAAGAGCAGACTCATTTTTTAAGACAGCAGCAAAAAATCGCCGCCACTATAGCCCCTGGTTTAGCTAGAGCGGGAGTAAATCAAAGTCTAACTATGGGGAAAAACAGCCGTAGCAATGCTGAAGGCTTCATTCCCAACTTCTCTTCTAGCTCAGTGACGCCTTACGAAAAAGCAAAAGAAGAAAGTATGGCTGCGAAGGCTGGATACAGGTCAGGGCAAGTTAAGAAAATGAACATGCTTGGACTTGGCGAGGTAATTTATAACACTAATGAGTCAGTAAAAACGTTCTCAGGAATGAAACAGCCCGCTATTATTCCACCTAAAGATAGTAGAGCTGGATCCAAGTATGGCTCTAAATTTATGAATAAGCATGGATTTGACCCCTACTCCCCAGCCGCTTCCGAATCGGAGGGTAGCTCAAATAACTCAACTTACCATAAAGGCTTTGTGCCTAATTTCGCTTTACCCGCTAGGCAAACAGGCACTATGCTCAATTTACCTAAAGCCAAAATGTTTGTGCAGCATCCTCGTGATCGTGGCTGGAAAAAAATGGAGTCTCCGCTAGATAATGTTGCTGCGAAGGCTGCTAGGTTAAAACCCATGATATCAGAATTAGAAAAGCTTGGAATTACCGCTCTATCTCGAAGTTTTTACTTTGCAAATCAAGACGCATCAGGTAGAACTAGCGGAGCTAGAAAAGTCTCTGACTTGGGTCGAGGTTTTTCGAACGATGTAGTTGGCTCAGTTTATGAAGAAGGCTTATATAATAACAAAAAAAGCGGATTAAAAGGTAAAGGGTTTATTCGGACAAGTAACGATTCCTACAAAATTAAAGGGAAAACTGCTACCAAAAAATCAGGCAGTGGAGATGGTCAAGGTGTGGTTGACTTTGTTAGACCTGGCCGGCTACCTATAGAAGCCAAACATGGGTATTCTCCAGCCAACTTATTAGCGAAAAGTATTTTTCAAGCTTCAGACAGATCAATTGAAAACTTCCTAAAAACTAAAAATATTAATTCCAGCTCTTTCAGAAAAACGAAAGAAGAGAGAGCGTTAAGAACCGCAAATTCACTAAGAGGATTCAAGGGGTCAACCATTGCAGATGCTGAAAACTTAGGCTTATACGGAGGGTTTGTTCCAAATTTTGCTGACGATAAAGTTCAACCTGTTAAATCTATATCTAAGATTATTGACGGAGATAGTATAGAAGCTGATGTTTTAGTTGGCACTCAAAGAGTTGACCACAGATTACATGGAGTAGATGCAGTAGAAAAAGATCAAGCATATGGAACTAGAGCTACAAGTATAGCTAAAAACTTTTATAACAATAAAAAGGGAAAAACAAGACTTAGAGATTTTAGAGTTCAAGACGGAAAAGCTGCTTACGGAAGAGGGCTTTTTAAGGATCAAGAATTAGCTAGATCTTTAGTTGAAAAAGGGTATGGAGTTCCTGATGCTGGATACTTAAATAAAGGAGATTACTTTAAGCACCAAAAAATCGCTGAGACAGCTAAAAGTAAGGGTGTTGGCATATGGAGAGACAAAACTCCAAAAGGGAGATACAAACATCCTAAAGCAAAATTTTACTTACACCAGCAAGGCGTAGTTCAAAAAACTGACCAATGGAAGGACGTTACTGTTGGCAGCACCAGATTTAAAGGCAGAGGTAATACTAATTTATCGAATAAAAAACATAAAGGTTATGCTGATGGTGGTAATAAGTTCAGCTATTCTGGACTTATTCCTAATTTTGCTGACTTTAGAACTCGTGGACAAAAGATCCAAGCTGTTTTATCTGACCCCGCAAACAAAGGCATTAAGTTTAACAACAAACTAAACAATACAAAAACATTTAAGACCCAAGCTAGAGGCGGCATGTTTCACTCAATGTATGTGGAGAGCTATTTAAAGACCGGAAATCAATCCGACTTGAATTATTTAGTCAAAGCCGGCTACAACAAACAAGAGTTGATATCTTTACGTCGTCACAAAAAAAGCGGAGGCAGGGTAAATGTGCGCGGCAAAGGCTTCGTTCCGAACTTTTTAAAAACACAGGAATTTAGCCGAACTAGTAGAGGTGCATCTCAGTTTAATTCAACTAATGGCCTTGATTTACAAACCGCCCTATCAGGGGGTAAGGGTTTCAGGCTCTCTAAATTTAACTTCGATAAAGTTAGACAGTTTCTAAACAGCTCTCAATTCAGACAACTCCCTGAAAACATTCAGACCCAATTATTAAATAAATTAAAAATCCAATCTAAATTTGTTAAAATGGGCGATGTAACTAGACCTTACTTAAAAGGTAAAACATCTTTTCCTGGTAGAATTGCAGCGTCTTCCGGATTTATACCTAACTTTTCATCACCCCTTGAGGATGCCATATCAAGAGAAAAAGCTGCGGGAATACCCAAGTCAATGATGAAAATTGAAAGTGATCCCTCTTTGGTTATGCCTGAGAACCCTCTAGGTCTGGGGGTAACGAATACAAGAGACGAGCCTGCTGGTATCAAGCAAGGAATCAATAGAGCTATAAGTATGGGTATTGACCCAAAAACCCACGGCAGTTCAAATAATTCCACATATGCTTCAGGCATAATTCCGAATTTTGCTCAAACACTTGGCCCCGCAACCAATGACTCCAGAGAAAGGGCTGGGTTGGATAAAAGGGCTGCTGCTGCAACGAAAGAGGCTACAGAAGCAACATCAGATCTTACGGGTAGACTTTTCGCAATAACCTCTTTGACCTACATGCTTGAGGGAGCTTTTTCAGACATGGAAGGTCAAGCTGGAAGCGCCACAAAAGGTTTTATAGGTTTGGTCAAGGGAATTAGCCAAGGAGCTCTCGTTTTTGAAGCTCTTGGTCCAATTTCCAAAGGATTCGAAGGGGGTCTGACGAAATTGAGCGATAAGCTCTCAAGCTCAGGCGGCAAAATTGGAAAAGGCTTCGGAGGCTTAGTCGGAAAAGTTGCCGGAGCTGCGAAAGCTCTACCCTTCCTCGGTGCGGCGGTTGCTGGCATTATGCCAATATTTGATGCACTTAAACAAAACACTGATTGGTTTGACTCAGGTTTAGATGCTCTAAGGAAGTCTGCCGAAAAAACATCAAAAACAATTGATGCCTTAGGGACTGCGATAACTAGTGCTGAAAGTGTCGAGTCAAGCAAAAAAGAACTAACAGAGCTCAACAACTCAGCCATGGCTGGAACCTTCGAAGGTGAAATGAAAAGATTGAAGTTAAACCAGCAATTAGTAAAAGAGCAGTCCAACCTTGCGGCTCAATCCGGAAAATTAGCCAGTCAATTAGATCTCACTGAATCAGAAATTAAAGAAATGACATCAGGAACAGCTGCAGGAATGATGAAATTGCAAAAAGCAATGCTTCAGGCTGGACAATCAATAGCTATGAATACAGCAGTATCCAGCCTAATTACGGCAACTGAAGGCAATGGTGATTGGGTTGGCGATGATGGAAAAGACCCGCTTCAAGCTAGCATTGAAAAAACGAATATTGCAAACATGGTAGCTACCTCCACTAACGACAAGGATATAGACTCTGAATTTCAATCATTGCTAAACACCTTAAGCGGAGTTGAAAAAGAAATGAAGGAAAGAGTAGGGCCTAAAGGAACGGGAGGTCAACAATCGGGCCTCAGTATAAGGATAGCAAAGAGGCGATTCGCAGAAAATGACGACTTAAGTCCAATACTTAAAATGCAAGTTCAGGCTGCCTTAAAAGGCAAACTTTCTATCGAAAAACTTAAAAAGCACTTCGAAGATCAAAGGAAAATCGTAAAAGAATTAAATAACAACGAAGAAGAAAAGTTAAAAATAGGCGAAGGAGAACTTGAGTACGGAAGAGAGACAAAAAAACTAAAACAATCTATTGCGAACTCTCTTGCAATGCGACTCAAGCAAGCTAAGTTTGATTTACAATTTTCAAAAAAAGAACAATCAATGACTGCCGACTCTGTTGCTTTTAGGGTTAAATATAATGAATCTTTAGGAAAGTTAACTGGAGCTCAAAAAGTTCAAGAAGCTATGACCGCAAAGGAACTTAAGCTCCAACAAGACTTTGCAAATACTCAACAAGAAATAACAGACAAATACTCAGCCGAAGGAAATAAATTCATATCCAGTCTATTTAAAAAACCTACAGGAGTAATAGCTCCAAAACTCAGGCAGTCCACAGGTGTAGAAGGTGAGGAAGACGAAAAGGTTTTTAGTAAAAGCAAGGAACAATTAAGAGTTAAACTAAAGAAGACTTCTAATTCTGAAGCTCTCCATGATCTACCAGAAGTTCAAAAATCCTTAAGAGAATTCATGACAAAGCTTCCAAAAATAGAAAGTGGACCTAGAATTGAAGCTGAATTTGAAAAATTCTTAACAGGCATCCAAGACTTAAATGTCCAAGAAAAAACTTTAATCGCACTACAAGAAACCGGAGTTATTCCTGAAAGTGTAGTCATTAATTCGGAAATGAAAAGGCTTTCTGACCTTAAAGAACAAGAATCCGACAACGCGAAAAAAGTCAACGATGAAGAAATAAAAAATCTTGATCTAGTTAGAAAAAAGTTAAATATGGAAAAGTCAACTCTGGCCTATAATGAGCAAAGATTAAAAAACTTACGGAACACTCCTCACCACGAACTAGATGCAGTTTTTAAAGATGAACTAAAAACAAGCAAAGTAAAACTGGACTTAGCGTATGAAGCTTTAAGAAATAAAGAAATCTACCAGAGGGACGGAGAAGGTCTCGTCTTGCTTCAATCAGAACAGCTCTCTGAGGCGATGAAGTCAGTAGCTTTAGAGAGGGAGGCTACAAGAATCAAGAGAGCAAGAATTGCGGCTGAAGAGGCGAACTTAAGCTTACAACAAGAAGTCGCTAAGTCAATCCGAGAAGGAGTTCAACTCAAAAACGAAGAGTCGCCAAAAAGAATTAGAGATTCGCAAACCGAAAGTCAAGAGAAATCTGTAAAAAATAAAATAACAGGCAAAAACACCTTCGAGACAAACACTGAAGAGAAGTTGAATAACTTGGGCATTGAGGCTACGGAACTTGCAGCGCAATTTGCTTCAGATAGAGATTCTGGACTTTTCGTTGAGGAGGCTCTTTCAGGCATGGGTCAATCTGCTAGAGATTATGAAAAGGCTATGATAAAAGCTAAAACGAAATTAGACAACAATGAATTCGGACGAGAGGGCTTACGAGAGATAGGCACAAATAGAATGAATATGCTCGGCAAAGAGAAAAGCCTTCAAGCTCAGGTAGGATTTTATCAATCCGAAGATAACTCTGGCAGATCTTCGGAAGTTGCCCTCGAACTTGCTCAGCACGAAAAAGAACTGAATTTCGAGAGGGGTAACGGCACTTTATTTGCCGACTCTCTGGCTGTTAAAATTGCCGAAGCTAATGTGCAGATGGAAAGATTTGGTGAAACTTTAGCTAATACAGCCTTTGACTCCGTAAAAGATGGATTCAAGGGAATGCTTAAGGATATGGGTGACAGCAGTAAAAGTGTCGGTGACACAATACTTAACTTCTTTGGCGGAATTGCAGGTAAAATCCACGACGCTTTAGTGGAAAGGGCGGCAGCTCAAATTACTTCTGGTATTTTTGAAATGACAGGCATGTCTGGAGCTGGCGGAATGTACAAAGGAGGCATGGTTTCTCGATACGCAGCTGGAGGTTCGACTAGGTCAGTGCCAGCAATGTTAACGGCGGGAGAGGTGGTAGTAAGGAAGAAGGTTGTCGACCGCTTAGGTAAAGGCTCTCTTGATAAAATCAACCAATCAGGATCTCTTGAAGATTTGTACGACAAGCCAAATCAAGATAATTTCGAAATGTTTAACAGTGGAGGTGTGGTTGCTCCTTCGATAATGAGGCTTAAAGACGGAGGCTCCATGGACAACTACTTAGCCAAAAGAAATAAAGGTACCGACAGAGTTTCTCAGAACGAAAGAACTACCGTTGACGGAGAAATTATTAACAGTTTCACGAATACTCTCGCTAAGTTTATGGGTGGCATGGTCAAAATGAATTTTGGCGGCGATGTTTTAGGCGGGCTGCAAAGCAGTAAAAACGATACTGCTGGAGAAAAAATCGCCAAAGGCGGAGGCTATCTAGCTGGATCTTCATTAGCGGCATACGAAGACAGAGAAGAGGAAGAATATCAAGGCCCAACAGCCCCTAAAGCTCCTCAAAAACTCAACACTAATTCTACACTAGACATTGACCCAACGAGCAGAATGATGAGTGCTAGATATAGATCTCAAGATCAATATTCTAAAGATTATGGCAAATACTTATTGGATAAATATCAATACGATACAGACCAAAAAAATGCTGAAGTTAAGGGCAGAGCTTCGATGCTACAAGCGATAGGTGGATCTGCAGCTCTCGCTGGAGGAATGGCTCTTGGAAATAAAATGTTCAACAAGAAGGGGCCCGACATGAGCGATACCCTTACTGAAAAAGACATGAACAAAAAAGCTAGAAATCACAAAGACTACACTGTTAATGGAGTCACCATTAATGGCAATTACAACAATCCAGATGCGGGTAGAACAAATTATTTCAATGGAGGTCAAGTTCAGTCTTCAAATGTAAACTCTATTCATATGAATAAAGGAGGTCACGTTTATTCTTCAGTAAACAGTCCTACCGTAAACAAAATGAGCAGTGGGGGAAAAGTTTTTGGGCCTAACGGTATTGATAAAGTTGGGCCAGTAATGCTTGATCGTGGAGAATATGTAATTAAAGCTGCAAGTGTGAATAAAGTTGAAAAACAATACCCTGGATTCTTTGATCAATTAAACTCCATGAAAATGAATCAAGGTGGACCTGTAGACTCAGCTCCAAATATAACTAACAACAAATCTGAAAACAATACATCTAGCGAATCCTCCAGCAATGTTACTATTAATATTAATGTTTCATCCTCTGGAGAGACTTCTGTGGACGGAGGAGCTCCAGATCAACAAGCCATGGCTTCTAGAATTAAGGATGTTGTGGTTGGAGTAATATCCCAAGAGAAAAGAGTAGGAGGAATGCTTCGTGGCAACTAAAAATGCAATACAAAACTATGAGCAGCAATTTTATCTTTCTGGTATATTACTGTCTGGAGTTACTAGTTTAAACGGAGGTTACTCAATAGAAGAAAACCCTATTAATATTATAGGTAAAGGTCACACATACCCAGTAACTCAGGGCCCATTGGTTGGTAATTTTGAAATATCAAAATACTACATAGGTCAAGAGCCTCTACTTTACTATACTGGAGACTCTCCAATTAGCGGAAGTATTAACTTCGTGAATGCTTCCTTAGGTAAAGGTCAGAGTTTTGGCTTCAATAGTGGGTACTTAACTGAATATAGTTTGTCTGCAGGTATAGGTAGAATACCTGAATCTACAGCCTCAATAGTTGTATATGGTGATATCGGCTCTGGAATTAATGCATCTGGCTCTCAACCGCACCCTAAGATTGAAATTCCCAACCAAGGATCTATATCACTAAATGCTAGCGGCTATCAAACCAATAGAATTACGGACTTCTCTTACTCAATGAGAATAGATAGATCCCCCGTATACAAAATAGGATCACCCTTTCCCGTTCAAGTTGATCGAGCCTTCCCTATTTCACAAGAAGCTACATTTAGTTTGGAAGTTCATGACTTTGAGATTAATAAAATTCAAGAGTATTTAATTTCTCCTAAACAACAAAATTTAATTTTCGACCTCCAAAACCCGATCAACTCAACCTCCATCGAAACTTTCTCAATGAATAAAGCTAGACTACTAAGTCAATCAATTACTTCTAGGAGTGACGATGTATTGACTGTTAGTTTGCGTTATATTTCTTACATTAATAAAAAATGACTTTCTTACCATATGAAGATGTACCCTTATATCTTGCCGTCAATGGTCATACGGGGGAATATATATTCGCCGAAAGTGCTCAGTTATCCGTCAGTCAAGCTCTAAGTGCTAACAGGCATATGGATGACCAAGTATTGCAGATCTGCGAATACGGACTTGGTGCCTCAATGAATTATGCACCAATTAATTTCGCTGCTAATGTCGACTTTCCTGTTGTATTAGGGCCAATAGATGGCCCACCTAAACCTCTAGCTACATCAATAAACAAAATACCTTCAGGAACAAAAATAACTTTTCCAAATGAGAAGCATTTGTTTTTTTCTAATGACGTGTTCCCGAATGGTCAAGAATACATAGTCTCTCTAAAAGCCCACAGTGGTGGATGGAATTTATCTTCAGATGAATCTCAAAGCGGTTACTTTGAGCCCATATTCGACTACTCAACCCAAGCTCCAGTTGAAGGTTCTCTTTCTGTTAATTTTTATGTCAATACCGGAAACCTAAATAGCTTTTTCAACATTACAGGGCTATCAAATCCATCCCAGTATCCCCCGATTGATGAAGAGAAAATTACTGGCCACCTAGGAGACTTTAGATTCTCTGACGCTTATTTAACTGACTTCAACTTCTCTCTATCTCCCAATTCTATTTCTCAAGCATCAGCCTCTTTTAAGGTTTATGGGGAGCTGATTCATGATTCATCCGCAACCACAGCTTATTTCTCTTCCTCACTATATCAACAGCAATCAGTACCTCACGGCAAGTATAGTCAAATCTTAGGATCCCAAGACGCTGGCATGAATCATCCTATATCATTTAGCTATGCAATATCTGTCGACAGGAAGCCTAGATATTCAACTCCCACTGGATCCAGCTTTGAAAGTCAGGGTTTAGTTCCGGATAGAGTCTCTAAATCTTCCACAAAAATTACAATGTCCATGCAGGGAGAAAATTTAGATCCTAACATATTAATCAATGGCTTTGACGGAAAGAGGGCAAATCTTACAGCGGTAGTCAAAGATTTATCTTATGCAGGCTTTGAGGATAACTCTAACGGAACTTTACATACTTTTAATTGCAGCGGAGTGATAGACTCTCAATCTTTGTCTGTAGGTTCAGCGGGATACCTAAACGGCTCCGTATCAGTAAGTCAACTTTTAAGATAATGGACATCAAAAACACGAACTCTTTTGGAATAAACTTATCTCCATCCTTCGGAGCTTCCGCTTCTTTTTCCTCCGTTTCTGAATATGTTAATTACGGAGATAGTCATAGCCAGAGAATGCTAAAAGGTATAAACGGTTTGTCAATGTCTTTAGATTTGAGCTTCAATGAACTAACTGATCCTGAATCTCAAGACCTAGTGAGCTTTCTGCAGAGCCAATTCCACTATCAAGAGCAAGCTTACTCTAATGATGGAAGCTTTAGCAATAAACGACTAATTCCCTTTGCATACCAACCATTTTTTCCGTACAAAGAAAATCAATTTAATTGCTTAGAGTTCTCACATGATCAATCTTACTTTAATATTAACAATATATCAGCCAAGCTTGTAGCTATTGCCCCAAGCATACTTAATAGCATTGAGTCTGCAGTGGATCATAACCCAATTATTGACGGCACAATCAATGCCACAATTAATGCAAACTCTTCCGTGTCTAACAACGGAGTACTTTTGCCATCCAACTCGTTTATCTACCAATCGGGCAATTACTCTCATGCAAAGATCACTTCTGACTTTAATGTAACTAATGGCAATACCTCAGTCTTGTCTGCTGACGCTCCATTTAGGTTCAATGCTGGCAATGTATCGTGCAACCAAACAGCTATCAGGAATTCAATTTATATCAACAACCCAAATGACTGCTCTTATTATCCATATGCTCCTATTGTGGCTGGAGGAAATTTAAGTTGTAGAATGTTTGACTTTAGGCCTAGCATTTCAGTTTCATTACAAAACTCCCCTAAGTACAAACAGAGCACAGCTTCTGATATTTATAAGAAATTTAATAAATATGGATTCAATCCTAATTTAAATAATTTAAGATTGAGCTTTAAGGGTAGATCCGACCAAGAAGCTAAGCGAATTCTATTATTTCTTGAAAGTCATTTAGGATACAAAAAATTTGGATTCCACCTTTCCAAAGATTATGTCGGGTCTAATTCAGATATAATAAATACATCCCCACACAGAAAAGGTATGTCATTTTTTTACTGCCCTGAATGGCAACATACATTTACCTATAAAGATAATCATAATATATCTGCCTCTTTCGTGGAATGTATTGATTATTAATTTATAATATATCATGGAGAAATCTATACATAATGAAATAATGGAGCTTGAGCCTTCGACCGTGGTTATTTTATACGAGTTGGTTCTCAAGGGTCATGCAGCAAGTTATTATTTTCATTCTGGGGAAAACGGCTACACTAATGAGATCGTCTTTCAAGGTAATAATTATTACTACATACCAATTAAAACGGATGGTTTTGATTTTACTGATTCAAAGCTACCTCGACCTACATTGACAGTAGATAATACTGATTCTTTTTTCAGCTTGAAAACTAGATTCTTCAAAGACTTCATTGGTTTTACTTTTAAAAGAACCAGAACTTTTGTTAAGTTTCTAGCTGATGTGAACTTCCCGAGTAATGTGAACCCTTTTGGAACGCCTACAGAAGTTTCATTTCCAGTAGAGCAGTATGTAATCAATAAAAAGAATGCAGAGAATCAAAACTTAATTCAATTCGAACTAGTATCTCCTCTAGAAAAAGAGTCGGCATTCATTCCAAATAGAAAAATAGTATACAATACATGTCAATGGAAATATCGCAGTAATATAGGTTGCGGATATAATGGGCTACCTGTCACTGATATCAAGGGCAATTTTATAAACTTCACTCCAGCTGGCCCAACCCAAACCTTTGATCCATCCACAACTTATAATTCAGGAAATTACGTTATGCTCGACTCGCCGCCAAACTCTTCTGACCCAGATAGAGTTTATGTGTGTGTTCAAAATGGCACTCTAGGGAAAAATCCAGCCACAGACAAGTCTTCTTGGATTGCGGACGATTGCCCTAAAAACATTTCTGGATGCCGATGCCGCTTTCAGGGAGTAGAAAGCACGAATGGATTACCTTTTGGAGGATTTCCTGGGACTTGGGAATACTAAACCTATAAAAGAATGCTTTCGGTATTCTCTTGTAGATAATAAGTTCGAGAAATTTGGAATATTTAAATTCTTAAATCACCAGTACGACTATGAGTTTAAACCATTCAAAAACTTAAACACCAAGAATAAGGAAGTGTTTGCGATTGATAATTCTGATTTTTATTCAGATTATTTTAGTGGCGATATTATTTCCATATTCCACACCCACACAACCGATAGCTCTGAATTAAGCTCTATAGATGTAGAAATATCTGAATCGCTAGGGCTTCCTTCTTATGTTATATCATCTGTGTCAAAATCTCAAAACATATACTACCCCAAAAGTTACAAACCAAGAGGTCTTTATGGGCGTGTATTTATTCCTTTCTTTCAAGACTGTATTTCTTTCGTAAAAGACTTCTATCAACTACATCTTAATATAACCTTTAATGGTATATCTAACTGGGCAAGAGAAAAACAAAATTCTAATTTAAAATTAATTAATCAAATTAAGAATTATTTTAATGAAATTGATATTAAAAATATAACTTATGGTGATTTAATTGTATTCAAGCCATCTATTAGCCCCTTTATGCATCTTGCCGTATTCAATAAAGACAATAGATACTCTCACCACCCAATGGGCTTAGTTCCCAAGGATGAATTATTTACTGAAGAATCACTTAATAAAGTGTATAAAGTATATAGGTATAAGGATTTATGAAAAGATTTATTTTGCATGGGGAAATGGCTTCGAATTTTTGTCAAGAAATTGATCTTGATGTAAAGACAATTCGAGAAGCTATTAACGGGCTATCATCTAACTTCCCCAACTTTAGGAAATTCTTTATAAATAAATCGCTCAAAGGAGTACAGTATTTATTCGTTGACGAGAATAAAAACACGATGGAGCAATACTGCTTAGATATACCTTTGGTGGAAAATTCATACAATATAGTTCCATCGATGGAAGGCTCCGCATTGGCTGCTCCCTTTGTAGGTAATTTCGCCTTGGGTTATTTAATGCAGAAATTCATGAACGACATGTCTCCAGAAGACGACGGAACTCCAGAGTACGAAATTATAAAAACCAATTCTTTTATATATAGCAATAATGAAAATAGGGTCGAGCAAGGCACTCCAGTTCCGGTAATATACGGTCAGCTTAGGGTTGGCTCAAAAGTTATACATTCTAGCATTCATAACTATGATTATGACTATGATAAAGCTGAAATTTTTGCTGGAAATCCAACGCCAACAAGAATATCTAAAATGGCTGCGGATTATACTTTTATAAATTCAAAAGAAATAGTTGACTACCGAAGTGAATCTTCTGGCGAAGCTTTTAGCAACTACAAAGACTCAAGACAAGACCCATCAAAAAGAAACAGTATCGAGGTTGGCGGTAACGGTGAAAAAAATCACAGTTTACTAGGAGAAAATGAACCCATCAATGCTGGTTATGTAAATGATGGATCAAGTTCTAACGAACATGTTCAATTTGGACCCTCAGAAAACAAAGCGGTTTATGCTTCGGCTAATGCCTCTTGGTGGGACTTTCCCCAATATAACACTCAGCCCAGACCTTTCGTCTACCCTAAACTTGGCAGTATTGACCAAGACATGCGTCCGAAATCAAGCGACGATCTTTCGGTAGAACTTCTATCGAAAGACGGAATGGCTCCAAGCGCAGCTCAAAAAACTCTAGCTTGGCGTAACGCAGGCTCTCCGATGAAAGTTGGCTCGCGCGGAGATTATCAAAAATTGGA
>Ga0302114_10000540_pt1 | contig 26464 bp, 23 predicted proteins | sample AG5_Surface_MG_FD_203107 | JGI IMG/M metagenome (GOLD analysis project Ga0302114, IMG submission 203107) | Marine microbial communities from Western Arctic Ocean, Canada - AG5_Surface | ecosystem: Environmental > Aquatic > Marine > Oceanic | place: Canada: Western Arctic Ocean | collected...
GGCGTGAGCAGCGGGTGGATCATTCGCGCGGCTCTGTCAACCTTTTCGATCGAGTCGGCGGAGATGTGCACGTGGAGCTCGTCGTCCCTGCCGTCGTCCTGCCCGGGGAACTGCGGCGGAAGCGACCGTCCTTCCTTCTGCATCTCCTTCCCCCGAACGCGAATGTGCGCGCCAGTCTCGCGTTCCAGCCGCTTCTGCGTGTTGCCCCTCGGGCCTATGATCAATCCCATGAAGTTATACCCGGGGTGTTCTTTGTGGGGAATGTACAGGCGGAGCTCGTGCACCAGCGGCCTGTGTCCAATCGGGGGTTTATACAGCGGGTCCATCTCTAGCGCCTTGCCCACCGCCTCGCGTCGTTCGGTGTCCCAGGCGTCGTAGACGCGTTGTTCGCGGGTGTTGACGCGTTGGCCGGTGGATTTGTCGTACTCTGGGGGCGGACTCGGGGATCGCGCCCCGGGCGGTGGCAGCCGTCTGCCGATGGGCACCGGGCTCTCCATCATGGTGCTGAGGGCGTCGATGCGTGTTTTGTACGCCAACAGGCGGCCTCTCTTGGCTTCCTCGTCGTCCTCGAGACGCGTGGGCGCCCACTTGGATCCTTCCCGTCGTTTTCGTTTCTTCGCCTCGGCGACGAGAACCTGCTCGCGATACTCCGCGAGGGTGACCTGGGGATGCGCCGCGGCGTGCGCATCCTTACCGCTCACTGGAACCAGCGCGCCGTTCACCCCGCTGTGTTTCGACGTGGACGGGGCGCCGTCGTTGGACACAGCTGTGTCCGGGAGCATCATGGGCACGATGAGATCCGACGCCTCGGGTGCCTCGCGGTTGAGCGGCCTGTTCCAGTCCACCGCCTGCGTGACCGGGTGATGTGATCCGACGCCCTGCAGCTCGCTCATCTTCGCCGCCGCCGCCCGCGCCTTGGCGGCGATCTTGGCGGCGAGATCCGCCATCGCGAGATCCTCCTCTCCGTGCGCCCCACCGCGCGCCCAATTCTGCGAACAGTCGAACTCGAGCTCGCTCGCCAGTGAGAAAAATAACCGCTGATCGATCTTCACCCCGCCGACACAAGTGAGACCGCGCCTGGTGCGAGATGCCGAAGGGCGGCAAGCCGGCGAAGCGGCGCTCCGCGTCCTTCGAGGAGCTCCAGGCGGTGGATTGGAACACGGTGACCAAGTCCAAGAAGGTCAAGTACGACCCCAACAGGCTCATCTTCGGCGCCACCGAAGATGGGTTCATGGAGCTGGAGGAGGTGGACATGGACGAGGTGAACGGCATGCTGGGCGTCACCGGCGGTGGCGGCGTCGCGTCCAACGCCAAGGATACCTCCCCGTCCACCCCCGAGGATGACGCGGAACCCATCAAGGGTGCCAAGAAGGCCGTCACCAAGAAGACCAAGGCGGACGTCGCCGGTAAAAAGGCAGGCGCCGAGAAGAAGCAGTCGGCGGCGGCATCTCTCCGGCGTCGCAGCGCATCGTTCGAGGAGCTCCAGGCGGTGGACTGGGACAAGATGACCAAGTCCACGCCGATCAAGTACGACCCGAACAGGCTCATTTTTGGAGCCACCGAAGATGGCTTCATGGAGCTGGAGGAGGTGGACATGGACGAGGTGAACGCGATGGCCGTCGGGGGGGCGGCGGCTCCCGGAAAAAGCGGCGGCCAACGACAGGACGTTCACAGCGAGGCGAACGCCGACGACGACGACGACGACGCCACCGCCGCGGGTGACGACACATCGGACGGCAAACCGATGTCCGCGAAAGACGCGCGCATCGCCAAGCGCAAGGCACGATGGAAGGCCAAGGTGGAGGCTGCCAAACAGCGCAAGGCGGAGGCTCGCGCCCAGGCGGCAAACGCCCAGGAAGGCAGCGCCAAGACGGACAAATCATCATCATCACGAAACGCCGACGAGGACGCGGAGGAGCGATACCTCTCCGACGACGACGACGCATCCGACGATGACGACGCCCAAGACCGAGCTCAAGACGCCGCATCGAAGGACGCCGGCAAAGACACTCGAGCGCTCACCGCCGAGGCCAAGGGCGACGCCAAGGATGCCGGGTGGCAGATGGACTACAACAATTACCCGACTGCCGGCATGGGCGCGGTGGTGGACGGAGTGGACCTCGACGCGGGCGCCGACGTCTCCAACTGGCTCCAGTTCGACCTCCACCCCGCGCTGCTCCGCGCGTTGCAGGACATGAAGTTCACCGACCCGACGCCGATCCAGAACGATTGCCTGAATCCCGCCATCAAAGGCCGGTGCGACGTCATCGGCGCGGCGGAGACCGGGAGCGGGAAAACGTTGGCGTTCGGGCTGCCGATCCTCCACAGGATCCTCACGCAGAGGGACGAAGAGGCGGACGAGTCGGCGTCCGATTCGGAATCTGAGTCTATCGAGAAGGGCGAGGGCGGTGGGGGTGACGGTGATGCGAACGAGGGTGCCGAGGGTGCCGAGGAGAAGGCGAACGAGGACGACCCATTCGCGCTGATCCTCGACGAGAGCGGAAAAGCCGGCGCTCACGCGGGTATGAAACTCGACCGCAAACGCCGCGCGCTGCGAGCGTTGATCCTCGCGCCCACCCGCGAGCTCGCCATGCAGGTGTGCGACATGCTCAAGGCGGTCGCGAAGCACACCGACGTCGACGTCGTGCCGGTCGTGGGCGGGATGAGCCTCCAGAAGCAGGAGCGCCTGTTGCGGCGCCGGCCCGAGATCGTCGTCGCCACCCCGGGGCGGCTGTGGGAGCTCATGCACCAGCAAGGCCACGAACACTTCGTGGACCTCGGGCGGCTCAACTTCCTGGTACTCGACGAGGCTGATCGTATGGTCGAGCGCGGGCACTTCAGGGAGCTTCACGACATCATCGACACGCTTCCAATCCCGCCCCGGATCAAGCGCCCGCCCGGCGCGGCGAAGGCGACTCCCGAGACTCTCAAAGTTTTCAAAAGCCGCGGGAAGGCCGACTCGGGGAAAGACCCGGCACCCAGGGGAAAGAAGGGAGGTAAAGGGCAGAAGGGCGGCAACGCGGCGATCGTGGACACGGACATCGTACAGGAGGAGGAGGATGGCGGATTGACGGGGTTTAATCTCCGACCGTCGCAGATTTTGGATCGGCAAACTTTCGTATTCTCCGCCACGCTCACCGTCCCGGACACCGTCAGGCGTAAGCTCAAGAAACGACACGCGAACGCGTTCGCGGGGCCGGACGATAAGAAGAAGGCGGCGAGCGGGGCGAACGCGGGCACGCTCGCGTCGCTCATGGAGGCTGTGCCGTTCTACGGCAGGGTTAAACTCGTGGATCTGACCGATCAGAGTCAAACCGTGGCCAAAGGGGTGTCCGAGAGTTCGTTGGAGTGCACCGAGGTGAGTGACTATTTCACGCGTCCCTTGTTTGTTTTCCCATCCCGACCCGGTGACCGACGCCGCGACGAGACGGCGGTGATTAAAACCGGTCTTCGAAACTGAAACTCTCGTGTTAGAAATCTGCCATTACTCAAACGCTACGAGCCTCATATGAGCCGCCTCGGGCGCGGCGACGGTCACCGAAAACAAAATTTCTTTTTCCGCTCGACTCGACGACTACGGAAAGAACCCGATCGAATCGTTCACCACTCACACGTCCAATCCCTTCTTCACCGACACAGGACGAGCGCGACGCGCTTCTGTACCACATCCTCTCGCAGGAACCCGGCCTGGTCATCGTCTTCGTCAACGCCATCTCCGCGCTGCGCCGGCTCCTCGCCATCCTCAAGACGCTCCGGCTTCCCGTCGAGGGCCTCCACGGCAACATGCAACAACGCGCCCGCTTGAAGTACCTCGACAGGTTCAAGAAGGGCGGCGGCGGCGGAGGTAAGACGTCCATCCTCGTCGCCACCGACGTCGCCGCGCGAGGCATCGACATCAAGGGTGTGGACCTCGTGGTTCACTACCAGGTGCCCATGTCGGCGGATACCTACGTGCACAGATCGGGGCGCACCGGCCGAGCCCACGCGGAGGGTGCCTCCGTCATGCTGGTCACACCCACCGAGCGCCAGCGGTACCGCACGCTACTCAGGAACCTTAACCGCACCGCACCGCTCCCGTCGTTTCCCACGGTGGAGAGCGCGGTGGCGGAGGCTAAGCGTCGAATGGCGATCGCTCGCAAGCTCGAAAAGCTCGTGCACACCAAGAACAAGGACCGCGCGGATGCAGAGTGGCGGAAAAGCAACGCCGAGGCGCTCGGGATCGAGCTCGACTCCGACGAAGAGGGCGACGCCACCACCGTGCGCGTCATCGAGAACGCGAAGAAGACGATGAAGGAGAAGCGAAAGGCGAAGGCGGCGAAGGCTTTCGCCAAAGCCGCGGCTAAGAAAAAAGCCGGAGATTCTTCTCCGGCGTCGGATTCGGAATCCGAATCGTCCGGCTCCGAGTCAGGCTCCGACGACGACGACATGATGGACGACCTCGTCGCGAAAGGCTTCGACCCGGACGACCAGACGTCGCACGCGCGGCTGGGCGCGTACGAACGCGGCGAGGCTGAGGAGTCGCGGTTGCGGGCCGCGCTGGACGCCATGTTGGCGACGCCGCTCGGGATCAAGGCGGCGGGGCGGCTCGGCACGGCGAGTGTCAGGTACCCGAGCAGGGGCGACGGGGGCGCGAAGCTCGCGCGGGACATGCGCGAGAAGGGCGGCGGGGGCGCGGGCGCGGGCGCGGGCGGGGACGCGGTGATGGGATCCGGCGGGAAAGTGGCCGCGGTGAAGATGCTCAAGGCGGGAAAATCGGAGATTGGCGCCATGGGAGCCGCGCCGGGTGGAGCGCGGGGGAAGAAGCGGCGCAAGGGCGGGCTCGCGGGTGGCGCGCGCGGGTGATTGGAGTCGAGATGCGTTTAAACGGTTGTTTGTGATCGATTATGGTCTACGTATTAATGGTGGTTCTAGTAGTATGCGGCCGGGCTCGTCTCGCCGTTGTTTTGCTGTTGGTGGTTCGCATCTCCGGGCAAGCGCTTGACACTGAGGAATTCCGGTCAGTTTCACGTGTGAGTTTTGGTCAAACTCAATGGCTCATGACTCACGTGAAACTTCTCAAGCGCTTGCGCGGAGATAAGAAACCGCCTGGAAACCATCAAAGTCTCGAAGCAAACAGCAAAACTTCGGCGGGGCGAGTCGGGCGGCCTCCCGGGGCCGCGGCGGACTCGACTGAGATGCTGTTTGACGTTCACGGCGTGTCACATCGTGAGTGATGTAAGTGATGAGGCAATCCATCCACAATACGCCGTGAACGAATAAACGGAGAACATCTCCTTGGTGCAAAAGTTCAAATCTCAGGCGAGGCACCGCCGCGGCGCCGGGAGTATACTTTCCAGTGACTTTTCGCAGTCACGTCGTTTTCGTTGGGGTGGTGATATGGTGGTGGTACATGATGATGATGATTTGTTGTGTGCGTCGGCCCCTTCCCATGGTTATCCGACGAGGGGAAAGTACATGGCGTTGGAGCCTCGCCCCGTGGCGTCGTAGAGCGTCAGCTGGAGCACCGACACGTCCTTGCAGGGCACGGAATGCCTGGCGCACCACGATCTGAGCCATCCAGGGCAATCGAAGACGTGGTGCATGGCGCTCGCCGACGAGCACGTGGGGAAGGTGACCCCCACGAGGTGCGTCATGAGCTCCACCGCGGTGTGTGATCCACCCACCGCCGCCGCCGCGACGGTCGATACGATCCGCCGCGGGTCGTTCCGCGTCCAGCTGTGACTCGATTTCACGCACAGATCCCGCACACCGCAGCGATTCAGCCGCACGAGCATGTTGAGCTCGAGCAGCATGAGCTCCTTGCGCTCGTTCATCGGGTACGGGAGCGACTGAAGCATCGCGACGAGCTCCGTCTCGCCCGATATGCACGCCGCCTGCCTCGCCGCATCGCGGTTGGCGATATCCCGCTCCGAGCTCGCGGCGGCCAGGTACCCTTTTCTCGATTTCTTGGAATAATCCGTGGCTGAGACGACGGCCGAGATCGTATCGCCCGGATACCGCGGAAGGATGTCGATGTTCACGGGGAAATCCGCGAGCGGGTACTCATCCTGCCTCCTCTTGATACCCATCGCGACAGGTGACCCGCCTCCGTGCACACACAGCCCCTGCGCGAACGGCGAAGTGGCGATGCTCGGATCCGACGGTTGGTTGCCCTTCAAAATTCCCGCGTTTTTCGTGAATCAGACCGTCATTCTTGAGTTAATTAGACACACTCTTAGCGCAACTGTCTCAATCGCCGCCGAAATCCGAATTGCCAGTTGGCCTTCGAAAAACTTTATTTTCCCGCCGAGCCTCGCGCCTCTCGGCACACGGTTCAGCGACCCGCGCGCCGTCATGGCGGGAAGAGGGGAGGCGTGCTACTTCCCCAGGGACCTCAACAAGGGTTCCTACGGCGGAGACGTGCACTGCTACCAGCAGTACCTGTCTCACAAGGGCTACCTGCTCGATGAGCCGACCGGGTACTTCGGCGAGAGGACCGCGACGGCGACGAGGCGGTGGCAGAGGGACAACGGCATAAGCGGCGACGACGCCGGCGAGTTCGGGGAGTGGTCGCGGGAGAGGTACGCGTCCACGCACGGGCTCCCGCTGCCCGGGGAAGGGAGGGTCTTCAAGGATGCCAAGTCCGACGAGGTACGAAATCGATTCTCTGAGATCATCATCTTCAGCACGGCGACAGCTGTGCGCGTCACATCCCACTCGCGTGTTCACCGATACCCGCGCATCGAACTTGACGCACTGACACACCAATCATCACCCTCCACGCATCACAGAAAAACACGTGCATCGACGTGTGCGCCGAGTTCACGGGCATCCAGGACTGCCAGACGAGATGCGTGAGGGACGTGTCCGATAAGAAGCACGCGTGTCGGGAGGCGTGCCAGACCGCGTTCGGTACCGCGTGTGACCGTGCGTTCCCGGCGAGCGGCGAGGGCGGGTCCACGAACTTTAAGATCTGCCTGAGCTACCTGCAGACGAGCTGCGAGGACACGTGCAAGAAGTTCCGCGGTTGATGAGGAGGGACTTCTTCGTAGCCGACCGGGGGTTGTCGACGAAATCAAATCTATTAGCCTAAAACACTCTATGGAATCATCTCACTCCTCGAGGTTGATCGCGTTGCCGAACTTCTTGTACAGCTTCTCCTTCAGATCGGCCATCGCGGAGGTGATCTCCTTCTTCTCCTTCTCCAGCGCGGTCACCTCGGCGCCGACCTCGTCGAGCTGCGCCTGCAACATGGTCTCCGCGTCGTCGTTGTCGACGGTGACGAAGGTCTCGCCCACGCTGAAACGCACGGAGTCATCGTCGGCGATTATCAGCTCGTTGCTCGCCTCCTCCAGATCCTCCACCATTTTCTGTTCGTCGGAGGGGTTTGGGATGAATGTTTAGCTACGATTCAGAGACGACGGCGAGAAGTTCGTTTTGGCAAAGTCAACTGGGATCTAATCTTTCGGTTTGTGGAATCGCGGGGGCACTGCACTATTGACGTACCGACTTGGCCTTGAGCTCGGCGTTGACCTCGTGCAGGCGGGTGTTGAAGCGTCCGAAGGCGCAGATGTGCTGCTGATCCTCCCAGGTCACCTCCTCGGCTTTACCCTGCTCGATTGGGACGGAAGGGAACGAACGGGCGGATCAGCGTGGGGTTATTTCTTTTGGTTTGAAACGGTGGGCACCAAGCGGGTTGGACCAGAAGATCTGCGTCGATGTGGGTCGAACTGATGGGCTTGTTAAGTCTCGCTGGGACGTGATACTCACAGCCATGTCGTCTCTCTCTCCGTCGTGTCGACACTCGGCGCAGATCGGCGCGAGGTTTTGTGGAGACGGGCGTGCAGATTTGAGGAAACTTGAGCACAGTTTCGATCGAGTGACAGTGAATTTGATCGGGACTTGATCGATGAAACGATCGTGATTACTATCAACTGTGAAAATTTGATAGGTGAAAATCAAGAGGAATATATCTGTCGAAATGTGGTTGAAGGCAATGTCAGTTTCAACTGTGAAACACAAGGTATCCACTGGGCAATGCCCGCGCAGGTTCAAATCCTGTCGGTGGCGAAGTAAATACACTGAGTATATCGCAATTACAGCGTTTATTCAGTGCTTGCCACTGTGACCGAGTTGGTTAAGGTGGTGGACTTGAAATCTAAAGGTCGATGGTTCGAAACCCAGAGGCCCCACTTTTTATTTTTATTTATTTATGAAGGACGCACATGGCTCCGACGTCCTCCATGCACGCACTGATGGAGTCTTGCATCGTTCTGAGATGTCTAGGGGCGTCCACGAGCAGGCGCATATCAATACGGAAAAATCTTTTGGCGTCTCGTTGACAAAGCTATCGCCTAACATGATTTCACAGAGGTCCACCGCATCCGTAGCAGTGTTTCATCCCCGGGATTGGCGCGAGGTCGATGTTGCACGTGGGGCACGTCTTGGCCACAGCCGCCGCGGCAGTCCCGGCAGCAACTCGACCGGCACCAGCTGCAGACTCGCTGGGTTCCCTCTCCGGGATTTGCGGCTGGTCCCGCCGCCGCTGAGCAGTTTGATCCCTCCCTCCTCCACCTCCAGCGGCGGCTAATATAGCCGCACCTCGCTTCCCCGTCATCGCGAACGTCCCTTTCTTGGGCGCGAGCGCCATCTTCGTCCGTTCTCTCCTATCTTTCTGGCGCATCTTCTCCAAAAGGTCGGTATCGTCGGCTGCTGCGACTGCAAAATCGATGTGCTGATGCGAACTGGTGCCACTCTTGCTGGGCCTCTCGCCGCCTGAGTCCGCCAACGCAACCTCGCGACCCTCGCCGTCCGCGTCGCCCTTTCCATCCTCTCCACCCTCAGTGGATGCGAGATTCCTGGCCGTGCGGAGCGCCCAAGGCAAAATATCGTTGCCCGCGGCGACGTCGGCGACTGTCCTGAGCAGCACTCCCGTGAGGAAAGGGTACTCATCATCCGCTGTGTTGTCAGCCTCATGCCGCTGCATGAGCACGTCGAGCATCTGATGGATAGGAGGCGGCTGCACGCCGCCGTCGGCGCCGTACCCCTTGTACCCCTTCGCCACGTCACCGCCGGAACGACGGGCGCTCTTACTGGAAGGCGTCGCCGCCGGGGATGTGTCCTGGCTCAGTCTCACGCTGCGACGCTTGCTCCTCCCCTTCGTTGTGGTTTCATCGTCAGTCGCGCCGGCAGCACCCGCCATCAGCGCCGTCGGTAGGGACATGTTAACATCCATCATCGCCACAGCCTTGAGCGCCTCTTCACCGAGATCCGCCCGTGTCGCCGCGGAGTCGTTCTCGTCGTCAAGACGGCTCCCGCCTTTCTTCTTGGCGCCCTTGTCGCCTTTCGCGGCGCGAGCGCGCTTTCTCCCGCCGCTTCCGTTGGACGTCGTGGTCATCTCGCTCACCTCCACGCTCGTGTTCGTCGCATCTGCCGATTCAAACTTGGAGAAATCCACCGAACAAGCCGAGGCCTGTACCAGCGCTCGCCCGAGCAGAGTCGGAAACGAAGCCAGCGCCGTCGCCAAAAAGCCTCCAGACCCATCCGCGTACAGCATCAGCACCGGGCCGTTAGCGTGCGGCGCAGCCGGTGCCAGAGGACTTGCCGGTGCCTTCCCAGCGGCTGATTTACCGAGTGAGATCCGAACGATGAACGCGGGTGCACGCGCGGGTGGCACGGATTCAACCACCGAGGTCCAAGCTCGCAACACGCCGTCGCGGGCGGCGGCTGCCCTTCTTCCCTCCTCGTCGGCGGCACCCGCTCCGTCCTCGGGGGTGAATCTCAGCGCCGGACGCGAGGATAGATGCGTCGGAGGGATCACCTCCAAACGGACCACCTCCAGCAGGAGCATGTCCCCCTCGACCCTTCGAGACGTCGAGGGCTGGGAAGTGGAAGGTGCGCCGGAGCCTCGAGCCGAGAGACTCAAGCCGGGAAGCGCCGTGGCGTCTCTCCTGCCTCCAGCCGCCGACGGCACCAGCAGGGACCCTCGCCATCGCAGACCCGGGTCGATACCCAGCATCGACGCACCCACCGTGGACCCGCCTCGGAACAGCGACGCCTCCAAGCCCGCACGTGCCGCGACTGATGATATCATCGGAGGTATCTTCGTCGAGGTCCTCTTGGGCGCCAGCGCGACGACGGAGCATCTCGCACCCGACGCTCTCGCCGACCTCAACACACCCCACGCCGCCACCGCCTCGCCGGGCCATTCACCCACGTTATCGCCACCACCCGTACTTCTCTGACTGCCCGTGATGCCGGTATCGGATCTCACGCCGGCTGTGATCCACACCACGTCCGTGTACCCATACGGCTCCGCCTTGATTAGTTTCAGGGCTCTCGACGCAGCCTCTGCGTGGGTGGTCGCCGTGAGCGCGTCATCGTCGTCGTCGGTATCGCGTGTGCATTTGGATGCCTTCGTGGCCATCGTCTCGATCGCATCGCCGATACGCGTACCCTCGATCCATCGCTGGTCGGATCGTGTCCCGTCTGGGTCCTCGATGGCGCCGACGTCGGGCCACCAGCTGCAGCACGCGAACTTCGCCGGTGGCGCGCCGAGGCCGACGTCGCCCCATCCCGCGTCGCTGCCGGACGATACGCACGCCTCACGCGCGCGATCGAGCGCCTCCACCAGTCTCTTCGATGTGTACTCCTCGTGGAGCGTCGCCTGTGGTTGGATGGGATGGGGGGATGGGTGGGGAGGGTCAGATCGGGGGTCGGGGGTGCCCGTTTTCGCGCGTAAAATACAATCGAGGGCGTTCGGCGGGTTTGACGCGCCTTGTCTACATCTCCCAGGCTGCCGAGGTCGCCGGTCGACGCGCCGTCGCCGCCGTCGACCCTGCACGGGCCCACGAGCAGCAGCACACGTCGCGACGCCATCGTGCCGCGGCGGCCAACACGTGAAACGCGGACTGACGAGGAGGTATCAACGCGGATTTACGTGTATCAAAAGCGAAGGTGGGTGTTAGAACAGTGACGTGAAAAAATGATGCAGCAGACGATTCGCCGCTAATCCTCTTCCGAATCATCACCGTCTTCGTCGGAGGACTCGTCGGACCAGACGAACTCATCCCAGGGAATGAAATCCTCGATCTCCTTGAACCGGGTAAGCTTGGGGTCGTCGTCTTCCAACTTCGGTAGACTCTTCCAACTCATCTCCTCGAAAACTCTTTGGTTGTCGCGGAATGTGGTCCAATACTCGGCCACGCAAGTCGGCGCAACCTTGAGCAGCTTGAAGATTCTCTCGCCGAACATCGTCTCATCGAACAGGGCCCCGTTGTCGAGGTCGCACAGCTCCTGCAGGTGTTCGTCCGTGCCGCAAGGTTTCCCTGGAACATGGAAGATACGCTCGTACATCATGTTGGGGTAGCTGGAGCCGTTACATGTGCCGTCGCCGTTGAACAGATTGTTCACCTGGTTTTGGAAGTTGGAGGATCGAGGTTAGCGAAACATCACGTGTTTGGAGGTACAGATTCGTGAGCTTACCTCGTAGTACATGCCTCGGGATCTCGGGCTGTCCACGGGACCTCGAGGTAATCCATCCTCCAATAGGCAGCAGTGCGCAAGCGCGCATGCCATGTCGTAGCGCGTCGGGTAGTTTGCTTGGATGTGCATCCAGTGGTAGGCCTTGTCCCGGTCCTCTTCAGTCCAGACCCCAGCATAGTATCCAGGATCACTCCAGACCCCAGCAAAACGTTTTCCCACGGAGCGATTGAGCATCTCGTCGGGAACGATGTACTCCCAATCCATGCTGTCCATGTCCATGCTCTCCTCCTTCATGGTCTTGGAGATCTTCAGCGCAAACGCGAGTAGGAGGGGGACTTTCTGCTTGAAGTTGAGAGCAGCCCAGGCTTCGACATCGTAGCGCGGTTCGCCAAGCTCTTTGCGCCAGTCATTGGGAAACAGTTCGGTGCTGCCCTCAAGGCCTTCGGGGTAGGGCATGTCCTTCTCCTCCATCTCCTTGGAGTAGAAAGGCACGAGAGGGAAGTCCTGCTCAAGCACGTCCAACACGTCCTTCCAGCACTCGTTGTTCTCGACCGCCTTGCGGACCTCCTTGCTGACCATCGCCAGCCTGGCGCAGTCGACGATACTGAGCGGATTCGTAAACTCAAAGGTTTCGTCCATGATGGTGCCGTAGCGGAATGGGGTAAGAAGGCTGCCGCAAAGGCGGATCACCTTGAAAAGGCGGGAAGGAGGGAAGAGTTAGGAAGGCGAAGAGTGAAGGAGGAGCGACGGCATCGGAGGAGTAAAACGTACCTCGTCCAATTGAAAGGTGTATCCGGGTGTGGGAGGGATCTGGGGCAGCGACGGGGAGGTGGACATGGGCTGCATGGCGACTGAAGGCGACGCGCGGTGGGGTTTGACCCGGTTCGTACTGCTGTCGGCGGGTCCCATAAAAGTTCAAATCGAAGAAAGCCACGACAGGAAAAGCCACGACAGAAAGCTACGACTCCCACACAAAGCGACTGCGCACCGCCTCACCATGCAGCTCAGGAACGGCAAACGCAAGCTCGATACGTACCAACCAACCTTCGATCCCGGCCTGGACGTCGCGACCATGGTCTTCTCCCACATCGAGTGCGTCAAGACGCGCGCCAACCTCGCCCTGGTGAGCAAGCTGTGGAGGGACGCCTCAAAAGATACCGCGGCGTACCCTCGCTTCTTCGATCTCGAGGGGGTAGCGGGCGACAAAATCGCCAAGCACCTCGTTCGTCTCCTGGACGATGATCGTGTGCGGTCCCTGGGGAAGGAGCGGGCGCTGCAGCTCATAGGGGTTCACGGAGACCGCCTCTGCGAGTACGCCTGCGTGCAAAGGAACTTCAAGGTTCTCAAGTGGGCTCGCAACGAGCTCGACCTTCCGTGGGCGCAGTATCCTGCTGAGCCCGTGAACGACGACATCCTCGTGTTGCGTATGCTACGTGCGATGTACCCTGAACTGCAGGAGAGGTGGCCAGAGGCTTCGCGACCGGAGGACTGGGAAGAGGTGACGATTGAAAACGGCCGGGTAGTGCAGCTCGTGTTGGAAAACGTTGGCCTGACCGGAGCGTTGCCGGCTGAGATTGGGCAGCTCACGTCGCTACGGCTGTTGCGCCTCGGCGACAACAAGCTGACGAGCCTGCCGGCGGAGATTGGGCGGCTTACGTTGCTGCGGGCGTTCGGCCTCCTGGACAATCAGCTGACAAGCCTGCCGGCGGAGATCGGGCAGCTCACGTCGCTAGGGAGCTTGTACCTCAGCGACAATCAGCTGACAAGCCTGCCGGCGGAGATCGGGCAGCTCACGTCGCTGATGACGTTGGACCTTTGGGACAATCAGCTGACAAGCTTGCCGGCGGAGATCGGTCAGCTCAAGTCGCTGGAGTGGTTGGGCCTCTACAACAATCAGCTGACGAGTTTGCCGGCGGAGATCGGGCAGCTCACGTTGCTGGAGCATTTGAACCTCGGTGGCAATCAGCTGACGAGTTTACCAGTGGAGATCGGGCAGCTCACGTTGCTGGAGCACTTGGCCCTCTACGACAATCAGCTGACGAGTCTACCGGCGGAGATCGGGCAGCTAACCTCGCTGAAGGAGCTGTGACTCAACGACAATCAGCTGACGAGCGTGCCGGTGGAGATCTGGCAGCTTACGTCGCTGAGGGAGTTGGACCTCAGGTTGAATCAGCTGACCGGAGCGGTGCCGGCGGAGATCGGGCAGCTTACCTTGCTGGAGGAGTTGGACCTCGGTGGCAACCAGCTGACCGGAGCGGTGCCGGCGGAGATCGGGCAGCTTACGTCGCTGAGGGAGTTGGACCTCGGCGGCAATCAGCTGACGATCTTTCCGGCGGAGATCGGGCAGCTCATCTCGCTGCAGGTGTTGCAAATCTACTGCAACAAGCTGACGAGAGTGCCGGCGGAGGTCGGGCAGCTCACGTTGCTGAAGAAGTTGGACCTCCGCGACAATCAGCTGACGAGCGTGCCGGCGGAGGTCGGGCAGCTCACGTTGCTGAAGGAGTTGAACCTCCGCGACAATCGGCTGACGTGCGTACCCGCTGCGATACGCGAGCTAAGGGCGGCAGGCTGCCGCGTGTTTCTGGATGACGGCGTGACGTATGACATACGCTCTTACATGCTCGCGCACGGATGACGGCGTGACGGTGGCCGAGTGATTGCGGCACTTCTCAGAGATTAATCACGTCGAGCTACGAGTGGGCGACGCACCACGTAAAACATCTCGCCCCTACGGCATCCTACGCGTCTCTTTTCAATGCAACGTTTCAATTGATACTAAGATTACGCGCTCACCCGTGATGCGAGAAGAACTCAAAGTCCGGGTGTATCACCTTCAGCCTCTTCAACCACGAGAACGCCCCGTCCGTCATCATCGCCAGCCAGTCCGCCACCTCCTTCGCGTGCCACATCTCCCCGCGGAGCTTGTAATAGCTCAGCCCGAACGCGCGCAGCGGCGTAGGCGAAGCACTCGCAGTCGACGTCCCTTCTCCTTCACCCTCCGCCGTGGGCCCCGACGCCGCCTTCTCCGCGCGCGTGCGTATCACCCGCTCGCCGTGTGCGCTGATGGGCGGCGGCGCAGGACACCCGACCGCGTCGATCCACGCCTCGCTCCTCGGATCCTCCTCCTCCTCGCCAGCGGCTTTCTCTTCATCCGTTTTCTTCTTCTCGGCGCCTTGCACGCCCCCGTGCGCGGTGGACAGCGCGTGATACGTCAGGAAACACGCGCTCAGATCCCGTAGTGACCTACCGGTTGGTATCCGGTAGATCGGGTACCACGCCACGCTCATCCACGAGCTCGGGTGCAGGTCATCTGAGCGGATGGATGCGAGTTCGGGATCCGTTTCCGCGAGCCTGGCGACTGTGTCCGATAGGGGCGCTCGGCTGTACGGCGACGCCTGCTCCATGAACTGGAACTTGAGTGACCGGCCTGGGATTGTCTCGCCGGTGCGTGTGCGCTCGCCGAACCCCGTGTTCACCGGCTTCTTCTTCTTCGTGTCCTTGTCCTTCTTCGACTCCTTGGGCTCGGCGCCCGCGTCGTCGTCGATGGGCGCGTCGACGAAGATCTGGATCCCTGAGAGGAACGGGACGTAGTACTGGAAGACCTCGCCGTCGCCCTCGGCGCCGTCGTCGTCCGCGTCCAGCACCAGCGGGACCTCCACGCCGTACGCGCTCCACTCCTCGAACGACGCCCACAGGTCACCCAGCGCGAAGTGCCCTTCCGCGGTCCCGGGCACGATGGGCACGGTGGAGACGACGAAGGATTCGGCGTTGCTGATTGCGGGGCCGTGGTGATGGCCGGGCCCGTGCGGCTGCGTGGGTGTGGTGGGCGGCGGCGCGGCGGAGGTGCTCGCGCCGTGGCCGAAGGGGCACCCGCCCTGCTTCACCGGGGTGCCTTCCTGGCCGCTGTCCGTCGCAGCCATCGTCGTTGCCGTCGTCCTCCTCTCGCCCTCGGAGTCTGATGCTCGAGGTGCCGGTTATCTTCTTCAAGATCTGTCCGATTTGTGCTCACGATCTCTATTTCCTGTCAAATACACGCAACTATTTACTCAGTGCAGACCTGTAACTACTAATGCCTAACTCGACAAAACACACATGCATCCAGTCACACCCATCAATCCCGAGAAGCCGTTGTAAACTTGCAAACGAAGTTTCAACGAGAACACCAGACTCGGTTCGGTGTCCGCGCCCTGACACACGCCGCCCGCACCCAGGTACCGCGTCTCACCAGCGTCGCCGCCAAGATGTCCGGCGCGTTGTCCAAGATATCCAAAAAGTACAACAAGAAGGAGATCTTCTCCCTCAAAGCCGTGTTCGACGAGGCGGACGCCGACGGCAGCGGCGAGATCGATTCGTCCGAGCTGCGAAAAGCGCTCAGCAAGAGCTCGCTCAGCGCCGCGGCGGTGGACATGTTCAAGGCGCTGGACAAGGACGGGAGCAAGCGCATCGGCTTCGACGAGTACCTCAAGGTGCGTCATCTCTCGTAATTTCCGACACACGGGACCTGGCGGCAGACTCACGCCCGCCCGACTTCGAGGGGCGTTTTTGGAATCCACATTTTATTTTCCTCCACGCACTGACCGAGTCTAATCACGCACTCGCAGGCGTATTACAAGTTTGCGAGCCCCGCGGAGATCAAGGAGCTCATGCTGTGGGTGTACCCGCCCAAGGAGGAGGAAGCGGTCCCGGAGAAGAAGCTCAGCGCATCACAGCTGGCTGAGATCAAGAGCATCTTCGTGCTCTACGACGCCAACTGCAACGGGCTTTTAGAGAAGAAGGAGCTGTTCGAGGCTCTGACGGCGAGCGGGTACGACGACGATGAGATCGAGGAGATGTTCGAGGAGTACGACCAGGACGGGTCGCACGCCATCGACTTTGACGAGTTCTGCGCAATGCTCGAGTCCTCCTACCTCGACTGACCACGACGACGAAACATCTCCTCGGCTGTGATGATTTATTTTCGACTGGCGCCGGCGTTGTGTAGAACACGCGGATGTTTGAGAGGTGAGGGACCTTGGGAGTGGCCGATTGGTGTCCCGGGGTCGTGCGTGACGTGTAGGGGAAGCTGTTAGCGCGCGTGTACATCGTTGTAATAGAATAGGAGCCGGGCGGTCGGGACCGGCGTCGTCGAGTGTTGACTTTCCTGGTCTCAGTCAGAGCCACCACTGCGAGCCAGTCAGCAGGTTTTACATTTGTGTGCCATCCATTTCGCGAGGCGGGTTCGGACAGGTTTGGCTTTGGAAGTCGGACGGGGTCGAGCGTTGCGAGGGCGGCAGAGACGAGGGCGCCCGTCGAGGGTCGATCGCCCCGGGTTCACGCGCGCGCGGCACTCGCATCGAACCCGCGCTGAGCGAAGCGAGGGTGTCGGATCAATCCACCGCGGCGCCGTCGGTCGTCGGGCGGGGGCTTGACCTAATCCGTCGTCCGCGGAAGACCACTGTTAGAGAGGAGGGAGAAATGAACGACCGCGGCGTGGACGGCGTGGAGGAGGCTCCGTCGACGCCGACATCGGCGACGCCGGATCTGAACAAAGGGGTGTCGTGGGGGGATATTCACCACGGGCAGGATCTCACGACGGTGCGGGAGTTCGAGCCGAGCGAGGCGAGCGACTCGGACGAGGATGAGTACGGGCGGCCGAGGAGCCGGAAAACCCCCACCGGGGGTTGTTGCGCGATCCAATGACGCAAATGGAAACCTCAGCGGACCTTCCCGATCCGGATTGGACGGCGGGAACGCCCGAGGCCGCGTCGCGCGCGCCCGGGCATGTACTCTATCACACAAGTAGGCGAAATTGATTCCTCGAGCGGGAGCCCGCGGGGCTCCCCTCGCAACCTTAGCGGCGGCCAAGCGAAGTGCTCTTTATTATTACAGATGCGGTATTGGCGTACTCGTAGTTCACCGCGGCGTCGTCGCCTCACTCACGCCGCGCGTCCCCCTGAACGCCCCATGGCCTCCTCGAGCAGTGTCCCCGCGCGTCTGCTCTCCTTCCACGCGTGCCTCGCGCGCTCGATGGCGTCGCTCGCGGCGTCCATCTCGTCCGCTGTGAATCGATTGGTCGCCAAGGGACCCGGCGCGAGGATGTTCACGACTTCGTCCACCTGCCTCTCCACGCCGGTCTTCTTCGCGACGTTCCCGGCACCGCCGCGGGCTCCTCGGCGCAGTGCGCCGGCGACCGACGACGCCATGCCGATGACTCGAGATAACACGCCCGACATCGACGATATAAGTCGAGTGCCCGTCTTTCGTCGTCGGAGTCTGTGAACGCTCAGACTCTGACCAGCGGCCCGTCCGTGCTCCAGTCGCGAACCTTGCGTCCCTTCGCGATGCCCGGGACGTCGTTGCACGCGTACTTGTCGCTCTCGAGGCTCGGTCCGTCCAGCCGCAGGCGCACGTACCAGCCGTCGGCGCGCTTCTCGACCTCGTGCGTGCGCTGACGAACCCCCGCGGATTTCACACCGTCCGGGACCAACTTCCCGGTCTCCTCGTCGAGCTTGGTGGAGCCGTAGAGCTTCTCCCCGGACTCCAGGGTGACCTTGTACAGGTGCCACGGGCAGGACAGGCACGCGCGGCCGCCCACGTCCTCGATGTCGCCGATACCGAGCGGCCCGCCCGCGTGGTAGCACAGCGAGTCGAGGCAGTACACCTCGCCTTTGTGGTTGATGAGACTCACGTGCCTGTCACCAAGTTGCACGTGAACGCGGTCGCCGTGCCTGCGTAGCTCGCGAAGTTCGCACACCTTCACGAACGGCCGCACGCCACCGGGAGTTATCGGATCCGCCGTCTTTCACCGCCCGACCGGCGCCACGAACAGAGGCGCGGCGTGGAATGCCAAATCTTCCCCTAGGGTTGGTCCTCAAAACGACTTTTGCAAGCATATCATATAACACGCGAGGGTGCGCCCAAACGAGACCGCTCGGTCCGTGCGGCGCCTAAGACTTAAGTAATGGTATAAATTCACCGCGTTCACATCCTCCTCCTCCACACCACCATACGAACGCGTCTCACAGAATCTTCTGCTTCCGGGCGTACCTCATGATGGCTTGGAAAATGGCGCCGATGCCCGAAAAGATGAGAAAGCACGTGAGGTAAAACGCGGTGATGGACATCTCCAGGCAGGACCTCAGGTTCATCCCGAAGATGCCCGTGATGAGCGCGCCGAGCGCCGCCGCGAACGTCGCGATGCTCAGCGTCAGCTCCAGCTTCGACACCTCGTACCGCCTGGACGAGAGCGAGACGCTGATGGACTCTTCCAAGTCGCGCGTGTTCTCCAAAAGTTGCTCCGCCGCCGAGTGCACCGTCTCCGTCTGCTGCAGGTAATACTCGATGAGGTTCTCCACCTCCTCCTCCTCATCCTCCTTCTCCTCCTCCGTCTCCGCGGTGGACGAGATCGTAAAGTCGGTTATGTCGTCGTCGTCGTCCAGGGTGTCCAGCAGCACCTGCCGCACCGCGCCCGCCCTGGAGTCCAACTCCACCAGCGACTGCTTCGTCAGCCGAAGCTCCTCCAACACCGCGGGGTTGATCGACGACTGCAGGCGTTTACTCACCTGCCTGCACCGCTCCTCGCAGAACTCCATCTTGGCGTACAACTGTGACGTCGTCTCCTGCAGCGCCGCCTCGACAACCTCAAGCTCGAACGGGATCGGCGCGCCGCCCACGCCGCCCGGGGTCTCGTCCAAGTCGTAGTCGCTCTTTTTGTCAACCGACGCATCCGCATCTGTGGACCCGCCCGATCCGCCCGATCCCACCCCCGATATCTCGTGCCCGTTCTCCAACTCGATGCCCCGGATGGGTCCGTCGTCGTACGCCAAACTCCTGTCCGACACGCGTAAGCCTTGTTCACGCCGCGAGTTTTTCTGTCGCTGCTCCACCGCGGCGAGGAAGCGCCGGGCGGTGGCGGTGTCGGGTTCGAATAAAAGCGCGTGGTCCGGTCGGATGATGACTCGGACGCCCAGGTTCACCAGGATGGTCTGGTCGTTGACGAGCAGCGCCGGGGTGTTGTTGGTCTGCAACAGCGACGGATCGATGCGGCGGAGGTCGCGCGGGGTGAGCTCGGCGTCGCGCAGGAGCGCGCGGCGCGTGAGCTGTTGCTCCGTCTGCGTTCCCGGATTTTCGGTGGCGCTCTCGCTGTTGATGCGCATCACTTTGTAGGGCTTGGGCGGGGATACCACCGTGCCTTTCTTCTTCTTTTTTGTCCTCCCGTTGGTGATGTTATCCATGCTGCCACCGCCGTTGATGCCACCGCCGTTCACGGACACGGGTTCGGTCGGTCTGACGGATTCCTCGAAGGGGTAGTAAGGGTCTTCGTCCGCCTCCATTGGATCGTCTACGGAGATGCCCCCGATGGGCATCGCGGCGATGCCTTCGAAATCGCCGGATCCCATGACGCCGCCGCCCATCACGACGCCGCCCGCGATGGCGGCATCGTCCATCACGGCCGTGTTATTGTCGGACACATCGTGGTCGTTCTCCTCGTCGGACACGTCGGACGCCGCGACGTTTGAACTCGAGTTCGGCCGCGCGACACCCGCGAGGATCTTCCACACGCGGTTGCCCTTTACCGATCTGCGTCTCAGCGCGGGTCGTGAGTAGCCGATGGGTTTGAACGCGGGCATGGTGTCGCCGTCGGTGGATGACACCCCGAAGGATGTCGGGTCCACGTCCGCGCTGCCGATGGACATGTACCCCGCCAGTGAGTTTGGTGATGGATCGGACGACTTGCCCATGGCTCGAGCTCGTTGCGTGTTGGTTCTCTTCTTCTTCTGCGCGTCTCTGGTTCGTCGCCGTTGCGCCTCCTCGCCGGAGTCGTAGCCGGCGCCGTCGTCGCCGGCCTTGACGCCCGCGGTGAGATCATCGCCGCGCCGCGCGTCGGCGTCCTCGGCGATGCGGCTGGGCGCGCGCTGGCCCCAGGACGCCGGTCGCCTTCGCGGAATGAGCCTGCCGCCGAACGGAGACGAGGGCGACGATGGGAGCGCGCGGGCGAGGAGGCCCGAGCCCTGTGATCGGGCCCGCGGGATTCGCGGGGCGATCGGGGTTGAGACCGCGGCGCACGCCGCGGTCGCCATGGCGCGAGTGGTTGCCTTCAAGCCTGCGGTGGGATGCGGAGGGCGGGGACGGGACGGTCAGTTTGGCTTGAGAATTCCCAAGGATTCGACCGGTGGTGTGGGCTCCAACGGTTTGGCGACCCGGGCGGCCCGGGGCTCGACCCGCGCGTGACGCGTATCGCCGCCCGTCGCGTCGACACACATGTACCGCGGGAGTCGAGTCGCCGGGCCGCGGGTCGAAACCGGCGTGTCCTCCCGGGCGTGTCCACCCGGGCGCGTGCCAAAGCGCGTGGGAGAGCGCGGCGGGAAGAAAAAACGAGCATCGCCCAACCGCCGGCCGAGATCACGCCCGCGCCGAGAGGCGACGCCGAGGACGGGATGTGCACTCACCTCGCGGGTACGTACGAACGTTCCTCGCGCGTTTAGGGCGAACGGGTGTGCGTCTCGCGTGTGCCGCCGCGGTGAAGCACCGGTGGGTGGAGGCTCTCTATCTCGCCGTCATCTCAAGATATCTTTTGACAACTCATCACATCTATCCGACGTTCGTGAGAAACAAAACACATAAGATTTTAGGAGTAAATGTGCAAATACGAGTGTTTTCAAAACATCATGCGAATTTCAGTCAGCATCTCGCTTGTTATTAACGGTTTCCGATGATCTCAAGCCGAATTTTTTGAATCCACAGATTCAAAGTTATTAGTCCGGCTCTGCGCCTCCCCGCGACCACTACGCGCGCGCAGGTCGCAGACCCGCACGCCGCGAACCCACCCCGCGCCCGTACCTCCCGGTGCGCGCCGCCTCGACCCCAACACTCGAGACCACACTCCAGCCGTGCGCCAGGCCCCGGCGGATCTCACAGCCTTTTGCCAGCCTTTGAAAAAGAAAGCACGCGAGATGGCGACGGTTGACAAGGAGAAGACCGCGGCCGAGGCGACCGCGCTGTTCGACCAGGGCATCGCCAAGATCAAGGCCAACGAGATGGATAATGCCATCGAGCTCCTCGGCAAGTGCCTCGAGCTACGCACCGCCGCCTTCGGCGAGAATGCCATCGAGACCGCGCAGGCGTACCACAAGTACGGATGCGCCCTCTTCTACAAGGCGCAGGACGAGAACACCGTCTTCGGGGCGCGCGCGCAGGAAGCCGCGGACGCCAAGAAGGAAGCCGACGCCGCCGCGAACGACGCATCCGACGAGGGCGAGGACGTCGGCGACGACGACGCCGACGACGATGCGAGCGCCGAGAACGCCGACGCTCCCGCGACGGATGATGCCGACGCCGAGGAGGGCGAGAAGGAGGAAGGCGCGCAGCAGGACGACATGGAACTCGCGTGGGAGATGATCGAGTGCGCGCGGCTCATCTACGAGACGGAGATGGACGACCTCGACGGCGATACCTCCGGCGGCCACCCCATCGACCTCGCCAACGTCTACGAAATCCTCGGCGACATCAACACCGAGGCTTCCAACTTTAAGGAATCCCTCGACGATTACTCCAAATGCCTCGCGCTCCTCGAAGCGCACGTCGACGAAGACGACCGCCGCATCGCCGGCGTGCTGTGCTCCATATCCGTCTGCCATCAGTTCGATTCGGAACCCGACGCCGCGCTCAAGTGCGTCACGCGCGCCATCGGCATCCTCAACGCGCGGCTCAAGCGGCTCAAGTCTTCAGACGAAAACGCAATCGCGGCGGTGGAAGCCGCGCCCCTTCCGGCGGGCGCCAAGCGCCACGCCGATCCCCTCGCCGTCGCCAAGGCTGAGCTCGAGACGATCGAGGCCACCATCGGGGACCTCGCCGCGCGTGAGGAGGAGCTCCGAAGCGTGTGCTCCGAGGACGACGCGACGCGCGAGCAGATCAAGAAGGCGTTCGCGGCCATCGGCGGCGGCGCCCCCGGCGGCGAGGCGGCGGCGGTCAAGGCCAACGCGGATGGAAGCGTGGAGACGATCGGGTTCGACGCGCCGAAGACGTCGAACGCGCCGGTGACTAACCTCGGCGTCGTGGGCGGCGGGAAGAAGGGCGCGCCCAAGCGGATCGTCATGCAGCCGCCGGCGGCGGCGGCTCCCGCGCCGGAGGGATCCGCGAATGCGGCGGCGGCGGCGGCTTTCGCAGCCATGAGCGATGCTCCCGCCGCTCCGAGGCGGTCGCTGGAGGACATGATGGGTCCCGCGGGGGGCGAGAGCAACGAGGGGTTCGGCGCGCCGAAGCCCGCGGAGGCTAAGAAGGCGAAGGTTGAGGTCGCGCCCGTCGTCGCGGCGGCGCCCGTCGCGGAGGGCGCGGGGGGTGAGAAGGAAAACGCCCCAAACGGTTGCCCGCAGCAGTGAGACTTGCGATGAGTGATTTGCGATGAGGAGTGATTTGCGATCGATGCCAAACACGACACTAGCCGACGATCGCCGTCGATGTTGATACAGGGAAATGCATGCTACCACTACGAAGAGTCCCCGGCGCCGCTCGTGTTCTTTCCTCGTCTCTTCGCAGAGCCCTTCGCCGCTTTCTCTCGAGCCTCCGCCTCCAACTCCTCCTTCTCCTCCAACGCGTCCAGCCGCCGTTCCTCCGCGAGGTACTCCTCCAGCGTGGGTATGTCCATCTGCCACCTGAAGAAGTTCTTCATCCAGTGCGGCCCTTCGTCCTTCCCCATGAACAGCCTGTACAGTCCCAGGAACCACACGCAGAAACACGCCGACTCGAAACAAATGTCGAAAATCACCCGAGGCGTGAAAAACTCCTCCCAGGTGTCCACGTCGCCGCTGAACGCGCAGTGCGTCTTGAACGTGACACTCACAACCAGCGGGTGGCCATGTCCCACCTCCACGCTGTGCTCGGTGCGGACCTCGCGGGTCACGATGGACGTGGTCCAATTCACCAACCCGCGAGACAGAAAAACCGCAGACGTCCTGTTCCTCGGACTCGACGCGTTAAACGCGTCACCACCAGCCTCCACCAACTCGCCCACTTCGCTCGACATCAAAGCCTCCACCACAGCCTCCGCGTCCGACACGTGGGGCATGCCCGGCGCCAGTGGATCATGTGGGAGCCGCGCGATGACGGCGATGTCGTCGATCATCGTCCTATTATCCGACCCGTCGCCGGTTTGTATCGTGCGAGCTTCGGACATCAACGCAGACGCCGCCGCCTCGCGCCGGGCGCAGGTCCATTGGAGTTCGTCGAAGTGGACGACGACCAAGGTGACGTTCTTGCGGCCGACTGGAACGCGCGTGATGTAGTGGTCCTTCGGCGGGCCGGTGGTGCGGACACCGTCCGTGTGCGCGCAGGATCCGTGTGTGTCACCACCCGCGGCGCAGACATCTGAGTCTGCATCGTCGCTCGCGTCGCACGAGTCTTTGGATTGTTCGCATTCTTCGGTTGATCCCGTTGTGTCCGGGGCGTCGTCGCGCGGGTCGCGTGGGCATCGCGTGCTCGGGAGAGGGTACGCGAGCCGCGCGTTGTCCACGCGCGTGAGGTTCGCGCTCGGATCGAGCGTCAACATCAACCCGTGGTGCGCCATCGCGACGCCCTTGTCCTCCGGTCGTTCGTGAAGGTACTGCCGAACCTTCGACGCGTGCGCCGGGAGCAGTTGCACCTCGGCGGACAGCATCTGTCGAACGGCGCCGCACCCGTTGGTACCTGAGACGTCAACCACGTCAGCCTCGATCTCCGCGAGGATCTTACCGAACGCCTGGTACCGCAAGCGGTCCTCCTGGCGTATTCGGTCCGCGACGGCCTTGTCCGGCTTGGTGCCCTTCGCCGTGGCGTTGACGGGGCTCATTGACGCGATCCATCTGGCGTCGAAGGTGGCGAAGGTGAGGCGGTTGGACGTGGGTTCCTCCGAGCCCGTGCGGCGATCGGACGGATAGATCGGAAGATCGGAGCAGTCGCCGCCGCCGCGGAAGGCGTCCGCGGCGGGCGGCGCCAGTAACAGCGCCAGGAGCACCCCGAGTAGGAGGACCCTGCCGCGCATCCCTGAGTGAGTGAATCCCCACGTCTGGCTTCGTCGGAAGTCTCAAATTTTATTGATTCAAAATGCAAAACGGGCTGCGCGTTCACCGCGCTCCCCGCCTCGAGACGTCAGCGACGGTCCGAGTGCACGCACCGCCCACCGCAGTATCCATCGAGTGATCGGCTCGATCGAACCTCCGCCGGCACGCACGCCTGTTTGCCCATAACCGATCCGTCGCGAGACCGAAGAGAACGATGACCAAAAAGTCGTCCTCGTCGGCCATCACCTGGCCCAAGGGTGGCGAGCTCACGAAGGAGTGGGTCACGAACCTCGCGTCAACCATGGAGGCCAACACCCACACCGGGCCCGACCACCCGGCGAACCTGCGCAAGCTCGTTCCAAAGTCGGTCATGGAGAAGCTCCTGAAGGCGACGCTCGCGGTGCTCGAAGGGGAGGGCACCCTGGTGCAGGTCACGCCATCGTCCCCGGACGTGCGCGTGAACGTGGTTGGGGACACGCACGGGCAGTTCCACGACGCCCTGCGCCTCATGCACCTCGCGGGCGAACCGAGTGAGACGAACTGGTACGTGTTCAACGGGGATTTCGTGGACAGAGGCGCGTGGGGCGCGGAACTCGTCGCGCTGGTCTTCGCGTGGAAAGTTTGCTCGCCCAAGTTTGTCACGCTGACCAGGGGTAACCACGAGTGCGAGTTCTGCACCGAGGTGTACGGGTATAAGAAAGAGCTGGAGGTCAAGTACGGGACGAAAGAAGGGCGGGCGCTGTGGCGGCTGTTCATGCGCGTCGCGTCGGAGCTCCCGCTCGCCGCGCAGGTGGCGTCGAAAACACTGGTGTTGCACGGCGGTCTCTGGCGATCGAAGAAGAAAGCCAAAGGGAAAAAAGGCGCCGTCCAGGTTGGAACACTGGCCGAGCTGGCCAAGGCGTGGAAAGGAGGTGACGACCCGGACGGCGAAGGTGACACGCAGATCGCCGGGGACGTGCTGTGGTCCGACCCGGGAGTCGACGTGGAGGGGATGATCTTCAACGACAACCGCGGCATCGGCACCATGTTCGGTCCGGACGCGACTAAAAAGTTTATGGAGACGAACGGGATCGAGCTCGTGTTGCGCTCGCACGAGGGACCGGACGCGCGCGAGGACCGGGTCGGGATGAACGACATGACCTCGGGGTTCAGCTTGGACCACGACATTGAGGGCGTCGGCAAGCTCTGCACGGTGTTCTCCGCGCCCGATTACCCGCAATTCGTGGAAGAGGGCGAACGAAGATTCAACGGCAGAGCCGCGTTTGTCACCTTGACGTCGGATACGGACTACTGCGAACCGGCGGTGACGTCGTTCGAGGCTGTGAAGCCACGGCCGCGGTGTGACCCGTACTACGACGTGACGGTGGGTGGATCCGACGAGGAAGGGCCGGACGGGGAGTTGGCGGCGACGATCGAGAGGAATGGAACTCCGATGGATGACGATGAGGAAGCGGGCGATGATGACGGTGATGATGGTGAAGACTTCGCCGCAGCGATGGGCGGTGGGTCGTTGACGGTGACCGAGTCCGACGGGGATACCGTGTCCTGTGATGATGAGACTGTCGTGGTGGAGATGGATGGACACGACGCGAGCTTCGTGCCGGACTCGGACGGGGAGGGTGAGGGTGAGGAGGATGATCACCAAGGGACCAAGCGGCCTCGTTGATTGATGGCTTGTAAATTGCATTTTGCATCAAGGTGCCGTCTCTTCGCCAGCTCGGATTTGTCGTTCGCAAACTCGGCCCTTTCGTCAGGAAAGAAACCTAGCGGAGCGCCGGTCACACACGCGCGCGCGGACGTCTGACCGGCCGCGATGGGTTTCCTCGACTTCCCCCGCAATGTCTACAACGCCATGATCGATGTGCCCGTGCATTTCGTCACGCACTTCACCGACGACCTCGTCGAACGTACGTACCCGCGTGGCGCCCCCATCATCTGCCGCAATCCCTCGAACGTTACGAAACCCACGATATCGATCGATCCCTAGC
>Ga0302114_10000541_pt1 | contig 26443 bp, 15 predicted proteins | sample AG5_Surface_MG_FD_203107 | JGI IMG/M metagenome (GOLD analysis project Ga0302114, IMG submission 203107) | Marine microbial communities from Western Arctic Ocean, Canada - AG5_Surface | ecosystem: Environmental > Aquatic > Marine > Oceanic | place: Canada: Western Arctic Ocean | collected...
CGCGTCCATCGCCTCCTTCACGCACGCGTCCTCGTCCAGTTCCCAGGCGTCGTCCTCCTCGGGGGTACCCAGGCCGAGACACGCGTTGGCGACCACCGAGATTAACCTTCGCTGGTCCTCGGGCGGCGTCATCTCCCGCATCAGACCCTTGGCCTCGAGCGCCAGCTTGAACGCGCCGGCGGTGAGCACGCACGTGGCGGCGGGTGAGCCGTCGTCCGGCCGCGGCAGTTTCTCGTTCCTGTTCCCTCGAAGCGAAAACCCGTACCGGAGCACCAGTTCGTTGTTAGCCGCGTCTGGATCGTACTGGATGACAATCTCGTCATCCGTGTTTTGCAACCCGCGCGTGGTTTCCAGAACCACGCGCGGCCCGCCCACGCCCTGGTTGATCGCGCGCTCCACCGCGACGCGGATCCCGTTCTCCACGTCCCCGTCCTCGGTACCTCGGACGGATTTGATCGCCGATACGTACCCGCGGTCGTCGTGGTTGGCCATGTCGAAGAAAGGGACCATGATGGCCGCCGCGGATGCGCCGTCGCCGACGGGCGACGCCACCGCGCGGCTCGCGACGAGCGCGAAGCCCCACTTGAGCTCGTCCAGCGTGAACTCGCGGCACGTGCGGCCTTTCATCGCCTTCGCGTCCGCGTTGGCGAGCGCGATTTTTTTATGAGCGGCGGCCATGGCTTCGTGGATCTGTCTCGCCTCCGCCGCCAGTACGTCGTCCTGGAGCTGTGCCAGCTCCTTGTCGTCCGCGAGTAACAGGCTGGGCATCGAGCCGTCGGGCTTGGGCAGCCACTCTGCGTACGCCTCCCACACCTCCCCGCCCTCCTCGGTCGCCCACAGGACCCACAGCGCGAGCGCCAGCTCTCGGTCGTCGCCAGAGTCGGAGTCGAGGAGCGACACGATGGCTTCCGGTACCTTGGCGCCGTTGCGTTTCTGCCACGCCCTGCGCAGGATGGTGCACGTGTCCTTGTACCCGTCGTTGAGTCCCAGCTCGTTGGCCACCGCGTCCTCGTCCCCGAACGGTGCGCAGATGCAGACGTCGAGGGGCACCGACAGGAGCATCGCCGAGTCCGTCCAACCCACCGGGCCGGTGGGGAAGAGCCCGCGGCCCCTGGACCCTGACGCGAGCCGGACCTGGTGCCGCACCCCGGCCTTCTCCATGAGGGACTTGAACTCGTTCTTCTCGTCGACGTTCTCCACGGTGGACGGCTTCGGGACCTTCACCTCCAGCGCGTCCAGCAGGCCGGCGTTTGTTTGCGTGCTTATCCGATGGTGCGTCGAGCGTCCGGTCGAGCGGTGACGCCGCTTTGCACGCGCCGTATCGCCGAGGGATCGACCCCGACCCGCGGCGATACCCTGGACCCACGGGGAGGCCATCGCGGAGGCCATAGTGTTCGGACGGCACCCGAGCACGGCTGCGCGGCGGGTGTGTCGACCGCGATGGGTCGGGCCTGTGTCGCTGCCAAACACTTCCGAGATCCCCGCGGGAGATTTCCTCCCAACGAACCGCGTGAGATGAAATCCGAGGGCGGCGGCGACGGCCACTGGGCGCCGCAGTCTCGAGCGCACGCGCGCACGCACCCGGGTTCGCGCCTCGCTCCAACCCCGCGACACTCTCGCCTCGGGATCGACTCGGTCCCACGCAACCCACGCCCGGCCGTCGCCACCGAACGAGGCGCTGTCGACACACACCGAACCGCCGCCCGAACCCGAAAAGTGACATCGATCTCACACCAATACACACTCAAGATGGGGAAGAGAGGGTTCGTGGATAAGCACAACGCCTCCGCGGATGCCAAGCCACAGAAGCAGGTGGACATCATCGGCGCACTGGGCGGCTACGACAACCTCCTCAGCCAAGGCGCGGAAGGCCGCGTCTTCGGCGTCAAGTTCTGCGGCCGCGACACCGTCGTCAAGCAGAGGTTCAAGAAAACCTACCGCCATCCCACGCTCGATACCAAGCTCACCAAATCGCGGCTCGGCATGGAGGCGCGGTCCATGATGCGCGCACGGAAGCTCGGCGTCGTCACCCCGACGCTATACTACGTCGACCAGCAGCAGAGCGCCATATACATGGAGAAGGTCCCGGGCAAGTCGCTCAAGGAATTGATCCGTGACGACTCAATGTCCGAGGCGGACATGGAGAACATCGGCGCGCAGGTGGGCCGCGCGGTGGCCAAGATGCACGACGGCGGGCTCATCCACGGCGACCTCACCACCGGCAACATCCTCGTGCGGGATGCGAACGGTCAGGGAGGGGAAGGCGAACGGACGGTCGTGATCATCGACTTCGGCCTCGCGAGTAATTCCATAATCGCCGAGGACAAAGGCGTGGACCTGTACGTGCTGGAGCGGGCCATCACGGTGACGCACTCGTCGCAGGCGCTGTTCGAGCATGTCATGACGGCGTACAGGCGGGCGAGTTCGCAGTGGAGCGCGAGTTTCAACAAGTTCGCGGAGGTTCGCATGAGGGGACGCAAACGGTCGATGATCGGATGAGAGTCGACGCCGTGCTTGTATTTCTCTATTTGTAATTCCAACTCGTATGACTTTCTTTGCTTGGTCGTTAACCACAATAAGGTCCTGACTTTGCGTACAGAGATCGCCGATCTCGAAGATCTGCTTTCATCCTTCTGCAATCTTATCGTCGAGAGATCGGACACGTCGTGTGCGACCATTCGATACCGACGCGTCCATCATGTCCGCATCGATGACCTCCCGCGCGGTGCTCTCGGCGCGCGTCGCCGCGTCGCCCAACGCGCGCGCTGCTCCCCTTCGCCGCGCCTCCCCCTTGGCTCCCCGCCGCGCGTCCACCCCACCGGTCGCCGCCATCGAGGGCCCGAACGTCGCGGCCAACGCCGCGGCCGGCGAGGTCGCGGACATCGCGCAGGACTGGCAGCTCGACTTCTGCAGCCGACCCATGAAGGACGAGCGCGGCAAGAAGATGTGGGAGCTCCTCATCTGCGACGAGACCAGGTCGTTCGAGCACTCCGAGTTCTTCCCGAACAACCGGATCAACTCGGTGGAACTCGCCAAAGCCATCGATCGGGTCTTCCAGGCGCGAGGCGAACGGCCGCGCCGGTTCAAGTTCTTCCGATCGCAGATGCAAACAATCATCACGCGCGCCTGCGGCGAGGTCGGCGTGAACCCGCTCCCATCGCGCAGGTGCCAGACCATGTCGCGGTGGCTCGACGAACGATTGGAGACTGTCTACAAGACGCACCCGGGCTACGACGGATCGGCGGCGCCGAACATGGGCTTCGAGGGTACGGGCGGCCCGAGGCCTCTGCCCGACGCGCTCAGGGGCGAGTCGTGGGCCTTCGTGGCGCTGCCCCTCGTGGGCGTGAGGGAAGAGGCTGAGCAGGTCAAGGCGAACCGCGTCTTCGGCGACTTGCTCGAGATCGATCCCGCCATGGAGGACGACGTCCTCGTTCCGGGCATCGCGGTGTACACGCGCCGCGCCGCCGCGCTGGCGGGGTGGACCAAGGGCCTGGAGCTCGGCGGGATCAGCGTGGACTTCGACATGGGCACGCTGTTGCTGGACACGGGGGTGAGTGACAGCTGGCAGTACGCCCGGTTTCGACAGACGAAGGAGCTCATGAAGGAGGCGAAGGAGTGGGAGGAGGTCAAGGCTGCCACGAACGGGCTGCACTTTTTGGCGATCCAGACGGACGAGGACGCGGAGACCACGGATGGGTTCTGGATCCTCCAGGACTTCACCCAGGCGCAGATCTGAGTGTTACTTATTAGAGTCCCCACGCACGCGACCCGTTATAAAAGATTACCTTTCAACCAACTCTCGTCGCGAGTTTTTTCCATATTCATTCACCCGACACCGGCTTCACCCGAGGATGAGGCCTCGCGACGCGATCGTCGCGGGGATCCGGCGCGTGATCCGCCACCACGCGGTGGCGTCCACGGCCCTGTACCTCCTCGGCATCGTAGCCGCGGCGCTCTACCCGGCGCTCGCGAGGCGAACCTTCATCGACGAGAACGCGTTCCTGGTGGCGCAGACGATCGTCGGGTTCGATCGGGGCGACGCGAGGGACGCCTTGGGACATTACGCGGCGGCGTTGGGCGCCGCGCGACGAACGAGCGATATCGATACGCGGTCGGATGCGCTGAGGGGATGGCTCGAGGGCGAGCTGGACGCGCTGGGGATGGAGCGGTACCGCCAGGACTTCGACCTCGATCACGAGTGGATCATCGCGGACAGATCCGACGATGCCCATCCATCGCGATCGAACAACGCGACGACTTCCGGAACTAACGTGCATACCATCGCCCGGGCCGCGCGTGGCTCCGGACGCGAGGGCATCGTCCTCGCCACCCCGATCGGCGCGCGCGGCGCCACCCCCGAGGCTGACGCCGCGTCCCTCGCGCTCGGCCTCGTCGCCATGCGAAGGATCTCGTCATCCCCGTGGCTCGCCAAAGACGTCGCGTGGGTCGTCCCGGACGCGCGATGGGGACCGGGCGCCGTCGCGGGAGCCGACGCGTGGCTCCGCGAGTACCACGCCCCAACCGCACTCACCCCGTTCGGGCGGATCGGCGCCATCCAGCAGGCGTACGTCCTCGAGACGCCGCACGGGCCCGCCGCCGACGTCGCGACACTCCGCGTCGAGGGCTTCAACGGCGCGCTGCCAAACCAGGACCTACTCAACGCCCCGACGCAGCTCGCGAGGCTCGCGGGGTTCTCCAAGGTTGGCGTGTTCACGAACGTGAACGCACACGCGGGGAAGCTTCGTGGGGTGTGGGGAATCGTCGAGCGAGGGTTAAGAGCCGCGGGGTTCGGGACGAAGGGGACTAGGTACGTATCGGACTTGTCTCGAGTCTCGAGGTTCATGGGTGCGCTGGCGGCCGGGACACCCACGGGCGCGCACGCGTCGTTCAAGTCCTACGCCGTGGACGCGGTGACTGTTCGAGCGACGAGTTCCGGTGACGGTTCGGGTTCTACGGTGGGCGAGGCGGCTTTCCTTCGTTTGGGGACTTTCGTGGAGAGCGGCGTTCGGTGTTCGAATAACCTTTTAGAGATGCTGCACCACAGCATGTTCTACTACGTCATGGTGGACGACGACAGGTTTTTGTCCATCGCGGAGTACGTCGCGCCGTGTGGGTTGGTGCTGGTGTCGTCGCTCGTCACCGCCGTCGCCATAGCGGTCATCGGGACGAAACCGGTGAATGAATCCAAGAAACCGGTGAATGAATCGAAGAAGACGAAGAGACCCGGGGACGTCAGTTTGAACGACGATGAGGAGACGGTCGATCGAGAGGGAGGTGAGCACGGGGGAGATGACGACGTCGCGTGGGTGTTGGTGCACGACTGGTCCTCCGCGCTCGCCATCGCGCTCACGGCGCACGTCGCCGGGTACGCGACCTACCTCGTCTCGAGTCGGACAAAGTCGACGGTTTGGACTTTAGCCGCCGCGTACTCGGGCGCCTTTGTGACCCTGTCGGCGGCTCTCAAGCTCTACCGTGCGTCTCACGTGGCAGCTGCTGACGTGGACGTCCAGAAGGTGACGATCGAACCCACGTGGGCGGCGGTCAAGGTGATCGCGCTGAGCGTCCAGGTGGCGTCGCTCGGCGCGCTGACTTTTTTCAACTTTGCGCTCGCGCTGCCGTGCGCCGCCGCGCTCGCGCCGCTTCAGCTCCTGGCCCACGGAAGATACGAAACGGCACCGGGGGGGAATGACGGTCGTCGAGGAGTCATCGGCGGTGTGGAGGTAAGTGCGCTGACCCGCGCGGCGTTCACGCTCGTCGCCGCGCCTCTCTGCGCCGTGTTGACAGTAGCCGCGGCGGCTGGGACGGCGGCGGCTACTTCGCTGGGTGACTTGTCGTCGAGGCACGCGCGTTGGGGCGGGCGGAACCACCTGTTGCCGCTGGTGTGGTGCGTGCTGTGGCCGGGGGTGGTGATGGCGGCGTGCGTGCACCTCGGCGGCGTGCGTGCAAGGGGTAAGGGTATGAAGGAGGGGAAGAAGCGTCGATAGAACACGCAGAGGGGGGTCGCGTAGAAAGTGCGATCTTGCGCGAGTTTTTCACCCCGAATTATTTCGGCAGAGCCCCCGCGTGAACCGCGTGTTGTGTGACAGCGGGTTAGTCATCATTTTCTGCCTTTTTAGGGGGGAGTCAAATTTTGACCACTCGAGAGGCGAAAGGTCGAGATTTTTGGAATAAAATGAGAAACGTTGCCGACGCGCTGACCATCGACGGCGACGCGCGCTGGGGCACGCGTGGTTGCACGCGAACTCGATCGAAGGACGCCGGCGACCGCGTGTTCTTCCGGACGCTCGCGCCCCCCGGGAAACGCACGATGGCGCGGCGGAAGGGACGCGCCCCCGCATGGGTCCGGCTCGCGCTGACTCTCGTCGGGGTGCTGCTCCTGACGCACCCCCCCGTCGTCGAGGGCGCGCGCTTCAGCGAAAGCCTTCGCAAGCCGATTTCGTGGGCGTTCCTGGCCAAGTTCTGCTTCCTTCCCGCGGAGAACAACGGCATCGCAAATAAGGTGCAGGGCATGATGTACACGGCCGTCAAGGTGCGCCTCGACTCGCGGTCCCGTCGTCAATCTTGTCTCACGGTCCCCCACGGTCGAAAAACCGACACCCGAACGAACGACCCCCCGACTCACCGAACCTCGTATCCATCACGCGCAGTTCAAAGTCAACTCGGAGTTTACGCTGCTGCACTACAGCCAGTACGAGCGCACGGGAAGCGGCTCGGAGGACAGCGCGAAAGCGCTCGAGGGATGGGACGAGGTGTACAACGGAGACACCACGTGCCAGGAACGCATCAAGAGCAAGATGGCGCATCCCTTCCGACTCGCGGAGCTCGCGCGCGCGGCGGTCACGCGGGGCAGCGGCCGCAAGCTCCTGGAGTCATCGGATGGCTCCTCCTCCTCCTACTCGGGCGAGCCGTGGGTCGAGGAGATCGAGCTCTTCGGTCTCGACGGCGGCGACGGAGCTCTCTTCATCCCGGCGCCGCTCGAGTCCAACGCCCATTCATCATCACGTTCCGTCGACCGACGTAAGCTCATTGTTGGCTCCAACTCGACGGTGTACGACATCAACGGTCAGACGGTGACGGTGGACACGGACATGGCCGGTACGTCCTTCACGGACGACGGCAGCGGCCTCATCGACATCACGCAGTCCAACACCAAAGACGCGTACACGGGGGATAAGCTACCGACGAGCGCGAAGCTTCGCATCCACGCGGACGGGTACATCGAGATCATCCGCAACACCTTCTACGTCGGTGACCGCGCCCGGTTCTTCTTCATCGCGGGCGCCAACTGCGATCGCAACTGCATCAACGTCAACTGCGACGGTCCCATCGACATCTCCTACAACTTTCAATTCACAAACGGCCAAGACTTTAGCGACAAGCACTTCAGCGCGGACGAGCTGGGCGTGATGGAGACCATGATCACATTCTTATGCCTACAGACCCTGCTCGTGGTGTACTTCATGTACGTCAGGAAGCTGCTGAAGACGATACACAAGAACCACCACACGGTGAAGATGCTCGGGTCGTCAATCTACCTCGCGTGGTTCGCGCACGCTTGGATCATGATCCACTACGTATGGTTCGCGTACGACGGCATAGGCTGGGTCGGGTTCATATACGTCGGGCGCCTGTTCCAAGGCGCGTCCGAGACTGTGTTTTTGCTCCTGTTGATTTTGGTGGGCAAAGGGTGGACCATCTGCTGCCGCAAGATCAGCGCCAGGGGCCGAGTGAAAATCACCGCTTTCGGCACCGTCTACGCGATTACGTGGCTCGCCATTCCGACGTACTTTTACCTGTACGGCGACAGCGCGAGCACGCTGCACTTTTATCAGAGCGCGTACGGGTACATACTGCTCACCTTGAGGCTGTTCGGCCTCGGCTGGTTTCTCAACGCGTGCACGATCACGGTTAAGAAGTACAACGCCAAGGTTCATTTCTACCACAAGTTTATGATGTCCATGGGGCTATGGTTCCTCGGGTTGCCGATCATGGCCATCGCGTCCGCCGCCATCACGCCGTGGACCAGGTTCGTGGTCATCAACGCGCTGGACTGGACCTTCCTCTTCGTCTTCCAGTCCGTGCTGTGCTACATGTACAACCCGGAGGGTAAGCTGAACAAAAATTTCCCATTTCACGCCACCACCACCGAGACGCTGAAGGGCAGCAGGCACGGCCGCACGGTCCGCGGTGCCGCCGGCGGCAGGACCTCGAACGGATCGTCGCGAGTCCAGGGCTTCGGCAACACCCGCATCGTCAAGGGTGGCGGCATGGACGATTTCGCGAAGGGTGAGTTCCAAGACGCGATGGCTCACGCCCGCCTGGTCATCACTGAGGGTCAGAAGCTGATGGCGTGCCTGGAGCAGATCGAGGCGCAGGAGGACAGCGACGAGGACGACGACCACGACGTGATGCCGGTGCAGGATCTCACGTCGCCGGTGATGTCACCAAACCCGGACCGCGTGATGACGCGCAACGGTAACGGGCATCCAATGCCCGGGTCCGGATCCGCGTTGAGAAAACCCGACATCAACGGAAACTCGCAGGGCATCGGCAGGTTCCAGAACGCGGTCCGCCAGAACATGGGCCCGACGTCCCCTAACGGCAACTACGTCAACGGCGGGGGCATGGGCCAGCCACGGCAGATGTACCCGTCGAATGAGCCCAGCCCGGGCGGCATGATGACCAACCCGCTAGCCGCCATGCAGCGCGGCGGCGGAGGCGTGCAGAGCGGCCAGGGTGGATGGGCGGATGGAAACAACGGCGCGCAGATGCAGGATGTCGACCAGTTCGGCGGCGCGAGGTACGACGAGTACGGGAACGGGAACGGTAACGTCTCGCCGAGGCCTCCGGGGGGTCAATCGATGAACCGTGGCTTCGCGCCCGCCCCGCCGCCGTCGCTTCCCCCGATGCGTAACAATCCGCTGCCGGCGTTGGGACTTGGCAGGCCCGTGGGAGCCCCGGGTGGGGACGAGGAGCAGGGCGGCGGGGGCAACGCGTTCGCGGGGATCGTCGGGCAGAGGTCTTTGCTCGCGAGGATGCAGAAGAATTCGCGGCCGGGTGGAAGCGCCGGCTACACGTGAGCGGCGAGTCACCTCGGGTGTACAGTTGTGTAGATTCTTAATTCGAGTCGCATTCATTTATGACCTCGTTGACGCGTCTAGTGGTCTGTCTTCATTCACGCGTCCGTCATCGCGACGTCGCCTTCCGTGTCGGGTTCGTCCCCAGTCTTGGCCCGCTTGGCGTCCGGCTCGTCGGCATCCTCCCCCGCGTCCTCCGTCGCGGGTTCACCCTCGGCTTCGGCGGCGTCGGGCGCGTCGTCATCATCATCACCAGCCGCGTCAGCCTTGGCTCCTCGTCCTCCCCTGCCGCCGCGTCCTCCCCGCCCGCCCCGCCCGCCCCTGCCAGCCCCGGTCTTGGTCGGCTTGTCCTCCTTGGGCGCCTTTGACACCTTGGGTTGCGTGGAGAAATCGAACTGATCGATCGTCACGTCGACGTACTTCCCCTCTGGTCGTTTCTTGTCCAGGAACCTCTGGACGTCGGGCTTTGACCTCATGCGCTTGCCGCACGGCGAGTAGTAGTAGGCGTCCGCGCCCTGCACGCTCTTGCGCGGGACCACCTCGCGCCTCCACCCCTCGGGGGGCGCGACGACCTCGTGCGCCGCGTAGTCCACGGGCTCGCCCGAGGGTGCGACCCCCCGGGGGCGACCGCCGCCCCGGGGTTTTTTCTCCCCTTTAGCGACGGCCGAATCGTTGGGCGCGATCACGGGCGCGACGACGACGTCCTTCGCGGTGACCACCTTCGCGCCGGGGTGGAGGCAGTTGGCGAGCCACGCCTGCGGGGGCGGGCGGGCCGCGTCCGACTTCTTCCCGACGCCGCGTGCCATCGTCGTGGGCGAGTGGTAGGAGTGAACATCGATGGACGGAGGTGGCGATTATATCATCGAGGGCTCGCCGCGCCCGAGTCGCAGTTGCCGGGGGCGTGAAGTTCGATGCGATGCGGGGGTCAAGACCGCGTTTCCCGGGTTTATTTCGCGGAATTATTTTCGTCACGGATTTGTACACGCAAACAGTCTGCAAAAAACCCCGAATCGATGCGAATCTCGGCCTGCCGGTTGTCAACTGCCCACAGCCTCTCGTTGTGTAAATACTCGTTTTCCTCATTCACCAAGAGACGCCCGGTGGCCTCCTTCGCGGCTCGTTTCCATAACGACGGAGCGGTCGCCGAGTGCGACTCGCCCGCGTTATTGACCAAACACCCACGTGCATCGCGCCCGCATCGGCGGCGGTGCAACTCGGGGCCCCGCACGATACGCACGGGGCCGAGGCCGCGCTTTGTTGACTAGTTTTTTTTCGGCCACTGCTTTGCGTCCTTCGTTTGGAAGGAAGATTCCAATTTCCTTCGGTCGGTTCCGCGCGGAGGGAGGCGCCCGCGGCTGTCATCGCGGGCGTCTGGACCGTGTTCGATGGCGTCCGAATGGAAGGAGAAAGGCGGCGGCGACGATTTCGACGATGAGGGACTGCCCCTGCTGCGCAAGCACACCCAGGTACGCCCCAACACCCGCCGCGCCGATAGCGCATATTCCCTCCAGACAGCCTTCTTAGTGCGACCACGTCGAAACGACGCGGGGGTCGGGGCGACGCCTTCGCTTTCCCCGCGCCCCGAACCCGCCCGAACATCGCCGAAATATCGACACTCGATCGATGCTCGATACTCGATCGGTTCGGGGGACGAACCAAGGGCGCGCGCGCGCGTCCGCCCCGCCCGCCCCGCGCAACCTCGGAGGACGAATGTAGAGCCGTCCTCGCGGCCGAGTTGGCGCAACTTGCAGTTGGCGCCAAAAAACACGCAAACGTCTTTTGAACTTTGTCTTCCAACCCCCAACCTGAGACCCGCGCTCCATCGCTGACCTACCCACGTCGTCCACTCCGTCCACTCATCAGGTTCGCGTGACGGGCAACAATCGCACGAAGAGCTCGCTCGTCGGCCTGACGGGCGTCGTGAAGAAAGCCGTCGGCCTCGGAGGATGGCACTGGCTGGTGAGTTGGTGACACTCATACTTTTATCACCTCAAAAGATTGATTCCACTCCGACCCTCACTCACTCGCGCCCTGTATGCACACTGACGATACTCATTGATTCCGTTCACCCCGTCATCAGAAACTGTCCAACGGTCACGAGTGCAGGCTGCAGAGGAACGCCCTCGCCGTCGTCGCCCTACCCACGGGCGACGAGATCGACTCGAGCGAAGACGAAGACGACCCGCCCCCGTTGCAATCGGGCGGCTCCTCGGGATCAGACCAAAAGGCGGTACCCGCGCCTCACGGGGACGGCGGCGGGCGGGCCGCGCCACGGCGACCCACGCGAACCCCCGCGGCGCACAGGAACGAGGCTGACACCCTCGGGTTCGCGTTCTCCACCGGTAAACGGAGCGAGCGGTCACGCGCCGCGAAGAACACCCCGGGCGTCGGTGTCAACTTTGACAAGCTGGAACGGAGCACCCTGGAGAAGATCTCAAAGACGCACTACGAGGACGAGCGACTTCCCGACGACCCGCGGAAGTCCAAGCTGGTGGAGCACATCGCCGACCACTTCGTCAAGGAGAAGTGCCCGGACGAGAACGAGGTGCTGCTGGCGTTCATCAAGGCGCTCGCGGGGTCGGTCCCAAAGTCGGTTGAAGATCCAAACGAGGAGGAGACGCGATGACAAAAAGCATGAGCATCCGCCGCCTCCGCACTTCTCGTGTGTATAGTTGTACCAAATAGCCCACATTCTTTGGCCCGGCTGGCCTAGTACCCTAGTACCCTGTCTGAACGACCCGTTGTATAAGATGAAACCTGCCAAAAGCGAGACTGACGACGAAGACGCCTCTTGACGCGTGTGACTATGCTCGAATTATAGATGAAAGGTTGCAAGGACTAAATCACAAACTCCGAGGGGACAACCCCGGAGTTGAGCGCGTTCTCCAGCCTGGTCACCTCCTCCAGGGTCTCCGCGTTCGCGATGGCCGCCTGCATGGCCAGGAGCTGCTTGGGCGAGGGCCCAGTGGCGCCGCCGCCCTCCGTCTCCATCTCCGCGTCCGATCGAGCCATCGCGTTCACGTCGCCGACGTCGAAAGTCTTCGCCGCCTCTCGAGCCTTCATACCTTCCTTCCCCCCGAATTTCTTCTCCGCCGCCTCGCGCTCCGCACGTTTCACCTTTCGAAAGTCCAGCACCTTGAGCGCGGGGAGCGAGAAGACCGCGTACAGCCGGTAGTCGGGATTTTTCGAAACCGGGTTGCCCACGAGGCTCAGATGGGTCAGCCGCGTACACGACTTCAACGGGTCCAGATCCGCGAGGTTCTTCAGCCTGTTGTTCGTCAAGTACGCCGCTTTGAGCATGGGGATCTGTTGCGAGAGCTCTGCGCCGATGCGAGCGATCCTGTTGTTGCTCAGGTACAGCGTGTGCAGCCTGGCGAGGGGCGGGAATCCTTCGAGCTTGACGATCTCGTTGTCGCTGAGATCGACGGCGTCGAACTGGTTCTGCGTCGCGCCCATGTTCTCGATCGCCGCGATCTTGTTACCTGTGCGGGTGTGAGGTGTGGGATGGGACGGAGACGCGCGGTCAGGGTGATGTCGTGTCGCGGGTCACGTGGGTTCAACGGCGGGGCGGATGGGGGGCGGTGGCCGAGGGGATGATTATTTTGATGAATGGTCGAGGGCGTACCTCTGAGATCGATGGCGTAGTCCTGGCACGGGTCCAGGCCCTGCGGCGAGCGCATGATGAGCTCCGCGGTGAGCCTCCCCGCCAGCCGGGGCAGGCTCAGGAACGCCTCGCGCTCCCGGCTCCACTGTTCCTCTGACATCTCGACTCTCTCCTAAACCTATAGGGTTTTTCCCACACCCAAAGCGCCCAACAAACGCGCTCGTTCGGAACGCTGGATGCCCAGTGCCCCCTCCCCGCCTGTCCTGACGGTCGTCAGACGCGCTCGAATGCGCTCCAACCAGTCTCCGTGATGCGCCGCGCGATCGCTTCTGAGCGGGAGGACGCGCAACCCTCGGTCTTGATAAATTTGCCCGCCAGGAAACTCGCCCTGTGACTGACCGCCATACGAATCTGGAATGGCACAGGCAAACAGTCTGAAGAGGAAAGGGGACCGAGAGCGGGAGCGTTTCTCTCACGACACATGGGCTGGACACATGAGCGAGTACTCGTACAGGTCGAACGGGTCCGGGTCCCATCGCTCGGATGGTAGCGACGTGTCCCGTCGCTCGGGGTCCGAGCAGGCGCCCAAACAACTCGGGGGATGGGGCGCGGTCCGTGACAACGTCGGCGTCAAGGCCATTGATACCAGATCCCGCCCCGAGCAGGCGCTCGAGGTCGCGATACGCATGGTGACGCAGCGCACCGACGAGGAGTTCCAGCGACGCGAGCTCGGGCAGTCGCACAACGCGAGCGGCCGGGAGATGACCGTCGAGGAGGCCGACGCCGCGGTCCTCCAGGATCCAGCCAAGCTCACCGGAGCACTCACCGTCATCGACCAGCAGGGCAACGTGTTCGAGGACGAGCACAAGATCGCGGCCATGTGCGAAGAAGCAACCGCGTACGCGCTGGAACAAATCCCGGAGGAACCCGGCAAGTTCACCAATCCCATGCTGGCGTTCAGGCACGCGCAGGAGACGGCGTACATGCGCGAGACGTTGAAGATCAAGGTTGTCGAGGCCATCCGCGAAAAGGCCAAGGATGAGTCGCGGCAGATTCGCCGAAGGATCCGAATGGCGTCGGAACGGAGCAAACCGAGGGAGAAGAAACAGACGGGGCAGCTGCTACAGGCTGCCTTTCTGACCTCGTTCAACCACGCGCAGTCACGAGGGGGTGGGGTCGGTAAGGGGGGAGTCACCGGCGAGGGCGAGCAGAAGATGTCGTTGCTCGCGGCTCCCGATCCTTACGACGATTCTTGCCACGGCGTGACTAACCGGTGCCTGTTCCAAGTCAAGAACAACACACGGGTCAACCAGCAGGTGCTGGAGTACCTCCTCGGGTACGCCTCCGTCGTGGACCCGGACGACTTGGAGGAGATCGAGGCTGGCGCGCAGGGCTTAACGGTGGCGCGTGGGAAAGGAATGCGGGAACTGGCGCTCAAGTACGCGGCGCACCTCGACCAAACTTTACCCGACCGGCACAAAGCCGTCGTGTGCGCCATGGTGATCAAGGCGGCTGACGAGTACTCGCGGCACGAGCGGATGGGCACCAAGGCGGAGGATGCGTACGTCAACCGCCCGCGCGAGGGATGTACGGACATCACGCAGGTGAACAAAGACGCGTGGCTGCGGGTGATGTTCCCGGATGCGCCGTGGCCCAGCGACGTCGATCGACGGGGGCGGACTTTGGAGGATGAGTACGTCGCCGCGTTGACCCGCGGGCAGGCGGCCGGGCGCGAGGACGGCGTGAACCCGATGGACCCGTCGAACGGCGGGTTCAACGACGGGATGAGCCGCGCGGAGAAGGTGAGGCTGCGTCGAAGCGGCGTGGCTGGTCTTCCGTCATTGACAGCTGGCGCGAGCGCCGCGGGGGGTCGGAAATCGACAGCCGGCATCGCGGGTGCGGGCGGGGGCGGCGGCGGGGGGCACGCGGTGGGTATATTCAACCCGCTGATGAATGGCGGGGGTGGGGGTCGGACCGTGGCGACGACTCAGGGGTCGTACGGTCGACGGTAGCGTTTCATAGACACTCATGAGAAGTACCTTCTCTTTAACAGAAGCGATTGTTGTCGTTAGTCGCCGTCGACTCCGTGACTCGGACAGAGCTCGCGTCGTCGCGCGCGTGTATCGGCGTCGGCGAAGGACGGCGAGTGCGATCGAGTGCGATCGTGGGAGACCACACGACGACCGCGCGCGTGTATCGGCGTCGGGGCGGTCGGGTGGACGCGTCGGAACCGAGTTCCTCATCCGCATTGGAGTGCCGTCATGGGTGCGAAGAAGAAGAACAAGCTGGACGGCCGCTTCCCCGGGCGCGGGGGCGCCCAGGGCCGGGGCGGTGGAGGCGCCGGGCGGGGCACGGGCGCCCCGACGGCCGCGCCCAAGGTGGAGATGAGCGCACAGGCCGAGGCGAGGGTTCGACGCGCCCTGGAGGGCGTCTCGCTGGACGGCGGTCCATCTGAGGGCGTCTCATCGAACCCCGGCGGCGGCGTCGCGCGGGACTCCCACGCACGCGCGTCTGTACTCGCGGCATCCGACCTATCGCACCAGAAACTCGCGCGGCTGTACGACGAGCTCATCGCGCAGGGATTCGTCCCAAACGACGTCCGCGATGCCCTCGTCTCCGTCGTCTACGATGCACCAGACGCGGATGCCGTGTCCGTATCCACATCACTCGATTGGCTCTGCTTCCACCTGCCCACCGAACGACTTCCACGGCGGTACCAAGGTGGCGTGCGGACCGCCGCCGCGCTCGCCGGCACACCCGGCGCGGAGCTCGCCGTCGTCAACATCGCGGAAGACCGCCCCGGGAACACGCGCCCCGGGCATCAGCTCGACGAGGCTGCGGAGGCGGCGGCGAAAGCCGATGCGAATCGATCGGCGGAGGCCGCTCGCGCCGCGGAAGCCGCCCGCGTCGAGGCTGCCAAAGCCGCCGAGCTCAGACGTAAACGCGAGGCTGAGGAGACGGCGCGAGTGAACAGGGAGTACATCATGGCGCAGTACACGAGGAAGGAGGGAGACACCGACGACGACTGGGACGCGTCCGGCTCGGGCTCGGACTCCAGCGACCGCGACTCCCTCGAGGACTTCGGCGTTGACCCCGCCGAGGTGGAACGACGCGCGATCGTCCGCCGGCGCAAGCGCGCGTACGACAATGACCCGGCGGCGCACCTGGCGACGATGCGGAAGGAGCGTGACGAGGCTAAGCGAAGGGCGTCGGTCGCCAAGGCGTGCCGCGATAAGTCGGCTCAGCGGTCGGCGGGTGACGCGGTGCGAGCGGTGGTGGACGAGCTGGCGTCTTACGGGTTAACGGAGGATGCGTTGGATGCTGACGTGGATGCTGACGTGGACGTGGATGCTGAGAACGGGGTTAAGGACGTGGAGGGTGAGGAGCACGGCGCAGTCGAGGGGAAGGAGCCGGTGGAGCCGACGCCGGAGCCAACGCAAGAGACAAAGCCGGAGGTTTCTCACACCGCGAAACCCGACTCCAACTCCGATGACTCCTCCGACGACGAAGGTTTCGGCCTGGACCTGTTCGGCGAGGACGAAACAACCGCCGCGCTCCTCGGCGACGGCGGCGGCGACGACGGGGAGGTGTTCGAGCTCACCGAGTCGCCCCTCTTCCCCCCGACGGCGATAGCCGCGCCCGGTAAGAAGCCCACCGGGAAGAAGAAAGAAAGCGGTAACGGCGCGAAGGGGGTGAAAGGGGCCCCGGGCGGTCCGGTGGTGGAGACGGTCCAGCCCAAGTCGCTGTTACAGATGCTGTGTCGGCGGGAGGGGTGGATCGCGCCTAGGTACGAACGGTGCGACGCCTCGGGCGCCAACGCGGCGGGCGCGGTGGCCTCGGGGATCGCGTACACCGTGGTGGTGGAGCGGTCGGGGGGAACCAAGCGGGTCGGCGGGGGCGCCGCCGCGCGTGCCGCCGCGTTCGGTACCGTCACGTGCAGGAGCGCCGAGGAGGACGCGCCGGGTGAGGGTGGGTGGAGCACGGTCAACGACGCGCAGAACGCGGCGGCGGCGATGGCGCTCTTCCGAGTATGCGGTGTAACCGCCTCGGGGTCCATCGCGCCGATGCCCGCGGAGCTCCCGCGCGACTTCAAGGCTGCGTGGAGGCGATGGGCGGAGGAGGCGCACGTCCAGGCGACGGGGAAGAGGCAGGACGGCGCCGGTGGCGGTTCATCTTCCACCGACGGTACGAACGGTGAACCGACGCGGGACGAATTCGTCGAGGGTTTACTCTCCGGCTTGAACGCCACTCGCGCCGCTGGGCCCGGGGCGGTCGGGGGCGACGCACCGGCCGCCGCGACCGACACCGCGGACTCCTGGGAGGTGATACCCGATGCCCTGAACAACTCGCGCCGGTCCAAAGAAGCCGGTCGCGAAGAAGGCGGGTCATCCGAGGGTGACCCCGCGTTCAGGGCTACGAGCGACGGGCTCCGAAAAAATGCGGCGGCTATGCGGGGTAATAAGGAATGGATCGCGATGCGTGAGTTCCGCGATACGCTTCCTATCGCGGCGCTTCGGGACGAGCTCATCGCGTCACTGCGCGTGAAGGACGCGGCGGTGGTGTGCGGCGAGACTGGGAGCGGGAAGACGACGCAGGTGCCGCAGTACCTGCTAGACGAGGCTATCGAATCCGGGGTCGGAGCCGGGTGTCGCGTGATATGCACCCAGCCGAGGCGCGTCGCCGCGCTCACCGTCGCGGAGCGCGTCGGTAAGGAACGGTGCGAACGGAACGGCGTCGGGGGTAAGGGCAGCCTCGTCGGTCACCACGTCCGGCTCGACGCGGCTGTGACCAAGGACACCCGGCTGACGTTTATGACCGCCGGTGTTTTACTTCGCAAGATGCACGGCGATCCGCTGTTACGAGAGGCGTCGCACGTGGTGCTCGACGAGATCCACGAGCGCTCCCTCGACGGCGACTTCCTCCTCGCGCTCCTTCGCACGTTACCCAAGCGGAGGCGGGAGAGTGGGATGCGTCCGTTGAAACTGGTGGTGATGTCCGCGACGCTCGACGCCGATTTATTCATGGGGTACCTCGGCGACTGCACCGTCGTGTCGGCACCCGGCCGGACGCACCCGGTGACCACCACGCACCTCGAGGACATCCACGACATGCTGACGTACGCGCTGGACGAGGATTCGCGGTGCTGCCGCCGGCCCCAGGGCGAAGGCCGGCACGACTCCGCGGTGAAGAACATGGATAAGCGGGACAGAGCGGCGGCGCAGGACTCGTGGGGGATAGATTCCGTGTGGACCGGGACGGAGAACCCGGATTACGATCCGGAGTCGTACCCGTCATGCGGTGACCTGACGCACCGTAACTTGTCTCGGCTGGACGAGTCCGTGATTGACTACGACTTGATAGAGAGGCTGCTGGAGCGGGTGGATGAGGAGACGGGGTCGGGGTCGGTGCTCGTCTTCTTACCAGGCGTCGGGGAGGTGACTAACCTGATCGAGCGGCTGTCCTCGCACCCGCGGTTCGCGCCCAGGCACGGGCGGCACGTGTTGGTGCCGTTGCACTCGCAGTGTAACCCCGTGGAGCAACGGGAAGCGTTCAAGATCCCTCCAGAACACGTCCGGAAAATTGTCGTCGCGACCAACGTGGCGGAGACGTCGGTGACGGTGAGTTTACTTTTATTTCCGTTTGGGCAATTAGACTGACGTCGTGCTATTTTTTACAGATCCCGGATGTGGTGGTCGTGGTGGACTCCGGGCGCGTGAAGGAGCGCCAGTGGGACCCGCGCAGGGGAATGGCGAGTTTGGAGGAAGGGTGGGTGTCACGAGCGGCCGCGAGGCAGCGCGCGGGCCGCGCCGGTCGTGTCCGGCCCGGTCAGTGCTACGCGTTGTACACTTCGAACAGGCACGGCCACGTCATGCGGAGCCATCAGGTGCCGGAGATGCACCGCGTGCCGCTCACCGAGATTGTCCTGCAGATCAAGAAGCTCGGCGTCGGGGAAGGCGCGGAGAGCTTCCTGGCGGGGTCGCTGGAACCCCCGAACCCCGCCGCGGTCGCCGCGGCGCTGGCGACGCTGCGCGAGGTTGGCGCCATCGACGACACGGATGCCGGAAATCTCACACCGCTGGGCCACCACCTCGCGACCCTTCCCGTGGACTGCAGGGTGGCCAAAATGCTCGTCTACGCCGCCATGCTCTCCTGCCTCTCCCCGGCGCTCACCATCGCCGCGTGCCTCTCGTACAAGTCCCCGTTCATGAGCGGACAAGGCCGAGGCGGCGAGTCCGGCGCCGCCGCCAGAAAGTCACTCGCCGCGCCAGCCGCCAAAGACAAGGGCTCCGTCGCCGCGGGTGAACAGAGCGACCACCTCGTGTACGCCGCAGCCTACGACGGGTGGGCTCGCGCGTGGCACGACGCGTCCGCCAAGACCGGGGTCAACGCGCGGACGGCATCCGCGCGGTACGCCTCGACGAACGGCCTCAGCGTGGAGACGTTGCGGCAAATCGCCGAGATGCGGGGGCAGTACGCGGCGCTTCTGTGCGACGCCGGGTTCATCGCGCCGGTTCAGGATTCCAACCGGCGCAGGTCCGGACGCGCCGATTCGAATCCATGGGGATGGGCGGACGACACGAACGCCGCGTACAACGCGGACGCGAGGTGCGCGCCGGTGCTCAAAGCTGTGTTGACCGCTGGACTGTATGCGAACGTAGCGGCTCTCTCCGCCGACGCCGACTCTGGGCGTAAGACGTGGCGGGATAGCAAAGGTGAGGTTGGCGTGCATCCCAGCTCTTTGAACGCGAAGCTCGGTGTGCCCGGGGAACGTCCGCCGACGTTTCCGTTCCTGGTGTTCCACGAGAAGGTAAAGACGAGCCGGGTGTTTGTCCGCGACAGCACGACGGTGGCGCCCGCGGCGTTGCTGCTCTTCGGCGGGGTCATGGACGTGAGACACGAGACTGGCCGCGTGTGTCTGGACGGGTGGCTGTGGCTGAGGGCGTCGGCGCAGACCGCGGTGTTGTATAAGAAGCTGAGAAAGGCGCTGGACGATGAGCTCGACGCGAGGATCGCCGGGACGAGGGGTAGGAAGAACGGCGGGGAAACGGGCGGGGGCAACGATACCCTGCTAAAGACGATCAGGAGTTTGCTCACCGAAGCCGCGAGTAGCTAGTCGTAATGGAATGTCAATCGATCAATCGAATAATGGGTCGTTAAACATTACAAGGGAGTACGCGTCATCACATCTCGTATCATCACATCTTGTCGAGGTGCTCCGTGGACGCGCCGAGTCCCATGAGCTGCCGACGCATCAGGTTAGCGTAGACACCTTTCTGACCAGGACGCATGAGCTCCTCGTGCGACCCTTCCTCCGCGATGACGCCGCCGTCCAACACGCACACCTTGTCCGCGCCTTGGATGGTACTGAGCCTGTGCGCGATGACGATGGACGTCCGCCCCTTCATGACGTCGTCCAGCGACGCGTTCACCAGCCGTTCGCTCTCCGCGTCCAGCGCCGAGGTGGCCTCGTCGAGAAGTAAAACCTTGGGGTTCACGATGATAGCCCGCGCGATGGCGATCCTCTGCTTTTGTCCCCCCGAGAGCTTGATCCCGCGCTCGCCCACCCACGTGTCCAGGCCGTTGTCCAGGCCCCGGACGAAATCCGCGACGTTGGCTCGCTCCAGCGCGCGCCACACCTCGTCCTCGTCGGCGTCGGGCGCACCGAACCGGGCATTCGCGCCGATGCTTCGAGCGAATAATACCGGTTCCTGGCTCACGATGCCGATGACCGCGTGGAGGTGCGCGTGATCGATGTTGGCGACGGGTACGCCGCCGATCGTGACCGCCCCTTTGCTGGGCTCGTAGAAGCGCATGACGAGCGACGCGATCGTGCTCTTCCCCGCGCCCGAGGGGCCGACGATGGCGACGGTGTCTCCGGCCGGGACGTCCAGGTGTAACCCCCGAAGGATACCCCGCTCCGGGTTGGACGGGTAGGCGAAGTGGACGTCCTGGAGCGCCACGGCGACGCCGTCTTTGGACTCATCCCCGGGTTTGTCCTTGCCGTCCATCGGGATCTGCGAGGTCCTGTCCATCAGCTCGAACACCCGCGTCGACGCGCCGAGCGCCTGTATGACGGAGACGAACGTGGCGGAGATGAGAAACAGACCCGCGCTGCTGTTGATGGAGTACAGGATGAACGCGTTGAGCTGCCCGATGGTCATGTCGCCCTCGATGGCGAGCAAGGAGCCGTACCAGAACGTCGCGCCGAGCACCGCGGTCGCCGCGGCCATCATCGCGCCGTTGAACAGCGCGTGGCCCCACCCGTACTTCATCTCGATGCCCAGCGCCTTGTCAACCGACGCCGCGAAGTGTTCCGCCTCGCCATCCTCCCGCGCGAACCCCCGCACCGTGCGTATGGCGCCCAAGGAGTCCTCCGCCACCGCGGTTGCCTCCGCGAGCGCCGCCTGCGTCTCCTTGGACAGGTTACGCAGGCGCCGGCCCTGCCACATGGCGACAAAAATAAGCGGGGGGAACGCAGCGATGACCACCAGTGTTAAACGGTACGAGGTCAGGAACATGAACGCCAGGCCGATGATGGCGGTGGCGAGGCCGCGGAGGAACATGGATAGGTTCTGCGTGGCGACGTTCTTGAGGAGGTTGGTATCCGCGGTGAGCCGGGAGATGAGGCTGCCGCTGGTGACGCTGTCGAAGAATGCAACCTCTTGTCGCAGGATGTTGGAGAAGAGCCTGTTCCGGAGGCGCGCGACGACGTTGTAGGACGCGGTGTTGAAGAGGTAGGACCTGGCGGTCTGGAAGACGCCGCCGAGAATACTGACGACGAGGATGCCGTAGAATGCCTCGGTCGCCTTACGCTTGGCTCGCGCCGGGTCGCCCGTCAGCGCGATGGTCACGGCGTCCGTCATCTTCCCCGCAAAGTACGGGATGAACATGGAGCACAGCGCGGTGAGGATGAGGAAGAAGATGCCCAGCGCGAGCCGGTTGGTCTGGCCCTTGCTCTCCTGGATGATCCGGTTGAAGTCCTGCTTCATGCTCCGCTCCGCGCGGCCCGTCACCGCGCGGTCCCTCGATCCGTCAACGTCCTCGCCGTCCGGCACCCTAGGGGCCTCCATCTCCGCCGCTGTCTGCTTCTCGGACTGGGTCAGGAGCGTGGCGGTGCTGTCCACGAGCGGGATCTCAACCTTCGACTCGAGCACCGCGATGGAGACCACATCGACGGCGTCGTCGCCCTTGGCGCCTTTACCCGATTGTTTACCACTCATGGCGAGCGAGGCGCGCCGATAAGTGAGGGGCGGCGGTGACGTGGCCGATAGGAAAGTGCGTTTCGACAGCTCGCTGGACGTCAAAATTTTGAGAAAATTGCAAAGGCGGGAAAGGCCCGGTCGATTGGTTGACCGAGACACATTCCCGCGCGCGCTCGAGGCTGGCTTCGAGGCGCGTTCACGCCGAAGGGTTCGCAAGGAACGCGTGATCTCTTTCGTCCGCTCCACCCAGCGATCGTAGTCCCCGTCGCGGCCGGGACGGCGTAACCCTAACGAAGGTAAAATTGAAAAAGTGATCGAGGGACCGGCACCGTCGTCAGTCATGTCGACGCTGAACGCCATCCAGCAGCGGAAGGAGCGCCTGGACGAGGAGCTCAAGCAGGTGGAGAAGCAGGTGTACGACCTGGAGACCACGTACCTCAACGATTCGTCTCAGCACGGCAACGTCATCAAGGGGTTCGAGGGATTCCTGTCGCAGACCAAGAGCACAACCCTGAAGAAGGCGAGGAACTTCAAACCGGAGGACAGGCTGTTCTCCATGTCGAGCACGTCGTCGCCGGTGGTTGACGAGATCGCCGCGGAGAAGGCGGAGGAGAAGATCGTCACCACGCAGTCGGGCAGGAGGGCGGGCGGCGGCGCCACCTACAGGTAGCGGAGGCTGGCCTCGCCGCGTAGACTATAGCAATCAAATCAAATGTATACCAATGTACCGTCGCCGGAGAGGCGGAGTAGTTCACGGCTGGCTCGCGCGTCACTCGTATCGTTCGTGGTTTGTTACAATGCCGCTCTCGCGTCTCACGGGTCAGCGCGCGCCGATCCCTTTCGTTCGTACATCCTCTCAACCTCGGCTTCGTCGTCGGTTGAATGGGTCGGTTCATCGATCACTTTGCGGCGTTTTGGTTAGCTCCGAAGACGACCTCCCTGAGCTCCGGCAGGTTGCGCTCGAACGCCACCTTGAGCCTGTCGTCCAGTGAGTTGTTGCACGTGATCTTGCCGTCCATCGAGATGACGTGCACGCCCCCGATGCACGAGGTGCCCTCGCCGTTCGTTGGGCCCGGCGGCGGCGGGAGGTTGACGTGGGTGTCGAGGTGCAGTTTCAGCCCCGGGGTTTGGCCTTCCGCCTCCGCCATCGCCGTCTTGACCTTGCCGACGTCGCACTCGCGGCACCGCACGACGGCCTCGTCCGCCTCCAGCTTCTGCACGCTCTGCAGGATGAGACCCACGAGCATCTCCGGGTACTTTGGGGTGTCGGACACCCCCTCCAGATCCGCGCGGGCGTCCGCGAGCATCCCTTGCACCGCCTCGTCCCTGGACTGGAGGATCTTGAGCCTCATGGCGTTGAGCTCGGTGGAGAACTCGATCTTCTTCCGCACCTCCGCCTGCGACTCCTTCCGCTCGTACTCCTTCTTGACGCGCCTGCGCTCCTCCTCGACCATCTGGAGCTTCTCGATGTTAAACTCCTCCTCGGCCTCTACGCGGATCTCGCTCGCCTTCTCCTCCGCCTCCTGCTTGATGAAGGACACCATCTGGTGGATCTGCCTCTCGACCTCGGTGTCGTTCATCTTCGCGGTCGGTCGGTGGACGAGGAGGGTGGCGATCGACCGGGGGTTCAACCACACGCGCGGGGGCGAACTGATTGGCGAGCGCGCGAATACCAAACCTACGAGTAAACGAAAGTTGACATCTCAATAAAATCCCTCGACATCAGTCCGTCCAAACCTGCCCTCCCATGAACTGCAGCGCGGGCACGCCCCTGATCTCCATGTCGAACAGCGGCGCCTCGATCCTCTTCAGCGTCCTCAACCCCGCGTCCGTCTCCAGCATCTCCATCGCCCGCCGCTGATCCTTCGCCTTGACCGTGCAGAAGCTCACCGCCGTCTGCGCATCCTTCAAACATTCCGCCTGAGCTTCCAGCATGTCGTCGAGTAAACCCAGGTCCGCCCCGTCGATCGCGCCGAGCGCCTCGCGCAGCGCGGTCTCCTTCGCCGCAAGCTCCTCCCTGCGCTCCTTGAACCCGTCGCCCGTGACGTTGATGATCTGGTTGACCACCAACCGCGACGCGGGCACCTTCTCCTTGCGAAGCTCCGCGAGGAGCCGGCCGCTCTCGCTGATGCCGAGCACCGTCGGGATGGTCACGATGACAAACTCGGTGGTGTCCTCGTTCCGGAACAGGTCCTTGACCTCTTGGAGCTGCTGCTTGAGCGCCTCGAGCTTGACGATCGCCTCGTCCTGTTGGTCGTCACCCACGCCGAACAGCGACTTGACCGCGTCCCCGGCCGACGTGAGCTTCTGTCGAAGTCGAACGATCTTGCCGATTGACGCGTCGAGAAAGTCGGGGAGGGACAGGAGCCGCAGGGTGTGCCCGGTGGGCGCGGTGTCGAAGACGATGCGCGTGAACTTGGCGTACTCATCGTCCTTGATGAACTGGACCACCTTGGCGATCGCGATGGCCTCGTCCAGGCCCGGGGGCGGGGTATCGAGCAGTTCGCCCAGCTTCAGATCTCCGAGCTGATCCGCCAAGCCGCCGAGGCCCACGCTGGACATGAAGTCCTTGGCGCCCGCGGAGACGTCGGCTTGCTTGGCGAACGACGCGAACTCGGCTTTGGCTTGCTCCGGGTCCACCTCCATCGCGTACAGCATCCCGTCCGTCCCTTCCACCGCCACCGGGAGGCCGGACCCGACGTCCTGCGCGAGGGAATCGGAGAGCGAGTGCGCCGGGTCGGTGGAGACGAGCAGCGTGTGGTGCCCCGCGGTGGCGAACTTGACCGCGAGGGAGGACGAGAGGGAGGTCTTGCCGACGCCGCCCTTCCCGCCGACCATGAAGTACTTGCGGTCCTTGCCCTGGGCCATCAGGTCGAAGCCCGCGGACTCGGCGGCCCTCACGGCTGTGTCGTGGCGACGCCGATGGGCGTGGCGATGACGACGGGCCCCCCGGTCGTCGCGCCGCGCCGCGCTCTGCGAAGCGACGCGGTTCATGATCGCCGGCGCGGACATCGCCGCGGACGACGCCATGATCGCTGTCGACATGGCGTTGTCGTTCGTCTCTTCGTGGGTCGCGCCGCGTCCTCGGTTGTGGTGACGTGGGGCGCTTTCATTCATTCAATCTCAACTTTCGGTGCCGACGAAGCCTCGGCAGCATCGCCTTCCTCGACCTTCTCGCCGAGCGTCGTCCGTCGTCGTCGTGCACGCAGTCTGCAAAAAAGTTTTAGTCAGCATTTCACGCCCGAACCATTGAAATTTAACGACCTGCTATGGGCAAACACCGTATCGGGCACCACGGTCCACGTGTAATTTCTCGACCGCGCAATGAGTCGACACGGGGAATTTAGACTGGGAAGTTAACTCGTCAATACTTACGATTCGGATAGGATGGATGCGCTTTATCCCACGGACCAATGAGCGCGGCTTTTGGAGAGGGGAATGACAAGGATTCGGGAACCGTGGGAAAAAAAAACGCAAAACTCCGTGTCAGAAAGCGAATGGTGAGCGCGACACGGCGACGCATAGGACGCGGCGCGGGCGACGTATAGACGCCCAAGACACACGCCGAGTTTGAATCTTACGACATGTCCGGCTCACACGCGAGCTGCGAGAACTGTCACTCCGCCCCCGCGGCGTGGTTCTGCCACCACGACGGTGCGTACCCTTTCCCGCGCCGAGGGACATTTGCGTCGTTCTCCTCCGCGTATGATAGTTGGCCCTTCCGAGCTCGAGGAAACCTCGCTTTTCCGCGACCCGACCCGCTGACCTAGCGCCCCTTTCCGAGATACAGGAGCGTACCTGTGCACATCGTGCGACCACAGCATTCACAACGCGAACAAGGTGAGCCGTCCTCGTGCTTTTCGCGCGAGTTAACGAGCTCGAGGCGCGCCGTCCGCTTGTTTCCGGGCGCGACCCTCGGGGAAAGTCCCGGGATGCATCTTGAGAATATACCACTAACCCTCCATCCCCCGCCCCGCCCCACCGCGCAGCTCGCGATGCGACACGAGAGGATTCCCATCGAGCAGAAGCTGTCCAACGATGCGCAGTGCCGCCCCGCGACGCCCGCGTTCGAGGGCGCGCTCATGGGCACGGCGAGGAGCTCGGGGAACGGGAAGACCGGCACCACCGCGGGGTTCGACTCCAACTCGCCCGGTGCGCACGGACACCACGGGGGCAACGACATGGACTGGCTCATGGGAGCCGGGAACCTGGACGATCCACTCTCTTCGCTCATGGTGAGTCATCAACCGCCCTCGAGCCTACCCTCACCCTCTCTTCCGCCGTCGCGATCCCGGATCCAACGCCGGGGCGCTCGCGACGCCCCCGCCCCGGCGGACCAACCCCCCCACGAAACCCGAAAACCCGAGTCAGTCCGAAACGCACACACCAGTCACCACCACTCAACATTCCTCATCCCACCCGACTCACCTCGCTTCCCCCACCCGTCCATCGATGTACAGACGCTCGAGCAGGAAGGTAACAGCTCCGGAGGCCACTTCAACCTCGGCGATGACCTCTTCGGCATGCCCGCCGCCAACCCCAGCGGCATGGAATCCCAC
>Ga0302114_10000544_pt1 | contig 26345 bp, 17 predicted proteins | sample AG5_Surface_MG_FD_203107 | JGI IMG/M metagenome (GOLD analysis project Ga0302114, IMG submission 203107) | Marine microbial communities from Western Arctic Ocean, Canada - AG5_Surface | ecosystem: Environmental > Aquatic > Marine > Oceanic | place: Canada: Western Arctic Ocean | collected...
GAGCCATGGCAATTCCTGCGAGGTGCCCCGGGCGCAAGCGGATCACGTGTTGCTCACAACTTCCAGAGACCAAGTCCAGGTGCATCAACCCTGGAGTTCCTGCTACAGCAGCCTGACGACCGAGTTCCGACGCAGCGGAGGCGCTGATGGAGAACGTGGCGCCCATAGCCATTCGCATGCTCATCGGCTCAGTTTGCCAGCACCCTGGATCCAGCACTTACAAAGCCGAGACCGTTTTGTACGCGCGGAGTGATGCCCCGGCCTGTCATCACTGTTGTGTTGGCGATGAGCATGGTGGTTGAACCTCCCCCGTCGAGATTGAGCGCGTCCGTGAGCTCGAGTTGTCTCAGCGCCAGGCTCGTTTCAAGGAGGGTGGGATCGCTGCCATTGGCGCCCTTCGCGGTGAGGAGCCAAATCCGCTCTTTGTCTTGAGCCACAACGGTGCGAGGTGCTGAAACGGCAAGAAAGCCAGGGCTAAAGCCCTCCTGGCGGCCGTTTAATACAACCCTGCCATTTTGTAAGAGAAGGGGCCCTCCCCCCATTACTTGAGGGCGTTCACCCAAGGGATTGGAGCTGCGGGTGGTGATGGTCACTCCATCCCCAACCCGCGCATGAAGTGCCGTCCCCCCACGCGCAACGATCAGATCTCCCTTTAAGGGCAAAGGAATGCCGCGAACGAGGGCGGCTTGGTCGTACACCGCATCAACGCGCCCTTCCCTGAGTGTCAACGCCTGCTCTTCTCCACTGAGCGCGCGATACGTCGGGCCCCAGGCCCTGGTGTATCGACTGAGTCCGCGTTGGACATAGCCGCTGTTAAGCATCCCGAGGGGCCAGCGACGTTGTCCAACCACGCTCATCTCCTGGATCAACTGCAGGCGTCCAAACATCAGGGGGCCGTTGCGGTCCCAGCCGATTGCTCCTCTGTTGAGGATTGGGCCCGAAAGCCACTCGTTGTCGAGACGAACAGCTCCAAGGGGGAGTTGGCGAACCCTGTTGAAAAAACCTCCATTCACCGCGACAAGCGCTTTTGCAGGTTGCGCCAACTGATTTAGGTAGCGCAATCCGGGTTGGGCATGGCTGGGTGCAAGCGGGCGTAAAAGCAGCGCTGAGCTGCTGTGATGAACGCCAGCGCGGTACAGCCTTATGGGCTTGACGCCAACTTGAACCACGCGCTGATCAAGAACCAACCCCTGCTTGATCGGATCTTGCATCTCTGGGGCGAGTAGCGCGCGTTGAAATGCCTGGTACTGACGCCGCTTTATCGAAGGATTTGTGGGGGTGATTCCGTCCAGAACAACCCGCCATGGCTCCTTAAGCGTCAAGGTCGAAAGCTTGCTCGATTGGCCAAGCAGCTTCAGCCCGCCCCGCTCCCGTCGTGTTTGCAAGCCAAGCCTGCGCAGATGGCTTTCTTGCAGAGTCGTGACCTTCATTTGCAGAAGCAGATCATCGCCCTGTCGCTGAACGAGGGCAGGTCCACTGAGGTCCATGACAAGACGATTGGCGCTGCTTCCCTTGCCTTGTCTGAGCGTTTTCAGATGGGGTTGGGGGAGGTCCACTCTCAGAGTGTTCTTGCTTCGGTTCACTTGAACCCCGAGCGCGTTCAACCAGGGCAGCGCATCGAGGGCAACTTCATCCCCGATGGTGCGTTGTTGCAAACCGCTTAAAGGCAGTTGCACTCCATACCACTCGAGACGTTCTCCGCCTACATCGGATTGACGCTGAAATCCCATCTGCCCGACGAGTAGATCGAGAGGTAGCCAGAGCCGCTTTGGGTTTGTTGCTCCCTGGCCCTGCCATAGCCATGAGCTCGACGTGTTAATGCCGCCAATCGTTAGGCGATCTCCACTGAACTGATCAGTGAGTCGAACCTCCGCAATGGGTGCTGGCGGCGGCGGTGGCATTGCTGCATCCATAGCTCGACGCTAGCTGGGGTGGGCGAATCCTTAGGATCCGGAGTAGCTCAACCAGCTACGGATTGCGAATGCCGTTGCTGTTGTACGTCTCGACTGCAGGTTATGACCCAACTCACCGGTTCCGATTGGCCCTATTGCGACAGCAGTGCACCTGCTGCGGTTGCCGGGGAGAAGGACGCATGTGGTGTGGGTTTTCTGGTACAGCTGCAGGGTGAGCGCAGTCATTGGGTGCTGCAGCAGGCCCTTCGTGGTTTGGGTTGCATGGAGCACAGGGGTGGGTGTGGTGGTGATGGCGATTCCGGAGATGGCGCAGGAGTCTTGTGCGAAATCCCCTGGGAGTACCTGAGAGCGATTTGGCCAGAAGCCGCGAATGGCAACGGTCTCGGCATGATGTTTCTTCCAAGAGATCCCAGTCGCCGCGCCGAAGCTCAGCGATTCTGTGATCAAGAGGCAGAGGCCCTTGGCCTGACATCTGTTGGTTGGCGAGAGGTTCCGATCGATTCAGCGGTGCTTGGTCCGCTTGCGCGTGAAACAGCACCTGTGATTCAACAGTGGTTAGTTCACAGTGCTCTAGATGCAGATTCCCTGGAATCCTTGCTGTTGCGCCTGCGGCGTCGAGTGGGAGCGAGGGTGCGCCAGGAATTTGGATCGGAGGGTGCTCACGATTTTTATGTCGCGTCCCTGAGTGGTCGAACTGTTGTGTACAAGGGGATGGTCCGCTCAGAGGTTCTCGCCCAGTACTACGCCGATCTGCGTGACTCTCGCTTTGCTGTGAGTTTTGCGGTCTACCACCGTCGTTTCAGCACCAATACGCTTCCCCGATGGCCGTTGGCTCAGCCGATGCGCCTCTTGGGTCACAACGGTGAAATCAATACGTTGTTGGGCAATTTGAATTGGGCTAAGGCATCGGAAGCTGGCCTGGAAGACGTGTGGGGTGAAGCTGCTGCCGACTTGATCCCGGTTGTGAATCCCGATTTCAGCGACTCAGCCAATCTCGATGCCACGCTCGAGTTGATGGTGCGGAGTGGCCGCTCAATCACCGACAGCTTGATCACTTTGGTGCCGGAAGCATTCCGCAATCAGCCTGATCTTGACAGCCGGCCTGACGTCACGGCGATGTACGAATTCAATGCCGGGATTCAAGAACCATGGGATGGCCCTGCGTTGTTGGTGTTTGCCGATGGGAAGCGCGTGGGCGCCACCTTGGATCGCAATGGGCTCAGGCCTGCGCGGTGGTGCACAACGGCTGATGGGTTCGTGATCATGGGATCCGAGACCGGAGTGGTGGATCTCAGTGGAAAGACTGTTGTTGAAAAAGGGCGCTTAGGTCCAGGTCAGATGGTGGCCGTTGATCTTGAGCGCGGAGAGCTCTTGACCAATTGGGCTGTGAAGGAAGACGCGGCCCAACGTTTTCCCTATGGCGATTGGTTGAAACAGCATCGCCGCACGGTTTCGGCTCAGCCTTGGACGCAGGATTGCCACACCAGTGAGCTTGATTTGCTGCGCTTGCAGACAGCGATGGGCTTCACGGCTGAAGATCTTGATCTTGTGATCGAGGACATGGCAGGTCTCGGCAAGGAGCCCACTTATTGCATGGGAGATGACATCCCATTAGCTGTGCTCTCCGACAAGCCCCACCTTCTCTATGACTATTTCAAGCAGCGCTTCGCTCAAGTCACCAATCCACCGATTGACCCCCTGCGAGAGAAGTTGGTGATGAGTTTGGAGATGCACTTGGGGCAGAGGCGATCTGCTGTGAAGCCTCAGGCAGAAGCCGCGGCATTGATTCACCTCGATACTCCAGTGCTCAATGAGGCGGAACTAAGCGCCCTCTCCGGTCAAGGGCTAGTGGTGCGATCCCTCTCCACCCAAGTTGCAGTGGAAGCCTGTGTCAGTGGCTTGCAATTAGCAGTTGATGAGCTCTGTCTAAAAGCAGAACAGGCCGTGCGTGACGGCGCTCAAATTCTGGTGCTTTCTGACCGAGTTAATGCGGCTGAAGATTCTGCAGAACTCATGGCCACCACAGTTGCAATGCCAGCTTTGCTCGCTGTCGGAGCGGTTCATCATCATTTATTGCGTCAGAAATTAAGGCTCCATTGCTCCTTGGTGTCGGACACCGCTCAGTGTTGGAGCACGCATCACATGGCTTGCCTGATCGGTTACGGCGCTAGCGCTGTTTGTCCATGGCTCACCTGGGAAACCACACGCCATTGGCTCGCTCATCCCAAGACGCAAAAGCGGATCGAACAAGGCAAGTTGCAATCTTTGGATGCCGACAAGGCCCAGGCGAATGTGCGCTTGTCGCTTGAGAACGGCCTCCGAAAGATTCTCTCCAAAATCGGTATTTCGCTCCTTGCGAGCTATCACGGTGCTCAAATTTTCGAGGCCATCGGTCTTGGGGCCGATGTGATTCAAAAGGCTTTCGAGGGGACGACCAGTCGAGTTGCTGGGATGACGCTTTCAGAGCTTGCGAATGAAACGCTCTCGCTGCACGCCAAGGCTTTCCCAGAGCTGAATCGCAGCAAGCTTGAGTTCATGGGTTTTGTGCAGTACCGCACAGGCGGTGAGTTCCACCTCAATAGTCCTGAGATGTCGAAGGCTCTTCATAAGGCAGTGAAAGCTGGTCCTGGATACGACCACTTCTCCACCTACAAAACCCTGTTGGAAAACAGGCCAGTCACCGCCCTTCGCGATTTGCTCCAGTTCAAGCTGGCTACGACGCCTTTGCCGCTGGATCAGGTGGAGAGTGCAGAAAGCCTCTGTACCCGCTTCTGTACAGGCGGCATGAGTCTGGGAGCTCTTTCAAGAGAAGCCCATGAGGTGTTGGCCGTGGCTATGAACCGTATTGGCGGAAAGAGCAATAGCGGTGAGGGTGGCGAAGACCCGATTCGTTTTCAGGTTCTCCATGATGTGGATGGAGACGGCCGCTCCTCGTCTTTCCCCAGCATCGGTGGGCTCAGAAATGGTGACACCGCCTGCTCCGCGATTAAGCAGATTGCTTCGGGCCGGTTCGGGGTAACAGCGGAATATTTGCGCAGCGGCAAGCAACTGGAGATCAAGGTGGCTCAGGGGGCTAAGCCTGGTGAAGGTGGCCAACTGCCAGGGCCCAAGGTGGACGAGTACATCGCTGGGCTGCGCAACAGCAAGGCTGGTGTGGCGCTGATTTCGCCTCCTCCTCACCACGATATTTATTCCATTGAGGATCTTGCTCAGCTCATCCATGATTTGCACCAGGTGCATCCCAAAGCACCTGTCAGTGTCAAGTTGGTGGCTGAGATTGGGATCGGCACGATTGCGGCTGGTGTGGCGAAGGCCAATGCCGATGTGATCCAGATTTCCGGTCACGATGGCGGCACGGGTGCATCGCCGCTTAGCTCGATTAAGCACGCTGGCAGTCCCTGGGAGCTCGGCCTGACCGAAGTGCATCGGTCTTTGTTGGAGAACGGATTGCGTGATCGCGTCTTGCTCCGAGCCGATGGCGGTCTCAAGACCGGCTGGGACGTGGTCGTCGCTGCCCTGCTCGGCGCAGAGGAATATGGATTTGGGTCCGTGGCGATGATTGCTGAGGGCTGCATCATGGCTCGTGTCTGTCACACGAATAACTGCCCCGTAGGCGTGGCCACTCAGAAAGAAGCTCTACGCAAACGCTTCACCGGTGTGCCCGAACACGTGGTGAATTTCTTTTGGTACGTGGCGGAAGAGGTGCGTCAATTGATGAGTGTTTTGGGAGTCGCTCGTCTTGAAGATCTAATTGGACGCAGCGAGCTGCTGCAGCCTCGTTCCGTCGAGCTTGAGAAGACCAAATGCGTCGATCTCTCCAGCTTGTTAGCTCCAGTGGGAGACGCTAACGACCGCTCCTGGCTAAACCACAGCACTGAAGCCCATGGAAATGGTCCGATCCTTGAAGATCATCTCCTGGCCGATGCCGAGTTTATGGATGCTGTAGAGAACCATGGCTCTCTCAGCCGCAATATCGACATCGTCAACACCGATCGCAGTGTTGGTGCTCGATTCGCCGGAGAAATGGCTCAGCGCCATGGAAATCGTGGCTTTAAAGGCCAGCTGAATCTGAACTTTCGTGGAGCTGCCGGCCAAAGCTTTGCGGCATTCCTTGTTCAAGGTATGAGCATGCGCTTGGAGGGTGAGGCCAACGACTACGTCGGGAAAGGGATGAACAGTGGTCGGATCACTCTTGTGCCTGGTGATGGTGTCGCCAATCCTGGCGATCAGGTGATTCTTGGCAACACCTGCCTTTATGGAGCCACTGGTGGTGAGCTTTTTGCTCATGGTCGGGCTGGAGAACGCTTTGGCGTTCGCAACAGCGGAGCCCGTGCCGTGGTGGAGGGAGCCGGGGACCACTGTTGCGAGTACATGACCGGAGGCGTGATCGTGGTGCTGGGAGGCACCGGTCGCAATGTGGGTGCCGGTATGACCGGCGGTGTGGCGTTCCTGTTGGATGAAGCGGGTGGTGTACAGGCCCGAGTGAATCCTGAAATCGTGGAGGTGATCAGCATCACCACCCAACAACAGGAGTCCTTGCTGAAATCACTCCTTGAGGCTCATGTCAACACCACCTCCAGTGAGAAGGCCAAGGCTTTGCTTTCAGATTGGGCCAACGCCAAGTCGTTGTTCAAGTTGTTAGTGCCCCCAAGTGAGCGAGCAGCGATGGGGCTTGAAGCGCGTGAGGTGGTTGCCGCCTGATTCCTCTTCTTCGTTATGGCATGGTTCATCAAGCAGGAAACATTCACCGATGCGATGACATCGTTATCGGCTGAGCAGCGTCGCATACATTGCAATGACCATCGCCGTTGGGTTGAAGCTCAGCGGCGCGCGGGGTTTGCCATAGCCAGTGGTTTCCTTGTGGATGGTCAACACAAGCCAGGTGGGGGAGGTTTATTGGTCTTCGAGGCCGATAGCTACGAGGTAGCAAAAGTGTTCATCGCTGCCGATCCAATGATTGCTAGAAAACTTGTGGACTGGACTCTGCATGAGTGGAAGCCTGTGGAAGGGAGTCTTCGGGCTTAGTTCAGGCCTGATCGCTGCTGTACTTGCTGTTGATATGGAGTATTCAGCGAGGGTGAATGGTCATCAGTTTCTGCACTTCCCCTGCGTGGTAACTGCTGCGGGTGAGCGGAGTGCTGACCACTTGTAGAAAGCCAATTTCTTGTTCGCCTTTGAGGCGGTAGCTCTCGAACTGCTCCGGAGTTACGAACCGGTCCACGCTTAGGTGCTTGGGGCCAGGAGATAAATATTGGCCGATGGTGACGATATCTACTTGGTGCTCACGTAGGTCGCGAAGCACCTCGATCACTTCCGTATCGCTTTCGCCGAGGCCCACCATCAATCCAGATTTGCTGTATGACCGCGGCCAGCCATCGCGAACCCGTTTGAGAAGTTCAAGGGAGCGCTCGTAGACCCCCTGCGGACGAGCTCGGCGATACAGCCGCGGCACCGTTTCAATGTTGTGATTGAGCACGTGGGGTGATGCCTCCATCACCGTGGCTAGAGCATCCCAATTTCCGCATAAATCGGGAATGAGCAGCTCAATCGTGGTGAGCGGCGAGTGTTGCTTCACCTGTTCGATACAGGCCACGAACTGAGAGGCCCCACCGTCCTCAAGGTCATCGCGGTTCACTGATGTGATCACAACGTGTTTGAGCCCAAGCCGCGATACGGCCTCCCCTAGTCGTTGGGGTTCGGTTGGATCGAGTGCGCGGACGCTCTTGTCGAAGTCGATGTCGCAGTAAGGACAGGCACGTGTGCAGCCAGGCCCCATGATCAGGAACGTCGCGGTCCCTCCGGCAAAGCATTCGCCAATATTCGGGCAGCTTGCCTCCTGGCAAACGGTGTTCAGCTTGAGGTCCAGCAGCAGGTCGGCCACCTCGCCAATGCGCTCGCGCTGGGGGGCTTTGACGCGCAACCAGTCAGGTTTCTGAATGGACGTCATCTCTTAAAGTCGCCTCATCGGGATGTAGCGCAGCTTGGTAGCGCACTTCGTTCGGGACGAAGGGGCCGCAGGTTCGAATCCTGTCATCCCGACTCTATGAGTCGCGCTCAACTGAGTTCTGCACCTGGATACCCGCGGGGAGTCACCATTCGGCCCCCTTCCAGTCTGCTGCTGCTATTCCCGATAACCAGAACAGTCAGCATGTCAACAGTGTCAACGGGCAAGCTGTCGAGCCGGCAGAACGACACGTTTTCCTCTTGTCGACCTAATTGTCTTGCCATCACAACAGGTGTGGAGTCAGGGCGTTGGGTTAGCAGGATGTCTTTGGCACGTTGTAGCTGCCAATCACGTCCTTTGGAGCGGGGGTTGTAGAGAGCAACGACGAAATCGCCCTTGGCAGCTCCTTCTAGTCGTCGTTCAATCACCTCCCATGGGGTGAGGCGATCGCTCAAACTCACGGTGCAGAAGTCATGCATCAGCGGTGCACCAGCTTTTGCCGCTGCAAGCTGCAGTGCAGAGATTCCTGGATGCACGGCAAAGCGAGGTCGTTCGTCCTCTGGTAAGTCCAACCAGAGCTCGAGCGCGAGCCCTGCCATTCCATAAATCCCGCTGTCGCCAGATGACACCAACGCCACCCGAACGCCTTGGCGAGCAAGACTCAGAGCTTTCTGGCAGCGGTCTCTTTCCATGGTGAGTTGCCCATCCAACCGGATCTGATCCGGACGGCGCAGCGGTTCCAGTAAGTCCAGGTAGAGCCCGTATCCCACCCAGGCAGGACAGCGCACTAGGGCACTGCGGGCTTCAGGCGTGAGGAGGGCCAGATCACCTGGACCACTTCCGACTAGGTGTAATTCGCCGCGCTGGGGTGCATGGGCCTCCATGCTTTCGGCAATCGCGACGGTGACGGCGCCGCGTTCCTCGTCGTTGGAGTGGGTGATCCGTTTGTGCAGTTTGAGTTGTCCGTTATCTCCAGCACTTAGTAATGCTGCGGCTTCTGCAACCGATCCGGTTCCCATTTCTGCAGCAACCACCTCGGATGGGGTTGGCACCGGCACACGATTTAGTGCTGTTGCTTTGTGCAAGCGGAAGGGCCAATGGTGATGCTGTGCGAGATCCCGGAGCGCCCGTTCATCGCCCTTGCGATCGATGCTGCTGATGCCTGCAACGGCGGCCTCTGCCAGGCCCGCCTCCTCGAGGGCGTTGCTCACGGCGCGCTGGACAAGGTTCAAGCTTGTGTCGCGTTCGCAGCCAATTCCAATCCAAAGCAGAGCCGGGTGCCAAGTGCATGCCCCCGCATGGGCCATGGATGTGCTGATCGCCAGAGTTGGAATTGCACTTTCTGCGTTAGCACTGCCTTCCTCAGCATCAAGGCTTAGAAGCTGGCTGGCTTGAGCCGCCGAACTGCTTTGCCACAGCTTGCTCCCCATCGATTGGATGAGGCGGGTCGACTCTCCACGCGCTTGAGCCTTCATCAGTTGGGTCCAGTTAGCGCTTGTTCCGCCGCGTTTCCATCCCCAAGCATGTCCGAACGCATCTGTCGCAAGACGGCCTGAAACAGCACTGTCTCCGCTCAGAACCGCTTCCCCTCCAAGGGTGGCGGCGACCTCCCGGCTTAATTGTTCGGCACCAGCTTGGTGACCACCAAGCAATGAGATCACTCTTTGCCCCTCTGCATCGAGCACCAGGACTGCAGGGTCATTTTCTTTGTCCTTCAACAGTGGAGCAATCAAACGGGTGACGGCACCTATTGCTCCGATCACCATCAGCACTCCCCCCTCTTGCCAGTGCTGCTGGATCAGCACCGCAGCTGAGTTCACCAGACACGTTCCATCTCGATCAGCAATGCTGGCGGCTGCACCGGGAGTGAGTGCCAGTTGATCAGTGAGGCCAGATTGCTGAAGCCTTTGCATCAAAGGCCAGGCCCTCGAGGACAGCCCTAGGGCCAATCGCCGTGCAGCGAACGGAGGAGAGGAGTCTTTCAGGACAGGAGTTTCGGATGTCAACGCAGGGTGCCATCGGGGTTCAATAGCTCCCGGGCTGATCCTCCCAGGGTGCTGGTTGGAGAAATTCTTTCTGGTTCGATGCTGATAGACGGAGCCTTTGATGGGGTTTCGGGCTCCGGGGCAACGGGCTTGCTGGGTTCAGGCGAGTGTTCCGAAGGAGTCCTTGCTTTTGAAATGGGTCCCTCAGCGGTGTCAACTTCCTTCTCTGGCATGGCTTTTTCTTGTAACGCTGTTTCAGGCAATGCTGCTTCTGACAATGACGTTGTTTTTGCTGGGTTGATCTTCAAATCCTCCAGCTCAGCGAGCTCTTCTCCCTCCGCTTCCCTGTCCAGAGCCTTTTCATCCATACCTTGTTCACCCATGGCTTGTTCATCCACAGCCTTTCCTTTTAGAGCCTCTTCCTTAAGCACTTGTTCATTTGGAGCCGCGGTCTCGGCGCCCTCCAGTCCAAGGATGTCTTCTTCTCTTAAGAGCTCTTGCGTTGCGCTCGGGTCTTCAGGCTTGGCTTCACCCAACAAACGGGCTAGTTGCGTGTCATCAAGGCTGGATTGCAACCAAATCGGTTTTAGGTTCTGCTGCTCAGGGACCGCTCTTAATTGGTTGTTGAACATTGGCTCGAGCGATTCACCGATCCCATTCAGCAACTCCATCTGAACGGTGCTGATTCCTTTGTGGTTGTCGATTCCCTGGAGCCAAAGGGCATCTTGTTGGTCCACTACAAAGCTGTCGTCGTTAACGGTGATGCGTAGACGCCAGCGAGCATCTCCAGCTCTGAGGTTTTGAAGTGGAGCATTCCATACCAACCAATCGAGCAGCAATGGACTGTCACCCCCAAGCTCAGCTGGACTCACCACCGCCAACCAAGGGGCATCGATTTTTGGCTGCGTACCCATGAGGGGCCGCAGCTGATCTACAGACCAATGCAAGCTGGCACCAGGAGTTTTGACGGCTTCTCCCCAGGGATAGGCCGCATAGGCCGTGAACCTGTGGCTCCCCGGACTCAAGGGGGGGAGTTCAAGCGTTACTCGGTTTCCGTTTCGTTCACTTAGACGGATAGCTGCTTGGTCATCAATTTGAATTGCGACGTGGGCTCCGAGCCCGAGTTCGCGGTCGTTAGCGAGGGGCCAATCCTCGATTTTTAATTCCAGATTGAGTGGACCGCCCTTGAGCTGGGTCCCATCCAAGGGGCTGATGAGCGAGAGCTGGGGATGATGCTTGGCTAAGGCTTGATGAAACTGCTGAACGGCGCCAGGTGGCCCCACTTCTCGAAGACGGCCTGAGGGGTTTTGGGTGGGAAAATTCGTGCCTTGATTAGGAGCGGACCCCGAGTTGCGCTGATTGGCCCAGGGCAAGGGCGGAATGGCCAGAACGGGTTGTCCAATGCCACACAGGAGGATCAGTACGAAGAGCGCTGCGAACCATCGGATGCTTGCGTGTCGCCGGCCCGATTTATCCATGGAGCGGAGAGGATGTGTCGCCATTCTGAATGGCTCCACTACTCAGGTCCAGGGCGCTGACTGAGTATTAATTAGATAATGCAAATAAGCGGCTTGTTGATAGTTTTTTTGTCTTTACTGGGATGTTCTCGCTGACACCACCTGCAAACAAGACCCCAGTTGCAGACTGGTTCGTCGTCGGATTGAACCTTTGTAACTCGATGATGGTTTAGACCCTCTCGCGACTCTATGCTCGGATCAGCGGTCCCCTCTTTGGGGCCCAAAGCACCAGTGATAGCCAGGGTTTTCCTGGCTTGAGCTGGCGCCCGACCAAAGCCTTCGGGCTGTGGTCGGGCGCCCCGGGGAACTGTCCGGTTCTCCGGAGGGGTGGCCCTCCACCTCGATCCCGTCCCTCGAGGAACGACTCGATGACCATTAGCCCACCAGAGCGTGGGAGCACCGCGAAGAGCCAAGTCGAAAAGGTTGACAATCCAGCAACCTTTGAATTGTTCGGCAAGCCCGGACATTTCGACCGAACTCTCGCGAAAGGCCCCAAGACCACAACCTGGGTTTGGAACCTCCACGCCAACGCTCACGATTTCGATAGTCATACGAGTGACCTTGAAGAGGTTTCTCGGAAGATCTTTAGTGCTCACTTCGGCCATTTGGCCGTGATCTTCATCTGGCTAAGCGGCGCTTTCTTCCACGGAGCCCGCTTCTCCAACTTCTCCGGCTGGCTCGCCGATCCCACCCACGTGAAGCCAAGTGCTCAGGTGGTATGGCCCGTGTTTGGCCAGGAGATTCTCAATGGTGATATGGGTGCCGGTTTCCAAGGCATTCAGATCACTTCTGGCCTCTTTCACGTCTGGCGTGCATGGGGCATCACGAATGAGACCCAGCTGATGTCGCTTGCCATCGGCGCTTTGGTGATGGCCGGTCTCATGCTCAATGCTGGTGTTTTCCACTACCACAAGGCAGCTCCAAAGCTCGAGTGGTTCCAGAACGTTGAGTCGATGCTCAACCACCACTTGGCAGGTTTGCTCGGTCTCGGTTCACTTTCTTGGACCGGTCACCTTCTGCATGTGTCTCTGCCGACGACCAAGTTGATGGATGCCATCGACGCCGGCCAGCCGCTGGTGCTCAATGGCAAGACCATTGCTTCTGTCGCAGACATTCCACTGCCCCACGAATTCTTTAACCAGGATTTGATCGCGCAGCTCTATCCAGGATTTGGCGCCGGTATCGGTGCCTTCTTCTCTGGTGATTGGGCTGCATACAGCGACTTCCTGACCTTTAAAGGTGGAATTAATCCAGTCACCGGAAGCATGTGGATGAGCGATATCGCTCATCACCACCTAGCCATCGCGGTCCTGTTCATCGTGGCTGGTCACATGTACCGCACGAACTGGGGCATCGGGCACTCCATCAAGGAGATCCTCGAAGGGCAGAAGGGTGATCCCCTCCTGTTCCCTGCAACCAAGGGGCATGACGGACTCTTTGAGTTCATGACGACCTCTTGGCATGCTCAGTTGGGGGTCAATCTGGCCATGCTCGGTTCGCTGAGCATCATCGTGGCTCAGCACATGTATGCGATGCCTCCGTATCCATATATGGCGATTGACTACCCGACTCAGATCGGACTGTTCACCCACCACATGTGGATCGGCGGTTTCTTAATCGTTGGCGCTGCTGCTCACGCAGCCATCGCCATGATTCGCGATTACGACCCTGCCAAGCATGTGGATAACGTGCTCGATCGCGTTCTCAAAGCTCGCGATGCCCTGATCAGCCACCTGAACTGGGTGTGCATTTGGTTGGGCTTCCATAGCTTTGGCCTCTACATCCACAACGACACAATGCGTGCTCTGGGGCGACCCCAGGACATGTTTAGTGATTCAGCCATCCAGCTGAAGCCTGTTTTCGCTCAGTGGATCCAGGGTTTGCATGCCGGAGCTGCCGGTAGCACCGCTCCTAACGCACTTGCTGGTGTTAGCGAAGTGTTCAACGGCTCCACAATTGCCGTTGGTGGCAAGGTTGCTGCAGCAGCGATTCCTCTCGGGACCGCTGACTTCATGGTGCACCACATTCACGCATTCACGATTCACGTGACTGTGTTGATCCTTCTCAAAGGTGTGCTCTATGCCCGTAGCTCTCGCCTCGTTCCAGATAAAGCAAACCTGGGCTTCCGCTTCCCTTGCGACGGACCTGGCCGAGGTGGCACCTGTCAGGTGTCTGCTTGGGACCATGTGTTCCTAGGGCTGTTTTGGATGTACAACTCCCTGTCCATCGTGATTTTCCACTTCAGCTGGAAGATGCAAAGCGATGTTTGGGGAACCGTGAATGCTGATGGCAGTGTCCAACACATCACAAATGGCAACTTCGCCAACAGTGCAATCACCATTAATGGCTGGCTACGTGATTACCTGTGGGCTCAAGCCGCTCAAGTAGTCAACAGCTACGGATCGAGCACCAGTGCCTATGGCCTGATGTTCCTTGGTGCTCACTTTGTCTGGGCCTTCAGCTTGATGTTCTTGTTCAGTGGCCGCGGCTACTGGCAGGAGTTGATTGAGTCCATCGTTTGGGCTCACAACAAGCTGAAGGTGGCACCTGCCATCCAGCCCCGTGCACTCTCAATCACCCAGGGCCGTGCCGTGGGTGTCGCTCATTACCTTTTGGGCGGCATCGCGACAACATGGGCCTTCTTCCACGCCCACATCCTTGTGGTCGGCTGACCTACCTGACCTTCCCTTCTAATGGCAACGAAATTTCCTTCGTTTAGCCCGGGTCTGGCACAGGACCCGACAACCCGCCGCATCTGGTACGGGATCGCCACGGCTCACGACTTCGAGAGCCATGACGGAATGACGGAGGAGAAGCTTTACCAAAAGCTCTTCTCCACCCATTTCGGGCATCTCGCCATCATCGGTCTCTGGGTTTCGGGAAACCTGTTCCATATCGCCTGGCAGGGCAACTTCGAGCAGTGGGTCGCCGACCCACTGCACGTGCGCCCCATCGCTCATGCAATTTGGGATCCCCACTTCGGTCAAGGCGCGATTGACGCCTTTACTCAAGCGGGTGCATCCTCTCCTGTGAATATTGCCTATTCAGGCCTCTATCACTGGTTTTACACGATCGGCATGACCACGAATGCCGAGCTGTATCAGGGATCCATCTTCATGATGATCCTGTCGGCTTGGGCTCTGTTCGCTGGTTGGCTGCACTTGCAGCCCAAGTTCCGTCCGTCCCTTGCTTGGTTTAAAAACGCCGAATCCCGCCTGAACCACCACCTGGCTGTTCTGTTCGGATTCAGCTCCATTGCATGGACCGGTCACCTGGTTCACGTGGCTATTCCTGAGTCCCGTGGTCAGCACGTTGGTTGGGACAACTTCCTCAACGTGATGCCTCACCCAGCTGGGCTGGGTCCATTCTTCACCGGAAATTGGGGCGTGTATGCCCAAAGCCCTGACACCACCGGTCAGGTTTTTGGTACCGCTGAAGGATCAGGCACTGCGATCCTGACCTTCCTCGGTGGCTTCCACCCTCAGACCGAAGCCCTTTGGCTTACCGATATCGCCCATCACCATTTGGCCATTGGCGTGATCTTCGTGATCGCCGGCCACATGTATCGGACGAACTTCGGAATCGGTCACTCCATCCGAGAGATCCTTGAAGCGCACAACCCACCAGCCGGAACTCCCGGCAACTTGGGTGCTGGCCACAAAGGTCTCTACGACACCATCAACAACAGCCTGCACTTCCAGCTTGGTCTTGCTCTCGCCTCTCTTGGCGTGATCACCAGCTTGGTTGCACAGCACATGTATGCAATGCCGTCGTACGCGTTCATCGCGAAGGACTACACAACCTCGGCAGCGCTTTACACCCATCACCAGTACATCGCCATCTTCTTGATGTGTGGTGCCTTCGCTCACGGTGCGATCTTCTTTATCCGCGATTACGACCCCGAAGCCAACAAGGACAACGTCCTGGCTCGGATGCTCGAGCACAAAGAAGCCATTATTAGTCACTTGAGCTGGGTCTCTCTTTTCCTGGGCTTTCATACCCTCGGCCTATACGTCCATAACGACGTGGTTGTGGCGTTTGGAACTCCTGAGAAGCAGATCTTGGTAGAGCCTGTCTTTGCACAGTTCGTCCAGGCTGCTTCCGGCAAAGCGATTTACGGCTTCGATGTTCTCCTAGCGAACGCTGGTGGTGCTGCTGCCAATGCCAACGCTGCGTACATGGGCGGTTGGATGGATGCCATCAACGGTGTTCGTGGCAGCAACGACTTGTTCCTGCCGATTGGCCCTGGTGACTTCCTTGTTCACCACGCCATCGCTCTAGGACTCCACACCACCACCTTGATCCTTGTGAAGGGTGCTCTGGATGCACGTGGATCCAAGTTGATGCCTGACAAGAAGGACTTCGGTTACTCCTTCCCCTGCGACGGCCCTGGCCGTGGCGGTACCTGTGATATCTCTGCTTGGGACTCTTTCTATCTAGCTGTCTTCTGGGCTTTGAACACAGTGGGTTGGGTCACCTTCTACTGGCACTGGAAGCACCTTGCGATTTGGCAGGGCAACGTGGCTCAGTTCAACGAGTCCAGTACCTACCTGATGGGCTGGTTCCGCGACTACCTCTGGCTGAACAGTTCACAGCTGATCAATGGCTACAACCCATTTGGCAGCAACAACCTGGCTGTTTGGTCTTGGATGTTCTTGTTCGGTCACTTGGTTTGGGCGACAGGATTCATGTTCCTGATCTCCTGGCGTGGTTATTGGCAGGAGTTGATTGAGACCATCGTTTGGGCTCATCAGCGCACTCCTCTGGCCAATCTTGTTGGCTGGCGCGATAAGCCTGTGGCACTCTCCATCGTCCAGGCTCGTGTTGTGGGTCTTGCTCACTTCACGATCGGGTACATCCTCACCTACGGCGCCTTCTTGATCGCCTCCACCTCTGGCAAGTTTGGCTGATTCAGTTCAAACCTCTGCTTGATTAACGAGCCGTTTCTCAGAGATTCACCCGTCCGGTCTTCCGGGCGGGTTTTTTTATGTGAATCAATCATCCAGCTAGACAAACATCCGAAGAACCATCAAGCCCAATAAGAGCTTTGGCTTCATGCATTGTTTGCTTCTGATCTCTGCTGCTGTTGGGGCGTTTTTGTTTAATTGCCGCCGCTAAAGGCGATGTCCAGCGTTCGCAGATAGGTGTGCAGGCCCGCATCTTGAATCGGCAGCACGTAGGCATCGGCACCGGACTCGTTGTGGTGAGAATGCCAATAACCAGGTGGTGTCACGAAGGCCGCTCCTGGGACCCAATCTTCTCGATGCCCATTGATAATCATCCCGTTTGCATCAAGCTTCGTGCCGATCATGGTGTAGCAGCCGGGTTGGCAATCAACAGCGAAATCAAGAGCGATGGATTGGTGGCGGTGGGGTCGCTGTATCTCGCCAGCAGGCAAGATTCCGAGCATGGCCCATAACGTATGGGTGATCGTTCGCGTCTGAGGGAAATTGCTGTTTCCAAGCAAAACGCTGACACGGTTGGCGCGAGCACCGTTGGGGCTGTTCGCAATCTCTTCTAGATGTCGTTTGCTGTCCCGATGGCTGTAGACGCTGGGCTCAAAGCGAGCTTGAGCTGGTTCAACTCCGAGGTAACGAAGGAGCGGTGCATCATGCACCCAATACAGACCTGCTTTTTTGTGGGTGGTGTGAATCGCGTCGCCACCGGCAGGCAGCACCAAAATGTCTCCTTTTGACCATTGGAATGTTTGTCCACAGGCTTGCGTCTCCCCTTCTCCATTCGTGACGAAAAACAGCTGACTTGTCGCAACAGCACTTGTGCGTTGATCACCACAGTCAAGGCGAACAAAATTGGCGCAAAGAGAAGGACCGGTGGCTGGGCCAGAGCAACCCAGTTGTTCACTCAGATCGAGAGGAAGAACATCGCAACCGGTTTGATCGAAAAAATCTGGCGAAAACGACCGATAAGGAACCGATTCAATCAGCCCATTCTGTTGGGGGTTTGCAGCGGAGCGGTAATCAAAAAAACGGGCTTGCTCGGATGAGGCCTGATGCAATGTGGGAGCTACCAAGGAGTCGGCCTCAACTAGACGAATACCTTATCGATTGATGAGGCTGAGATTGTATGGGCTTTGTCATTCCTGGAGGCCAGCCTTAAACCGCATGCGCTTCAGCAAAGCATGGAATTAGAGATCGGATTAGGCGAAGAGTGAAACCAGCTCGAGGCGTTCCCTGTCCCAAATGATGAGAGAGAAGCAATCTCCAATTTGAGATAGATACAGCCTGTGAACATTGCTTGCGAGGTGGATATTTGCTTCATGACATTCTTTTAGTCGGTAGTTCGGAATGCGTTCAGAAAGATGGTGAATATGGTGATAACCGATATCGGCGGTAAACCAATTCAAAACTGCAGGCATTTGCAGGAAGGAGGATCCGGATAGAGCACCACGGAAATAACTCCAGTTGTCTTCACCACTTGTATACGATTCGGGAAAATTATGTTGTATGAAAAAGACGGCAATCATTACCGCTGCACTGCAGCTCATGACTAATACGTAAAGGATCCAGAAGTGTGCGTAGCCAATGGAACTCCCGATCCACCACCAAAGCATCCCAACGATTGCAGTGTTAGCGATCATATCTATACATTCTCCACCAGTGTAAAAGAAGCTAGATTTATAATTCAAACAAACTTGTTTTGATGATATCCATGAACCAGTCTTTACCATCTCTATTGTACTTTTAATGAAGTGGCCAATGAATTCAAAAAAGCTTAAAAGTAAGGCAATTCTTGACTTAATGATGAGATAAAAGAATCCACCAGGGAACAGCAGTAATGGATGGCGCAAGGTTCGATAGAGCCACTGCGAACGTGGAGATCGCGCTTCGTATTCCTCGCGTGTGATTACAGCAACTGGTCCTCGATAGCGGTCCCAATTTCCATTGTGTTTGTGATGGAAGGCGTGTCCTCGTGACCAGGGATGTTGTGGCATGCCGTGAATCAAACTCAACCCGAAGCCAGCAATTCGATTCCACCGTTTGGAACTGAACAGACTCTGATGTCCGCAGTCATGCATTAGAGAGAAGCTGCGACTGAGCAGCAGAACCATCAATACCAACAGCAAGGGTGTCATCACGATGGCTGTGATGTTGAACGATGTTGTGACCGCAGACATCGCTATTGCCACCGCGATGATCGGGACAACGGTGTTCAGGATCTGCCAGCTCGCGATGCGATCATCGCTGGCCATAAATGGAGCGAGTTTGAAGTCGATCCGTTTGGGGTAGTTGCTAGGCGCCATGTCTTTGCCCATCGTCTTAGCGGTCGGTGTCATGCAGCTTCCACGTGGGGTGCAGTGATCGTCTTGTTGAGTGAACCTATCTCTTTTTTGCTTCAACCGGTTTTTCAATTGCCTGTTGAGCGCTGAATTTGAACCCTTTCCCTCCAGCCTTTGAGGCTCAAATAAACGGCTGGAACAACAAATAAAGAGAGCAGTGTGGAGACCAGCAAGCCACTGAAGACCACCGTGCCAATGCTGACTCGACTAGCCGAACCTGTCCCGCTGGCCAGCAGTAATGGCAGAAATCCAGCCAAAGAGGTAATCGCTGTCAGAACAATTGGACGCATGCGCTCTTCCGCTGCATCGGTGATGGCCTCTCGAAGAGGTAATCCTGAGCGGAGCCTCTGATTGGCAAATTCCACAATCAGAATCCCATTCTTTGCTGCCAAGCTCACGAGCACGAGTAGGCCCATCTGGCCGTAAACGTCTAGCGGTAGCCCACGCAGTTTGATTCCGATCAGCGCACCGAGCAGTGCCAGAGGAACTGTCAGCAGAATCACAAGGGGGTCGAGAAAGCTTTCGTAGAGACCGGCGAGTAACAAATAGACCACCAGAATGCTCAAACCAAAGAAGGCCCAAGTGACGCCTTCGGCCACTCTTTCTTCCTCCGCTAGGCCTGTAAAGGCAAGCCCGATGTTGTCCCCTCCAATTTGTTCGCCTGCTGTCTCGAGGATGTTGATGGCTTGCCCACTACTTGTTCCTTTCCCCGGCACGGCGCTCACTCGGATGGAACGGTTGAGGGCGTAGTGATCAATCGATCCTGTGCCTTCAACTTTTTCAAGTCGCGCCACGCTTTCCGCGCTGACGAGCTCCCCATCACGATTTCGGAGCATGAGGGATTGGATGTCCTCTGGGCGATTGCGATCGCTGCCTTCCATTTGGATCCAGATGCTGCGAATCTCTCCGTCGGCGTAGGTGTCATCGAGATAGCGTCCGCCGATGGACATACCAATCGAATTCAGAGTTTCTCTATAGGAGAGATTCAGTGCAGCCATTTGGTCGCGGTCTAAAACGAGGCGCCATCTCGGGGCGCTGGAGTCGAAACGGGTGCTGACCCGTTCAAATTTGCCCGTTTCCTTTGCGCTCGCAATGAAGGCATTGGCGACTTGTTCGAATTGGACCAGGCTCAGTTGGCCACCGCTGCGGTCTAGAAGCTCAATGTTCAAGGCTGAATCACCGCTAAACCCACGCACGGTTGGCGGTGTGATCAGCACAACTCTGGCATCGCTAATCGCACGATTCAGGGCTTTTTGCAGGCGTCGCTTGATGGCTTGATCGCTCTGCTCTGCACCGCCTCTCTCCTGTATGGGCTTCAATCTCAGGTAAAAGGAACCCTTGTCTTCCCCGCTTTGCCCGAACGAACTCCCCGCATAGAAGTTCCCCGACCGGATCAGTGGCTCTTTCTCAACGACAGCGCGAATGGCATCCATGCTTGAGATGCTTCGTTCCAGGCTCGCGCCTTCCGACAAGGTGAAATAACCACGAATTTGGCCCTGGTCTTCGTTGGGTATAAAGGCTGTCGGCGTGTTGATAAGGACGACTCCCGTGGCGATCAAGCTGATCATTAAAACGATGCCTACCCGATTGGGTCGATCCAAGAGCTTGCGCAGCATTCGTGAGTAATGCACTTCAGTGCCCTGCATGGCCCTGCGGAGTCGATCGCTGAGTCGTCGGATCACTCCTGGCAGGTGGCCATTCCCAGGAGTGAGGACCCTTGCTGATGCCATTGGCGTGAAAGTCAGGGCGTTCAGAGTCGAAAAAACAATGGCAGCCGTAATCGTCAAGGCAATGGGTTCATAGAGGCGACCAATCGACCCTGGAATCAGCAGAACAGGAACGAATACCGCCACCAGAACCAAGGATGTGGCCACGATTGCTCCGGCCAATTCCTGCATCGCCGTTTCAGCTGCCTTTAGAGGTGGGTCTCCTTTTTCAATGCGATCGGCAATTTCCTCGCTTACAACGATGGCATCGTCCACAACAATGCCTGTTGCAAGGATTAGCCCGAACAGAATCAAACTGTTGATATCTGAACCGCTGAGGCGGATTACCAACAAGCTGCCTACCAACGAAATGGGTACGGCAATCCCCGGCACCATGGCTAATCGCCATCGCCCCAGGAAAAGTACCAAAACAACTAAAACCAGCAGGACTGCATCGCGGAGAGTCGCAACGGTGCGATCGAGATTGGCTTGGATTGTGTCGGCCGAATCGACGATGGTTTGCATCGTGATTCCGGGCGGAAATCCAGATTCGAGTTTCGCGAGATTTCGGCGAATGCTTCGACTGAGAGCAAGGGCATTCACTCCATCTCTTTGATAGATCCCTACGGCAACGGAACGTTCTCCCTGAAGATTGATCGCAGCTCTTCCATAACTGCGTTGCCCAAGGCTGACGCGGCCGACATCTTTGAGTCGAATCAGTCCCCCATTGGTCAATCGTTTGATCACCAGGTTTTCAAGTTCGTCCTGGCTGCGCAAGCGACCGTCGGCTTCGACAGGAAGGCTGAGAAGTTGTCCTGTTGGAGCCGGTGCGCTGCCGAGAGCGCCGATTGCCGCCAGAACGTTTTGCTCGATGAGCGCTGTGCTCACATCTGTAATTGTGAGATTGGCTTGCTCTAGTTTTTGAGGATCCATCCACAGGCGATAGGCCAATTCGCTGCTTCCGAACACACGAATATCTCCGACGCCGGCAATGGATCTCAGCGATTCTCTGAGCGACTGTTCAAGCCACCCTGGGAGAAAGGTGGGAACGTAGAGATCTTGTGGATGGCTAAAGCCCAGGATCATCAATAAGTCGCTAGAAGAGCGATTCACGCTGAGCCCCTGGCGAGTAACGGCTTGCGGTAATCGGCGCAGCGCCAAATTGACTTCGTTTTGGACTTTGATCGCGTTCAGTTGAGGGCTGCCTTCCTTGAAGCGGAGGCTGATCCTTGATTGCCCTTCACTGCTTGTGGACTGAATGCTGTCGAGATCGCTGAGCCCATTGAGTTGTTGCTCCAGCACAGTTGTGACGCTCTGCTCCACCACATCAGGAGACGCAGCAGGGAAGCGAGCTGTCACGCTGACCTGGGTTGGGGCCAACTGGGGTAGGTCTTCCAGGCCCAAGCCAGAGAGCGATACAAGTCCTGCCAACAGAACGAGCAAGCTGCAGACAACGGTAAGGACAGGCCGTCGCAGAAACGGCTGGGAGATGGACCGCAAGCCGGCACCTGCTGCACAACCGAATTGATCTTGGCAGTTGAAAGCCCCTGTTGAGCGGAAAGTCGCTCAACAGGGGCTTTGATGGTCGATTGAAGTCTGGGTTGTCGTGATTTAGCCCACGCTCCAGACTCCTCCTGCGATGTCGACGAGTGGGGCCACTAGTGCAGTTCCTGTGAGGAACCATGCGAAAGCAGCGCCGCCACATCCGCCCAGCCAGAAGCCGCTAGCAAATTCAGCCCAGCCTGCTTTGGTGAACAGATCAGCCGGTGGATTATCGATTGTGGCGTCAGGGGGCTGGACGTTGGGTCCATTTCCCGCACTGCCGTAGATCGACAGACAGATGGTCAAGATCGAAACCAGTCCAATCGTGGCCAAGAGCCCCGCTGTGGTGGCGTAGTCCGTTGAGCGCATGGGCCCACACACCGTGAAGGGTCCGTAGAGGAAGAATCCATGGGCCATGCCAATTTCAAGACCACGGCGGTTGGGAGATAAAGCCGGGCGATAGGCGGGCAAGGCATTGAGGAAGGCCTTGCTGAAATAGCTGCTGTTTACAGGAGTGGCCAGGTTGCCGACGGTAGGGTCGGCGACGGGGGTCACGGTCATGGAAGGGAAGGCGAGTTGGTTGCGATGTGCAGAGGTGATCTGGGGAGGGTGCTCCGCCGATCAGTCGGTGGCTTCAATCACATTGAAAAGCAGAGCCATAGCCACGGCTGGTCCCATGATTCCTACAAGGGGAACAAAAACCGAGGGCATCCAGGCAGCGACGAATTCTCCGGTCATGGCTACGCCAAATGTGTCTAATTACTGTATAGAAAGCCTTTGATGCGGCCCGTCCTCAATCGGGACGGTGACATAAAAGTTCAATCCTTCATCTTCGTGATCTCCTTCAGATGAATCAGCTCATTGCCGGTGGCGCTGCGTTTGTTTTGGTCCTTGTCTTGTGGGGATTAGGGCGGCGTCCCTCCAAAACAATTTTGAGCAGTACGGATGCAGGCATGGTTGCGGCCATCAATCGAGCTCAACTTGGGCTTGTGGATGGTGGCTTGGACAAAGGGGTTCCCTCTCCTGAGCCGATCGGCGATGCCACAAACGTTCAGGAGGCTTGGCAGAGACCTTCTTCAGAGGCCCAAGCGATTGCTCTGAGAAAGCGATTACGGCATTCGTTCAACCAAGGTCATCCGGATGAGCGATTGGAAGCGATTCAAATCGCCTTTGAATGGGGGCATCGTTCGACGGTGTCTCTTTTCAGAAGAGGACTGCGAGATGCGGATGCTCGCATTGTTCAGCTATCGGCTGCTGCGATCGAACGTCACCGTGCTGGCCCCTCTCCTGCCGCGGCTCAACCCGTGCGCCCCCCGCGCAACGTGGCGCGGATGCGATAGATGGGTCTTCCTTGGCTTTCGTGATAGGTGCGAATGAGCAGCTCTGCCAACAGTCCAAAGCAGAACAATTGAATTCCTGCTAACCCCAAAACCACCGCCAGCGTCAGTAGGGGGCGGTTGCCAATGTCTGCTCCCTGCATCTTGATCAGCAGCAGATAAATACTGGAAATCACGCTCAAGGCGATCGCAATCAATCCTGCAAATCCGAACACGTGCATCGGACGCGTGAGGAATCGCTTCATGAACCACACGGTGAGCAGGTCCATGAGCACGCGGAATGTGCGATCAATTCCGTATTTGCTGCTGCCGTACTGCCTTGCCCGGTGATTCACTTTGACTTCCGTGATCCGTGCGCCTTCGATAAAAGCCAGTGCGGGCAGGAAGCGGTGAAGCTCTCCATATAGGCGCATATCAGAGAGAACGGCCCGGTCGTAGGCCTTCAGGGAGCAGCCGTAGTCATGGAGTTTTACGCCTGTGACCCTGCCAATCAGTCGGTTGGCGATTCGCGATGGCAACTTTCGCTGCAGTTCGGCGTCCTGTCGTTGATGACGCCAACCGCTTACGAGGTCATATCCCTCACGCAGCTTCGCCAGGAGCAAAGGGATGTCTGCTGGATCATTCTGTAAATCGCCGTCCAGGCTGACGATGACCCGGCCACGGGCCACATCAAAACCCGCTGCCATCGCAGCGGTTTGACCGTAGTTTTTACGCAGAAGCACGCCAACGAGTTCTGGGACCTCTTGGCTGACCCGCTCGAGCACTGCTGCGGTCTGATCAGATGATCCGTCATTGACGAGAACCAGCTCGAAGCGCTCCCCTGTGGGCCGCAGTGATACGAGAAGTTGCTCCACCAGTTCGGGCAGGCTCTCCTCTTCGTTGTAGAGCGGCACCACTACGGATACGTCGAGGCTGCTCTCCTCGTTTGCGGGCGCATTCGAGGGTGCTGCTGGGCTCAGAGACATCCAGATGTGGAGCGATGCGTGCAACTTAATCCGGCATCGAGGAATCTCTTCACGGAAGCGTTGAGCCGTCATGGCATCGCGTCACCCTGCCGGCTCCGCGAAGTTCGGATCGGTAGTGGCAGGCCACGGGGTGTTGGTCAGAGGGATGGATGCTGTCAATGCCAATGCCGTTGCGGCCGTGCTCTTGCCCCGAACTGTGCATGTAGCGACCTTGTCCCAGGTGAATGGCCACATGGGTGCAGCGCTGTACCGTGCCGAAAAACAACAAATCTCCAGGGCGCAGCAGTTGATCATTCCCGGGGCGGACCGCCACCGGGCTGCAAAACCGTTCTTGTTGGTAAGCATCTCGAGGTAACCAGATGCTTTGGCTGGCAAAGGCGGTTTGCACGAGTCCTGAACAGTCGAGGTCAGGGCCGATCGTGCCCCCCCATAGGTAGGTATTGGGGATCTGGGCAGCTTCCTTCAGCCACCGAAGCACCAACGGGAGATGCTCTTGGATGTGCGCCGCATCGAGCAGGCGTGGGCTCCATTCGGCGCGCGCTAGGGCCTGACTGTTGAGGTCATCGATGGCCATCCAACAGGGATATCCATCCTCAATTAACGCCGTTCTGACGCGACGTGCGCTCGCAGCCGGATGATCTAGGACTCGGAAGCCTCTGCCAGCACAGGCTTGAGTTGCCAACCCGCTGCCATGGCTGCGTGCATAACCCTGAACATCAGCACTCAGGGTCCAACAGCTTTCTTTGTGTAGCTGTTCGGGAGTGAGCGCTGTGCCTAGGGTCGGCATTGACTGATGCCAGGAATATGGCGTTCTACCGTGCCGAGCCGGAGATGCAGGAGTATCTCGTCGGCTTGATTGATCATTTCGCTGACCAAGGGCGCCCCGGATTGCACGAGCAGATTGCCGTGAATTGGGTGCGCTACGACCAAGCCAATCTGTCGACGGGCAGCGGACTTGGTGCTGCCTGGGCTGATCAGAAGCCGCTCTATCCAGCCAGCGTTGTGAAATTGGTCTACGCCGTTGCGGTGGAGGCTTGGCTGCAAAAGGGCCTCTTGCTGGAAACGTTGGAATTACGGCGTGCCGTTAACGACATGATTGGGGTCTCCAGCAACGATGCCACTGGATTGGTGGTGGACTATCTGACGGGCTCTTCCAGTGGGCCAGACCTGCAGGGCGAACCATGGGTGAGCTGGCAGCGTCAGCGTCAATTGGTGAATGAGTGGTTGTCGGATTTTGGATGGACTGAGCTTGAACGGGTGAACTGCTGCCAGAAAACCTGGGGGGATGGTCCCTATGGGAGGGAACAGAGGTTTTATGGCGAGAACAACAGCAACCGCAATGCATTAACAACTGCCGCAGTCTCTCGGTTGTTAGAGGCGGTGATGACCGACGGCCTGCTCTCCCCTCCGGCTTGTCATCGGCTGCGTTCAGCGCTCGCTCGCTCTTTAGATCAAGGCGAGAGGAGCGCTGATCCTGAAAATCAGGTGGATGGTTTTCTTGGCGAAGGCCTACCGGAGAACAGCAAGCTATGGAGCAAAGCCGGATGGATGAGTCAGGCCAGGCATGACGCCGCTTGGTGGACTGATCCTGAGGGAATAGCCCAGATGTTGGTGGTGTTCAGCGTGGGTGCTGAACGTGCCAATGACAACCAGTTGCTGCCAGGAATCGCGAGGGGATTGGCCGCTTTTCGCCAGGATTCTTAACGGATTAATTGCCAAGAGTCCTAAAGGCTTTGCGGTGGCAAATTGTTGTATTTGCTTAAAGGTCTAGGGCGCTATTTAATCGCTTAGGGTGATAAAAATGCGGATTTATTTTGATGCTGCTTTGCTGAAACTCTCTCTGTGAGTCTCTTTCAGTCAAGCGAATTGCAATAGGCCCTAGGCTCGTTATTCATAGTTTTTTGTTTTCTAATGATGACTGTTCGCGAGGAAGTTTGATCACCACGATGTAAAGTATTTAATGACTGATTTTTACACTTTTAGGCTTCTGCGCAAAGCGAAGTAACTCAGATGTAGAAACGTGTTCGAAACGGAGAGGGAGGGATTCGAACCCTCGACAGAAGTTGCCTCCTGTAACTCCTTAGCAGGGAGCCGCTTTCAACCACTCAGCCACCTCTCCAGCAGCAAAGCCATCGTACC
>Ga0302114_10000546_pt1 | contig 26317 bp, 19 predicted proteins | sample AG5_Surface_MG_FD_203107 | JGI IMG/M metagenome (GOLD analysis project Ga0302114, IMG submission 203107) | Marine microbial communities from Western Arctic Ocean, Canada - AG5_Surface | ecosystem: Environmental > Aquatic > Marine > Oceanic | place: Canada: Western Arctic Ocean | collected...
ACTTTATCTTTCACTTTTTGAAGAGCGTCAGACACCTCAACACTAAAATCGAATTTTACTTCAATTGAGGAATAACCTTGAACTGAAGTTGAGGTTATTTTATCTATGCCTGAAACACTATTTAATTCCTTCTCGAGAGGCCGAGTTATTAATCTTTCTATATCAACTGGAGAGTTTCCCGGATAAGGGGTTCCTATATAAATAGTTGGTTGGGTAATCTCAGGAAAGCTTTCTGCCGGCATAGCCCGATATGACATCAAACCTGCTACTAGGATAATAATAGTTAGTACACCAACTGTTACTCTATTATTTACCGCCCAATCCGTTATTGCGAATCTTCTTATTAGACTATTATTTTCTTCAGCCATGATCTTAGTAAATTTTTACATTTTCTCCGGACTGTATAGAACGAATTCCACGATTTATGATTTTATCTGTTTTGAAAAGCCCATCAAGAACTTCGGTCATGTCGTTATTAGACATTCCCAAACTAAGATTACGGCGTTCAACCGTCCCAATTTCTTTATTCTTTGGTAGAAAAACATATGTATAATTAACGCCTTTGGTATCCTGTAGGATTAATTTATTTGGGATCATGATTGCGTCATAGGCAACATAATCTCGAAGGTCAACAGATGCCATCATATTATCTTTTATCACCTTATTACTATTGTTTTGAGCAAGATTTACAGAAACGCTAAACGTCCTGCTGCTGGGGTCTATATAATCTCCTACCTGAGAAATCAAACCTTCTTTTTCCATTTTTATTGCAGTGAAGTTCATATCCACTTTTTGTCCTTTCTGAATACTTGTGATATAATTTTCAGGCACTTGCATTTCTACACTGAGAGGCCCGTTACCAACTATTCGCAGTATTTGCATTCCAGGAGATCCGTACTCACCAACTTTCCCATAAACCTTATCGATCACTCCCGAAAACGGAGCACGTATCTCCGTCATATCCAATTGTTTTTTTATTGTTTCAAGGCGATTTTGTAATGATTCAAATTGCATTTTGGATTGTAGAAAATCCATTTCGCTACCTACTTTTTGACCCCAAAGTCTAGATTGTTTTTTAAACATTGTTTCGGCAAGTTTTAATTGAGTGTTAACTTCATCAATTGTGGCTTTAAAAACGTCAGCATCTAATGAAGCTAATAATTGCCCAGATTTCACTTGATCTCCTCCCCGAACGTATATCCCCTCAATTTTACCAGCAGTTTCAGGGTATATTTTGACTGATTGATCAGATTTAACATTTCCATATACTTTAAACGAATGGCTAAACGTATCTTGAATAACATCAACTATTGTTACACTTGAAAATGATCTCGTAGTATCTAGAATAGCTAGATCATCATCTATCTCACGCATTTCTGCCCTAACAATTTCCATGATTGCTGATAGAGAGTCTCTTTTTTGGGTCAAAGAGTCAATTGGAGTATTGGCTGATTTAGGAGAGCATGAGGAAGCTACTATCGCCAAAAGAGCTATGGGTAGGAATTGTTTAGTCATGTTTGAAATTATTCGAATTTTAAAGTAATATTTTTTGAAACTGAAATTTTTTAATTTTTTAACTGGTATTTGCCAAGAGATATCTCAAGGGAAACTTTTTTATTAAGAGTATTATTTGCAGCTTGTAACATTGACGTTATGGACTCTTGGTATTGGTTAGAAGCTTGGGCAAATTCCATTGAGGAAATCGTGCCTTCTATCAATTTGGCCTTCGAGTTATTTAATATCTGTTTTGAAACTTCTGAGCGTTCCACTTGAAGCTGATATATTTTTAATGCATTTGCATATTCAGAGCGAGCTTGGTTATGATTCAAGATCAATGCTAATTTCGTGTTGTTTAAAAGAATGTCTAACTCTTTTAGTTTTATTTGCTCTTCTTGAATTTTAGCAATTCGTCCTCCAGAATTGAATATTGGAAGTGATGCTGATAAATTCCAAGATGAAAAATTCACATTATTGCTTTGCAACCCATCAGGGTCAAAAACATTTGCATCTTCACTAACAAATTGTCGATTCAAATTATATCCAGCATAAACTTTAGGAAGAAATTGGATTTTTTCATTTTGAACATTGAGAAGTTGCCCAGAGCGATTCGTTTCCATCAATCTATAGTCCACATGGCTAATTGCATTAAAACCTTCTGTAAGTAAAGCTTTGCTTGCGTCAGGAGAAATTAAGAGGGATTCGATTGAGGAGGTTAGATGCACTTCAGTTTCCGGAGACAAACCACAATGAAGAATTAAGACTTGATGAGTTATGAAAATTTGGCTTTCTAAGTTCACAGAATTAATTTGAATGTTCTTGAGAATTAAATCAAGCTGATCGACTTCTTGTTTTTCAACGAAGCCTTCTTCATATAAAGAAGTCAAATTCTCTAAGCTTTCTTTAGTACTTTTTAAGGTCACTTTCAAAGCTTCTAGATTTCGTTTAAGAACAATACCTAAATGGTATGCTTGAGAAACATCTCTTCTTGCATCGAGTAGAGATTTCTCATAATTCTCACGAGTCCTGTCAGTCAAGACTTTGGAAGCTAAGACACCTATAATGTAAGAGCCGTCAAATACCAGTTGATTTACACCAATGCCCCCAACTGCGTTGTAGCGATTACCAAATTGTAACTTGTCTTGAGTTCCATCTTGATCAATATCAAAAAATTGGGCTGGGAGTTCAATATTGTCAGTATAGTTTTGACCAATGGATACGGATGGAAGACCAAGGGCTAATTTCTGATAAATAATCTTCCTGGCGGCCTTGCGCTCCAAAGATTGCACTTTTACATTGGCATTATTTTCTAATGCAAGGTTTATAGCATCTTGAAAGCTTAGATTTTTCACAGACTCAGCAGTTTGACTGAAACATGTTAGAGGTAAAAAGAGGACGGATAAAATTATTTTCTTCATATGACAAAAGATTTGGCATTTTTATTTAACTGTAAAGTATCATTTAGACAGGTGACACCTCTTTTTGTAGCTACATGTTGAACATGCATCTCAAGACTTTTGTTTAATAAAGAATTTCTCAATTCTGGGACTTCAGATAATGCTTCATCTTCTATCATCCCAACAAGGGAGAAATACCTAATTAAACTTATTTTTTCTATTTCAATTTCACTTCTATAAATTCCTTCTGATATTCCACGCTCAAGGTTGTCCTTGCAAGATTTAATAATCGTTTTTTTTCGTTGTTTCATCGCCCAATCAAAAGTTGAGGGATAATACTTACGTAGTGCAAAAAAATTCTTGCCAAATTGTTCTAGAATGTTAATCATCATGGAATTATTAGCTAAAATTTCTTCAATTGCATTTGTTTTTGCTTTTTTAATTGAATTCAACTCATTTTTATGAGATTTCATTTTTATACGAATAGTCTGGTCTACAAGGTCTGACTTGTTCTGGAAAAAAGTATAAAGTGTTTTTTTACTAATAGACATCTCCTTTGATACATCGTCCATTGTTACAGCTTTCAGACCAAAACGTTGGAAAAGTCTCATTGCTTTTTCGCAGATTGTTGAACATGAATCGTTTGCCATGGGGACTTTTAAACGTAACCTTTGGTGAAAAAAATACAACTTTTGAAGTTGAACATGATGAACAGATGTCTTAGAAATAACGTTCAAAGATACTATGGAAACGTTTTATGAAAAAAATGTTTTTTAACTTCTTTTGTTGAATGTTGTTTTCCGGATAAAATATCTGATGAATTTTGCTCATTTTTGTAAAAAATTACAAGCTCATCATTTATTATGCCAAAAAACACTATTTCGGATACTTTAAAAAATCAAAAGATTGGAGAGGTTATCGTTTTAAAGGGTTGGGTAAGGACTTTTCGTTCTAACCGATTTATTGCTTTAAATGATGGTTCATGCCAATCATCTATTCAATGCGTAGTCGACTTTAATGACTTTAGTGATGATTTATTAAAAAGAATAACAACTGGTAGTAGTATATCTGTTGGCGGAGAGATTGTCCCAAGTTTAGGAAGTGGACAGTCGGTTGAGGTCAAAGTAAAGGAACTTCAGATGCTTGGCGATTGCCCCCCAGAAACATATCCAATTCAACCAAAACGGCATTCTTTAGAATTTTTAAGGGAGAAGGCTAATTTGAGAATGCGAACAAGCACATTTTCCGCGGTCATGCGCATTAGACATGTTGCAGCTTTTGCTGTACATGATTTTTTTAATAAAAATGGATTCTTTTATCTAAACACTCCTATCATTACAACAAGTGATGCAGAAGGAGCTGGAGAGCTTTTCCGAGTAACAACATTGCCTTTTGATGAAACTCCTAGGAATGAAGACGGTTCAATTAATTATGAATTAGACTTTTTTGCTAAGCCAACTAATTTGACAGTAAGTGGTCAACTTGAGGGAGAGCTTGGAGCCTTGGCATTAGGTAAAATATATACATTTGGACCCACTTTTAGGGCTGAGAACTCTAATACGACAAGACACCTTTCTGAATTTTGGATGATTGAGCCAGAAATGGCATTTTATGATCTTTCAGACAACATGGACTTAGCTGAAGATTTGTGCAAATTCATAATCAAAAATGTTTTGGAAAAATCTAAAGACGATTTAAATTTCTTAAATACACGACTGCTCAATGAAGAAAAAAATAAGCCAAAAGAAAAGCGTAGTGAGTTTGAATTAATTGAGAAATTACACTTTGTTATAGATAATTCATTTGTTCGCTGTTCATACACAGAAGCCATTGATATTTTGTTAAAAAGTAAACCCAATAAAAAAGGAAAATTTGAATTTCCGATTACTGAATGGGGTGTGGATTTGCAAAGTGAACATGAAAGGTATTTGGTTGAAAAACATTTTAAAAGTCCGGTTATATTATTTGACTACCCAGCAAATATTAAGGCGTTCTACATGCGTTTAAATGAGGATGGAAAGACGGTTAGAGCTATGGATGTATTATTTCCAGGAATAGGAGAAATTGCTGGAGGAAGCCAAAGGGAGGAGAGGCACGATGTACTTGTTGAGAAAATGAAGAATGTTGGAATTGACCCGGAGCATCTGGATTGGTATTTAGATACAAGAAAGTTTGGCACCTGTGTTCATTCAGGCTTTGGACTTGGCTTTGAAAGACTGGTCCAATTCGTTACTGGAATGAGTAATATTCGCGACGTGATCCCATTTCCACGAACTCCAGGAAATGCTGAATTTTGAATTAGGGAAGTATGCTAAAACAGACTCTTAGTCAAAGACTCCAGCAAAAGTTATCTCCTCAACAAATTCAGCTAATGAAGCTAATTCAGCTTCCTACGCAATCATTGGAGGATCGTATTCAAGAGGAGTTAGAGGTGAACCCTGCTCTCGAAGAAGGAATAGATACGGATGAGAATAAGGAATCAGAAAATGAATGGGACCAAGAAATAACCTCAGATCAAGAATCTACGGAATATGACCCAATGGATGACTATATGTCAGATGATGATACTCCTGATTATAAACTTCAATCGAATAATTTCTCTTCTGATGATGAATTATATTCTGTCCCTGTTCTTGTAACTAAGGATCTAAGCGATATGCTAAACGATCAATTAGCGATGCGCTCATTGAATCCTCAAAAAGAGGCATTGTGTAAATACATTATTGGTAATATTGAAGATGATGGTTACATGCGTCGAGAGTTAAAAGATATTGTTGACGATCTTGCATTTAGTTTGGGAATTATTGTTGAAGAATCCGAACTAATGATTGCATTGGAAGTAATCCAATCTATGGACCCTCCGGGTGTTGGGGCAAGAAATTTGAGAGAGTGCTTATTAATTCAAATAAGTCAAAGATCTCCAAATGAGATTAACAAATTGTCAAAGCGTATCGTTTCTGATTTATTTGAGGAATTATCAAAAAGACATTTTACCAAAATGACTGCAGCTCTTGGGGTTGAGGAAAAGAAATTAAAAGAAGCTATTGAAGAGATCAGCCGATTAAGCCCAAAGCCAGGAAATAATGTAACATTAAGTACTCAGAACTCTCAAACAATAGTTCCGGATTATACCATTCAAATCATAGATAATAAATTGGAATTGCAACTAAACGGACGAAATGCTCCAGAATTAAATATTTCGCGTGAGTACAAGGAGATGCTAAGCCATTATAAGAAGTCAAAATCATTCAATTCTGAAAAAGAAAAAGAAGCTTTTTCTTTTGTGAAGCAAAAACTAGAGGCGGCGAAATGGTTTGTAGATGCAATAAAGCAGCGACAGCAAACTCTAATACTAACGATGTCATCCATAATGAGATTTCAGGAAGAGTATTTTTTAACGGGGGATGAAAAAAATTTAAAGCCCATGATATTAAAGGATATCGCAGAAAATATTGACATGGATATTTCTACAGTTTCTCGTGTGGCTAGTAACAAATATGTTCAAACTCCTTTTGGGACTTTTTTAATAAAAAAATTCTTTTCCGAATCTATGCTTAATGCTGAAGGAGAAGAAGTTTCTACTCGCGAAATAAAAAAAATACTGGAGGAAAGTATTCGAGATGAAGAAAAGCGAAATCCGTTTACTGATGATTCATTGGCTAAATTACTCAAGAAAAAAGGGTACCCTATAGCTAGAAGAACTATTGCAAAGTATCGTGAGCAGCTAAATATCCCAGTAGCTAGGTTGCGGAAAACCCTTTGAGTTTGTCGAACGCTCACTGGGAACTGACATTCTACTATTTTAAAATGGTTACTTCAATAGTTTCCATTATTTTCGTAGAAAGGTTTAAAAAATTATGAAAAGATTTATTCTTATTTTTCTTCTTGGTGCGTTTCTTGCTCCAGTTGAGTCAGAAGCTACTCATATCTTAGGTGGGGACATACAATATAAATATGTGGGAGACTCGACAGGTATTCCAGGTCAATATCGGATTAAGGTAGTTATATATAGAGAACAAACCGGGGTTGGATTGGGAACTACGGCAAATGTGACTGTGCAGTCTACACAATGCAGTTTCAATACTAGTGTTACATGCACACTGTCTCAGCCAGAATTTAGCGCAGCAAGCTTAGGAGCATACGACTGTATTCCGCAAGGTGCATCTGGATCATATTTCAGTCCAATGGTAAATATTTATATCGGCTATGTGACTCTGACTCAGGTTTGTAATGATTATAAAATGTATTGGCAATCCTGTTGTAGGCCAGGAGGGATTACAGCTATTACAAATTCTGGTGGTGTTGGCTTCTACTTTGAAGCTGAATTGAACAATACGCAAGGCTACAATTCGTCTCCAACTTTTGTATCTATTCCAATAAGCTATATCTGTACGGGAGGATATATAAATTATCTTCAGAATGCATACGAAAAGGACAATGATTCAATTCAATATGAATTAGTACCGGCAAAGGAATTTGCTGGTGGTGGAGGTAATTCAGTGCCTTACGCAGCAGGATACACTTTTACAAATCCAATTAACACATCCCCATTGAGTCCTTTTGCTATAGATCCTCAATCTGGGAATATAACTTTTATGGCTACCACACAGGAAACTTCTGTTATTGCCGTGAGAGTTAATGAGTATCGTTTTGACAGCACTTATGGATTTTGGGAAAAAGTAGGATCCTCTAATAGAGAAATACAAGTTTCAGTTGCTTCTGCATGCAATGCAATTGTCAATGCAGGAGTTAAATTAGATCAAAATGCTCCTGGAGTATCACTTCGTGCTGATGGTAAACAGCAAGTGGATTATAACTGCCTAGACTCAAATGTCATGCTTTATTTCACGCTTTCAGTTGAATGTATTTCTATCTCACCTGATGGTTCTGATTTTCGTTTAACAGCTCCTAATGGCCAGCCTATTCCTATTGATGAACTGGTACCTTTTTGTAATGTAAACGGAGAAACAGACTCTATTCGTGTTAAGCTATTTGCACCTCTTTCAATGAATGGAGAATATTTCTTGTATTCAAAAGTTGGTAATGATGGAAACACTTTGCTGAATAAGTGCGGTAAAGACATGAACGAGTTTGATACCATTGTTTTATTAGTCAATGATTGCGTAAATCTAGATTTAAAGTTGACAAATGTTACAATTGATGAGGATGAAAGCCCTCATATTTATTGGGATATTGATCCAGCAACTTTCCCTACGTACTTGTTTAATAATTTCCGTATTTGGAGATCTGATGATAATGGAACAACATATAACCAAATAACGTCGTTATCTGATTCCACAATTCGTGATTGGGATGATAATACCATTGGTGGAGCTAGAGTTGACGCACAAAGTCATAGATATTACGTAGAGACAATAATTAATGGATTACCTCAACCTCCGTCAAATGTGGTTCATAGTATATGGCTCCGCGGAGACCTTACGGATCCAATGAGCATGCCAATAGTTTGGAATAGTTATAATGGATGGGATAGTCCAGAATATACAGTTCAGTTTGGTAAAGGTATACCTGGAGTTCCGGGAGAATATACTTGGCAAGATTATAAGGTCACATCAGATACTGCATTAGTTGTTGTGAGTCCATACGGTAACGACCCTGGGCAGTTTTCTATTCGAACACGAACACATGTGACAGATTCCAACAATGTATACTATTTGCAGGATACTGCATATTCAAATTGGATCGAATATGGGACTCCCGTTCCTCCAATTCCACCGCTGGACAGTATTGTTATTCCAAATGTCTTGACAGCTAATAATGATGGGGTTAATGATGACTTTATAATTCAAGGTATAATGAGTTATCAGACCCGACGAGAATTGACTATCATGAATCGATTTGGACGGATTGTCTATAAGAATTTAGCATATGATAATGCTAACCCTTGGAAAGGGACAGATAAGAGTGGCACTAAATTATCTGACGGTGTTTATTATTATGTCCTTAGAATAGCAGATAATGCAAATGCTTTTGAAAATGACTACACAGGAGATGTTACATTATTGACCCAATAGTCATTCATTAATTTTTTTAATCAAGGCCGCTCTGGAAATTCAGTGCGGCCTTGGTCGTTATATAAATGGGAAACGAAGACCGACTAAGAAAAATAAAAATCATCTTAAAGACTCTACCTGATAAACCTGGAGTCTACAAGCATATAGATTCTGAGGGTCAAATTTTATACGTTGGTAAGGCTAAAAACTTAAAAAAACGTGTCAGTAGTTATTTTTCAAAAAAACATAGTGAAGAAAGGCTGAGAATGCTAGTGCGGAGAGTAGAAAATGTTGAAATAATAATAACGAATACAGAATTTGATGCCCTTTTACTAGAAAATACGTTGATAAAGAAATTCCAGCCGTGGTATAACATAAATCTAAAAGATGGAAAAACCTACCCGTGGATATGTATAAAAAAGGAAAGATTCCCAAGGGTTTTTAGTACCAGAAATAGGATTGAAGACGGTTCTGAGTATTTTGGCCCCTACCCTTCATCTAGAATGCTGAGAACTTTGTTGGAATTAATTGGACAACTTTATAGCTTTAGAACCTGTTCATTATCACTATCCGAAAGTTCTATTCATGGAGGTAAGCATAAGGTTTGTTTGGAATATCACATGGGAAACTGCAAGGGACCATGCGAAGATAAACAAAGCGAAAAATCCTATAATCAAGATATTAAATCCGTTCGAAGGCTACTCAAAGGAGAATTAAAAGCGATAAGAAAAAATCTTCATGAAGACATGATGCTCCATTCTCAAAAAAGTCAATTTGAGTTAGCACATCAGTTTAAAGAAAGACTTGAGCATTTGAAAAAATATCAATCAAAAAGTGCCGTTTTAAATCCAGCATTTGGAGAGATAGATTTATATTCTGTGGTTGACGATGCTGAATACGGGTATGTTAATTTTATGATGATCAGGGAAGGTTCATTGGTTCATTCATTTACACTTGAGTTAAAAAAGAAAATGCAAGAAAAGCCGGAGGAATTACTCCAATTGGCAATCCCTGAAATTCGTATTTTGTTTAAATCTGAGGCAAAGCTAATTCTTCTCTCGCATTCCGTAGAATATGAGCTGCCAGGAATAAAATTTCAGGTCCCAATTCGTGGAGATAAGGTTTCTGCAATACAAATGAGTTTGCGAAATGCGAAAGCATATCGAATAGAGAGATTAAAAAATATCCAAATTGTAGACCCAGACAGACATACAAATCGGATCATGGCTCAAATGAAACACGATTTAAGGATGCCTTGTGAGCCTCGTCATATTGAATGCTTTGATAATTCTAATATTCAAGGCGAGTTCCCAGTTAGCGCTTGTGTTGTTTTTAGAGACGGAAAGCCGTCAAGAAATGAATACCGTCATTTTAATATCAAAACTGTTATTGGAGCTGATGATTATGCCTCAATGGAAGAGGTTGTCTACAGGAGATATAGAAGAATTTTAGAGGAGAGTGGGCCCCTTCCGAATTTGGTAGTCATAGACGGTGGTAAAGGACAATTGAGCTCTGCTATTAAGGCATTAAATGATTTAGAGTTAAGCAGTAAAATATCAATAGTCGGAATTGCAAAACGGTTGGAGGAAATATACTTTCCTAATGATTCTATACCATTGTATATAGACAAGCGGTCAGAGTCTTTAAAAATACTACAGCAAGCAAGAAATGAGGCTCATAGGTTTGGTATTACTTTTCATAGAAAAAAGAGAAGCAAATCTAGCATCAAGTCAAAATTAGATGCAGTTAAAGGAATAGGCCCATCTACTCAAAAGGTTTTGTTAAGCTCTTTTAAGTCTATTGCCAGATTGAAAAAGTCAGATTTGAATTCCATTGAATCCTTGATTGGAGTCGCAAAAGCTAAATTAATTTGGTCTTGGATTAAACAAGAAGCTTAAATAATTCAACTTATTTTATTAGACCATCTTCAAGGCAAATAATTCTGCGGGCCCGATCTATGACACGTTGATCATGTGTAGAAAAAATAAATGTAGTCCCTTCTTTGCTGTTTAGCTCTGCCATTATGTCTAGGAGTGTTTCTGTAGACTTAGAGTCCAAGTTCGCCGTGGGCTCATCGGCTAAAACAAAACGAGGTCGGCTGGCAAGAGCTCTTGCAACAGCTACTCTCTGCTGCTGTCCACCAGATAGTTGATTGGGTCTGCTATTGGCTTTATCCTCAAGCCCCACAGCTTTAAGAAGCTCCATACCTCTTTCATTACGTACTTTTTTCTCTGCCCCCTGGAGTTCTAAAATGAAAGTTGTGTTTTCTAATGCGGTGAGTACAGGAATTAGATTATATGCTTGAAATACAAATCCAATATTTCTTAAGCGAAAGTCTATTAATACTTTATCTCCCATAGAGGTAATATCCGTATTATCTATCCATATTTTTCCAGAGTTTGGTTTATCTAAACCGCCAATCGCGTTCAACAACGTTGTTTTACCGCACCCCGAAGGCCCAACAATAGATGTGAACTCACCGGCTTTAAAGTCACTGCTAATATTATTTATTGCATGCACATTTCCTGCTTGGGACGCATATATTTTATTTAAATTTTCTAGACGAATAAGTGACATATCAAATAATATTTAAAGAACTCTCATGCTCTCAATTGGATTTAGTTTTAGTGCTTTTATAGCTGGATATATTGAGGATAAGAAGGATAAAATCAAAACTAGTCCTACAATAGGCAAATAATATTCTGGAACAACGGAAGGGTAGACGGTAGCCTCCAGACCCATTTGTTCAAAACCTTGTTCAACTGACTTAAGGGTGATGCCAGTTTTAGAGGTTACTAAAAGAGAAATATGTCCTAAAAAAAGCCCAAAAGGGAGCCCCACAAAGCTCAATAAAATGGTTTCTGAGACAATTAGTTTAAATATTTTTTTCTTATTCATTCCAATAGCCATTAGCATGCCCAACTCTCTTGTCCTTTCTAAAATAGCCATGAGCATGGTATTCAAAATCCCAAAAGACATAGCCAGTAAAATGATCATCATGAAAAGAAGTAAGCTTTGAGACAGTATAGCATCAGCTACCCCTAAATCAGGACTAACCTCTTTCCAGGTCCTAAATACGATTGATTGAGATTCAGAATTTCTATTTTTCAAAAAGCTTGACTCAAGGGCATTGTTTGCTTTTCCAATCTCATAAGGATTCTTCACTCTGTAATTGATTTCATGAGCTATTATTTGACTCTCGTTAGATAGCTCAATTGAATCTATCAATCCCATTTGAAAAGAAATAGTTTTTGAAGGAACATAGATTATGGATTCTTCAATCATGCTTGATGCCCCATCATAGATTCCAACTAGCCAAAATAAGGCACTTCGCACATCTCCGTTTATGTCTTGGAAAGTTAAAACTACCCTATCGTCAATATCAACTTCAAGTTTTCGGGCCAAAGCTTCACCCAAAACAACTTCATCTCCAACTTGTCCTTTTAAAAATTCTCCACTCGAAATATTTTGTACTGATTTGAAGACTTTTTTTTCGTTGTTTGGGTTAACACCATATGCTATGATAGGAGCAGATCCAGAGCCTGCTTGTATCATTGAATTACAAATGACTCTTGACGAAAAAGTTGTTACATTGGAATCTGCAACCAGCCTATTTGAGAGTGCTTCAAGGTTATTAATGGTTGAAAATACTTCCGGTTTTTCAAGAAAATCTTTGGAGCAAATACGTCCGTGTCCAACATTATCATCTAACATACTTATCGTTCGTTGATCATTTAACCCGTTTATCCATCCCATCATGAAAATTCCTGACCAGACACCAAGCGACATAGCTCCAATTACCACCAATGAGCGCCATGGAGTTCTCCATATATTTCTCCAAGCCATAATTATTATTTTCATCGGTTTATTGCTGATGATTTATAAACTGTTAATACTGGCCATAAACTGACCAAGAGAACTATACAAATTACTATTGCTGTGTGAGTAAAGGTGATAGACCAATCTAATGATGGTGGCAATACCGGTTCCCAACCCATATTTTCCATGGCTAATGCCGCATCACCGAGTAATCTTGGTGGATTTAAATGCAAATAATAAGCTAAGCTTCTACCCAGAATGATTCCGAAAACAGAACCGAAAGCCCCGACTAAAAGAGCCTCAATTAATACAACTTTTGCCAGCACACTTCTTTTGACACCAAGAGCAATCTGCATGGTAAATTCTCTTCTGCGCTCACTTGCAAGCATAATCATAGTACCCAAAAGACCAAATGAAATGACAGTGTATAAAATAAAAAGGACTACGACTCCACCTGCAGAATCTGCTTGAATGATTTGTTTAAGCTCAGGCATTCGCTCTTCCCATGAACTCCAGCTGGCACCTTCCAGCTTGAGCTCTGAAGACAATTGTGAACTTAAGCTTAGAGATTTCTCTTTTTGATAAGGTGTGATCAAAACAGATCCCCACATGCCATAGGCTCCGCTGAATTCTTGCGCATCGTTGAACCTGAGAACTGCTGCTCTTTTTTCCAGTTCGGGATTCCCAAGAGCCAAAGTTCCTGCAACAATTAGTAGGTCATTGGCCATACCTCCTTGATACCCTTGCCCAAGACCAACAATTGTATCACCAACATCGACATTTAACCCCTCCGCTAATCTTTTACCAAGCCACACAGGTATATTTTTTTTTAAGTTGGGATTAAAATTTCCTGATCTCAATCTATTTTTCCAAAATGCAGTATCCTCTTGTTCAAAGTCAACACCGATCCATTGGGCAACAGAGCTTTCTTTTTCAGAACTTAATAGAGCGAACCCTGTCAACCTTGGTCTTACACTTTTTATTCTGTTGTCGTTTTCAAGAGTTTTTTTCCATTGAGGATTCTCGGGGATCGCCAAATCTATATTTTGAGCAGGCCAATAAGCACTATCAGAGACTTGGATATATCCGGATATCCCTCCAACAAGGGTGTCAACCATATGTTCGTAGATGCCCAATTGAAACGACCTTAATGAGATCGCAAAAAAAAGCGCAAAGGCTACTGCAGATCCAGTAATTGCACTGCGCCTTCTATTCCTTCCTATATTCCTCCATGCCATTGTTAAGGATAAACTCATGGCCCTAAGTTTTTCATTGTTGCTTCTGTGAAAAAGGTTTGCTTCAAGTCGGGTCGCTTTTTCCAAGATAAAATTTTTAATTCTGTATTTTGAGTTCCTTTTTTGGCACTAAAATTTATGAAAATAGGTATTTGAATCCCATCAATAATCTTGTATTCCAGAAAATCTATCTGCTGAATCAAAGCTCCTTTTTTATTGTAAACTTCTAGACGATTTATACTTCCATTTTGTTTATTGATGAATGCATCAATGTGATCGTGAGCAACAGGAGTTTCAGGTAAAGGGACGCAGCGAATAAAATGACAAGAGTCGTTGTTTATAGTAATAGCCATCTTCAACTCATGACTAAAATCTTGGGATAAAGAGGCTGTTCCTAGTATATTATCAAATTGTGCATCAGTTCCCATCCATCCTTGAGCAAGCATTGACGAAGGCAGTTTGATAATTCGATTTGTTTTGGGAGAATATGTGAAAAGCCTTTTCCCTGATTTCATATAAACCATTCCCGAGTCTCTTTTTGGAGAGGTGATTTCGACAAGAGAGTAATCGCTATCTAGACTCCAAGTTCTTAAAGATATTTTTTTTGTGTAGCGTGGGTTTTTCGAAATTATTTCTATTTCTGAATATGAGGATAAATTATTATTCATTTTTTCTGCTCTTTCAAGGATGGAAATAGCATTTTGAGCACTAATAGAGATTGTTCCAATAAAAAAATAAAGAGATAGAAGGAGCTTGAAGTTCATTGATAGCATATTCAGAAGAACAAATTTAGACATAAAGAGTTTTGGTGATATGATTTTATGTCATTATGTCGGGGAATGTGATTCGGCATTAAATTTGAGGGATCACAATTGATTTTTATTATAAATAACTTGTAAAACTAATTACTATGTATCCAGAAGACTTAATAGAGCCAATGCGAAAGGAATTGATAGATGCTGGTTTTAAGGAAATTCGTGAATCAATCTTGATGGAAGATGTAATCTCAAGTGCGAAGGGAACAACTTTAGTAGTTATTAATTCAGTTTGTGGTTGTGCAGCAGCAGCGGCAAGGCCTGGGGTAAGAATGGCTATTCAGAAATCAACCAATAAGCCTGATAATCTAGTTACGGCGTTTGCGGGAAATGACAAGGAATCTGTTGATAAGGCGAGAGAGTTGATGTTGCCGTTCCCTCCATCATCTCCGTGTATGGCATTATTTAAAGATGGAGAATTAGTACATATGCTGGAGCGACATCACATAGAGGGCAGGCCGGCTGAAATGATTTCAGAAAACTTGACAGCAGCTTTTTCCGAACACTGTTAGGAGATCAAGCCAGGATCTATTTATCCAATTTAATAAAAACGCTTGTTGCTGAGTATCAATTAATAGCACTAGATCACTTATGGTAAAATTTACTATAGTGTAAATTATACACTTCCGTTATTTAGATATAAATTTAAAGTTCAATAACAACTCTGTGATGAACTGGAAACATACTATTGGTACGGCTTTATTTTTTTGCATTTCGGGCACTTCTCTAATTGCTCAAACTCAAATTTCGGGGACGGTTTTAGACAAGACTTCAGGAGAGCCAATTCCTGCTGTTTCGGTAAAGGAAAAAGGATCAAACAACGCATCGATAACAGATTTTGATGGAAAGTATTCTATTGTAACTGCAGAAAAATCTATTTTAGTTTTTTCTTCTTTAGGCTTTGAGTCAAGAGAAATCGAACCACTTGGAAACGTATTAGATATTTTTTTGAGCCCAGCATCTGACGAATTAGAGGAAATTATAGTTATTGGGTACGGTTCGCAAAACATTAAAGACCTGACTGGTTCGTTAGTTTCTGTAAAATCTAAATCTTTCCAAAAAGGTGCATTTTCTTCACCAGAAGCTTTAATAATTGGAAAGACTCCAGGTGTGAGAATCACTTCAAATAGTGGGATGCCTGGAGCTGGAAGTAGAATTAGAATTCGAGGCGGTTCTTCTTTAAATGCCAGTAATGATCCCTTGATTGTTATTGATGGACTTCCTTCTGACGGTTTGGGATTGCTAAACCCTTCGGACATAGAGAGTTTTACAATTCTTAAGGACGCTTCTGCAACTGCCATTTATGGATCTAGAGCAGCAAATGGAGTTATCCTTGTAACCACGAAAAAAGGCAAAGCCAACGAACCATTTGCGGTGAATTTTAATTATTTGAGATCTACAAAGAGAGTGAATAATCGAATTGATGTTTTAAGTACAGATCAATTTCGTGATTTAATTACTGAGAAAGGGACTTCTAGTCAAGTGGCGAGACTTGGAGCATCAGATCCGGATACATATACCGATTGGCAAAATGAGATATATCAAACAGGTACCGTAAATGACTATAATGTATCACTCTCAGGGGGGCTCAAAAAAATACCTTATCGCTTAGGTCTAGGCTATTATAAAGAAGCAGGAGTTTTAAAGACGTCTCAGCTAGATAGATATAGTGCAACCCTTAATGCCACTCCAAGCCTTTTTAATGGCAAATTGAAAGCAAATACAAGTGCGAAATTCATACGGTCAGACAATGTTTATGCGAATCAAGGTGCCATAGGAACTGCTGTATTTTTTGATCCCACTCGACCGGTTTTATCGGATGATACAAGCTCTTATGGTGGATATTTTGAGTGGTTGATGCCAAACGGAAATCCATCGGTCCTCTCCCCAAGGAACCCTGTTGGACTTTTAAATCTCAGAAAAGATCTTCAGAGAAATAATCGTTTTTTAGGTAATATTCTCTTTGATTATCAACCATTATCGTCTAAAGACTTGCATTTATTCATGAATATTGGTGGAGAACAATCATCTACTAGTGGCACAGTTCGCATTCCTGCTGATGCCGCTATGAATTTCAATAATGGAGGAGAAGACAATCAATATCAATCAACAAGAACTAATAGACTGATCGAATTATATGCTAACTATAAAGAAGATTTAAGTAAGAATATTAGTTCGGATTTTACCGGCGGATATTCTTTCCAGCATTGGACTTCGTCATCTCCTTCATATCCGAACTTGAGCGCATCAGGAGACACGATTTCACCTGCAAATCCGAATCCGTTTTTTACTGAAAATGCTCTTATGTCTTTTTATGGGAGAGCCAATTTTAACATCAGCAATAAATATTTGCTGACCACCACTATTCGTTCTGATGGATCTTCAAGATTCTCGAAAACTGCTCGGTGGGGATTCTTCCCCTCTGCTGCCCTGGGGTGGAACATTAATGAAGAGGATTTTTTTAAAGATCTAAAGCTCTTTTCAAAACTAAAATTAAGGGTTGGATATGGAATTACAGGTCAACAGGATATATTCAATAACTACGGATATATACCTAATTATAATTTTGGAACAGCCACAGCTCAGTATCAATTTGGTAATTCTTTCGTCGATGTTCTGCGACCAGATGCGTACGATTATAATTTACAATGGGAAAAAACAGCCACAAGTAATATTGCATTAGACTTTGGTTTTTTAAAAGGAAGAGTAAATGGCTCTGTAGATTTTTATAATAAAAACACAACAGATTTATTGGCAGTCATACCAATTCCGGCTGGAACAAATTTCTCAAATAGCGTTTTGACTAATGTAGGTGCAATGACTAACAATGGCCTAGAGGCATCGGTGAATTTCGTACTTATAAATAATCAGAATACCAATTGGGATGTAGGCTTGAATGCTACGAGAAACCGAAATCAAATCCGAAAATTGGCTATAGTTCAAGATACAGCATCACCTGGAATCCAAGTTGGTGGAATTTCTGGCGGAGTAGGAAATACGATTCAGATTCATGCCATTGGAATGCCGATGTTTACATTTTTCACCTACGAACAGATATATGATGAGAATAACAAACCAATCGAGAGGAGTGGAAATATTGATTCTTATTCAGGGGTTGTAGATGTAGATGGCAATGGAAAGATTGATAATTATGAGGCTTATGTTGATCAAAATGGTGATGGGATTATCAACTCTAGCGACCTTATTGCTCATGTAAATTCAAGTCCTGAGCCCCGGCAAATGTTTGCATTCAACACATCCTTTTCGCACAAAAGATTTTCTGGAGGGATGACTTGGAGAGCAGAGACTGGTCAGGTTATGTATAATAACTTGAATGCCAATCATGCCAATTATTTTGAGGTTGGTGGATCTATGCGTCATTTGAATAATTTAACTTCAGATTATTTAGATTCAGAGTTTAGATTTCCTCAATATCTATCCTCATATTATCTAGAGGATGCCTCTTTCTTGCGATTAGATAATTTATATCTCGGTTACAATTTTGGAGCTCTATATAAAGATCAGTTCTCCACTAGCGTCAACCTATCTCTTCAAAATGCTCTTGTTATTACAACCTATTCGGGTTTAGACCCAGAAGTCGCCGGAGGAATAGACAATATGATTTACCCAAGACCTCGAGTATTTAATGTTCAAGTCACTGTAAACTTTTAATTGATAAAAAATGAAGACTTTTAAAATAATTGGTTTTGCTTTTCTAGCTTGGGTGCTAACTGGGTCTTGTGCAAATGATTTAAACTTGACACCGCGTTATGGTTTAAATGCTGATGTTGTTTATTCAGATCCAGGAAATTACATTAATGTTTTAGCTAAGCTATATGCGGGGCTTGCAATATCTGGCAATCAAGGACCTGCAGGGATGCCTGATATTGGAGGTATCGATGAAGGGTTTTCTCAATACGTAAGAGTACTTTGGAATCTTCAAGAGCTTCCTACCGATGAAGAAGTATGTGGCTGGAATGACCCGGGAATACCTGAGTTGAATTCGATGACTTGGAACGATAATAGTTCTTTTGTTTCTGCCATGTATTATCGAATTTATTATCAGATCACTCTTGCAAATGAATTCTTAAGATATACGAATCCTCAGTGGATGGATGACCAATCATTTAGTGATCAAGAAAAAACGATGATTACAGACATGGCAGCTGAAGCAATGTTTTTGCGAGCTTTAAGTTATTATCACGCTCTGGATTTATTTGGAAATGTGCCTTTTGTTGATGAGACAGACAATCCCGGATTGTTTTTCCCAGAGCAAATAATAAGAAAGGATTTATATAATTGGATTCTTTTAGAATTAAATAGTATCGAGTCATTAATGAAACCCGCCTTAACAGTGGATTATGGACGGGCAGATAGAGGAGCCTTACTGGCATTGAGATCAAAGTTATACCTGAATTCAGAGGTTTACACGGGGAAACCGAGTTATGAAGATTGCATGACAGATTGCGCTTCATTAATTAAATTGGGTTACTCATTGGAGCCTAATTATGCCTATAATTTTAATGCAGACAATCATCTTTCACCAGAATTCATTTTTGCTGTAAATTTTGATGGTAATCATACTCGAACATATGGAGGAACAACATTTTTACTTCATTCTCATTTGGGAGGCTCTATGGATATTCCTTCGTTTGGGACAACTTCTGGGTGGCAAGGGAATAGAGCCACGAAAGTTTGGTTTGATAAGTTTTCAGATACTTTAGATTCTCGACGAATGGTTCATCTTGACGGACAAGAGGATACAATTACAACGGTTGGCACCTTCACAGAGGGCATTGCAATTACGAAATGGAACAATACAAATCGAGATGGTTCGGCGGGGTCTGAACCTGTAACTTTTGTGGATATTGACTTTCCAATGTTTCGACTTGCAGATATTTATCTGATGTATGCTGAATGTGCGGTTCGTTCAGGTCAGAATATGTCTGCGGGAGTAGGATATTTTAATTTAGTCCGAGAACGTGCATATGGAAATAGTTCTATGAATATTTCTGCTTTGAATCTTCAAGAAATTTTAGATGAAAGGGCTCGAGAATTATATGGGGAGGGACATAGAAGATCTGATCTTATTCGATTCGGACAGTTTACTGGAGGAGATTACCTTTGGCCTTTTAAGGGAAATGAGCAATTTGGGACCTCAACAAGTTCACATTATAATTTATATCCAATTCCATCTGCGGATATTTTATCAAACCAAAACCTGGTTCAAAACCCAGGCTATTAAGTCAATTCTAATTAATTAAATCAACACTATGAAAAAAATCTTTACACTAGCGTTGGCATTCATGATGTCAACAATGGCTTATAGCCAAGTAGATGTCGTATATCATGTCGACGTAGCAGATTATGTTGCATCCGGAAATATGATTGCGGCAAATGGTATTCGTATCGGAGGTAATTTTGCTACCCAAGGAGCTACCAATGGATCCACTGCTATGGCAGATTGGACACCAACAGATTCAGCTTCTGCAATGATTGACCTTGGATCAGACGTTTGGCAGATTACAGTAACTTACCCTTCTACATCAATTGGTGTTACACAACTATACAAGTTTGTTAATGGCGACTGGGGTACTAATGAAGGAACTGATACATTAACATCTACGATCGCAAGTGATAATTGTGGTGTGGATGATGGTGCAGGTAATATTAATAGGGAGCTTACAGTCCCTTCTGTAAATGGAACAATATTGAAATATTGCTGGGACGCCTGTTATCAATGTGATGGCTCAGGCGCTTCAATTTCTTTAGATGAGAATATCCTAAATGGATTATCTGTATATCCAAATCCGACTAATGGACCAATTTCGATAAGTTTTGATTCTAAAAATGTGGAAATGGGAATGATTAATATTTATAATGTTCTAGGTCAAAGAGTTAATTCATTTAGCGAAGAGATTTTTGTTGGGAATAACTCTGCAAATTGGAATCTAGACTCACACACGGGAGATATAGTTCCAAACGGGACATACCTCGTTGAGGTAATTGTAAATGGTGAAAGATCAATTCAACGAATTGCTGTAAGTCTATAAAACATAGATATTGATATCTTTAAAGGCCGGCATGTCCGGCCTTTATTTTTTAATAAATAATTCATATGAAATATTTCATTTGTCTGATTATTGGACTGTCCACTTTTTCTGGATCTGCAAATCAACCTTTGGAAATTAGAATTGACCCTCCGCATTGGTGGTCTGGAATGAACATACAGTCTTTGGAGTTATTGCTAGAAATAAAGCTAAAACCAAAAGAATTTTATATTATATCTGAGGTAATAGGGGATAATATCTCTTTGGTCAAAGATGAAGAAGCTAAGAATAGAGACTATCATTATGTGACTTTAAATATTGGGTCTGATGCTCCCTTTCAAAAGTTAAAAATTAAAGGATGGCGAACTGATGGAGAATCTAAGGCTCCGATATCGATAACTTATGAGTTTAAAGAACGTGATTTAAACTTGCATAAAAATATGGGATTAAATCAAAGAGATCTAATATACCTTGTTACCCCGGACCGTTTTGCTAATGGAAATAAAAATAATGATGTCATTGCGGGATTGCGGGAGACTACCATAAATCGTACTGAAGGATTTTCACGCCATGGAGGAGATCTTCAAGGGTTGACAAGTCAACTTGATTACATCAAATCTCTGGGCGCTACTGCCGTTTGGACAATGCCAATACTTATTAACGATATGCCTGTATACTCCTATCACGGTTATGCAGTTACCGATCATTATAAAATTGATCCACGATTTGGAGGGCTAAAAGCCTATAAGAAATATTCTGATGAATTAGAAAAGAGAAACATGAAGCTCGTTATGGATGTTATACCCAACCATATGGGGACTTATAACCGCTTATTCCAAAACCCTCCAGATTCAAATTGGATAAATGCATGGCCTAAAAGATCTGAGTTAGATGATCAGGGAGGCGTGGGCGGAGCAACTCTAACTAATCATCGTTATGCAACAAGTTATGATCCCTATGCAGCCCCGAGCGATAAGGCTCAGTTTACAGATGGCTGGTTTGTCCCGTCTATGGTCGACATTAATCAAAGGGACAATAGATGTGCAACGTATTTGATTCAAAATAGCCTTTGGTGGATTGAAGAAGTAGGAGTTGATGCTTTTAGAGTTGACACGTGGGTTTACCCAGATCAAAATTTCTTGGATAAATGGTCAAAGGAAATCCATAGGGTTTTCCCTAATTTTTTCATTTTTAGCGAATCATGGGTTCATAACGAGCATTCTCAGGCTTTTTATTTCAATGAACATAAAACTTTAGACGCCGCTGCTGATTTCACAATGTATTCTTCATGGAAAGAGGCATTGGAAAAGCCGACATCTTGGAATAGTGGTTTAAATAAACTTTATATGAATGTGGCATCTGACTATCAATATAAATCACCAGATAGGTTTATCACATTTTTAGACAATCATGACGCGGGAAGATTTTTCGGGAAAATCAAAGAAAATATCTCTCTTTTCAAAATGGGCATAGCAATGCTTTACACCATGCGAGGCATACCCTGCCTTTATTATGGTACAGAGATTCTTTTAAAAGAGCTTGATGATCATGGAAAAATCCGAGAAGACATGCCTGGAGGCTGGGGAAAGAAAAATGGCAGCCGTAATGCTTTTATGAATTCTGGATTAACGAGTAGTGAATCAGAGGCTTTAAGTTTTGTTCGTGAAATGGCAAAAATTCGAGAATCGTATTCGATAGTAAATACAGGATCTTTTAGACATTGGGCGCCTTACGATAAAATATATGCCTATTGCTGGTATGATGAGGATGAGATTATTTTGATTCTTGCAAATCGAAGCAAAAAATCTGAATACTTTGATATTAACCGACTGACGGAATTGACCTTTAAAGACTTGGAAATCATTTTAGATACTAAGTCAAATATTGACCCTAAAGAATCATTAAAATCATTAAATGCGAAAAAAGTACCCTTGCTTCCTGATGGGTTGAAAATTCTTCATTTTACTAGGTAATATTCCCGAAAGCAAAAGAAAGAGGTTCGTATATTTGCAAATAAACCATAACCTAGTTTAAAATGATCAATGTTTCTACAGAGGCTGCGAAAAAAGTCACATCTCTTATGAATGAAGACGGTAAAAGCACTGACTCTTCATTTGTTCGAGTTGGAGTTAAAAGTGGTGGCTGTTCAGGATTGAGCTATGATATGGATTTTGTCGATAAAGCTAAAGAAGGAGATCAGCTCTTTCAAGAGAATGGCATTAAAGTTTTAGTTGAAAAAAAGAGCTTACTATATCTTATCGGAACTACATTAGAATACAGTGGTGGACTTAATGGTAAGGGATTTGCTTTTAATAACCCCAATGCTTCGCGAACATGCGGCTGCGGAGAAAGTTTTTCACTATGAGTGACAATGATAAGATTATCGATGAGGTAACGTCCAGTGATTATAAGTACGGCTTTTCGACACAGTTAGATTCTGACACTTTAAAGCCTGGACTAAGTGAAGATGTCATAAAGCAGATATCTCTCAAAAAAAATGAGCCACAATGGATGACAGATTGGAGACTAGACGCCTATCAGATATGGAAAGAAATGGATGAGCCAGAGTGGGCTAATGTGAACTACTCAAAACCTGATTTTCAAAAAATATCTTACTATTCTGCTGTAAAGAAAAAACAAATTGATAGTCTTGATGAAGTTGACCCTGAATTGCTTAAAACGTTTGAAAAATTAGGAATAAGTTTGGATGAGCAAAAAAGACTTTCGGGAGTCGCTATGGATATTGTTATTGATTCCGTTAGTGTTGCAACAACATTTAAGAAAACGTTAAAAGAAAAAGGAATTATCTTTTGCTCTATGAGCGAGGCAATACAGGAATATCCCGAATTGGTAAAAAAATATTTAGGGACAGTAGTGCCAAAATCAGATAATTATTATGCTGCATTAAATAGTGCTGTATTTACAGATGGTTCATTTTGTTACATCCCCAAAGATGTTAGATGTCCAATGGAGCTCAGTACTTATTTCCGTATAAATGAGGCAGGTACTGGTCAATTTGAGAGAACTTTATTAATTGCCGACCAGGGAAGTTATGTAAGCTATCTAGAAGGTTGCACTGCTCCGCAACGTGATGAAAACCAACTGCATGCTGCAGTCGTTGAATTAGTTGCGATGGATGACTCTGAAATCAAATATTCAACTGTTCAAAACTGGTTCCCTGGAGATTCTACTGGGAAAGGTGGGGTATTTAATTTTGTTACAAAGCGCGGTGTCTGCGAAGAGCGGGCAAAAATATCTTGGACTCAGGTAGAAACTGGATCTGCTGTAACTTGGAAGTATCCTAGTTGTATTTTAAAAGGAGATAATAGCATCGGAGAATTCTATTCAGTTGCTTTGACAAATAATTTTCAACAAGCAGATACTGGCACAAAAATGTTACACCTAGGACGTAATACAAAAAGTACAATAATCAGTAAAGGAATAAGTGCAGGGCATAGTCATAATAGCTATCGGGGATTAGTTAGGATGGGCCCAAGAGCAAAAAATGCTAGAAATTTTTCTCAATGTGACTCACTTCTGATGGGAGATAAATGCGGAGCCCATACGTTCCCCTATATCGAAGTGAAGAATCCAACAGCAAAAATGGAGCATGAGGCAACTACTTCTAAAATAGGTGAAGATCAAATTTTTTATTGTCAACAAAGAGGTCTTAGTCCAGAGGCTGCTATCGCCCTTATTGTAAATGGATATTGTAAGGATGTTTTAAATCAACTCCCGATGGAATTTGCGGTAGAGGCACAAAAGCTATTAGCCATTAGCCTTGAGGGATCTGTAGGATAATTAAAAATATTATGTTAGAAATAGTTAATCTTCACGCCAGTATTGATAACAAGGTAATCCTCAATGGAATTAACTTGAAGATTAATCTTGGAGAGGTGCATGCAATAATGGGCCCCAATGGGTCTGGAAAGAGTACGTTATCAAATGTAATTGCAGGCCATGATGGATATGATATTATTAGTGGTGATATACTTTTTGATGGGGAAAGCGTATTAGACTTTTCCCCAGAAAAGCGCGCGCATTTAGGCCTTTTCTTGAGTTTTCAGTATCCAGTTGAGATCCCTGGGATTACGGTATCGAACTTTATTAGGACCGCACTTAATGAAATTCGTAAAGCAAAAGGAGAAGAACCCTTAGGGGCTTCTCCAATGTTAAAAATGATGCGGGAAAAAATGGGCGTTTTAGAAATGGATAAAGGCTTTTTAAGCCGTTCTTTAAATGAAGGATTTAGCGGCGGTGAGAAAAAACGAAATGAAATTTTTCAGATGGCAATGCTAGAACCAAAGATGGCTATTCTAGATGAAACGGATTCAGGATTAGATATCGATGCACTTAGAATTGTTGCGAATGGAGTTAATTCATTAAGAAGTAATAGAAATACATTTATTATAATTACTCATTATCAAAGATTGTTAGATTATATCGTCCCAGATTTTGTTCATGTTCTTTTTAATGGAAAAATTGTAAAATCTGGGGATAAGGAATTAGCTATTGAACTTGAAAAGCGAGGATATGATTGGATCAAAAAAGAGCAAGAATGAAGGATCGCTTGTCTGCTTTTTACTGGTTGAATGAAACACAATTTGCCCAAGCTTCAAGTGAATTAATTACCTCTCAGCGTAGAACGGCAATTGAAAAGTTTGAAAGTCAAGGCTTTCCGACAATGAGAGAAGAAGAATGGAAGTACACCTCTCTTAAGAAACTAACTGCCCCTGAATATAATTTCCCATCTCCATTTGCTCCTCTTGAACAAGATGAACAAATTGATTTTAATGATATTAAACAATTTCTTGTCAATGACATAGATTGTTATCGAGTTGTATTTATTAATGGTCGCTATTCATCATGGCTTTCTGAAACAACTCATACTAATTATGATATATGCACCTTAGGAAGCGCATGGAAAAAGTATCCAGATGTTGTTGAAAGTTATTTTAATAAGCTAACAAAAGACGACGGCCCGCTAGTTCAACTAAATACTGGCCTGGCCTGGGAGGGTTTGTACGTAAATATTCCAAAAAAGACTGTTGTTGACAAGCCAATTCAAGTCCTTTATTTTAGTACTGGGGACACTCCTGTATTTAATCAAACAAGGAGTTTGATTATTCTTTCAGAGGGGTCAAGTGCAGAGATAATTGAACGACATCATTCATTGACAAATCATGAAACATGGACAAACGCTGTTGATGAACTTCATGTTGGCTCAAATGCTAAAATTCATTGGGTCAAACTTCAACATGATGCGTCTAACGCGTCTTTAACTCAGCATAGTAAGATTCATCAAGAAAAAAACAGTACGGCGATAGTCCATACTATTTCAACTGGTGGAAAATTTATAAGAAATAATTTAGATTTTTCTTTGATCGGAAGAGGAGCTGAAGCCCGAATGTTTGGACTTTCTTTAGGTAGTGATCGTCAGCTTGTAGATCATCATACGCGAGTTGATCACATAGCACCAAACTGCTCTAG
>Ga0302114_10000548_pt1 | contig 26229 bp, 31 predicted proteins | sample AG5_Surface_MG_FD_203107 | JGI IMG/M metagenome (GOLD analysis project Ga0302114, IMG submission 203107) | Marine microbial communities from Western Arctic Ocean, Canada - AG5_Surface | ecosystem: Environmental > Aquatic > Marine > Oceanic | place: Canada: Western Arctic Ocean | collected...
CCATAGCCATATCCTGAACAAACTGTGGATGCTCATTTTTGGCTGACTGAAGAATAACCTCTTTAGACAAAGCACGAGCATTGTCGCCGAACACTTCATTGACAGCTCCCATGTACCTATCGAATACAAGCTCTGTATTACCTTCTTTGTTAACCTGAACACCAATGTCGTAGTCACGATACTCGGTACCTGGGTTTTGGAACATCAATGGATATACTACTCCATTTTCATTTCCATGTGCACGAACGCCAACTTCGGTTTTACCCTGCGCTTTAAGCGTTTCGTTGTTTATTACTGTCCAACCTTTTGACTCAAGTACTTGAGTCAATGCAGTTCTAATTTTTGGGCTGTCGGCTGCGATGTCGACAGTAGAGTAAGCTGATGTAAAGCTCATAGTTTTTTATGTTTTTATATTTGATTATATTATACCCCGGAAAAATTCTCCGGAGTTAGGATCGATGTTATCTTCTAGTGACAACATCATTATTCTATCTATGTCTGATGACAGACGCTGACGATGTGACTCGTCAGTTAGGTCCATATCATCCATATTCAACTCACGTTTAAACTCAGTAATTGCTTGATAAAACGAATCCGAATTATCAAATGAACCTAACTCTCCAGTTAGGTCATCAATTATTGACGTTAGTTGATTTACACTGTTTCGAGTAATTCTAGCAGGATCCACTACGCGTTTAGCGCCTGCATCCCTACGGTCTTGGATTTCCTCCTCCGTAAGCGGTGTCTTATCCAAAGAATCTTTGAGACGTGATACTTTTTCAGCTATCATAGCCCTAAGACCCTTGTGTATATCTGCAACTGTCTCCAAGGTTTGTGATTTCCAGGAATCAATCTCTCGGTTTTTAATTTCTTCAACCTCGTGATTTAAATCCCTACCTGCACGAACCCTATCAGCAATCTGCCTGTAGGTTGTGTTACCTTGCATTACACAACTCGGTATCTCCTGCGTTCTAGTCCAATCACATTTGATGCGTCGACTATTTCTTAGAGACTCCTTACTAGGAATGAAACCCTCAATAACGTTTACTAGATCTGAGCTAAACATACGACGATACTCCGACAGAATTTCTATCCTGAGTATATCGTACCTGTCATACATATAAGCAATGTAGTCATTATACGTTACAGGTGCGTCTTGAGTTACTTCCCAGTCGTTCCTACGAGCTCGTTTCTGCTCAATTATATCTAGAGCATTCTCAACGACTGATGTACCCCTATACGTTTCTCGGTCTTCTTCTGTAACACCTCTGGCTGCCAATAAGGCAGTTTCAACTTCTTCAAATCGATCCACATGTATCATGTAACCGAAGCGAATGTCAGCGTTAGAAGAATGCTTTGATAGAGAGGATGCTATCTGAGATCGGATACTGGACCCAATCTTTTTAAACCAGGTTGGGAAAGTATCCATCTTCCCCAACCTTAATTTTTCATCCTGATACCTTGCTCGTACCTCTTCCGGTAATAGCTCTGGACTTATTGTAGCCTCAAACGAAGCCGGAAGACGAACTGTATACTTGTAACCAAGATACGATTCATTAAGCTTTGCATGCATACGCAATGCTTCTTCATACTCAGCGTTTACATCGTGTTGTAAGTCACCAGTGATTCGGTCAAAGTTTCCAGTTACCGAGCCGCTACCTACAACCTCAACTACAGGTTGCGCTTCTTGTTCTACGCCATCTGTTTGTTTATTTACTTTAGTCATCTTTCACCTCTTTCTTTTTTAACTTTTTTTCAGATATCTTTTTCATTTTAGGCATCTCAATAATACCACGTTGTTCATTAGTTTCAGAATACGCCGTTACGTCTACAGTAGCAGACATAAAGCCAGACTCTTCGGCCCACGTTTTTTGCTTCTCATAATCAGAATTACTACGGATAGCCTGTGGAGAAACTTTACTAGCTACTTCCAATATTAATTCGGATTCTTTATGCTCATAACCATTTCGTAGTTTATCGCAGTAAGCACGCTTAATAACGTCTACAATAATCGCTTCAAGCTCAGCGCCTGAAAAGTTATCTGTCATTTCTACAAGTTTAGATATCGGATAATCAGCTGCGTTACGCTTACGTTTTGAAAGGTGTATACTTAGAATTTCTTCCCTACCTTTGGCGTCAGGTAGACCAACCCAAGCTTTACTGTTAAAGCGACCAGGACGTAATAATGCATCATCCATTTTAGAACCGTCATTAAATGTACCCACTATGTAGGCATTATCATTAGGATTATACTGACGATCCTGGAAGTAGGTTAGCATTGTACCCAATAGACGCATACCAGTACCAGCAGTACTGTCATCACCTTTAGAACTGAAAGAACCGAATAGTTTGTCACACTCCTCGAAGTATAGTAAGCAACCGGCACCTTGGTACAGCTCTGGTAGTCTTAATATTTTACTCAGATTTTCCTCGGATTTACCCAAGTGAGAATGTAGTATTTTATTCGCTGATACTTGTAATATGTCTAACCCAAACTCACCACCGATTGCTGCAGCAAATGCTGACTTACCACCACCGGGGCCGCCGCCTAGTAACATACCATTAGGTTTGTCCATTCCGAATTCTCTGGCTTCTGGTCTCAAACCTTCTAAGTCACGAGACACCATGTTTTTTGCATCAACTAAACCACCGATAGTTTCAAAACCACCACGCGGAGTTATCAAATCTACAAGTCCGGATTCTTTAATATATTTACGACGTTCAGCTGCAACATCACTAATGTATTCTTCGTTACTGTAGTCAAAGTTAGATTTGATTATACCTAGAGTAAACGCCTGACGTGCTTTATGTGTGTATAGACCTTGAGTAGCTGCAATAGCAGATTCTACCAACTCTTCACTAGGTGCTTTTATATTTGGGTGGGATTGACGAGCACTAGCATGTATCATTTCAAACGAACGTTTGAGTGCGTCTTTACCTGGGTACGTGTAATCTAAACGTTGCACGTCATCGACCAAAGTATCAGGCACTTTCATAGTAGGTCCGTAAAAAACAAACATACAAGTCTTAGCTTCGAAAACCGGAGTGAGGGTTATTATCTGCTCATTAACCTTCATAGGTCTACCCATACCCCACGCCATACCAGACCAGCAGTCTTGGAAGTTACGCATCATATAGATAGTAAATCCCCTACCAAGTTCAGGATTCTTTGAAGGAACCTCTTTTCCTTCCATGACAACTTTTTGAATTGTCTTAAGTGCTTCTACGGGATGCGTTGTATCAGTAACTCCCATAGCTTCAGGACGTTTGTCCTTGTAATAATGTAATCCAACATCTGCGTTCCAGTGTACAATGTTGGCGTTAAGTCTCTCAGCTGCAGTAGTAACGTCCCTAACGAACTGACCGCGATCGTGAACATCCACGACTACGTTTGCAACAGAACCACGAAAGTGTGTGGTTATTTCTCCTATGAATTTTTCATTCAGTACAGGGTTGATTGATTCAACCGGATTATTTTCATTGTCTTTAGACATATTATTTATTTATTTTCTTTATTGATAGATAAAGGAAAAGGCTAAACATTAGCCTTTTCCTATAGGTTTATTCGTAGCATTCTGGCTCTTCATCTTCTTCATTTTCTACTTCTTCATAAGAAAAAATAGAAGCATACAGTATAAAGCATACTGTAATAAAAACAGAAACCATAGCGAACGAAGTTTCTGATATGAAGTATATTAACAACGAACCTGTTAGTACCGTTGTTATGAAAGAGCCCGGGGCTAGTAACATTTGTATTATTTCTCTCGTACCATTTAACAGGGTACGCCATTTTTTGGTTTTTAACAGCTGTAGTATTGGTACATTTATTGTAAACCTCATTTAGAAGAATCCCCGATTGCTTCACGGGTTTTTTCTAATTCAGATACAATTGTATCTGTATCTTTACGTCGCTCTTCTTGAGTTTCAAAATCTTCTTTAAGATCTTCAAACTCTTCTGGAGTATCATCTTCCATTTTTATAAATGAAAAACTTGCTCCTGCTCCTGCAACAAGGATAAGCAAACCCATCAGTAGTTGATAGTGTGGGATACCCTCCATAGGTGTAGCATTTGCACGCTTCATGCTCCTCAGTACAGACGGACTAGATCCAGTGTACGAGAAGTTTTGACCGTTCCAGATGAGATAGTCTCCATTTCTCCATGCGTAAGGAACACCGTTTGGAAACAAGTCAACGGACCACTTACCAGTTGTAGCTTGTGAGTTATATGGCAAAGAAGCAAAGTTTTGAATTGAAACCTTAGGTAAACCTAATGTGTTCATTTTAGTAATTCGTTTCTTTTCTATCAGCTTATCATTTGTATTATCAAAGAAAAACCAACTTACTGCCAGCGTACAAACAATGCTAACACAACAAAGGGTGAGCCTCACAAGTGAGGCTCTACCCTTTACAGAGTCTTTTACTGACATTATTTTGTAGTAGGTGTTTCTGTACCAGTTTGAGCTGCTCCATCATCTGCTGCTTTTACCGGATTTTTGACGGTCAACACGGACTCACCAACTTGTGCAGAACCCTCATCTGAATTTTTTCCGCAAGATGCGAAAAAGAACATTGCTAAGGTTGCTACTAGTATGATTACTTTATTTTTCATTATTATTTCCTCTATTTGGTTTTTATACATTACAATACACGCTAAAATCTTAACCGTGTAAGGCTGCTCTCGATGAGCGAAATCTTTTCCTCTTTTCCTAAAGGTGTTTTTGTTTTTGCTAACTGACCTTCTTCGGAAGCGTATATTACTTCGTTGTGGTCAATAACTCTCGAGAAATCAATGTCAGGTGAATCGTTTCTACGAAAGAACGAAAGACCACCGCCTCGGGTGTCGTTAGAAATAACTACACTAACATCTTTATTATTTTCATTAAGATAATTATTAACAAACGATGTTGAATTTTTCCCACCGTCTATTACACCAGTGCTGTCAAACACTTTTAAACTACCTACGTAATAAACTTCACAATCGTCAAGTACGCTACCAACCTCATTGGCTGCAGACAAGTCTTGTATTATAGCCAACCCTAAGGATTTTAGCATACCCATTAACCAAGGCTCAGTAGCTATGTCTTTTAGTTTACCGACTAGTGTAGATTCTATAGGGTTTAGAAAAGCTGGCGCTAAACGCTTTGATAGTTTTATTCCAAAGTCTGCGTAGCTATCATTGCAACCTGGCTTTACTTTTTCACAACAGTTTCTTGCAAATGTAGCAGGAGTACGATCTTTAGTATACACCGTTTCGTAATAATCTAAATACCCTGTGTGATTTTGAGCTGTATTAAATAAACTCAAGTATTTTAGAACCCCACCTGTAATAGAGTGTTCTGCCTGCGAAAAGTTTCGTAGGGCTACGTTATCTTCAAAACCTATAGTTATTATACTAGGTGTATCAATAACTTCTTCTGCAACGGAGTTGCTTATTTTTATAGTTGGCTCTTGAACGTTACCTGCTATATCTATAGCTCCTAACAATATTGACAAACCTGTAAATAGGTCTTTGTCGATATTTGAGGAGACTACGATTTCGTCAAGGTCCGTTACATTTAGTATCTTTGCGACCTTGTTCATAAGTATATATATTAGTTTATAAGTTAAACTACACAGCTGTGTGTAACGGTCAAAGTACCGAACCACACAAAGTTAGTGTGGTGTCTACAAATATATATAACGCAAACAGCGTTACAATTGCTTGCTTTTGTTACACGCTACTTAGCGCGAGTAACCTCGTATTGTACGCCGCGCGTCTTAGGGTCAGCACACTTCTTCCACCAAAAGCGAATCCACATAGCTCCATTAGGTTTTGGTGGTCCACCACGTTCTATGTGCCAACCACCATAGCCGTCTTCATACTCTTCCTTATAACCGGGAGTTTTTATATGAAGTTGCTCGTCGTGATATAATAATCCTGAATCTTTTAGGCGTACCCGTTGTATAGGAAATATCCACTCGTTATGAGTGTGTCCAGTACAAACAAAATGCGCGTCTGGTACATACACTGCTTGTCTCCCTGTTTGTATAGTCCCTTTAGTTACGGGAGCGTCTCCTCCGTAACCGTGATGGTACCAAAGGTTTTTAGAATCCATACACTTCTGACCACCAGTAATTTTAAGGTCAGATCCATCTGATTGCTCTTTACCATAAGTAAATTTAAATTTTACCCAACCACTGTAACCACCTGTTTTAATCTCTGAACCAGTAGCCATGTTAAGTCGTTCAACAAGACGCTCGGTTAAATTTGTCTCGTGGTGTTTAAGCATAGCTGTCTCGTGATTCCCGGGACCCATTATAGCAAAGTTCTTTGCATATGGCGCATAAAAATCTGTAGCAGTAGAAACAAGCCTATCTAAGTAATTACCAGACTGGTGTTCTGGACGAATATCATCTTTGCTAGCTCTCCTATCAAACTTTCCTTGCATAGCACAGAATAAGTCTCCGTAATCAAGTATTACTGCATTACGCTCTTTTGCTTCTTCAAGATGTCTTTTTTCCATCTCTTGGTCGCAGTGGGGATTATCGTGATGCCTATCACTTGTCAGTAAGACCCAAAAATTATCAGTAGTAGAAAGAAACCTATGATTAATGAAGTGTACATTCCTAGAGATTTCATCCATCGTAGTGCTCCCGGGTAAATGCTTTTTAACTTCTTGTTTTACTGCTGTTTTTTTCTTTGTAGTTTTTTTAACTGCCATAACCTTTTATTTTTTAGTATTTGATAAACCGAATTTTCCGCCACCACCTAAGTAACCAGCTAATCCTCCGAGTGCAGTTCCCCCTAATGCAAACATTGATTTTCTACGAAGAGCTTTTCGTCTGGATTCTTCTTTTTCCTTCTCAGAAAGATTTTTACCTACGGTTGTTGGACCTGTAGCATCAGCTGCTAAAGATCCAAGCAAACCACCACCAAGTCCACCGCCAATACCTGCACCATAAGGTAGTAGGTTTTGTACAGTGTTTGTTGTTTCTCCAAGCTGTCGTCCAACACCCTGTATCTGACCCCCTATGCCTTTTACAGTCTTGTTAACTGCATCTAGTTCTCCTTTAGGGTCAAAGTTGACTACATTACTCACACCTTGATTAAGATCCTGCATGTGTCTAGCCCCAATTACTGTAGTGCCTTTTATCGCTGGAGCTTTAAGTACTCCAGTTCCCCCAAGAAAATTTCTATTAAAGTATCTCTTACCTAATGCACCGCCTGTGACAATATCAAACGCATTAGAAGCTGTAAAATTTTTACGATCACTAAGTTTACTCTTAACCTCTTCTAAGGCACTAGTAGCTCCTGTAACATTGTGTTTTTGATTAGCTACTTGATCTTGTAAAAATCTCAACTCTCGGCTGTCTTCAGTCCTTGCAAGTTCGCCTGCTCCCTCAGATCCAAAAAGCGTATCTTTATATTCTTTACCAACTAAAGATTCCTGAAACTTATTTAAAGCCGCTGTATAATCTTTTTGTTTCTCATTATGTTTGTATAAATCTCTATCCTTAACCCCCACCTGTTGCTCCAGTCCTGGTATCAGGGCATTATCATATGCTTTACCAGAACCGTAACCCACAGTACCTCCACCAAGTGTCTTGGCTAATGGTCCTCTTTCTAGATGTGGTCTTACGAGTCTTAATATTTTTTGCAAAGCAGCAGCAGATTTTGTAATGCCAGAACCACGTACAGAATTTATATTATTTAATTTATTTTCTAAACTAGTCACAATATCGTTTTCTAAGTTAACAAATTAATCGGGTAACGCAACTACTTTATTTTCTAAATCTTTTGCACTTAACCATTCAAATTTTCCAGTACGTTTATTTTTAAATCTTTGGTATATGCGTCCGTCACTACCAATCTTAGCCCCCCATGCAACTCGTGTATCTACACCAATACGCTCGGACTCTGGGCCCTCTATAGCAGATAGAAACATAAACTCTGAAGGGTGTAGGTTTTGTGCGTCCTCTGTAATTGACGTTGAGCTAGGCAAACCACCCGGCCCCATTTGAGAAACCCTACGAGCCTGCTCTGTTAAATGCATGGGGTTTATTTCTTCAAGCGCAAGAGACAATGGATTCCCAGTTATTAATTTTTCAGAATAACTATTGAAATGACCGGGTGATATACTTGATAAGTTTCCAGACCTTGAAATCCTACGTACAGTGTTACGCATAACTTTGTCAGCATCCATATCGATACGCTCTGTTAATAATTTATCGGGACCATATATTTTTTTAAACCTTAAAGAATCACGTTCGTCTGGATCAACAAGTCCACGGTTTATTGCCAGGACTTTTTCGCTTGCCGAAAGTATTGTGTCAACACCCCCATCAATGGAATCGTCGTCATCCTCGTCGTCATATTTAAAACTCTTAGATGCAGCTTCCTTCTCGTAACCACGCTCTAAACTGTCTAGAACGAAATCGTCTATATCATCTTCATTCATTTGTATTACCACCCAACATAGAACCACCTAATGCACCTGCCGCAAGCCCACCTACACCATAAGCACCCGCTGAACTTAACAATCCTTTACGCTGCAGCTCTGCTTCTGCTTCTTCTTCAGTCAAATTATTGTCCCTAGCGTAACTCTTTATACGAGCTTGGTTTGCTATCCATACGCCGCCAAGTCCCAAGGCTCCACCTGCAGCTGCACCTAAAAGAGAATTCATTGGAAATCCAGAATCAGCGGTACCTGTACCTTTAGCATATTGCTCTAGCTGTTTTTTCTGTTCTGCCAGTTGTGTCTGTCTGTTAGTTACGTCTACTCTATCTTGAAAGTTTGCAAGATCGCTTTGATCGAGTTCAGTAGACTTACGTGCATTTGCTTGTGCCTGAGATATACCACCCCAAATGTCGCCGTTAATCGCCGCAACCCCAGTCAGAGTAGCTAGTGGCGTAGCTACAGCAGGTCTCGACAGCTGTCGAAGAGCTGCTGGTACAGTATTTAGAGTACCCTGCCCTATGGCTCCACCCCACCTGTTAATATTGTCAACAATTGGATTCTTAAGAAAATTACTCGCCCTACCACCCTGTGGTAAAAAAGTTTGTGCAGTATCAAATGAACCTCGTGCATTCGGAGTAAAGCCATAATTTATTTCACGTAATCCTGACTTGGGAGCATGGACATCATAACGCATCTCCTCAGGTAGTAATTTAAACTGACCTGTCAAATTGTTTATCTTATTACGGGTTTTACCAAAAAACTTATCTCCAGATACCCCAGCTCTACTAACTGTTGACTCCACCAGTTCACTACCTATTGGATTTTTTAAATTTGTAGGAACCTGGGTAGTTAGATCATCCCCTGCGTTTTGAACTATCTTCTTTGCCCTACCGGGTACCTGTCCCCCCTGCGTCAACAAGTTACCAGAGCTATCCCTGGGCAGAATACGTCGGTTTGAATAACTACTAGCATCAGAAGCTTGACTAAATGTTACCTGGCCTGTGTTTTTATCTACTCTCCTAGTTGTTTCTGGACCAATCCTAAATATCTTCCTACCTATCGGAGTATTGACTGCACGGTTAACCATACTACTACCAATACTCTTACTACCCTCATGTCCTAAATTACGAGCAGCCAATCTGGCTGCTTCAGTTGTTGCGCTTGGTGGAGATAGTCTAGCACCGCCAGTTAACCTACCGAATATACGAGGAATAACTGATGCAAGTTTTACTATCTTTGCTTCGCCATAAAGAGTAACCGTGGGTGACTCTAGACTGGCAAGTTTTTGAGCTAGACTCATGGAGTTACGTGAGATTGATTACTATCAAACAGCGGTGGTGGTACGACTGGAGGTTGTTGTTGTGGTACGACTGGAGGTTGTTGTTGAGGTACGACTGGAGCTTGTTGTTGAGGTACGACTGGAGCTTGTTGTTGGTTTGTACCAAAACCTCCAAACCAATCTTTAACACCATCAACCTTTTCGTCCATCCAAGCTTTACCATCGTCAACAAGTTCATTGCCCTTATCTAAAAGATCTGTAGCAACTGTAGAAGCTCCACCAATCGCGGTGTTAGCTAAAAGTCTTTTAGATAAATCAGGATAGTTTGAAGTAAATTGTGCAACTTGCTTAGGATGCTTCATCATAACTCCAGGAAGATCTGATATATTTTTCATACCACCTAACGAGCCCCGCATCTCAGGAGACATGTCTGACCAAGCATTAAACATTTTTAATTTATCGCCCCAAGACATACCATGACCAGGACCACCATCGCCAGCAAATCTATTGTAAAATGACATCCCATCCCCGAGTCCTTTAAAACCACCAACGCGATCTAGAAGATAACCCCCGGCTCCAAGTAAACCTAGAGTACCTAAGGTTCCTACCATACCAGGACCACTCTCATTTTTATCACGCATCATAGAACCTGCACCAAGTACACCTGCTCCTAATCCTAATCCGCCTAGCATGTATGGGTTTCTAGCTGCCCAATCACCTACTCTACCAAAATTTTTAAGAGCCAATGGATTGGTTGATTCCAATTTAGCTCGTTTTATAAGATGTACTGGGTCTTTATACATGACGCTAGATTAACAAAACTTATTCTATGTGTAAAGTAATTACTGCTTGGTCTGAGTTTTAGAATCAGGATGACTGTTGTCTGTGTAACAATCCGCTACATCCGAATTACTGGCACGTTGTACGGATACTGTATCCTCCTTGTCATCTAAACTTTTGTAATACCTATGCCTACCGTCAATAATATTATTGTCATTATCTATAATTATAGGCTCAGCTTTATCAGCATTTTCGTATCGCTTCGGGCCAAACCCGGTAGACCTACTACGGTTAGCTCCTTTTAAATTGAGTGATAATACAGGCACTTCTTCTACAGATTTATTAGATATTTTTTTTCGTAGAGCTAATATATCAACTTCGTGCCCATTAGTTAGTTTAGTTGTGTGCAGCTCCTTTCGGTTGCCTGGAGCTTGTTCGTACTTACCTTTAGCTGCATATTTTACGGTATCCTCTTGCCATGCATCGCAAGTGTAATTATCGGCACAGTTAAAATTAAACGCATTACAATGACCAGAATCAGATACATGGTTACATACACCACAGGATTCAGTTTCACTGTCAGCTTGTTTATAATTAGGAGCAGTTATATTAACTGCAGCACCCTCAATAGATGCAGAAGATTTATCTAACCCCATGAGTTCAACAGCGGAGGCTCGCACATCAGTACTATCTTGTGTCCGGTCATCAATATCCAAATCCGCAAACACATGCTTTGGGAGATGCATGCGAAATCCCGTCGGAGCATGTGTTACACCGTATATACCCTGGTCGTCTTTTGTATTTAAAAAGAAATCAGATGGATGTTCTAGCATCAATTTCCTAAGTCTATTTTGTTTATGGTGGTATTTCTTTTCGTCAGATTCTGATTTAGCCTGCAGTAATTCACTTAGTGCATTCTCAGATTTATGTGATGCAAGCTTAGGCATCATACCTTGTTCAGGCATCATACCTTGTTCAGGCATCATACCTTGTTCAGGCATCATACCTTGTTCAGGCATCATAGGTTGCTCAGGCATCATACCTTGCATGGGCGGTTGCTGTGGTATTTGTTGCTGCGGTAAGCTTTGACGTATCTGCCCCAATACATTTTCACGCTCCTGTTCAATTTGCTCCTGGTTAGCTTTATCTTTTATGTCATAAAACCTATCCTGTAGTTTATCCTCAGACTTTATTTTGTCTACATGCTGCTTACCCTGATACTTTATTTGCTTTGTTACCTTCTTGGTCTTTATTGTACGCTCTGTCTTCTGACGGTTAGAGATATTCTGCATCACTTGTTTTACAACAGCATGAGTATCAACCTGCCCACTCTCATTTAGAATATCCGAATTTAACCCTTGGATTTCAAGCTTCTTCCTCCTAACGTCTAAGTCCCTTTTGAATTCTGCTTGCTCCTGTTTCTGTTGAGCTTTTGCCTCGAGCTCTTGTCTCTTTTGATCCCACTTAACAAATTCATCAGAATTTTGGACGGGATTAAAGTTCTGCATCTGTGGGTTCTCTTGGTAACCATATTTACGCCAGTCAGATGCAGTCTTCTGACTAAACATATTAGGTAGTGTACGTTCTACCGTAGAACGTGAAAGTTTTGTGAGGTTTAGTGCGTCACGTATGGCAGTAGCTTTTTCCTCCTTTGACGCGGAAGGTAATGGTTCTCTGACCAGCTTGTTATAGGCCTTGTCTAAAACACGGGAGTCGTATTTTGCCCTGTTAGCTTCTAGTACGTCAGGGCCCCAGCGTTTCTCTAAGTCATCATCAGTTACTCCTAAATCATGCAGCAAAGAATACAAACGCAAAGAAGCCTGATCAATATCTAGTTTGTAAAGGGAAGTATTAGGCTCCATACGCAACTTGTACGATCTACCAGTGCCACGCTTAGCGTTGATATGAGCCTCAAGCTCACCGGATTCTTTTTTCCTAGTGTAAACCCCAGAAGACAAACGCGCCTGATTAAGCGTCACATACTCATTACCGTTATGTATGACAGTACCCCTGTCAGTAACATATGGTACGCGCATTAAAGTAACTTCTTTCTCTTCTAAAAAATCACCGCTATCTTTATCGAACAGTTTAAAAGTACCACGCAATCGTTTACCTAAAAATTGATTTTTCATCAAAGCATTCTTTTGCTGATCCAAATCAAAGTCTTTGGTCTCGGGATAATGTACATTACCTAATTCCATACGGTATTTACCATACTCTTGTGGAAATCTCTTCTCAAAAGCATTTGCGACACCACTAAAAGTATCCTCACGTAATGCGCCGAAGTCATCAAAATCACGAAGCTTTACGCCTTGTGGTTGTACATCATCTTTTCCTATCATTATATTATTCTTACTAGTTTAATGCACATCAAAGGTTATCAAGCTTATCCTTAAGCGACCTTTTAAGGGGATCTTCAACGTTAACAGTAGGCCTGTCAGCGTCATTTATAAAACTATTTGAGTTAGGGTTAAAAACCTGTCTATGACTAGGGAACCCAAAGTTATTGTTCTGATCGTTCCATGTCTTCCACATATAATTATTTTCTCTTACAGCAGGGTCATTAAAGCGCACTATGTCTCCTGCTGAGGTTGGGACAGCAGGATTATTTTCATTAGCTGTAGGTGACACGACGTTACCAATCCTATTAACCCTAAAGTTATTATTTGGGTTGTCAGTGTTGAACTGGGTTATTTCGTCTCGTGTCATAAACGCACCTGGTGATGAAACTTCGGAATAGCTCGGATCAGATAAATCATACTGAAAATGCTTACCAGTCGATGGGTCTAACCCACCGTCAAAATCAGTCCACTTAGAATTAGCCATAGATTCTGGTTTAAAACCTTCGTGGCTACCCGAAGCATATGCATCATACCACTCACCAAACATTGGGTTTTCTTCGGCTAACCCACTCCGGTCAAATTTTGAAGAAAAAGTACCATCTTCATTTTTATTAAAATAGTTATCACGGATATAGCTTTGTGCACGCTGATTATTTACAAGAGCGCCTTTAGCACTGTTGAAGTTAGCTTCGTTATTGGGTGATGCACCATAATATAAATTACTGGGTAAACTCTGCATCTGGAAGCCTCCTGGAGTATTCGGATCATTCATCCAACCACGGTTTTGGTTTAGTGCGCTATCAGTAACACTGTACCCAGGAAGTGTTGATGCTGGGAAGGCTTCATTTCCAACCAGTTGTTGACCATCAAGTACAGGTGATTGTGGTGCTTCAGTTGGAAGCGGAGCTCCTATTTCATCACTTAGATTCACTTGACCGTCATCGTAACCACCACTAAACGACATTGCATTAGGGTTATGTATTTGTTGAGAACCACCGTTATTTACTCCATCGTCATTTAATACGTTCAATCCTCGCATTAATCGATTAACTCCAGGCTGAACAGCATTTGGGTTTTCAGATACTAACCCACCTACAAGTGGTGTCACATATTGATCAGCAAGAACAGCACCGGTTGCAATATTACCCGCTCTAGAACCGTTAGCTGCATTGGTAGGGCTTAGTAAATTACGAATACCAGGAATTCTTCTCCCCCCAAACTTTAAAGCTTTTCCTAAACCTACACCCTCAGCCAAACCTAAACCGACATTCAACCCACCACGTACTGCAGAAGATCCGGGTGTAGTAAACTGGTAATCATTATGCCTGTCTATTGCTACAGTAGGTCCTCCCCCTAAAAAACCCTGACCAAGACCGCCTGCTGCGCCATCATACAATTGCTTCGCACCACCACCTAAACCTGCAAACGTACCCATGCCTAATCCGGTAATTGTATTACCTAACCTTTGTAAGCCACCGAGATTGTAACTTTCTCCAGTTCTAGGATTGGTGTTGTGCGTAAACATACCATCACCACCACCCATGTTTGACCAGCTTGCCCAATCCTGAGCATACTGATTCATTTCAGGTAACTTAGCTACATTGAATGTAGGAATACCATCCGGACCTATAGCTTGGTCAGTTGACGTAAGCCCTTTATTATAGAGATTTCGTGCAAGCTGCTGACGATCATTGTCCCAAACATGTTTAACAAGCTGACCGTCATCATTGTGACCATAAGGAGTAAGCCCTTCTTGGAAACCTTTAAAAGAACTACCACCTGTACTGGTAGCGTTGCCGGTATTAGACAATACTTGCTTTACAGGTAACGAAAAACCTGTACTCGTAGGTCCTCCATCTTTTCCATAGTCATCAGCAAGCGGTCTGCCTTTTTCTGCTTCAAAAGCAACACGATCACTATATCGTATCATACCCTGATTAGCTGTAGGTACCGCACCCGTACTCAAGCGTTGTAGCTCTCTATTCCTAGATTCAGGGTCAGTAAGCTCTTTATATCGTTTGGGACCTAATTCTTCGCCAGCACCCATTGCGTAGGGCATAGCTTCATAAGAGTCACTATTCCATTGTTCTTTTTCTTCTGGGTTACCCAATAAATAGCGGGACGCCATCCCAGCAGCCGCTGATTTTATAAAAGCATACTTTTCCTTATTAGTCACCATTAGATTTAAAGGAAAAAAACAAAGGTATGCAATACTTAAAAAAAAGCACGGTGGGTTAAACCGTGCTCTTTTTAATATTACCGTATATACTTACATATTTTCCCAGGGGTGATTCAATTCACTTGGTATGTGATCAGGGTTATCATTATCGGGACTACTATAATACCAACCACGAGTAGTATCTATTGTACCATACGCGATTAGGTGTTGTTTGTCGTACCAACTGTTTCCAATAAATCCATTGGTACCAGATATTAACGGTAAGAATATACCATGTAATCGTTTATTAAAAAAAGAATGCATAATGTCAAAGCTTAGAGGCATGTCTCTTTCTATGTTAATCTCACCATGATTCTTAACAGCTACTTCATCCCACTCTTTATCAAGTAATGAGACGATAGATTGTTTAACTAACAAGCTGTCACTAATGTACTCGTCTAGCATGATAAAAAAGAACAAACGAGGAAAAGGGTTATCCATATCTCGATAGAGAACCCTAGCGTCTAACTCATCTTTATTTTTAGTGAGGGGTTGCTGGTTGATACTGCGTGTAACCATAGTTGTGTAATGTTGTGTTCCGTACCAATTATTCCACCTACGGCTATTTGGTGGATCCTTTGATTCAGGCACCATACTCAGAAATATATCAGCAACATAACTGATTGCCTGACCTTCATTCGAAATGTTACCATTGGTGGCACCTGTGTAGCCATACCGACCACTTGACTGGTCTGTTTGAAGGTTATCTCGATTATATCTACGAATTTTTGGGTGCCCTCCATTTGAAACACAAAGCAAATATTGTAGGAACTGTTCTAATAAACCGCGCCGGCAACCCAACTCATTACACAATTCTCTACTCATCTTATGTTGGTTAGAATTAAGCAAAGAACCATCACTATAGTGTCTACTGGTATTTTCATATGAAGAAAATGAATACTTGTCTATGTATGGGTGTTGTAAAAAATCAGAGGGTGTTTCTTTGGGAAAAGTATGAACCGAGGTTCTTCTACCGACTCGTGTTCCGTTATCTGGTAGCCAACGTAATCCACGCATACAAAGCATAGCTTGTGCTAGTAAACCGTATTTAGCGATATTACTTCCGTCACTACACGCTATAGCACTATTGTACAAATCGTCTATACTGTACAGACTCGGAAACTCAAGATACGAAGGACAACCCACTGGTAGCGGCCAACACTTATCCGATTTTCCCATAGCGTGTGGTGCTGAACTATAACTAACAACCCTCTCACTACAAAAATCAGAGAAAGATAACCTACTAGAATTAAGACAATACCCTGATAGATACTGATTTACGTAACTTCGAAGCGCACTCTTTAAAAATACAGTAGCTCTTGGTACTGTCCCAGATATAGCATAGTTTCTACCATGCTCTACCTGTAGATCTTTGTTCCAACCCGTACGAGTATATTTACGTTTATTTATATTACTCACCGACATACGCGCGCTGTGATACTGCATATTATGTGGGTTTTTATAAATAAAAGAATAATCTATAAACAGTGTTCTATCTCTCCAAAACCTAGTATCAGGAAATCTCATAGAACCTACGCATACCATATTACGATTAGTTTTAAATACACTTAACCCAGTATAGTTTTTAATCCTAGTACAGTAACCCGGATATAATATATGTGTACCATACTTGGGTAGCTCCAAAGTCCACCCATGTTTGTGAATCGTAATGAGGCGTGCACCTTCATATTCAACGTAGTAAACATCTGCCTTATCATCATAATAGAGATAAGTAATATTACACAGAGGTTTCCTTTTCTTACCACCCTTGCCCGAAAACCGGGTGGCATACAACTCTTCAGAACGGTTGTAAGTTAGTATACCTGTACCGTCTACTAGCTTACCTGCTGTAGGGTACAGAAAACTACAATTAGATGAACGACTAGCAGAGTCACCGCCGCCCTCACTTAAGAAGTTTATAACTTCTTTATTTTTAACTGTATATGATTCTTTATTTATTGTTTTCATTATTAACGGTTTGTAAAATATATTGAGTATAATATTACGAGAGCTATACCTCCCGTTACTAAAAAGCCGCCGTCTTGTACAAATATTCCATAGAACAAGAAGGCGGCCAAGATCCAGTAAACTAAATTCATTTGTAGCCTTTCATTATTTTTGCCCTTTCTTCGTCACTGATTTGGACAAGGTGTTTAATAAACCTACCGTCCGCACCGTTTAATTCATTGTGAACTTTTACAAATCTAAAGCTCAAAGGATACCTACGCCACAAATACCACAGAGCAAGTTGCTCATAAGGATGATGATTTAATGTATCTGTATTAGATAAATACCTACCTGAGTCTTCTATCAGATCTGCTTCTGAGTTAACATACGTTTTATCATTTGGAACGTCCCACCACAAGTTAGCTAATTTAGCACCATCATTCGCAGCACTAAATAAAAACACACCAGCATTGGGATAATCCGAATGAAATATTTTATTGAACGTCGCTTGGTCCCTAGCAAATAGACCGCAAACACCCTGCATGTAAATTATGAAACTAGTGAGCCTGTACTTTTGATTAACAACAAATGCGTCACCATCTAAATACAGAACATGCTCATAACCTTTAGCTAAAGCTTCCCTCAAAAACCAAACCCTTCCCCAAGCTGGATGCCTGGGGAAGTTGTCAGGTATTACAAACTCTTCGAAGTCATAATCATTAGCCTTAGCATATTGCTTATTCAGATCTACAGAGTGTCTTACATATTCCGGGGTGTTGGCTGGATCTTGATAAGATACAGTGTATAACAATATTTTAGACATACTAGGCTACGTAATGTACATTCTTTGCGTAATCATAAACCGTTGGTTTATAATCCACAACACACTCTAACGCACCTCCAGTGAGAGGGCAGTAACAAACATCACTGTCATCAATGTATATTGCACCCGTTCCTAACCTAGTGATGTCTCGGGTAAGCTCATAATCGTCAAGACTATCTTTCACATATTCAGTTGGAATTTTATTAGTATCAAATTCACCCAAGAATCTGAATTCACGATGGGCGACGTTACCCAAGGCCCATATAGATGCTGGAGTAACGGTTGAATTCCCCTGGTGTTGAGTGTACAACGCTGTGTTAGTTTCCATATCATCAACTAAGGGTAACCACATTTGATGGTTACTGTTATTATTAGTATGTGGTATGTCGCCACGTAAGTAATAAAAATCCTTAAAAGATACAACAGGATCTGATGCAGCTAGGAATTTACTTCTGTCATTAAAGAATTGATGCTCTGAAAAAGAACCAAACTTTGAGAAGACTTGGTGGTGTAATTTAAATATAAGTACACCACCCTGATTACTAGTAGACGCAGAACCATCAGTAGCATAAGTACCACCAGTGTAGACAACAGATAAATCGTGCAAAGCAGTATCTGTAAACTTCACAGCTACATAGTTACCCTGCAAGGTTGCTAGCTCTCTACTAACTTGGTCTGGGGTTTGATCTGGAGGTAATATTTGAAAAAATTTCAAATCAACAGCTCTACCACCACACTCAGATGGGATAGGATATACCGTCCTAACAGCGCGTGGGGTAAGTTGTTCACTACGCAGAGATACGTAATTTAAGAATGCGGTTACCTGTGTATCAAGCTCATCGCTATTAGAAACATTACCTGTTACGCCACCTGCAGCTTTAAAACTGTTAAACCAACTTGTCAGAAAAACGTTATAATCTTCACAAATCATGTCAAGAAAAGGCACTAGCCCAAAACGAAAAGTAAGCTCACGTTTAAATTTATGCCTACCATTATTTATTTTTTCTGCACGCAAGTAGTACGGTGCACTTGTACCGTTTACAATTGGGTTCCATTGTTTGTCCGATAGACCTATCGCCTTTTTTATTACAGACCTAACCCCTTGATGCGATATATTTTTAATCATCAGTTTGTATATCCTTTCTAAAATAATCTATAGCACTACCTTTGAATACAAACGTACCACGGTGATGTAATGGACACATTAAATCAGCCCACACATCTCCACCGCAATCAATCCACTTCTGACAGAATGCGTAGTCTTCAGATAGGTATCGTTTTGTTTTTGGATGTAGTAGCGTATCAAAGAAAGTCCACATATGATCCTGCTCAGGCTTATCAAAGAAACTCCTTATATCACATACGTATTTTTCTTCTGGATAAACTTCCATCATTTTTTCAAAAGCTTCACGCTGTATAAGCAAAAAACCTGTACCAATGTTTGCCACTTTTAAAAAGCCATTTTCTACGGTCCCAACTTTACTACGATCAACCTCGTTACTGGCTACGTTTATTACATAATTTGCTGACTTGTGAATCAGTTCATCTTCAGACAAACCTGGATTAGCCTGAAGGTTAGACTTTAAAGCTTCCCAGTTTATTGACTTCATGGGGTAGATACCCCCTACTACAGGTTTATCCCAAGACAACAAACGATATACTGACTTTGGGTTAAACGTAATGTCTGCATCTACAAACATTAAATGCGTTGCATCTTTGTCCGCTAAAAATGTAGCCAGTAAACAAGCGCGAGCTCGTGTTACCAAACTATCATTAGACAGAGTGTGTATGGAATAATTAACACCAGTTTCAGAAAAACTGCTTATTAAATTACACATACTACGCATATACTCGACACTCACCATACCCCCATAACAAGGGGTAGATACATGAAGTTTTACTTTACTATAATCGTAAGACATAATTTTTTTATATTATACCTCGGGATAAACTTCCCTCGGCGACTGCACAGATTTGGTTATCATTATTGACGGTAGCAATAGGATTGCCGCTACCACCTGTCAAGCTCTCAAAATAAACAGCATATTTAATTTTGCTGTAGTAATGTACATAACTACCTACAAACAGCATACGCGCTTCCTGAAAACGAACCGGGCTTTCACAGTAATGTAGAAGACTTCCACAATTATGTGTACCGCCATGTATAACATCTGTGGCGTCCACATTGTCTGTAAAATCAGGAAGTGGAATTAAGGAACACGTCAAAGAAACAAAAGAACCAGGGTCCTCTTGCAATGAGCTAGATTTACTTATTATGAGTTTCGCGTGAGGAAACTTTTTACTAGGGGCTTGAAGCCCCAACACCTGATGATCAGGTACTACTGGTATTATTTGTGGTGAACACAATATTGGTACTGAATATATTCTCATATAAAAAAAGCCGCTTTAGAGCGGCTTGTTTAAAAAGTTATTAGTTAATATTAAAATCAATCGTCAAACGTAATGTCAAAACGACTAGAATACTTATCTTTTTTTGGTTTAGGTAAATCAATGGTGGGGATACCCGAATTAGTTAATAGGTTTGTGGCCGCAGGTGCGTCAGATAAATCCTGTAAGTGTGACAGTTCATTTACATTAACAACTGTAAACACCCCATGGATTAGTATTACAACATTCTCGGTAGTATCTAACGCGGGTAGTAACAATCTAACAGTTTCTTCTTTGTATTTTGCAATACCACCTTGGAGCATACACAAAAATAAATCAAAACCGGGAGAACCCTTATCAGCGACTGCTACAACGTCACTACTAAGTATTAAGTTAACGTTACTGACTGCGTCTAAAGCTTTATACACAACGACTCTCTCTTCGCTGACTAGCGTAGATACATCTAGAAAAAACTCGCCTGTATTTGGTGTACGCAACGTGGTTGTAAGTACATAACCTTCAGGTAGTTCAATCATATTTTTCAACTGGTTGAAAGCCCATTGACTTAAATCACACGAACCAGAACCAATGTAATCAAACACTGATTCCTCATTAATACCTAATAATTTAGATAAAGACTGTTTTATATCGTTCAGATCCATTACACCACACTTTTTATAATAGTCTATTATATAAAGTTTTGCAGTGTTTTAAAAGAAAATAATACATTAAAATGGACGAGATAATACTTTGGATAACTTTACCTTATTAGCAGGTCTAATTTTTACTATAATCTTCATACCTGACTGAACATCATATTTCCAGGCGTCTTCCTTAGTAATCAAACGTATATGCTGTGCGTTTTTTTTATCACGAAACAAAGCCACCCAGTGCTCGTGAGCTACTATATCAACTTCAGCTTCGTATTCAGTCTCGTATTTAGCACTTGCCATTAGCTACATCGTTTAATGCTTCAACTAGATTAGGAACTCTTGTAACTGCAGATTCTAAAGCAGCACTTAACTTATCTGGATCATCTAGTAACACTTCATCATAACCAGATGTTAGTAATGCGGAGAGTGCAAGCAGGATGCCATTTACTATACCCTTAGACAGATCACTGGTGTCATCAATATCACCATACAAAACATCAGCTTGTATATTACCACTTTCATTCTTAACGACCTCGACAGTAACACCTATACTATCTAACTCGATGACGCGTTTAACATCGTCATTACAATACCCTTCACTTATTGCTATCATGCTAATGGATTATCAACTTTTTCTAAGACGGTCAAGTAACAATCTACCATATGCATCAGCATTACGTTCATTGTTCTCATCGTCAATCTGATTTTCTCCTGCTAAGTAGTGGAATAACTCATGACCAAATAAAAAAACCATACCCTCATCACTATTGTTTAAAACAGTGCGAGTCTCAAGACGAACCTTAACAGTTTCATCCTGAAATGAAAAATCTTTTGACTTAGGGGTTTGCCCATCAGGTGTTAAGGAACGTAAGCCATAAACCTTCATGGTTATAGCCGGTTGAGTTGTGCGTACGGAGTGCGGAAACGGACCAGGAACGTGTAACACGAGCTCATAAGGTCGCGCTTTTGAATCCACATAGTCACACCAACCGTACACACCGTAACCTGGCTTACCACGCTTCAATACTACACGATCTAATGTCTCGCAATTAAACAACCCCAGCCAACTCTTACAAAACATGATTGCAGAGTTTGAGACTGAGTTTGTTGTAACGCTCCAGTACATTAATAATTATCGAAACCTAGATCAGACTGGTGTTGTCTAAAACTATCCGGACTGGATAGTTTTATAAGTAAGTCACCTAAGTTTGCCTGCTCCCTGGGATGCAAGCAAGTCTCAGGATACTTGACGTTTATGATGAGCTCTCCTTTTCTCCAAAGCTCTGCGTTTTGTGCTATGCTATTTAACAACAACATAACTAAAACAAATACAGCTTGTACCCCGGAACCCTCACCCCGAAAAGAGGCAAGATCTTTTGGCATTTGTATATGCTCATCAAGGAAAACTGTGTTAAAACAATTCCTAAAAACACCAGAACTATTTGCAGCTTTTAGATCAGTCTCATTGAGATTCTTAGCTATCTCAAAAGTATTACGCGTATCGATAACGATAGCATCGGGTACATCAAGCTTGAAGTCATACCCGTAAAATAATGTTATTGGCTTTACATCAACCTCTTCGGGCTCGCCGTTTATATATACTGTTTTTTTCATTTATCATTCCTTTATTATTTCCCAAAAGCTCCAATCCCTTAGTCCGCACTTCTTGCGAAGTTCTTCAGAAGAAATTAGTAACTGTCGGATCCATTCTGTTATAGCTTTAACTTCTTTGTCAGAATCTGACATACCACCAATCAAACAAGAAAACCGAAGTACGGCTAGTGTTCTAAACTTTTGTTCTTCAGTTGTACCTTTTTGAAATGGATACAACGTCTTACAAAACTTCTCATCTACCTTAATGTCGGAGCCAGATTCTAAAAAAGATTTACTAACTTTAGGCAGCATCAACCACTTAGGGTTAACCCTACCTCTACCGTCAACATATTTAGTAGCTTTTTTCTTAAACTTTTTTTTATCTTCTTCTTTTATCATAGTTTATTATTAACTTGTAATGACTTTTATAAAAAAGTAAATACAATTTATGAACATTAAAGACTTAAAGAAAAAATACGAACAAACTCGTAAACTTGTAACACAACACGAAAGTATGTTAACGGACTACGAAGTTCGCGTTAACCGCGCAATAAGCGCACCCATTGCAGAAAAGAAATTTGAAATAGATACCGTAAAAGTAATTGCAAATAAATTAGACGCACTTGAGAAAAGTATTAGAGTAAATATAAAAAAACTAGAGACTGAAGTCTCTAATCTCTAAAATATATCTTCGTCTAAAAATTTAGCTATACGGACTTTGAGGTTACCTAGGTCAGAAAGGGTCATGTCAAGCTCCTCTTCTAACTCCAGAGATAACTTTACAATAGCCCGCTCGGCAATCTGGAAAACAAGAGAAACTTCTTCTGAGTCAAACTCTTCGATTCCGTAATTTTTTCTTGTATTATGTCTGGGTTGGTTTTTTTTCATTTTCCGGCTCTTGCCCGAAATGTTTCCTTATAGTATCTACCTGCACTTCTAATGTAGCTAGTTTTTTAAGTTTTTTAGTTATAGACTTTGCATTAGTACCTGATTCAGCAAGCATCTGCAAATCAGCGAGAATCATATCTTTATTGGCAACCAGTTCGTTATGGTAAGCCATCACAGTCCTAAAGAATGGGGACTTTGCTTTTTCATCTGAATTATTCATTTTTTTAATGTAGTTTTTATAGTTTATATGTTAGTTGTCAACAATTAATAATCAGCCAATGCACTAAACGCAGCCTGGCTACTCTTTACATTGTGTGTATCGCCAATACCAACATTGTGTATGACCTCTACAGAATGATGCGCACGTTTATACTTTACGCACAAAGGCTCTGCAGCTTGCTCATTAGTCTCTTTGCGACCCTCAAACGCGGCACGAGCTTCATCCAAGGTTATATGTATTTTAAACGTATCCTCGTCAGTCTCTGCGTCATACTCACCAGTAACGTATACTGACAATTCATGACAACGCACCATTGCGTGTATACCTGTTGTTTTATGCCCCGCACGAGTCGTTTTTCCACGACCGCCGTTGCAACTAGAATAGTAATGACTCATTTCTTTTTCTTGTACGCCTCGTATTCTTTTTCAGACATATCCTTCAAACCATCAAGTGTAGAAACTACTAATATTTTACCACCAGGTCTGTATTTTACTTTAACAACAGCATCATCAAGCTCAGGCTTTGAAAATATCTTGTCGTAGTTATCAAAATAAGAATCCGATACTAATTTATCAACATCTCCTTTTCCTTGGCCTGACCAGCGACTAGGACTATCTACAGAATGTCCTGGGTGTGTTGGCGTTATACCAGCTTGTCTATCAAGCCTTTCGTCTTTAATCCAGTTTTCAAAACTAACTGCTTTCTTTTCTTTTCCTTGGTAATATTCTTCTGACATGGTTTTTTTAATGGGTTATTATTTGACTGCCTAACGCAGCCCATGAAAATCTCACTCTGCTCTTTTGTCATCCTTGTCAAAGTTCTCTGTAAGTATTGACATAAAACCAACTCTAAAGTAATCAGAGTCAGTAGCTTCTTTTTTACCGATATTAACTATATTAGCATATGTATCATCCGGTACATGCAACTCGACATTACTGTACGTAACATCATCTAATTCTTTTATTTGTATCCCAGGTAAGTTATCCATACATACTCCTTATGTGATTATATTTAATAGGTAAAGAAAAAAAACGTCGACCCAACCTTGCAACCCGAAGATTGCAAGGCTTAGAAATAGAGCCAGTTAATAAACGTTAAGATTTGATAGTTTAGTGTTAAGTGCGAAATATTAAATTTTAAATTTTAAATGCATTAACAATATCACAATCTTGCAGAATTAGAGGTTGCTACTTCTTTGGGTCGACGCCGCCTTATTAGACGGAAATTTTTTCTTTATTCAACTCAGCCAATTTATTTTCATTGGCACGAATTGTAAGTTCGATTTTCTGGATTTTTGAATCTACTTCAGCCTGACGTATGTGTGCATCAAATATTTTTTCAACAGCACCGTCATCGTAAGATCCAGTACTTACGTAATGTTTACCATGTTTAGTATCCAGTTCTTTGAGCGTGGAAGCTGTGTCTCTCAACTCTTCAATTGTCTTAATAATCTTACACGCTCCAGAGGTTGCATTTGCAACCATGATAGCTGCTTGTAAATTAACCAGATAATTTTTTGCAGAGTACCAGTCATCCCCGACGCTCTGTATATCACACTCCCGATCGTTACCAGTAACAACGGAATTTTCACGCTTAAGTATATCGGAACAAGTGCGAATAAAACCACTTACTGAATTTTTTACATTGAGTGCTTCAGTAACACTCATCTCGGTACTAGGTGCCAAGGTCTTTTTGAATTCTTCAAACTCCATTTTATATATCCTCCATTACTCTCCACATAAATATTAAGTTGCAAACACAGGGAAAGCTAGTGTGATTGCATGTATATATAACGCAAATAAGGCTAACGTTGCGTACTAGGAAAGATAAACTTTTCTGAAGTAATCACTGTGATATAAAGACCGAACAGCGTCCCAATCTACTGTTGGGTAAACTTCGTCATAGTAATCATTTAATAATTTTTCAGTAATGTCAGCCCAGTTATTAACAACTAAAAGAGGTAACCCCCACTCAACAAGATCTTCATATACAACGTGCTTCTTTACCACAGGTATAGTGTATGTTAATAAACTCTCCTGTAGCTTTGGGGTTTGTATACCATTACCTATAGGACATATGAAAAACTTATATTGGGAAAGCTTCTTATAATAGTCTTCCGGCGGACATGAAAAAATATCTATATAACTTGGTCGATTTTTATCTAAAAACTTAGAAAGCGTATATCGTTGATCTATAGTTTCATTAAGGTGCGAATACCTGTAACCAAAAGCAGAACCTATCAGTTTTTGTTTCTTACGAGGCTCATTAAAATAAGTTAGTATTTTATTACCACCATTGGTAAGAGTATAAGCCATTATACCACCCATAGGGAATGCTTTTACAAAAGCACAATTATCATCCTTAGCTTCATAGTAAATACCCGAGTAGTGGTTTGTTAAGTTTTTTAAGCGATTGGTTTGTGGACTTAAATGGTGATCGTCTCCAGCCACGAATAACTTTCCATTCTTACCACCCAGCCCCTTTATGATGCCATCATTAGTAGCTGCCTTTAAAAAAGGAGAGGCACAAAAAACATTACCACCTTTAGAATTTTCATTCTCGTAAACGCCATAACCACGCTTTGTACCATCAGAACAAACGAGGTGCGAAAAAGATTTGAATACATTAGGGTGCTCGTCAATATACTTTTGCATTTCTGG
>Ga0302114_10000550_pt1 | contig 26119 bp, 21 predicted proteins | sample AG5_Surface_MG_FD_203107 | JGI IMG/M metagenome (GOLD analysis project Ga0302114, IMG submission 203107) | Marine microbial communities from Western Arctic Ocean, Canada - AG5_Surface | ecosystem: Environmental > Aquatic > Marine > Oceanic | place: Canada: Western Arctic Ocean | collected...
TGTAATAGGATTAATTTTGCATTCTATTTTATTATCATAGATATATTTGCACAACATATACAACACTATTGCACTATCAGCGCCGCCGGATAACTTTATTCCTATATTTTTATAATCTTGTGAAAAATTAAAAATTATTGTATCTTGGCTATTTTTAACTATCATAGGTTTACTCTCTTTGTATTTTTGCCGTAACCACTACTAAACTCAAACTTGTTTCCGCAGGTCCTTCCACAAGTATATATTCTTTTATACTTGTCACTTTGATTGTTCCAGGATCTATCTAAGTAGGTAGCAAAAAATTCATGTTCTAATACTTTCCAACCGTACTTACGCATATCATTGAAATCGTCGCCATACAATTTATATAAATTATCAAAACTCTTTCTTTGTGGATTATTAGGTCCAAAGTATGCAGGTGCTCCCATCCAAGTGCAAGGCCATAACCGCATTTGCATATCAATAAACACACTTTGTTCTTTTTTGTACTTACATACAATAGGTGTTTGCTCTATATACTGCTCAAAGCTATCATACGTTTTTTTAAGATTGTTCATATCACTTTGATTGTGATTGTTTTTTTTATCTTTTACAATACTACCTTTACGTGTTTTAATTTCTTTTTGTTGCTGTTCTGCAAACCTGCCTGTGTATTTGGCATTAAACTGTTTAAAGCCCATGTCTGTTGCCATTTGTTTTGCAGTTTCAATTTGATGGTAATTATGTTCAAACTCAATAAAGTACCAACGAGCATTGCCGCCAGCGTCTATAAATGCTTGTGCATTAGCCATTATTTTATCAAAGTTGCTGTTTACTCTGTACAAGTGATTAGTATCAGCTAACCCATCTATACTAAAGTTTACAGTGATACGATCACTTTTTTGTGCTAACTCTCTCCACCAAGCAGGGGTTCTAGCACTACCATTTACTGCCATTTTAAATTCTTTAACACCTTGACTTATGCTGTAGTCTATACTATCATCTAGTGTGGGACTTGCAAGACTGTCGCCAAAGTTACCACAATGAAATAGTTTTATTGTATTGGGTTCAAATGGCTCTAGTATAATTTTATAGTCATCTATAGTTGTATCATCTATAGGCATGTAAGGATTGAGTTCAGTCTGGCTGCCATGAAATCTAGCACACTGAGGACAAGCAAGTTGGCATCTGCTTGTGTGATCCATTTGTATTGTTTTAATCTCATTCAGATTCAGAAACAACTTCGGTATCCTTTAACAACTCGTACAGCTCGGGTATAGACTTTTCTATACTATGTCCACGAATTTTATCTAATTTTCTAGTAGCTTTCCAAAACATAGGTATTGCTGCACTAAAATCTTTTGCATACATATAATCAACATATTGATCTAATAATCCTACAGCATCTCTGCGACTTGCTGCTTTGCGTTCTTCAGTGAAATCACTTTCGTCTATTATTTTAAGTAGTCTTGGTTTGTAATCTTCATACTTTTGTTTGATATGATCTTTAGCAAACTTAGGCAACATACGAATGTTATAAAATTTAGGGCCGTGCAACGGATGTGGTGTAATAATAGGACGCCACTCGTCGTCATTTACACGAGGTATTTTGTTTAGCAATATCCATTCCATAAACTCTGGAAAATGCAACACGTTAAAAACATTAATAGTTGCTGCTATCCAAACTTTAAAATTACCTTCTGCTTGACTTACTTTAAGTAAATTTTCGTGTATCTTATTAAAACGACTAGGAGGACGCATATAGTATTGTATATCGCCTACACCGTCGACGCTTGCACCTAAATTTACTTGTTTAAAGTGTTTCCAAATGTCCCAAGCACGTTGTGGTATATTTGTCATATTAGTATTGTATTCTACAATAATGTTTTTTGCACAGTCTTGGTCAACACATTTCTGTAAAAATTCGTAGTGTCTATCAATGATTAATGGCTCACCACCTACAATGTACAGTTTACGTATTTGATCTATGTTGTTGTCCATCTGTACCCAATAATGATCACTTTCGTGCCAATTGTATAGGTCAGTTTCTGGCTCATATTTTCCTTTTGCATTTTTAATAAGTTTAACCTTACCGTGGCTGTCTTTATAACTATCACCCCATAACTTAACTTGATCTTCGTACCACATACTACTATCAGTAGGGCCACACATTCGACATTTTAAATTACATAAGTTACCAAACCGCACATCATAAAAACTGCAATTTATTTCATCTTCTTCAATTGTACCGTCGGCTGCTGTTTTAGATAATAAATCTTCCCAATTAAATTCTCCGCGTTCAATCCAAATTTTATTTTCGTAATCAATACGAGCATTCATGCCCGATGACATTTCTGTTTGACAACGAACACATTCAGGATGCCATTTGCCTTCCATCATATACTTGCGTATTTCTTTTGACAATTCGCTGTTACGTACTTTCTTAAGATCAGCTGTACGAGCATTATACTCTTTTCCGTCCTCATCGCGCAGTATACCGCCTGTCGGCCCGTGCTGTGCCTGACAACATACACGAATATCTCCGTTTGCTCTAAGGCTTTGACTCATCCACGGTACAGGACATAATGTTTCTAGTTTACTCATTTAAGTACTCCAAGTGTGGGAATGTTTTCCAGTAGTCTACGTTACGCAATTCGTTTAATTTGAGATAGTATTCTCTTGCTTTATTATTAAGTACATTGTCTATCCTAGTTTCTGCAGACAATGCTTTTATAAGTCCTTGTATTGCTTTAGTTTCTCTTTTTTTATGTTTACTAGTATTACATAACCAACTACTTTTAATAAACTCTTCGAGATCAGCAATTTCTTGTTGTCTATAACTAAGTGGTACAAGTTCATGACGCATCCATTCTTTACCACGTACACTTGTAAATCCTAAATGAAAGCGTTCATTGTTAGTACGATTACACATGTCATCAAAGTATTGTAGCATAGGAACTAGCCCTATACAATTAAGAGCTTGCAAACAAGTTTGTGTTACCATTTCCCATTCGTTGTGTAAGTTGTTTGAATTTTCTATACTAGTTATAACACTATCCCAATTAGTATGATAACGTATTAGTTCATCTTTTTCTTGTCCAGCATCAATACTAAAACGTAGTAGGCCGCCTTTGAAATGATTTAATAGATCTACTATTTCGTCTGTTATCAATGTTGCATTAGTGCTTATATCAAGACTAATATTTTTTGCATAATGTGTTTTAGCAATACTCCAAATAAAGTTAATGCTGTGTCTATCTGCAAATACCTCACCACCTCTAAACTCCATATACAATACATGTTCAAGGTTAGACATTATTTGTTCTTTAAAAAATTTACTTTGACTTAAATATTCTTCACCTGAACGTTTTGCAATATCTAAACTACCTTGCATTTGGTTTGTTATTTTATCGCCCCACTTGGAGTATTCTTTGTACATCATACTACTAAGATTAGGCGAACACATCACACAACTTAAATTGCATTTGGTGCTTAATCGTACTTCCCACCACTGTGGCATAACATCCACATGACCATTTGCATCATAATACTTTTGTAAATGCGGTTTTACACGTTCTAAAAATCTTTTATTCTTACCAGTACGTTTACTTCCAAATCCACTATTTTCCATTCTGTAACAGAATTCACAGTTACTAAGTTTTTCTCCGTTAAGCATTTTCATACGGAAGTCTTTCATAAAAGGACCATTCCATAAGTCTTCAATCTTATCTTTACTTAAATTATATACATTAGTGTCACTAGAATAAGTATTAGGAGTTATCTCGTCTAGAGTCATTTCTTTTGGAATACCATAGTCAATACCTTCAATACTACAGCATACTCTAGCATCGCCCTTGCCCCTAGTGTTTAATTGTACAAAGGGAACAATGCAAAAGTTTTCTTCTTTTACATTCATATTATGTCCTTTAGTATTGGAAATATCTCAGGAAATTTTTCTGTCCATCCTCGTTGTTTGTTAACTAAATTTATATATTCTTTTGTCTCTGGAAGTCTGGCACTCCAATCCTCACTGTTCATAAATCTTATAATGCCTTTAAAGCGTTTTATACCGTATGGTGCATTTAGCCATTGTTCCTTTGTAATACCTGCTTCTTCTACACCAGTAAATAGTTGCCAGTTTTCTTCCATCCAAGGAAAAAATTCATTTTCGTATTTGTCTGTAATTTCTTTTTTAATGTGTGCAGGTAGCACTTTTACATTTAGTTGTGGTGGCCAATATGCAAAATGCATATTAATGCCGCCTGCCCCTAGAGGCCATTTGTTTAATTTTTTAAAACCTTGTTCAACTTTCCATTTTACAAACTCTGGTATGTAAGCTACGTTAAGTGCCATAATAGTAGTTGCTGTAGTAACTTCTACTTGTGGTGCTGTATTATCTAACATATGGAATACACGTTCTTGATGTTCCCAAGTACTAGGATAACGTATATAATCATTTTGCTCGCCAAATGCATCTATACTGTAGTGGAAACGCACACGCTTAAACTGTGCCCATAGATCAAATAAATCATCACGCCATTCTACAGCATTTGAATTATAACGTAGTTCCATATTCTTAGCATGTCCACGTTTAATACATTCTTCTAACAATTCATAGTGTTCATCAATAATTAAACTTTCGCCGCCTGCAAAATACAACTGATACATATGCGGGATTTGATCCATTAGGTCTGCCCAAAAACGGGGATTATTTTTGTGCCAGTTATAACTTGCCCCGTCATTACGACCTTTGTTTGTCCATTGACTTGTATTAGCAAGTTTCTCATTTTTCATTTGCGGAGTAATTGCTTTCCAGTCTTTAATCCATCCTGTTGAGTCATGTGGTGAACACATTACACATGCTAGTTGGCATTTACTTCCTAAACGTAAATCAATATATCTAATTTTTGGAGGTATACTTCCATCTTCTTTTGTTTCAGCTACTAATTCATCGATGTTAAATCTATTGCCCCAGTATTCAGTTTCCCAGTTACGTTTACTTAGATGACCCTGTTCTTCTTCTTTGTAACACTTGAGGCAACTAGCAGGCTTTTCGCCACGCAGCATCATTTTACGCACATTACGCATGTAGCCACTATTCCATGCTTCTTCTAATGTTGTATGGTTGAAGTTAGCAGGAACGCCGTCATCGTTTTTAACTATTCCAACTTCGCCGCCACCTACTTTTTTATTTGAATCAGGATCTTGTACACTACTTGCATTTGAAGTACAACATGTACGCATTTTGCCGTCTGGGCGGCTACTTAGATGCATCCACGGTAATGCACAAAATGTTTCTGATGGTAATATTTTATTGCTCATACTGTACTTATTTAAACTGTTCTGCAAAGGGATCAAACTCGGCGCCGCACTTCATGGCACATACTTTTAGTTTGCCGGTGCCGCAGCTGGGCTTATTCCAGCTTGCTTGTATGCTATCAAAGATGCCTGTGTCAAACACTGCCTCAAGGCCGTTACGTGCTTGTAAGGCGCTTATATCGGGTATAAAGTCCCATATTTGCTCTACCTTAGGATCTTTATGCCACCATTTATACATGCGTCCAGCAGTCCAGCAGCATGGCAGTGCTAATCCTTCTGCTGTTATGAATAAGCTATTATCTTTCTTTACTTTACAAATAATAGGAGCAGCATCATAATATGTATCCATAGTACCGTATTTCTTGAGGATCACCTCTTGCTTGGTAAGTGCTTTGTTCTGGTACTTTGTGTCTGGCTTTTTAAGCTCGGCTGTATCTTTACCTTTGCGGTCTTTGGCTTGATGCTTTTCTTTTTTGTTTGTATTTGTATCTACAAATCTTCCTGTTTTCTTTTTCATAAATTTTTCACACCCCCATTTGTTAGCAAGTGCTTCTGCTTCTTCAACTTGGTGTTGATTATGCTCAAATATTAAATAGTCCCAACGTGCTCTACCTCCGGCATTTATAAACGCCTGCATGTTACGTTCTATGTTATCCCAAACAACACCTTGACGATAGATATGGTTAGTATCGCGTAAACCATCAACGCTAAAAATAACAGCCCCCATGCTGCCAAAAGTTATAGCTAAATCTTTCCACCATGCCTCATTTTTAGCTCCTCCGTTAGTATTCATGCTCAACCACATATTAGGATTGTGTTCTCTAAAGTATTTGAAGATTTCTAATGTATCTTTAGCAACAATAGGATCACCTAAGTTGCCACACATATACATTGTTTTAAGCTGTGCAATAAAACTTGGTTTGAAGATTTGTTTACAGTCCTCAAGTTTAAGCTCGTCAAGATTGATATGTGGATTAATACCCTCACCGTTCATATTACGATCACACATAGGACAACTTGCTTGACAGTTTTGTGTTACTTCAAGATGAATTGTTTTTATATCTTCAAGTGCGTACATCTTCTCTCCACTTAGGTATTCTTATGTCAGGTACACAATCACAATATTCGTTTTGGCATATTATGCTTTCCATTTTTTTAATTTTTTTATCTTTAATATTTCCTAAAAGATGTTTTTTAGCTGTGCTACACTGTGCTCCATAAACATTCCCGTCGTGCCAAACTATTAGTCTTTTACTTCCTGCCTCGCATCTCCAACCTTTAAATGTATTTTGTTTGTTAGTAATGAGTGTGCTTGCATATTGTACAGGGTAATGTTTATCATCTATTACAAAATGTGTTGATACATCTAATGGTGTATGTACTGATTTGCCATATTTAAAACCTTTTATAAAATCTAAATCTTTTTTTTCATAGGAAATAACTTTACCGTTGGTCCACCAATTTGTAATGGGTTTTACCATCATATCAATTTTTATATTAGATTCTACTATTTTATTAATCATATCTTTTGCTTCAGGTATTTTAGATTTATCAAATAATATTAATGCAGTGGTATAACATTTTTCTGCACATAACCTAGAAACTTCAATAATATGTTCTGGCGTTGCAAATTCTAAATGTACACTTATTGTTACTCTTTTGATATCAGTTTCATCTAAAAACTTTTTCCACCAACGCAATGTTCTACTACCGTTAGTAACAATTTCTGTTCTCCAATTCTTATCTAATCCATTAATAAATTTTGACAGGCCAGGCCAAAGTGTAGGTTCGCCGCCACTGAGTAAAAGTAACTTTTTGTTAGAATTAATATCAGTATGAATAAAATTCCAAAACTCTAAAGATTCTTCTACATCTGGAAAACCGCTAGTTTTATCATAATGAATAGGATGGCAGTATGCACACTTATAATTACATACGTCACTTAATACCCATTCGGCATTCAATGTTTCAGGTAGATCATTAGTAACTTTTTTCATTGTCTCTCCACTTAGGTATTCTTATGTCAGGTAAGCATGTACAGTAATTAGTGTTACAAACTACAGGATCATTAGGAATATGGTAACTTTCATCATATATATTTCCTATATTCATAGATTTTGCAGTACTACACTGTGCAAGACTTATATCTCCGTTGTGCCAAATAACAACTCGAGTTTTACCTAATGCACATTTCCAACCTTTAAAGTTGTGTTTGTTTTGTGATACTAATTCAAGTCCATATGAATAATGCTTCTTCTTACCATCAACAATTAAGTGTGTCGGAATGCCTTGTGCAATGTTAATTTTAGAAGTATGATGTTTAAATGTTTTTATAAATTGTTTTTGCTCGTCGGTATATTCTTGTGCTAATCCGTCTAGTCCTCTAATAGGTTTTACAAATATACTACACTCTAATTCTTTAAATTTATCTGCATAGTCTTGAATAAGATGAAAGTTTTTTTGATCAGCTAACAGCAACAAGGTTAAATTAGTTCGCTTGTGTAATAGTTTACCGACATTAAAAATATGTTCTAAACTTGCAAATTCTAAATGTGTACTAATTGCAACCCTTGCAAGATTATCATAATTATCTAATAGTTTACTCCACCACTTTAGCGTTCTAGATCCGTTAGTCGTCAACTGTGTATAATAATTTTTGTCTAGTTCATTTAAAAATGGAATTAGTTTGGGCCATACAGTAGGTTCACCTCCGGTAAGGTTTAGTAACTTTGGACCCGGTTGTACTTCTTTATGTAAATAGTTAAAAAAGTCTAAAGCCTTGTAGTAATCAGGCTGTCCTGAACTTCCACCGTATAGATCCTCCTGGCAGTAACTACAAGAATAATTACAAACATTACTTACTACCCATTCAATATTCATTCCATTAGGATTATCAGGAAATATACTTTTCATTCAGATACTAACCTTACTTTTTTGCCGGGGCCTGTACGACTGGGCAAGTCACCATACTGATCTACATACCAATCTATTACAGCCTTATACCAATTTTCGCTATTGTGATGTGCTTGTTTATTAAACTGATGTATGTTATTGTTTGTTGCTTGCATTGTACTCAAGGCTCTGGCGCTTTCCTTTTGTAGTTGTCGTAGGGTCAAATTACTTGTATCCAATTCTCATAAACCTTGTATATTTAGGTAACTTTAATTCATTGTCATATAATATTTCTGTGAGCGGTGATTGACTTGCAAAATCATCTAGATCATTTACACAATTAACATGTTCGTCGACTTCAAAGAAATTATTATTTTGTAATACAACTAGCTTACCAATAGGTATTTTTGCATACCATTCTGCAAAATTCTCAATGTGTTCACAACTTGTGTTTATAATAGTATCCGGACTATCAGTAATAGGGTAGCTCATTCTATTGTTAGCATTACTCCAATACTGCCAAACATGTTCGTTGTAATTAATATCCATAATATCTTGTGTTATACTTTTAAAACGCCACTCATCTACAAACCATGGTTTGTTAAATGTTTCAGCAATGTCTACACAAGACTCATCAATATCAAAAGATCTAACTTTATCTACTTTAATGTTACTTTCAAATAACATTGTAGCAAGGGTAGCATACCAACCGGCGCAAAGGAATACTGTTCCTAAATCAACTTTAAGTTTACCTAGTTCTTTTAATAACCATAGTTTGCTTTCTAGTTGTCCTCTGCTAAAGCAATCGTCCCATATTTTAGTTTCATTAACAAAGAAGTTTTTAAACGCTGCAACAAACTGTGTTTCTACATAGCTGTCTAATATAGGCCATAATTTCCAAGTGTTATCTTCCATAACTAATTTACGTAAGTCTTCTTTATTATTATCGTTAACTAAACGAAAAATACTACTTAAATCTTTATCAGTATATGCTCTACGCAAATCAGATAGATTGCTGTTGTCAGCATACAACAATTCTAGTCTATCTAATAATTCAAACGTCTGCATCAAATTGTTCCCTTAACCATTCAAAGTTATTTATTAACCCCAGATCAGCGCCATTAGAAAGCCCGTACTCCCTGCCAGCACAAGCACCTTTAATAGCATATTCGCCGAAGGGAGCATCTCCTCCCACTGTTGTCCATATTCTGAGTCTTTCATTTGTGTCTTCCTCGTTTTGTCTATCTATTATTTTACTTGCAAGTTTAGTACATTCTCTAAATGCACTACGCCATGTACTAAATTCATCTACATTGAATGCAGTGATATTACTAACTTCTTCCATAAGCACAAATTTATCACTAATACTAGTAGTCATGTCTGGTTTACTAGTGTCCATATTAATAGTTGCATATCTTGGAAATAATTTTATTCCTCCGTATCCATACACTAGTCCATTTATAGGATTTTGGCTTCGCCACACATGTACTGCATCTCTATCTATACGGTTAGGCACATAAGAAAAATCAAAGGTATCAACAACATGTGCATCAGCATCAACTATCCATACCATTGGAGTAAATGCGTTTTTTGCAGCTTCTATATGAGCTTGATGTATTCCTTTTATGCCGTGTGTGCGTTTTGCATATGGAAATTTATCTTCTAATATTTTCCAATTTTTATCTGCTTCAACTTCGTTGTAACTTATAAATGATATATCATACATCAGGTGTATACGCCTTTTGTAGCATTTTTAATTCCGGAACGATATCATAAAACTGTTCTTTTCTTACACTGTCTACTTTTGCAGTCATTGTTACAAAGCGGTGTGCAGCTTTTGGATTATGATCCTTTGATAGTTCTGACATTATCTGCGTAAAATGTTTGCTAATATCAGTATTGTGTTTTTTATTATAACTGCTTATAAACTTAGCAAGGCGTTTTCTAGTTTTGTTTTTAAATTTATCTGGTAGTATAGTTATATTATAGTGTAATGGCATCTCTATTAAATTAAGAAAAAAGTTTTGATAACGTCTTTCACTATTAACAACGCCAATGTCTACTAGATGATTTATTATTTCAGGAAGTCTAAATACGTTCCAAGCACCTACAGTTATACCAGGTTGTATTAATGTATTATCTAAAGTAGTCAATCTTTTTAAGTTAGCTTCAACTTTGCTCCACACAGTTCCAGAACGTATAAGCTCTGCTCTAGGACCTATTTCATCAATGCTTGGCCAAATTTCTAACTTGTCAGCGTTCCATTTTTTCCAATAATCAAATACATCTTTATTTTTATATGTAAATGTAGTGCAATTTGTGTTATATGATATCTTTACATCATGTCTATTGTTTTTATCTAACAGCTCAAGTATTTGCCAGTGTTCGTCCATCATTAACGGTTCGCCGCCAGCAAAATAAATTTTTTCAACAACATTAATTTGTTCGGTTAAGAAATCAAAGTTATTTGTATCATCAACAGAATTTATATTCCATACTTTGTCTTGATCTGAAATTAGTCCTAATTTTTTTGCATCTGGTACCCAAGCACTACTATACCTTGGTCCACAACTTCTACATTTAAGATTACAAAGATTACTAAATCTAAAGTCCCAGTAAAGTAAATTCATTTCTGAAACATGACCAGTTTCGTCAGTAATTTTAGGAATTCGCTCAAGAACTTTTGTAAATGCTCTATTATGATGTATACGTCCGCTTAGTCCTGTTACACGTTCTTTGTTAAAACAAGTACTACATATTTTAGGTTGTTCACCATTGATCATCTGAAGGCGAAGTGATTTCATATTATCACTGTTCCAAATTTCTTCAATAGAGTCTGTAGTTAAGTCACCTGCAAAATAATTATGCGTCGATGTTAAACAACAAGGAACTACTTTACCGTTTGGTTCAAAATTTAAATGCATCCACGGTATTGCACATATTGTACGAGTTTTCATTCCGGATCAATCACAAACTGTTGTTGAGGGCTACGACTAGGGTTTTGGTATACTGTCTTTAAAAACTTGCTTTGTTGTGCATCTAAGGGCGTTACAGCAATAGGAATATCCATCTGTTGTTTTAACCTAACTCCGTAATCTTCACATGCTTCTAGTAAATCACTTTCATCTTGTACTTTATCTTTCCACAAGCTGTTTAGATATTCAAAGTCACGAACATTTACATAATCCCAATCAGTACACATTGTTTTGTAAAGTCCTTCTCTAGCACCGTATATAGCCCACAATCCGTTATCTACATCTGCTCCGGCCATTAACCATATCCAAAGTCTATGTAAATTTTTCCAATGTCCTTTTAGGAATTCTTCTTTGCTTACCCTTACTCCTTGATCTAGTGCCATCTTCACACCTTCTCTAAACCCTGCTCTCCAGGCTTGATGCGGAGTTTCATTATTATAAACATAACTATAACAACTATTTTGTTGAATATAGTTTAGTTCCCAACAAAAATCTACTTGTGCTTTATCAGACTCTGCCGCTTCATGTGTTTTCATTTCTAAAACAAATTTTCTTGGCCAGCATTTTAATCCACCATTGCCATACATAAGCCCGTTAATAACATTTTTTCCACACCAACTAATTACACTATTTTCTAAATCTGCATGTTCGTCAAAATTAAGTTCTTGTTGTAGGAATAATGGGTCAATTTGGTTATCACCATCTACTGTAATAAATCTATCAGTTTCACTTAGATTAGCACAGGCTTTGTGTGCTGCATCTGAACCTTCTACACCGTGTACACGTTTTGCCCAAGGAACTTTACTACACAAGTCTGCGTAGTTTTTTTCTGCGTTAGGTTCATCATAGGACAGGTAGATAATATCGTAATCAATAATTTTCAATTTTCTCTCCGTATACATGTTCTATATGACTATTTGATGTTAGAATAGAAACATTTTTATTTTTTACATTAGTACTTATTTTAATTTGTTTTGTACCTGCAAGTTCTTTTAGATTAATACTAAAGGTATCATGTAAAATAAATCGGTTGTTGCAGTCTACAATATAATATTCTTTTAAATAATCATTGCCAGCTAATAGTTCTTCACATGTTGAACTATTCATAAAGTTATTTACGACTAAACTTGAATTAGATTTAATAATTTGAATACAATCGTCTTGATGTGCTGTAGTTTTCTTTATGAGTCCTGCGTAGTGCTTATCCTCTACTTCTCCCTGGTATTGTTGTGGCACAAGATCGTATTTGCCTTTTGTTCTAACGTCTTCTATAATTTTATAACTATTAAAATTTTTCTCACCTGAAATAAATTTTTCAACTTCATCAAAAGGTTTTGAAATATAATACTTTAACGTATCATTTATTTCGTTTGTTATACTAAGTATATTCTTAGTTTCGTTGTCAAAATATACATAAAACATTACACTTGTTCCTCTAGCCATTTTACTATATCGTCAGTCAAAAATTCATCTTCAACATAATGCAATACACCTGATTGTTTGTAACCATTTATAATTATTCCAGAATTACCTATATCAACCGGCAGTTTGTTTGTCCATTTAGTAGGTGGACTATTTAAATTTTGAACTCTAGGTTTCATATGTGTAAAAGATAACAAACTATCTTTGTGTAATGTTTCACCTGCTATGCCTAATATTTTTAATGCTATTGCTACACTGACATCAACACTACACCAATTTTGAAAATGTTTAGGAGCATACTTTTCATAAAAAACTTTCCAGTTTCTCATTATTATATCTAAAAGTACAAAGAACCTGTGTGTATTTTCACACTTTGAAAACTGATACATTCCTACATATACATCAGGTAAATTGTTGGCATCAAATGTTTTTCTATAATATCTGTTAGTAATTATTTCATTTCTATATGTTTTTACACTGTTAGTAAAAACTAGTTCATGACAGTTATTCCAAACATAATCTATATTATCAAGAACTAACATATCCACATCAAATACAATAGTATTTCTATAAGGAGTTACGTGGTATACCTTCCAACGATTTTCAATCTTCCAATCATTATGTGCCATATCACTCCACGGTATAGGAATAATTTTATCAAATACATTGTATGGCACGTCATCATCGGTAATTAAACTTATATTTGTATTAGGTGACTTAGCAAGTATACTAAGTGCTAGTGCATATGCTTGTTTTACATAGTTTGTAGTTGAATTATTTTGTGCAATTAAACAAATACCATTACTCATTAGTAAACTCCTTATCTATAAAAGAATTTAAACTAAACTTGTTCATTACATGTGTAGTAGCACCTGTCAATTTTACAGCCGTATAGTCGTAATCTTGATGTGCTAACATCTTAATTTTACTACCTTTAGCATCTATTAGAATATCTTTATCTGTTGAAACCCACATATCACTCGGAAGAGTCGTTGGCCAGGGGCTGTCTTCAACAAATCCTCGCATCATATGAACAGCAATACTAAATGCAAAATCATTCCTAAACTTTTTTTCTGTAATACTATACACTAACCTATAATAATTATAATTTTCTTTAATATGTTCTACTAAATTAAATACTTTTTTAGCAGTATCACTTTTAGTAAAATATAATATAGTTGCCCAGTACATAGGTATTGTACTATCACTTATTCTATCTAAATCGGCGTGTGATTTAGACTGATTTATTAAATTATAATCTTTTGCAATCATAAAATCATCTAGCATCGAAAAACAAGTCAATAATTTATCATTACTAATTAACAAGTCAGTATCAATAACAATAGTTTTTTCAAAAATAGATAAATCATATGCATTAGTTCGTGCAGTATTTTTCCATTCTAATCTTTTGTTTGCATAAATTCCGTCATAAAACTTTTTTATTGACCCTTTTGGAGTAGGAGTATATGTAATTTCGTCAATGTACTTTTTATAAAACGGATATTTGGTCTCAACGTAATCTACTGCATCTGTAATTAGTTGAACTGGTACCTTAAGATGTTCTTTAACACGCTTTGCACAATATATTGCCTGTTTGATGTAATCTATATCTGAGTTATTAAAAGCAAATAGAACTACGCCTTTGGTCATAAGTTAATGAGCCCTTCAACTGATCTATTTTCTTTAATATCTGCGTAGTCTTTGGCATACTTTCTACTAGCAAAAATATACACACCTACAATATCTTTCATAAATTCTTTAGGATTATCAATAACCACAGGTATTTCATTATCATCTAAGATAATTATTTGTTCTTGATCGGTTTCTAAAAGAACAGACAGTAAATTTATAAGCTGTGTAGATGCTGTAAACTTATGTCCAAAAGCATAATGAATAAGATTATCTTTATATTGTTTTAGAAAAATACGTTTTTGATTATTTTGAGTTTCTAAGAAATTTGAAAACTCTAGGGCTTTTTCTAGTCGCTTGTCCATACTGACTCCTTGTTAATATAACAAGTATACACTCAAACTACTAGTTTGTCAAGTATTAATTAGTTAAACGTTTGAAGAATTTGTATAAGTTGGTGATGTGACTGAAACATTTGCACCAGTTGCTCTAAGCTGTTGGATAGTACTTGTGAGTGTACCGTTAACGTTTTCGTCTACTGCTGCACCAAGGCCAGTTTGATCACCTAGGTCGTCATCTCTAAATTCAATTTTAAATCTTAGAGTTTTGTTGTCGGTACCTTCGTGTCTTGCTTCGATATTATAATCGTTTTCTGCATACACTCCGCTACCTGATTTGATAAAAATTTGTTGGTAAGTGCCTGTTAGATCATCACTACCAATAGCTTGTGCAGTACCTGTACCTGTAACAGTTGTAGTGGTATAATTAAATTTAATTGTACCCATGTTAGTTAACAATGTTGCCCAATCGTTACTTTTAGCGCCACTTTGGCCAGTTACACTTGCACTAAATCTTATCTCGCCTCCGGAGTTAAAGAAGTATCTTCTTTGATTTGCATCAGCAAAATCTACAGTAAATGTATGTGTTCTTGTTCCGTTCCAGTCAGTGGCTCTACTGCTTGTGATTGCAGCTTCTACCGTACTGTTACCAGCATTAATTAATAATTTGTTTGTTTCAATTACACCTGTTGCTGTATCATAATCATTAAAACCTTCTGTAGTAGCATTTAAAGATGCACCTAATCCAGTACCACTGGCGTCGGCTCCTACAATCTGTCCTGCAGCAATATCACCTATAGATGCAGTTGTGCCACTTTGGTGATTACTAGCTTTGTTTATATCTGTACGTAGGTTATCAAATTGAGCAGCTGTAATTACTGAACCGGCACTGACCTGAGCACTTGCTAAACTTTGTCCGTAACCGTTAGTTCCAGAACCGGTACCCATAATAGTTGCAATTCTACTTTGCAAACCATTATATTGTGCTGCTGTGATACTGTCGCCTACGCTTACTGCCATAATCTCTTTCCTTTAACTCTGCATATATTTATGCGTGTCTATACCGCAACTTCAATCATCTTGACTCCAGCATCGTCGCTGTCCTCTAGACTCTTTCCTACTACACAGTAAGGGCTAGGCATAGCACTATCAGCTGTGAGTGTTGTTGCTGTCCCAGGTACAGGCCCAGTAACTAAAATGTCACCTTTTCTTACTACGCCTTCTACTTTACATGGTACACGACCTTTAAGTGCAATAGCTACTCCGTCAATTCCTTCATTCATTAAATGTGCAGGATTAGTTGATACAACTCCTGCTAGTCTTTGATCACAGAATATTTTACATTCTGTAACTTCAGCTTCGCCGCCAAATACTAATACTGTGCCCGGCTCGTAATTGTTATCTGATGTATATTTTTCAGCCAAGTCAGCAAACTGTGCAGATGTTGCAGTTCCTCTAAACACATTTGCAGTTAAATCACCTGCAGCATCTCTACCTGCTAAGGTATTTGCTGTAGCACTTGTACTTGCACTTCTTGAAACTCCGCCAACTTCTAATTTTTGTGAGTTTGTTGCAGTTCCGTTAAATGTTGTTGCATAAACATTACTAAATGCCGATGCAGCAGAACCTATGTTTACAGTTTCAACACCTGACCATGCACTTACGTTACTGTATCCCGGAAGTATTGCTTCTGCTGTAAGGCGTAATGGCATTTTTTGTGCAGCACTCGAATTTTGTACTTGAAAATATGTTTGTGTACCTTGTTCGTTAGCAATTAATGCTTTGTTATCATCTACAATCTTTATCGCTAGGTCATTTGTATTACCTACTGCAATACCTAGATCGGAAAATTCAACTAACGTTGTAAACTCTGTTGCTGATCCTGGAGATGATATAACATAATTGCTTGCATCAACACCGTTTAACTTTAATGCGTTAGATGCTGTACCCCAGAATCTATGTGCTGTAGAAGTTACCCCACCTGTTGAGTTAATAGTATTTTTAAGAGTTAGTCCTTGTCTAACAACATCAAAGCCGGGGTAGGATGATGCATCTTCAGTTCCTATAGTAAACTCTTGAGCACTAATTATATGTATTACTTCGTCATTAATAACTGATTTAATAACTGGTCTAGAAGTTCCGCCGTTATCTCTGATGTTAGCACTTTGGAATTGTGTTACTGTAGCACCAACACCTTGTGGTCCTACAAGTACAAAAGATGTTCCGTTATATGCATACAACTGCTCGTTGCCGGTATCCCACCAAAAGTCGCCTAAAGCAAGTCCAGCAGGGGTAGTTGCACTGACTTCGGCTCCTCCAGTAGTTCTCCATTTTGTTCCATCATAAAATTTTAGTTTACTATTAGTAGTATCAAACCAAATTTGGCCGCTTACTGCTTTTGGCGGTTGGTTACCTCCTGCAAAGTTTTCTAACAAAAACACAAAGTTTTCGTTTTGTATCTCTCCATATCCAGCATAATTTTTACCAACCAGTTTTAAATCTGTGGTTTGGTCAATAGTACCGTCTTCTACAACAGTTAGCTGAACATTGTTATATTTGTTAATTGTGTATGCCATATGTTACCCCGTTCATTATATACTTATTTATCGCATTATTATATTTTAAGTTACTGTCTGTAGTGTCCTACGTACAAATACCCATGTGTTTGCAGACTGTATGTACTCATATAGGTATCTAGTTGCTGTCAAAGAAACAGTACCACTTGCAGTATTACTTTGGCTTATATCTTGTATTACACTTTCGCCGCTACTTACATTGTTTTTATCTACAGTAATATTTGATTTTACAAGAACACCAGATGTATCTGGACTTGTAGTAATGTCTACAACAATACCAGAAACTGTAGAACCTGAATAAGATGAAGTCATTACAAATGCCGTTGTACCTGTCTGATAAGTTGCAGCTGATTGAATGTTTTGTAACAAGGTTGCAATACTATTTTTCGGTCCGTCACCTGATCCAATTGCATTTGGATCTGTTAATCCTGTAACATCAAGACTTACTATTACATCTTTGCTATATAATTGGACATCAACGTAATTTTTTGTTGCGGCATCCGACGATGCTGTTGGCTCTGCAAGGCCAGTTATGTTTTGTGTATCAACTGTGATGTCTCCACCAGCAACAATATTCAATCCTGTTCCATTTAATCGCGTAATGGTTGCGGCATTTAATTTTATATCATCAACAGTTAGCTCAGATAATGTTCCTACTCGTGTCAATCCTAGTGCATTATCAACTGTGCTTCCAAGTGTAGATTTACTAAGTACATCGGTGCCGTCTATCATTATTGACGGGTCCGGATTATCAACACCAGATAAAATGTTTATATCTTGGTTACTTGACCAAGCACTTGTGCTTGCTTGCCAAGTCCAGTCTTTACTACCATTTGAACTTCTTACTATTATGCCGCCACCGTCTATTTGTGCATCAGTTGCTTCTGTGCTGTCATCTAGTATGCCTAGTTCAATATTTTTGTCTTCAACTCTTAATGTTGTTGTGTTTAAATGAGTAGTTGTTCCTTCTACTAATAGGTTACCACCAACTGTAAGGTTGCTAGTAAATCTACCATCTCCTGTAACATCTAAGCTATACGAAGGATTTGCTTTCCATATACCAACATATTTTTGGCTTGTGTCTACATAATATGCTGGTAAGAAACTACTACCTGCTCTTACCCTAATTGCCAAGTCTGCATTACTTTGTTGTGTTTCAAGTGTTGTTGTGGTGCCAGAAATTTTTAAAATAGAATATTCTGTTTCTCCAACGCCAACACTAAGTCCTGCTGAGTTTTTAATTTTTAGGCTTCCAGTCATAGCTGCATTGCCTATCGTAGGGACGAAGTCAGTAGCTGTTTTTGTTACTCCAGCATCGTCTAATAAACCTTTGGCACTAGTTGCAGTGCCTCTATAGAAAAACGCCGAGTTAACTACATTGAATCCTTTTTCAAGTAATTGTCTATTTTGTGCATCACCTGATACTTGAGGATATCCTGCAATAGCAAATTCAGGTAACACATAAAATGTTTCAGGTGCATATATACCTACAAGTGTACCGCCTAAGAATAATTTTAATATAGTACGTTGTACATCTGTTGCATCTAACTGACTAGAAACTTCAAAGCCGCTTTTTCCTTGTCCTGCACTATATTCAGGACCAATTAATGTTAATTCACTTCCGTCCCAAATATATAATTTGTTGTTTTCATTATCAATCCATATATCGCCTTTATTCAAGTTGCTAGGTTGTGTGCTACTTACTACACTTCCAGTTGCAGGTCTAAATACTAGGCCGTCATAAATTTTTAATCTTGCATCTTGTTTGTCATACCAAAGTTGTCCTACCATAGGATTTGTAGGTTGAGATGTTGATGCAAAGTTTTCTAGTAAAGCAATAAAGTTTTCGTTAAGGAATTCACCAAAACCTTTGTAGTTTTTTCCTATTAGTGTTAAATCAGTAGTAGTTAAATCAAGTATCCCATCGGTTAGGTCAACTAATAATTCACCATCTGTTCTGTTTAGTCTATAACTCACTACTCTTACCCTCCAGTATATATTATGAAATTCATAGTCATATATGGATTCATAACACTTATTGCTTGCCCTAAGCTACCATCTGTTAATATTCCACCACTTGCAGGATATGCTTGTCCAGCTCCTGTCCCAGTAGGTGAATCATAAATGATTGCGTCATTGTCATTTGGTGTGCCGTTAACATCTCTAATTGCATAGTATTGATCTCCGCTATCTCCACGTAGATCATGTTCGTGTTCTGGTAAATTTTCAGTAGTGATTGTAACTGACTCTGCGCCGTCTTTTGCACCAACAACATCTGCAGATCCTGATGAAACAACATTAGCACTTGTTCCGCCCATATTATCAGTACCTAGTAAAAATCTACCTCGTAAATCTGGCACTGCAAAATAACCTGATACAGGTGATGCTTTATATGTTGTGCCAATTACTGCATATAAAGAACCGTAGGCACTTATTAAAACTTCTGTGCCGTCACATAATAACCAACCTATAGGGGAAGCGCCGCCTGCAAATGGAACAACTGTTCCTACAGGTGTCAATCCTTGTATAGCACTAAACAAATTAATTCTGTTTATTTTCTTTAGTCCTGTGTCGCCCGATGTTCTGTTTATTAAAAGCTCATCGTCTGCTTGTGACGATAATACATTTGTTTTACCTGCAACAATATCGTTACTGATGCTAGTATTAAAAACTTTAAGTGTACCACCTGTTTGTCCGTCGAATACTGTATCTGCTGCAGTAATATCACCTGCAAATCTAAATGTTGTAGCACTTGTTAATCTATCAGCACTACCTGCCCTACCAGAAACAGTACCGCTTACATTACCAGTTACGTTACCAACAAAAGTTGTAGCATACATGTTTGCAAACTTTAAACTTGTACTACCTATATCTTTTGTATTATTTTCATTAGGTAAAATATTTCTAGTAGTAGTATTACCAGTAATATTAAGAGTGCCGCCTATATTAACATTTTGTGCTACACCTAATCCACCTGCTGTTCTAATACTACCATTACTAAATGTTGTACTATTAGTAGTTGATGTTGTATTAATAAGTCCACTAGCTTGTATGTTTCCTGTTACGTCTAATGCTTGGTCGGGTGCAACATTATTAATACCTACTCTAAGGTTACTGTCTAATCTTAGTACATTTTTTAAAACACCATCATTTTTTACCTTAAAGTCCATACTTGATCCAGCAATGTTATGTTGGAATATACCAGCATTGCCTTCAACACCAATATTCATTTCTGCATTGATGCCGTAGTTTATACCTGTGTTATTTTGTACATTAAGTGGAAATGCTGTTGTACTAGTCACATCACCTCTAAGGAAGTTACCTGCGGCAACTGTTTTTCCACTTACAATTAATCCTTCTGCTTTTTCTGCTGTACCATAAAACTTTGGAATGCCATCGCCTGCAATATTATTTGCACTTAGATTAAATCCAGGGTTAAGTGTACTAAATCCTGGTATTACAACCTTAGGAGTAAAACTTTCACTTGTTATAAGTGCAACTGGTGTCGCATTTACTTCTATTTGTAATATATTATATGTTACGTCATCAGTACCAATTACTGTAACTGGAGTGGCGCCTGTTACAAGACCGTCACTGAAATTAGGTCCTACTAATACCCAACCAGATCCGCTAAACAAATATAGCTGTTGGTTATCTGTATCGACCCACAGGTCTCCTATCAAACTTTGTCCCGCTTGCGGTGCAGTAGTTGCTTTTTTTAATCCACCACTTGCTACCCAATTTGTTCCGTCGTACACTTTTAGTTGTTCTACACCAGGTGTTGTATCATACCATAACTGTCCTTCAACTGGAGTTGACGGCTGGGTTGCACTTGCAAAATTTTCTAATAAATGTAAAAAGTTTGTAGCAATAGTTGTACCATATGCTGTTGTATTCCTACCAGGTAATCCTAATGAAGTTACACTATTGATAGTATTGTCTTCAACAGTAATTGTGCCTTTGTTAGCTTGGTCTGTATATGCTATTGTATATGCCATCTATTATTCTCCGACTGTACCTGCAAGACTTTGTATTCTTACAGTATAATCAATTTGAATTAATCTGTTCAAACTCTTTTGAACAGGGTGGAAAACAACGTGTGTTAGCAAATTCCCAGTACCTGACGCCGAATACCCTTTTAATCCTAACTCGTCAAATACATATAAGCTGTTTTGATCTGTGGCTGTATCAAACGCATCCTGACCACTTGGTTCGCCGTAATCTAGCAAACAAGTTATAAGAACATCTGTATAGTTTGTACCACTAACGTGTCTTGTTTCGATCTTATTTCTAACCGGATCAGTGTTGTTTACACTGTTATCATCTACAATTTTTGTATACGTTTGATTATATAAACTTGCATTTGTTCCTGTAGAATTCGGTGTAAGGTATGTAATAATGCCTGTAGGATCAACACTAGTACCACCGTTACCAAAACTCATTTCGTATATCCAACCATTACCACGATTACCTACGCTATCAGCTAACGCTATACTCATATTTTCATAATGAATAGCATTATTCTTGTCGATAAAGACTTCTTTGGTTTTAGGGTCATATATCTTAATATGACCTTTAATTAATATACCGTTTTTTTCTTTTAAATTATCATTCATTTTAATGTCCTACTGTGTTATTTATCAGGGTAAGTCAACCGTTGTGGATAGTAAGAATCTACTAATATCACTTTCAGCATTACTTAATGCTGTTCCTTGGTTATTCCAAAGCCTACCTTGTTTTCTTACTACAATTACTTTTTGATTTTCGCCTGGTGTCTCTAACAACACAAGCTCATTACCATTTTGTAAACTAAATTCTGCAGGTAATGTAACATCACCTTCAGGGCTATCTTGGCTTATTACTTGTGCAGAAGTTGCATAAGCTGTTCTCAGTGCAGTATTTAACTCATATGACGACAACGTTGTTTTTCTTAGTCTGCGGCCTGCTACAAATACTTCAAATTGATTTACATTATCTGGTGTAAAGTCTAAGTCGTACACTGCTGATGTTCCATCAGCAGTGAATGTAGATGTAATTATTTCATCTTTGTAAGGTATTGATGCTGTTTGGCTTTGATCGTAAAGTTCTGTACCTACAGTATAAATGTCCTTAACTCCAGTACCAAGAGTTCCTCTTCTTAATTGTGTCAATATATTTCCGCTTTTTCTAAAGTATTCTATACGCTCGTTATCAATAAACAATACACCTGGATACTTTGAACCCGGAATTGGATCTGGTAGACTTTGACTATTTTCTACAGTAATTATTTTATCATTAAATTTCAAAGGTTCAGCTAATCTATAGTTTTTGGCGCCATCTAGCCTTTTATAAATATCTCTATTCAATATATCTTTAAATTGTCGCCAACCAAATTTATTCTTTAAACTATCTTTAGCAAAATGGAATGTTTCAACAGTATCATTTTCAGACAATGTTTCTTTTAACTTTACACGCATCTTATTAGGTGTAATTACGTAGTCAATTGAAGGGTCTAATAATGCTCCATTTTTAACAACCCAAACATACTGGTCGTCAACTGCTGGGCTTTGTAGATTAATATAACCTGCTCTTAGCTGTCTTAGTTCATACCAGTCTGCTGTTCCGTCATCAGGTGTAGTTCCTGATCCTAGTTCTACTATTTCAACTATATCTCCTGCAACAACTGCAATATTTAAAGTTTGCAAGTCGATAGTAGTCTGATCTGCGCCAATTATTGTTGTCATTTTTGCATTACTATTAGTCTGTAATGATGTGTTGTAGTTAGGATCGTCAATTCTTACACTGTTAAGATACACAGCATATTTCTTCCTAGCTACTAGCGGAGGTAAAAGATTTAAATTAGCAGTACTTCCGTCTATTTGAAAAACTTGTCTGCCTGCATTTACACCAGGTGATAGTAGTGTACGTTCAACAACGTCTAAACTTTGTCTTTCAATGCCTTGACTATCGTGATTACTAAATTGATAAATTTTTATTTTGTCACCATCATTAAGTGTTGAATATATATGTAATCTACCTTCATCTTCAACAAAGTTATTATCGTTGTCAAAATAACCGTATCTATAATCTCCGCCACTTGCTGTACTATCTTCTTGACCGACAACATAAACTCTTAAAGTGTCACCTACAGCACCTACGTTTGCATTTAGCAATATTGCACTACCTACTTGATCATCATCATCTAATGCTGGATTAAATTGTCCTGAACTTGTAAACGACCAATCTTGAATATAAGTAAGTTCTTGTCCATTTAGATATACTCTCAACTGACCAGCACGTATGCTTCCTGTAGGAACTTGCCATAATTTTAATTGGTATTCTTTACTATCAGTCATAGTATATTTTTGTGAGTAACCTGCATTTAGAATAGTATTATTAACCTGTACTATAGTAAACCATTCATGCGGTTTTTGCGTAAATGGTGTTTGTGTGAGATCAAATACTGAAGTACTTCCGTCAGTTACATATTCGTCAATAGTTATTGCACTAAAGTTTTGTATTATACCTTCAAATATTGCATACTTTACTACTGCATCAGTTTTAGGTGGTTCAGCAAACCTAATTACAATTCTATTTTCAGCTGCATACGTAGCATTACTTTTTGTAAGTACATGTTCTATTTGTTTACCGTCTATAGTTACAAGACTGCTTAAATTATCAGTATAGGTAATGTTAGTTAAGAAATCTGCACTACTGCCATCAGCAGTAAATTCATCTAAGTCTAAAATATTAGTTCCACTATAATCTAATGTAAGTAGATTTATGTTAGTTCCAAGTGCAGGTGCTGTAGTAAATTTAACTTTATTTGTTGTGTAGTCTAAAGTATATGCTGTTTGAATAACATTATCAACTTTTACAAAAAGGAAGTTTTCTACTATTGGTGCTGTGCCTATATCAAAATCGGTAGTTGTACCATCGCCTACATAATTACGTGCATGAATTTGACTAGAACCGCCTGTTGGTCTTTCGTATACTTTTATGTCAACAGTGTCAAATACTCTTCCCGGTAATTGCTCATCTGGGCCGCCGCTATTTGCAGAAGTTGCAAAACCATCTCCGTCAATGTTAATTTCTTCTGCAAGTATACCTTGGGCAGTTGTGTAATCTAATTGTCCACCTTCTATAACAGTGTCATAGCTACCTGGTATAGGAAGGAAACTACCATCGCTAGTACTCTTACGTATAACTATAACATCATTTGCTTCATTAGATATACCTAATTCGTCTAACTCAATTAATGTTTGTACTCCGTCACCTGTTATACTTCTCATTACGGCGTTTGGATTTGTAAACTGCGAACTATCATTTACCCAGTCTGGGTCATCTAATCTTACACCATTTTTGTATAAGTTATATACAACTCCGCTTTCTAAAGGCGTAGCCAATGTAACACTAATTGTACTACCATCTAGGGTAAAGGTCTCATCTTCAAATGTAGTATCATATGTATCATACTCACTAGTAAACCAAGGAGCTGTATCCCAACCAGTTGGTCCTCCAAAATCAAAACTCTTAACCTGCACTCCGCCGTAATCAACGCCGTCCATAAGTTGACCAAGGTCTTTAGCAAATTGTCCTGTTACTGGATTGTATGCAATATTAATTCTATCTTGGGCGGTTAACAGGCTAATTGCTTTTTTGTAACTTACACTCATAACTGTGTTTACAGGTACTGGCTGTGCTAACACAATCTGTCCATGAAATCTAGTATAACTTTTTGTTTTACTATCTTTTATATTGCTATATGTATATTCACTTCTTAACAATTCGATATTATTTACTGTTACAATAACATTACTATTTTTAAGATCCATTGGCCAAGTAAGTTCGTATGTGTACTTTGAACCCGATCCTGTATACGTTTCTACTTCATCTATTGATGTTATAAAGTTTTCACCACTTATTCTATCAAATTTTACAACATTTTTTATACCTCTAGTCAAACCGTCACCAAGTATTGGACTTATTTTTGCAGGTTTGCCTGTAAGTGACACGCTACCTGTAAGTGAAAGTACTGGTGCTGTAATATAACCGCTACCTGTGTTAGTAACTTCTACGCTTGTCACTGTTCCGTTAGCACCTAACTTTGCTATAGCACTTGCTCCTGTGCCACCGCCGCCGGTAAGTCTTATTGTAGGTGCTTGACTGTAACCAGAGCCGCCGTCTGCAACTTGTACTTCAACAACTTTGTAACCTACGTTATCTGTCCAGTTCTTATACGGATAAGTTTTTAACTTATCGTCTACACCTATTAGATTGTTTCCTACTACTTTTACATTTTGAGGTTCAATATTTTTAGTAATATCATTATAAGATGGTTGCAAGTCAAAGTCTGTAAGTCTGCTTTGGCTGTTTTCTGTCTTTTCGTAAGCACTTAAATACTCACGTAACTTTGTTTTGAAAGGCTTAACTTCTTCAAGATACTTTTCATAACTAGGCAAACTATCATTATTAAATGTTATGTCTTCACGAAGCTGACCTACATTATGTTTTGCTTTTACAAAGCTAGTTTTGAATGCCCAGTCAACATTAGATTGTTCACTAAACACATAACGTAAACTTGCAAAAAACAATTTGTTATATTCAATAGTAAGTGCTTCAGTATATAAGTCATTTTTTATAAAATCTAATACTGCTCTAATTTCTGTACTAGGCACACTATCAAAGAACTGTGAATCAAAACTTATTATGTCAAATCCAACTGCACTTTCTCTAGTATCATACAAAGTATTTTTAAAATTAATTGTGCCGTTTTGTCTACCAATAGTTTCATAATTTACAGTGTAATCAACATCTGATTGTGCTGCAATTTTTCTAAGTAACAACCAACCGCCTGTTCCTACATTATTAATTTTGATAATGTCGCCTATATCGTCATTAATACCTTGTAGCTGATAAGCACCATCTAAAACAAAATTTACTTCAGTAAATTGTGTGTATCCTGTTTGATACCAATCTATGTAATCCCAAAACAATGCAACATCGTATG
>Ga0302114_10000554_pt1 | contig 26015 bp, 17 predicted proteins | sample AG5_Surface_MG_FD_203107 | JGI IMG/M metagenome (GOLD analysis project Ga0302114, IMG submission 203107) | Marine microbial communities from Western Arctic Ocean, Canada - AG5_Surface | ecosystem: Environmental > Aquatic > Marine > Oceanic | place: Canada: Western Arctic Ocean | collected...
CTTCAGGAAGATTTGGCGTAACAATGAATTACCTAACTAATTCAGATGAGCTACAGATTAAAATTTCTCAAGGAGCTAAACCTGGAGAAGGCGGAGAATTACCAGGGAAGAAAGTAGACGAGTACATAGCTAAAATTAGGCATTCAACTCCAGGCGTAGGTTTAATTAGCCCACCTCCACATCATGATATTTATTCCATCGAAGATATGGCTCAGTTAATACATGACCTTAAAAATGCCAACAGATCATCAAGAATAAGTGTGAAATTGGTTTCTGAAATTGGTGTAGGAACAGTTGCTTCGGGAGTGGTGAAAGCTAAAACGGATCATTTAGTTATAGCAGGTCACGATGGTGGAACAGGAGCATCTCCCTTAACTTCTATCAAGCATGCTGGTTTGCCCTGGGAGCTAGGAGTTGCTGAAACTCATCAAACCTTGGTTATGAATAATTTAAGATCACGAGTAGTCTTACAAACAGATGGACAAATAAAAACCGGAAGGGATGTTGCTATAGCGGCTCTTTTAGGAGCGGAGGAATTTGGTTTTGCAACAGCTCCTTTAATTACCCTGGGTTGTATAATGATGAGAAAATGTCATTTAAATACATGCCCAGTTGGAATTGCTACTCAAGATAAAGAGCTTAGAAAGAAATTTAAAGGAAAACCTGAGCATGTAGTTAATTATCTTTTCATGGTTGCAAAAGATTTAAGAATGATTATGGCTGAGTTAGGATTTAGAACCATTAATGAAATGATTGGAAGAGTAGACTGCCTTGAAGCTGACAATGCTATAGATCATTGGAAAAGAAAAGGCCTGGATTTTTCCAACATACTTAAACCGGCTGTAAAAATTTTTGAAAATACTGAAGTTTTTAATACTCAAAAGCAAGATCATGGTTTAGATAAAGCTTTAGATAAAAAATTAATATCTAAAGCAAAAGATGCAATTAAAAAAGGTAAAAAAGTTTTTATAGAATCTAAAATAGTTAATACAAATAGAGTAGTAGGAACAATGCTATCTAACGAAGTTACAAAAGTCTGGGGAGCTAAAAGCCTGCCAAAAGATACTATTAAAATTAAGTTAAATGGATCAGCTGGTCAAAGTTTAGCTGCCTGGTTAGTTAAAGGTATTACCATAACTCTTGAAGGTGATGCCAATGATTTTGTAGGTAAAGGGTTATCTGGTGGTAAGTTGATAATTTATCCTCCCAGACAGAGTTCTTTTAAAGCAGAGGATAATATGCTTTTAGGAAATGTCGCTTTATATGGAGCAACTGCAGGAGAAGCCTATTTTAGAGGAATAGCTGCTGAAAGATTCTGCGTTAGGAATAGTGGAGCCAAAGTAGTTGTGGAAGGTATTGGTGATCATGGGTGTGAATATATGACTGGAGGAAAAGCTGTGATACTTGGTCCAACTGGAAGAAATTTTGGAGCTGGAATGAGTGGTGGAGAAGCTTTTGTATATGATCCTAAGAAAGAATTTGAGAGCAAGTGCAACATGGATACCTTTGAATTAGAAAATGTTGATGTACAAGAAGATATCGTGGAACTAAAAAAATTAATTGAAAATCATTTTAAATATACTGGTTCAGAAATAGCAAAATCTATTCTCTCAAATTGGAAAAAAGAACTGAAGAATTTTACTAAAGTAATGCCAACCGATTATAAAAGAGTGCTGGCTGAGATGGATCTCAAAAGAAAGGAGGCAGTGTAATGGGTAAAGTAACTGGCTTTAAAGAATTCTCTCGAGAAGTAGAGCCCTATAGGCCCTCTGAAGAAAGAGTTTTAGATTTTAAAGAAATCTATACAGATCACAAAGAAGATGGGTTAAAAAAACAAGCTTCTAGATGTATGGATTGCGGAGTGCCCTTCTGTCAATCTGATGAAGGCTGCCCTGTTTATAATTTAATCCCTGAATGGAATGATCTTGTTTATAACAATAAATGGGAAGAAGCTTTTCAACGACTGATGAAAACTAATAATTTTCCAGAAGTTACTGGTAGAGTTTGTCCAGCAGTTTGCGAGGGAGCTTGTGTTCTAGGAATCACGGAAAGTCCTGTAGCAATTAAAAATCTAGAATTTGCTATAGCTGATAAAGGCTTTCAATCAGGATGGTTAAAACCTAACATTCCTAAAAAAAGAACAGGAAAAAAAATAGCAATTATAGGTTCAGGGCCAGCTGGATTGTCAGCTGCTCAGCAGCTCAATAGCGTAGGTCATAAAATAAAAGTATACGAACGAGCAGATAGAATTGGTGGATTGATGATGTATGGAATTCCTAATATGAAGATGGATAAATCATTGATGGATATTCGCTTAGATATAATGAAAACCGAAGGAATTAAGTTTTTTACTAGTATGGATGTGGGCAGTTCATCTAAAAATTCTATCGCTACCGAAAAATTACTTAAAGAAAACGATATTATTTTATTCGCGACTGGCGCTACCAAGCCCAGAGATCTTCCAATTCCAGGAAGAGAAGGTGATGGAGTCCACTTTGCCATGGATTTCTTAAGTTCGAATACTAAAAGCCTATTAGATAGCAACTTAAAGGACGACGGTTTTATTAATGCCAAAGGCAAAGATGTCATAGTTATCGGCGGCGGCGACACTGGAAATGACTGCATCGGAACTTCACTTAGGCATGGCTGTAAATCTTTAACTAACTTTGAGATTATGGCTAAACCGCCAGAAGAAAGAGCTGATAATAATCCTTGGCCGCTGTTTCCAAGAACTTATAAAGTTGATTATGGCCATGAAGAATCTGCCAAAGTTTTTGGTAAGGATCCAAGACAGTATTCAGTTTCTGGAAAAGAGTTTTTAAGAGACGAGAAAGGTAATCTCATAGGCATTAAAACCGTAGAAGTAGATTCTAAATTTCAAGAAATAAAAGGTACGGAAAAAGAGTGGAAAGCAGATTTGATATTTTTAGCCATGGGATTCTTAGGTCCGGAAGAGTATGTTAATAAGAAAACTAAGGTTGATTTGGATGAAAGAAGCAATTTTAAAGCTGAGCATAATATACATAAGACATCTAATTCTAAAATCTTTGCAGCAGGAGATTGTAGAAGAGGTCAATCACTTGTAGTTTGGGCAATAAACGAAGGTAGAGCTGCTGCCAGAGAAATTGATTCTCATTTAATGGGGTCTACTTCTCTTGAATAGATAAATATTTTTTTAAAAAAACTATAAAAAAAGGCCCCTAAAGGGGCCTTTTTTCTGGATAGATATTTATCTCTATTGCATGCGATAAGTGAATCCAGCTTTGATATATCTTCCTAATGGACTATGAGTATTTGGATCATAGTTCATTTCCCAGGCTACTAGAGGTGGGTTTTCATCAGTTAGATTATATAGAGAAAGTGATAAATCAAATTGATCATCCATAGTGTAAGTATAAGTTACATCTACAGTTGTATGAGCATCAACGCCTCTAGAGCTTCGACGATCATAATAGCTATCTATGTGATTAACCGCTGCATATACGTTATGAACGTTATCTTTATAGTTAGCAAATGCTTTAGCCTTTCTAGCCGGCATGGATCTGCAAGTATTGTTGATATTGAAAAATCCAGCACATTCATAGGCTCCAGCTATCGTTACTCCATTTTTAATATAAGCAGCAACAGAGTAGTCAAGAATTTCAGTTGCTTCTATACCCGATGCCAAAGTACCGTTGGCTATATCCATTTCATATTGAACGAATAAATCTATACCATCTGTTTCAGTAGAAGGTCCATTAACATAGTTGGATTGAATCCTAGCAACACTAGAAGCTGCACCAGTTCCATCATTGACCAAGCCACCCGATGTTGAAGTAAATATCTGGCTTTGAATAGCAGCTTTTGCCGCACCGCCGCCAGCATAAGCTGTCATCAATTGAGCATAGTTTTCACTAATTATTGGATTTTTAAAATCAAAATTATAATAATCAATAGTTGCTGTCCAGTTATCTGTTCCAAAATCAGTTACAAGACCTACATTGTAGGTAGTTGCTTCTTCCGGATTTAAATTTGGATTTCCTGTGATATCTACTCCTTTAAAAGCCCCTGCTTGAGATACATATGAAAGTGCAGTAACACGAGTGTTAGATGTTTCATCTGGATGTGGTGCTCTGAAGGTAGTTTGTCCAGTAAACCTCATAGTTAATGATTCCATTGGAGTCCATCGAGCTACTATTTTAGGATCTAAAGTAGAATCGGTTCCGTAATCTTCATATCTTAAAGCTATTTGCATATCGAATGAATCAGAAACAGGTAGTGCTAACTCTCCAAAGAATGCATCAACGTTTTGATCTGTATCAACTTCAAAAGTTGGCGCCAAAAACATAAACAAACCTACTGGATTAGCCGCACATGCCGCTCTTCCAGATGCTGATTCATTTTCTGTTGGTGTCGCACATGGATAAAGTAATCCATTATGAATATTTGTATTCGAGTTACCAGCTGCAGGGCCAGCTCTATTCGGTGTCGTAGTTTTAATATTATATTCTCGTCTTTCATAACCTAATGCCCAAGCTGCATCGCCACCGGCTAGTTCAAAATTAGAATAAGTACCTTGAGCAACAAAATCGGCTGTCGTTAATGTTGACTCTGAAATAGTTACTCTTTGATCGATTAAATATCTCATTAAAGCTGTTGAATTAGCTAAACTAGATTCGTAGTATTGATTAGTTGTAGCTCCTGCTTGTTGTGCTATTTCGATAGAATTAGACAGAGGATTGACATACTGACAGCCTGTAGGCCTTGCTGTGTTCTTATCTTGAACAACTGAAGCATCAATTGCTGTATTCGTAGATTTGACTTTGAACTGCGGAGTTAAATCAGTTGGGCTTGTATTTAACGCCGTTAATTCAACATCACAATTGGGTCCACCATAACCCCAAAGGGCAGATAAAAACTTATGTTGTTGCGTATCTGAAGAAGTGATTTCTCCTTCACTAGTTGAATAGTTTAAGCTAGCTGAATACTGAACATCATCTGTTAAATTACCTTCTATTCCAAAAGCCATTCTATAAGTATCATATTCTCTAGATTCAGTTTGCGCTCCTCTTGAATTTCCAAAAGGGTTACCGCCTGCTCCCATAGCTCTAACTCTTAACCTATGATAGGCACCTCTATCGGTTCCATCACCACCATAATTGGTTGCGGTTAAACGATCACAGAAAGCTGAATGATCTGTACATAACTGAGTCATACCAGGATGAAAATCAGGAATGGTATTTGTAGCAGGATTGTTTGGAGGGTATGACGGAGATGTTGCCCAGTGAGGAACATCCGTATTTCCATACAAAAACTCTGCGTGATAATCATGTCCATTGATGTCGCCATTAGCTTCCATCCATAATTGCGTGTTTTCTTGTTCTTCTTGAACATTATCAAAGTAAGAATATTGGTATCGACAGAAACCTGCGGCACTAGCATCAGCTGCAACTTTCGTATAAACCGTAATATTCTGGAAATATGCACCAGCATCGTTACAACCAGGATCAGCCAAGAAATTAAATCCACCTCCGGCTGCAGATCCTTGAGAAGCTCCACCAAACCAAACAAAAGTTGGAGGGTTACCTAAAGTTGACCAACCACCAGCTCCAGAACCTAAATTGTCTGGAAATGATCTGATCGCATAATCCGTTTCTCTAGCTGCGAGTTCCGGTTTGAATTGATGACCCAAGGAAACCATAAAGTTTGTGTCGCCAATGAGCGTGCCATAAGTTAAAGAAAATTCTCTTGCTTCATCATCTGCATCTGGAATATCTTTGCCTGCTACGTTTGCTTTGAAGCCAATAAAGTTAGCGTCGGTAATAAAGTTAACTACACCAGCTATCGCATCTGAACCATAAGTTGCTGCTGCTCCCTCTTTCAAAATTTCTATAGTTCTTAAAGCTCCCATTGGTAAATCATGAAGGTTTACAGATCGTCCAGCACCAGTCGTTAATGGAGCTGTAACTTGTCTTTTACCGTTAATAAGAACCAAAGTTCTATTTGTTCCCAAACCTCTCAAGTTAACATTTGAAAGTCCCTCAGCTCCATTGGAGCCGAACTGATTTGATTCACCGTCCATTCCGGTACTTCCTGGAACCATCTTTATTAGCTCCACAATATTTAGGTTTCCCTGAGCAGTAATACTCTCAGAATCAATTTTTTGAATAGGTGAGCCTGTGTCAATTGGCGTGCCTTTAATTAAAGAACCAATGACAGTAACTGACTCATCTTGAGCAAAAGCTGTAAAAGAAATACAGCTCACCACTATAGTTAATAGAATTTTTTTCAACATTTATTCCCCCCAGGAATTACTTTTATTAGTTTTAAATTACATGAAATTAAAAAAAGAAACAAGAAAAAAAAGAACTATTTTATGACAAAGTGTCACTAAAATTATAAGTTTATAAATTATTTTTTCATTGGTCTGATTAGCCCTTCTTGAACCGCAGAAGCAACTAAAGTTCCATCTTTTGTAAAAATGTTACCCCTATTAAAGCCATTTGCATTACTAGCACTTGGACTGTCGAGGGCGTAAAGCAACCATTCATCTGCTCTAAATTCTCTGTGAAACCACATTGCATGATCTAAGCTTGCTGCTTGAATTGTCCTATTAAAAGCACCCCAGCCAATACCGTGTGGTTTTTGACAAGTGCCCATTAACCCCATATCAGATGCATAGGCCAATACGGCTTGATGCACCAAGTAATTATCCGGCAATTTTCCCGATGCCTTTATCCAAATATGTTTAATTGGAGGACCTACTTCCTTGACGAAAGGATCCCAAGGCTCAACATTTCTTATTTCAATTGGCTTGTCTCTTAAAAAAGCATCGAGCATTTCTTTGGGTATCTTTCCTTTAAATTCTTCTCTGACATCTCTATCACTTTTTAAGGTTTCTGGACCTGGAACATCGGGCATTTCAAATTGATGTTCATATCCATCTTCTTTAACCTTAAAGGAAACAGACATGTTAAAAATAAATTCTCCATTTTGAATTGCATTAACTGTTCTAGTGGTAAAACTTTTTCCATCTCTTATTCTTTCAACATTATAAAGAATCGGCATATCTACTCGACCAGGTCTCAAAAAGTATGCGTGCAAAGAATGTGCGATTCTTGAGCTTTCAACTGTTTGGTTAGCTGCACTCAAAGCTTGTCCTATCACCTGCCCTCCAAAGACTCTTCCCCAAGCAGTTTTTTCACTTTGACCACGAAAAAGGTTTTCTTCAAATTTTTCTAACGCTAGAGTTTTTACTAGCTCATCTAATAATTTTTGATCTGTCATTTTTAATCCTTTATAGAATGATCGACTGTCTTGGCCGGGTAATCAGTAGCAGGTCGACCGACAACGATTGCTGGAACACCAGCAACTGTTGTATTCATTGGAACGTCTTCGAGCACGACACTACCTGCAGCTACTTTCGCTCCTTCGCCTATTTCTACATTGCCAATGATTTTTGCTCCGGCACTAATTAAAACACCCTTGCGAACTTTAGGGTGACGGTCTCCCATAATTTTTCCAGTACCACCTAAAGTTACACCCTGAAAGATAGAAACATCATCTTCGACTACGCTCGTCTCACCAATTACTATTCCAGTTGCGTGATCCAACATCACACCATTTCCTATAGAAGCACTGGGGTGAATATCAACACCATAAATTTTAGAAGTCTGGCTTTGTAAAAAAGATGCCATAAAAGTTTTATTTATTTTTATAAAATTACTTGCAGCTCTATGAGATTGCAAAGCCAAAAAACCTTTTGAAAAGAGCAAGGTTAATAAATAACCTTTTGCTGCTGGATCTCTTTTTTTAACCGCTGATAAATCTTTTACGACTCCAGCTAATATTGCTTCGTCTCGAAATATAACTTCTAATTCTTTTTTTAAAAAAATATCACTAAAACCTTCTTCGTGATCATCACAAGCTAAATCTTCTGCAAGTCTAAAAGATAAAGCTTTTCCTAAGCCTTTGTGTGGCAGAACATGAGCTTGCAGGAAGACTTCAGCATGTGAATCTTCATCAGCAAATTTCTTTGCTTCATCTTCAATTTCAGACCAGACCTTTAATGCATCCATAATAGTAACTTTAGAGTAAAAATTATAAGGTAAGTTTACTTGAAGACATGGATAATTTCTTGCTGTCTTAGTAAAAAAAAGGATAATAAACTCTTTTATATTATGGCCACTTACACAAACTTTTCGGAAAATACTCCTGACGTTAAAATTAATGTCGGAAATACCTTTGGAATAAAAGCAGATTTTGAAGTACCTGCTTTCTCGGAAGCAAACGAATACGTTCCGCAAATAGATGAATCTTATTGTTTTGATGAAGCAACTACACTTTCAATTCTTGCTGGATTCTCTAATAACAGACGAGTGATGGTGCAAGGTCTTCATGGCTCGGGTAAGTCTACTCACATTGAACAAGTTGCGGCTCGGTTAAATTGGCCTTGTGTTCGAGTCAACTTAGATAGCCACATCAGTCGATTAGACTTGTTGGGTAAAGACGCGATAGTTATTGAAAGCAATAAACAGATAACAAAGTTTCAAGAAGGTATCCTGCCGTGGGCTATTCAAAATCCCACTGCCTTGGTTTTTGATGAATACGATGCCGGAAGACCAGATGTTATGTTTGTAATTCAAAGAGTTTTAGAGGTGGAAGGCAAATTAACTTTATTAGATCAAAATAGAGTCTTAACTCCGAATCCCTTTTTTAGACTCTTTGCTACTGCAAATACAGTAGGTCTAGGCGATAGCACTGGTCTTTATCACGGCACCCAACAAATAAATCAAGGTCAAATGGATAGATGGCAAATCGTATCATGCCTTAATTATTTATCAGTAGAATTGGAAACTAAGGTAATTCTTTCAAAAGTTCCCGAACTTAATAATAAGAAAGGCTTACTAGCTGTGAAGAATATGATTGAACTAGCTAATTTAACTAGAGAAGGATTTAAAAATGGAGATATATCCAATCTCATGTCGCCAAGAACGGTCATTAGCTGGGCTGAGAATTTCCAAATTTTTTCAGATTTAGCCACTTCATTTGAATTAAGTTTTTTAAACAAGTGTGACGAAACTGAAAAGCCAATAATTTCGGAGTACTTTCAAAGATGTTTTGATATTGAAGTAGCTGACTCAGTATCAAAGCTAATAGATAAGGATTGAGCGATAAATCTTCAGATCAAGTAATAAAGGATGCTCTCTCATCTTCGACGAGAGCTATATCTAAGAATAAGGAATTAGAACTCAGTTTTGGCATAGACTCGCTATCATCTAATTCAATTCCTAAAGTTTCATCATCCAAAGAGGATCTTGTTTTTTCCAGGGGCAAATCAGACAAGATTGCTCTTAAAGAAAAATATTCAACTGAATCTCCAAATAAAATAACTGGCGTTGCTGAATTAGATCAAATCTTATTCGACCAAAACGAGATAAGACTCGAAATCTTAGGTTCTCTACAATTCAGCGGCGTTAAAAATAATTTACATTCTGTTTTTCTTGAATCTTTAAAAGATTTTGCTCCTGAGACCCCCCTTCAAGGTGCAAGCAAAGCTTTACAGATTTGGCTCAAGCAAAACATCTTGAAACTCAAATTGACGCCTAAAGAAGAAAAGTTTTTAAAGCCCCTGAAAGAAGATTTAAATGCTATTGAAAAAAAATATATTCCTCGTATCAAAGAATCACTCGAGGTTAAAGAAGATTATTTATCTGAAATCCAAGAAGTATTGAATGCTCTTAATATTTCATTTGATGAAAACAAAGAAGAACAAGAAGACGAGGAATCATCATCTGATCAAGAGGATCAAAGTGATTCTGAGGATCAAGATGGACAGGATGAAGATCAATCTGACGAAAGCACTCCTTCGGAACCCGAAGAAGCAGAGACTGAATCTTCTGAAGATTTTGATATGGAAGATGGAGAAACCGAGGAGACAGAAGAAGAGTGGTTAGAAAATAGATCAAAATTAGAAGAGCTTTTAGGTCAAGTTAAAGAAACTGAATATAAAGTTTTTTCGAGAGATTATGATGAGACTATTGATGCAGAAGATTTGTGTTCAGCCGAGGAGTTAAGAAGATTAAGAACACGCTTAGATCAACTCATTGATCCTAGCAAATCAGTTATAGCAAAACTTGCAAATCGCTTGCAAAGACTGCTTTTGGCACAACAAAACCGTTCCTGGGAATATGATAAAGATGAAGGTATTTTAGATACCTCAAAGTTACATAAAATTATCACTGATCCGCTTACCTCTTTAAGCTTTAAACAAGAAAAAGATACTAAATTTAAAGATACAGTTGTAACAATTTTAGTGGATAGCTCTGGTTCGATGAGAGGAAGATCAATGACTACTGCAGCAATTTCTGCAGACATCATTGGAGCTACTTTGGATAGATGTAATATCAAAACTGAAATACTTGGTTTTACTACTAAAAATTGGAAAGGCGGAGAGAGTAGAAGATTATGGGTTGAATGCGGAAAACCCAATAATCCTGGCCGATTAAACGATTTACGTCATATTATATTTAAACCGGCAGATCTTGCCTGGAGAAGAGCTAAGAAAAATCTTGGCTTAATGTTAAGAGAGGGTTTGCTTAAAGAAAATGTTGATGGTGAGGCTCTTTTGTGGGCTTGCGGAAGACTATTTAAAAGGCCTGAGCAAAGGCAAATTTTAATGGTTATTTCAGATGGTGCTCCAGTGGACGATAGTACACTATCAACTAATTCAACTAGTTATTTAGACAACCATCTGAAGGCTGTCATAAAAGAAATAGAAAATAAAACTGACATAGATCTTCTGGCTATTGGTATTGGCCATGATGTAACCAGGTATTATTCAAAAGCGGTTACAATTCACAGAGCTGAAGAACTCGGTGGGGTAATGTTAGAGCAACTCACAGAATTATTTATTACGGATTAACCTTTTTAAATATACATAGGATATTTGCCCTAATATTACGTATTTTTTATTGACTTACAACCTCAAAAGGCATAAGTTTTTGCTATGAAAATTACAAAAACTGACAGTCCCCCTAAAGATTTGGTTTATTTTGGTGAGGCGAAGCAAGAAAACCACGCAGAAGAAGAATTAGATTTATCTCCGAAGCAAGTTGAAGATGTAGTAGAGATATTCAACACTCCTTTAACAGGCTCTTATAACTGGGATTACACAGTTGCAGATAATAGAATCAAAAAGCTCTACGAATTAGGTAAAGAAATGAATTGGAATGGTTCTATTGATCTCGATTGGGATTATAACCATCCCGCTGACCAAAAATTAATGGGTATCGAAGGAATTACATTGCCGCATGAGGGACTGGATGCATACAAGAACTTATCGCCTGAAAAGAAAATAGAATTTGATCGTCATGAAACTGCTGAGGTTCTCTCTCAGTTTTTACATGGAGAACAAGGAGCGTTGCTTGTTGCTTCTCAACTAGCAAATTGTGCGCCAACTTTTAATGCAAAACTTTATGCAGCGTCGCAAACTTTTGATGAGGCAAGACATGTAGAGGTTTTCAACAGATATCTTCAAGAGAAAGTAGGTTACCACTATCCAATCAACCCTAACTTAAAAGCTTTATTAGATAAAATCCTTACCGATCCTAGGTGGGATCTTAAATTCATTGGTATGCAAATTATCATTGAAGGTTTGGCCTTAGCTGCTTTTACTAATATGAAGTTAAGTGCGAATGATCCATTATTAAAAACTCTTCTTCATTACGTCATAAGAGATGAAGCAAGGCATGTAACTTTTGGTATTAATTACCTAGAAGACTTTGTTCAAACATTAACTCCTGAAGAAATAGAAGACAGAGCTCAGTTTGCATATGAAGCTTGTGTTATTTCTAGAGAAAGATTGAGCAACAACAAAGCCATGTCTAAGTATTTAGACATGACCGAAGATGAAGCTAGAGAATTCCAATTACAAAATGGCGCAATGGATCAGTTCAGAAGCTTCCTCTTTTCAAGAGTCATGCCTAATCTGAAAAAGATTGGTCTTTTAACGGATAGTGTAAGACCTAAATATGAAGCATTAGGAATACTAGAATATGAACATGCTCCAAGTGATTTTGAAATTGATTGGGCAGAAATAACTAAGCCTTTAGAAACTACTGAACAAGTTAAAAAAGAATCTGATGAGATGTTAGCTGCAATACAAGCTCAAGCAGCTGCAACAGAAGCATCAGCTAATAGCTAAACTAATCTTTAATGGGCGCGCTGATTGATTTAAATTTAATCAAATCAGCGCCCATTAACAATGCTTATTTTCCATACTTCGCAGTTGAGAACTGCATCACCGAAGATGGACAATCCCTGCCTAAAGAATTTCCCGATTTAACTAAAGGCGGGAGTTATCCGAGCGATATGCCGGGTCTTTCTGAAAAGATTAAAAATCTTATATCTGAAATAGAAAGTGAAGAAATGCAAAAAGTACTTTCCGAAAAGTTTGACATTAATTTAGATGATGTAGAGATAGTGACCACTCTAAGAGGTTACTCAAGAATGAAAGATGGGCAAATCCATACTGATTCGAAAACTAAGCTTCTTACTATGTTGTTGTATTTAAACGAAAGTTGGGAAGAGAGTGCTGGATTACTTAGAATGCTCAAAAATGATAATGATTTAGAAGATTATATTGAAGAGCTGCCAGCTACCTTAGGCAGTTTGGTTGTATTTAAAGTAACAGAAAATTGTTGGCATGGTTTTCATCCCTTTGAAGGCAAAAGACTTTCATTGCAAATGAATTACATCAAGAAGGAATCTGCTTCACAGCACAAGATTAGACACGGATTAAGTTCTTTTATTAAAAAAATATTTAAGTAAAAATATCTACACATGAGCAAAATAAGCCTTGGGATAGATTTTGGAATTACTAATACAGATTTGGTTATCGCCGATCACAACCAAATTAGCTACTTTTCTTGCCCTTCTAAGGAAGTAACGATTCAAAATCTAAAAGAACTCATCAAAGAAAACCAATTGAATCTCGATGAGATAGAAACTATCGGTGTAACTGGAGGCCGACATAACGATTTACCAAACTCGGTAAATAATGTCCCTATCACTCATTTTAATGAATTGGATGCCATTGGTAGAGGCGCTCAATCTTTGAGCAAAAATAAAATGGAAAATTTCTTGGTTATAAGTGCGGGATCTGGAACTGCATGTGTTTTAAAAAAAGACAATCAATTTATTCATGCTGGTGGAACAGGGCTAGGTGGAGGAACTATCAGAGGGTTATGCGATCTTCTAATTCAAGAAAAGGATCCTGAACAAATAAATACGCTTTCTTTGAAAGGTGATTATAAGAAAGTAGATTTAATTTTAAAAGATGTCGTGTCAGGTCCGATTGGAAATCTTCCAGAAGAGACTAGTGCTGTGAATTTTGGAAAAATGAGTACTTCAGATCTAGGTGATGCTGATCTTGCGGCCGGAGTAATAAATATGGTGGCTCAAACAATATTAAAAACATCAGCTACAGCCGCAATAGTTTCTGGAATATCAAATATTTTAATAATTGGAAGAACCCCTAAATATGATCTACTTACTAAAATTTTAAAAGAAGGTTTTGATCATTTAAATTTAGAAACTGAGTTTATAGAAAACGGGGAATATGCCATTTGTTTAGGCGCTTTATAGTGAAGGGCTTCAAAACCCTTCACATATTTTTTCAGGTATTTAATAAAGAAATGTCATTCAAAAAACTACCCAGTTTACTAATCTCTTCTTTTAGAACATCTATCGACGTATTCGTCTTGCATAACTATCATTTTACCTTTCGATTGCGCTATTAATTCTTCACTATCCCCAGTAGCTGCACCGAGACCCGGTAAAAACAAAATATTAAGCGCAATATCCCAGTTTCTTTGAGAAACTTGATCTCCAGAAAGAGCTTTTAAATTTTCAGATTCTCTATCCATCGAAACTTCTAAAGCTTCGCAGCTAAGATTTACATAAGGTAATTTTGATACAGCCGCAGGTTGAATTGACGATGGCTTGGAAGCACAACTCACAATTCCAAGAACAATCGTAGTTAATATGATTTTTTTAAGCATAAAAGTCTCCTAAACATTATGTATGACCTTTAAACTTCCTTGGTAAGGGTTTGAATTTATAAATCCATTTAATCACTTTAGCGCTAATTACTTAAAATTAGCAACAAAAAAAGGGACCTCAATAGTAGAGATCCCTTTATATTTAAATAAGAAGTCCGACAATGTCCTACTCTCGCATAGAAAAAACTACACTACCATCGGCGCTAAGCGGTTTCACTTCTGAGTTCGAAATGGATCAGGTGGGTCACACTTGCTATTGTCATCGGACAAAATTCTTATTTATAAAAAAATAATATAATCCAACTTTTGCTACTGACAAATTAACTTGGCATTTATTTCCTAGATGTCTAGAAACATAAAGTTAAGCCTCACGAGCAATTAGTACAGGTTAGCTCAATGCCTTACAGCACTTACACATCCTGCCTATCAACGTCCTAGTCTTGAACGGCTCTTTAGGAACCCGAAGGTTCAGGGAGATCTGGTCTTGAGGTAGGCTTCCCACTTAGATGCTTTCAGCGGTTATCCTTTCCGAACATAGCTACCGGGCAATGCCACTGGCGTGACAACCCGAACACCAGAGGTTCGTTCATTCCGGTCCTCTCGTACTAGGAACAACTCCTCTCAAATCTCCAACGCGCACGGCAGATAGGGACCGAACTGTCTCACGACGTTCTAAACCCAGCTCGCGTACCACTTTAAATGGCGAACAGCCATACCCTTGGGACCTGCTCCAGCCCCAGGATGTGATGAGCCGACATCGAGGTGCCAAACACCCCCGTCGATGTGAACTCTTGGGGGGTATAAGCCTGTTATCCCCGGCGTACCTTTTATCCGTTGAGCGATGGCCCTTCCATACAGAACCACCGGATCACTATGACCTACTTTCGTACCTGCTCGACCCGTCAGTCTCGCAGTTAAGCAACCTTATGCCATTGCACTCATTGCACGATGTCTGACCGTGCTGAGGTTACCTTCGTACTCCTCCGTTACTCTTTAGGAGGAGACCGCCCCAGTCAAACTACCCACCACACACTGTCCTCGTCCCGGATTACGGGACTGAGTTAGAACCTCAAATGTATAAGGGTGGTATTTCAAGGTCGACTCCACAAGAGCTAGCGCTCCTGCTTCAAAGTCTCCCACCTATCCTACACATATAAATTCAAAGTCCAGTGTGAAGCTATAGTAAAGGTGCACGGGGTCTTTCCGTCTTGCCGCGCGTATACGGCATCTTCACCGCAAATTCAATTTCACTGAGTCCTGGGTCGAGACAGTATGGCCATCGTTACGCCATTCGTGCAGGTCGGAACTTACCCGACAAGGAATTTCGCTACCTTAGGACCGTTATAGTTACGGCCGCCGTTCACCGGGGCTTCGATCACTAGCTTCGTCCGAGGACTAACCAGATCAATTAACCTTCCGGCACCGGGCAGGCGTCACACCCTATACTTCCACTTACGTGTTTGCAGAGTGCTATGTTTTTAGTAAACAGTCGCAGCCACCTGGTATCTTCGACCTCTTTCCGCTCCAGAAGCAAGTTCTTTCACGTAATAGAGGCGTACCTTCTCCCGAAGTTACGGTACCATTTTGCCTAGTTCCTTAACCCAAGTTCTCTCATGCGCCTTAGTATTCTCTACTTGATCACCTGTGTCGGTTTACAGTACGGCTCCCTAATATCTATAGCTTAGAAGTTTTTCCTGGAAGCATGGCATTTATCACTTCTCGACTCAAAGAGTCGATCGTCATCAGTTCTCAGCCAAAGGTGTTCCGCATTTAACAAAAACACCGGCCTACAACCTTAAACAGGGACAACCGTCGCCCTGCTGATATAGCCTTCTCCGTCACTCCATCGCAATAATAGGAAGTACAGGAATATTAACCTGTTTTCCATCGACTACGGCTTTCGCCCTCGCCTTAGGCACCGACTTACCCTGTCCCGATTAGCGTTGGACAGGAAACCTTGATCATTCGGCGGAAAGGTTTTTCACCTTTCTCTCGTTACTCATGTCAGCATTCTCACTTCTGATACCTCCAGAGAATTTCACAATCCCCCTTCACAGGCTTACAGAACGCTCCTCTACCATAGATCCTAATAAAAGAATCTATCCGCAGCTTCGGTGTATGATTTAGCCCCGGTATATCTTCCGCGCGGGCCGACTCGACTAGTGAGCTGTTACGCTATCTTTAAAGGATGGCTGCTTCTAAGCCAACCTCCTAGCTGTTTAAGCCTTCCCACATCGTTTCCCACTTAATCATACTTTGGGACCTTAGCTGGCGGTCTGGGTTGTTTCCCTTTCCACTACGGACGTTAGCACCCGCAGTGTGTCTCCCGTGCTGATACTTGTTGGTATTCGGAGTTTGCGTCGGTTTGGTAAGTCGGGATGACCCCCTAGCCGAGACAGTGCTCTACCCCCAACAGTAATACACGAGGCGCTACCTAAATAGCTTTCGAGGAGAACCAGATATCTCCGAGCTTGATTAGCCTTTCACTCCGATCCACAGCTCATCCCCTCATTTTTCAACATAAGTGGGTTCGCGCCTCCAATAAGTATTACCTTACCTTCACACTGGCCATGGATAGATCGCCCGGTTTCGGGTCTACTCCCTGCGACTCAACGCCCTATTAAGACTCGGTTTCCCTATGCCTACCTTATAAAAGTTAAGCTTGCCACAGACAGTAACTCGCTGACCCATTATACAAAAGGTACGCAGTCACTCCGTTTATCCGAGGATAAACTTAGAGCTCCTACAGCTTGTATGCATATGATTTCAGGATCTATTTCACTCCCCTCTCCGGGGTTCTTTTCGCCTTTCCCTCACGGTACTAGTTCACTATCGGTCATGTAGGAGTATTTAGCCTTGGAGGATGGTCCCCCCATGTTCAGTCAAGATTTCTCGTGTCCCGACCTACTCGATTTCACAAAAAAAGAAAATTAATTTACAGGACTATCACCTTCTATGGTCAAGTTTCCCAACTTGTTAAGTTTTTTCTTTAATTGCTTAAGGGCTGTTCCGCTTTCGCTCGCCGCTACTCACAGAATCTCAATTGATTTCTTTTCCTATAGGTACTTAGATGTTTCAGTTCCCTACGTTTGCCTCTTTATCCTATGTATTCAGATAAAGATACCTAGGTTATCCTAGGTGGGTTTTCCCATTCGGAGATCTTCGGGTTATAGCTTGTTTATCAGCTTACCGAAGCTTATCGCAGATTACTACGTCCTTCATCGCCTCTACATGCCAAGGCATCCGTCATATGCACTTAATTACTTAACTATATGTTTCTAAACAACTAGGTCTAAAAACTGTTAAGACATTTTGAATAATAAGCGCCAATTAAATTTGCCATTAGCATTCTAAGATATAAATATCTCAGAACATTATTGTATAAATTTGAAATAAATAAATTTATTTCGAACTTGATCTATCGTTAAAGTGAATAAATTCACTCTAAAAATAGTTTGATTAATAATTGATAACATTAATTATTAATCTAAATTAATGAATATACGAGGTCTCATCAACCTCATTCATTAATCGTTGGATTACATTACTTTAAAAGAACACACATGACTAAATACATAGTCATAAAAAATTCATATAATTCGAACGGACACTCACAAATAAAAAGGCTGTGTATAAATACATAGGAGGTGATCCAGCCCCAGGTTCCCCTAGGGCTACCTTGTTACGACTTCGTCCCAGTCGCGTATCATACCGTGGGGGCCGCCCTCCCGAAGGTTAGGCAAACCACTTCTGGTACAACACACTCCCATGACGTGACGGGCGGTGTGTACAAGGCCCGAGAACGTATTCACCGCGACATTCTGATTCGCGATTACTAGCGATTCCTGCTTCATGGAGTCGAGTTGCAGACTCCAATCCGGACTAAGGAAGACTTTGTGGGATTGGCTCCAGCTCGCGCTTTCGCAACCATCTGTATCTCCCATTGTAGCACGTGTGTAGCCCAACCCGTAAGGGCCATGATGACTTGACGTCGTCCCCACCTTCCTCCGTGTTATTCACGGCAGTCTCCCTAGAGTTCCCACCCGAAGTGCTGGCAAATAAGGATAAGGGTTGCGCTCGTTACTGGACTTAACCATACATCTCACGACACGAGCTGACGACAGCCATGCAACACCTGTCACAGAGTTCCCGAAGGCACACTTCTATCTCTAAAAGTTTCTCTGGATGTCAAGGGTTGGTAAGGTTTTTCGCGTTGCATCGAATTAAACCACATGCTCCACCGCTTGTGCGGGCCCCCGTCAATTCATTTGAGTTTTAGCCTTGCGGCCGTACTCCCCAGGCGGACAACTTAATGCGTTAGCTGCGCCACTGAATCCTAAAATCCAACGGCTAGTTGTCATCGTTTACGGCGTGGACTACCAGGGTATCTAATCCTGTTTGCTACCCACGCTTTCGCACCTCAGCGTCAGTTACGGTCCAGAGAGTTGCCTTCGCCATTGGTATTCCTCATGATATCTACGCATTTCACCGCTACACCATGAATTCTACTCTCCTCTCCCGTACTCTAGCTTGTAAGTTTTGAATGCAGTTCCCAGGTTAAGCCCGGGGATTTCACACCCAACTTGTCAAGCCGCCTACGCGCGCTTTACGCCCAGTAATTCCGATTAACGCTTGGACCCTCCGTATTACCGCGGCTGCTGGCACGGAGTTAGCCGGTCCTTATTCTGTGAGTAATGTCAAGGCTACTGGGTATTAACCAGTAACTTTTCTTCCTCACCTAAAGTGCTTTACAACCCGAAGGCCTTCTTCACACACGCGGCATGCCTGGATCAGGGTTGCCCCCATTGTCCAATATTCCCCACTGCTGCCTCCCGTAGGAGTCTGGGCCGTGTCTCAGTCCCAGTGTGGCTGATCGTCCTCTCAGACCAGCTAGAGATCGTAGTCTTGGTGAGCCATTACCTCACCAACAAACTAATCTCACGCAGGCTCATCAAACAGCGAAAGCTTCCAAGGATTGGCCTTCTTTCCCCCTTAGGGTATATGCGGTATTAATTCGAGTTTCCTCGAGCTATCCCCCACTGAATGGTAGATTCCTACGCGTTACTCACCCGTCCGCCGCTTTACTCGCTCCCGAAGGAACTTTCTCGCTCGACTTGCATGTGTAAGGGCTGCCGCCAGCGTTCAATCTGAGCCATGATCAAACTCTTCAATTAAATTAAACGGATAATTTTTTTTATAAAAAAAAATATCAAAAAAATGAGTGATCTTCGAATAAATTCGAAGATTTACATATTGACACAAACCTTAATATTTTAAAGGTAAGTGCCCGCACGAATTACATGAACTAAACTGTTAAAAAACTCTCATTGTCGACGCCTAGGCGTGACACGAAATCGGGATTATACATAGGTTGCAATTAAATCAAAGCTTTAATTAAGCTTTTAACAAAACAATTTTTAAATACTTATGTTTACCTACTTGATAAGTACTTTTTGAACCAACTTTTAAAGTAAAACTTTCATCTAAAACCCTTTTGTTATCTACTTTTACCGCTGACTGTTTGATCATTCTTCTCGCTTCAGACTTACTATTGCACAGAATATCTTTATCTAACCCTTCGTGCGCAAGTAAGTTTATTAATGAGATCTCTGATTCAAAAATTTTTAATATAATTTCATTAATTTTTGACGGAGCATTCTTTTTGCTGAATCTACTTTTGAATTCTGCTAAAGCTTTTTGAGCTTTTTCATTTCCATGAAACCTTTCTACTATTTCTAGGCTTAGGAGGAATTTAATATTCATGGGGTTCTCTCCTTTTTTTTGAGAATCCTTTAAACCTTTTAACTCCTTATTAGTTTTAAAACTAAGCAATTCGAAATATTTCCACATGAGATCATCAGATATAGACATTAGTTTCCCAAACATAGAATTTGCATCTTCCTTTAAGCCAATATAGTTATCTAAAGATTTAGACATTTTCTTTACTCCATCTAGTCCTTCCAATATGGGTAAAGTCATGACTATCTGTTCTTTCATTCCCTTTAGTCTTTGTATATCTCTTCCGACTAGCAGATTAAACTTTTGATCGGTTCCGCCTAATTCTATATCGGATGACAAAGCATAAGAATCATAACCCTGAACCAAAGGATATAAGAATTCATGAATCGAGATAGGCTTATTAGATTTAAATCTTTTGCTGAAATCGTCTCTCTCCAACATTCTTGCCACAGTCATCGAAGAAGCCAGGGCTATAAGTTCGCTAGGTTTCATTTTGTCAAACCAAGAAGAGTTATATTCTATTTTAGTTTTTTTTGGATCTAATATTTTAAAAGCTTGATCTGCGTATGTTTTAGCATTTTTTTTGAGTTGTGCTTTAGATACTGATGGTCTTGTTTCATTTACCCCAGAAGGATCACCAATCATTCCCGTAAAATCTCCAATCAAAAAAACTATTTTATGACCTAGATCTTGGAACTGTTTTAACTTATTAATCAAAACAGTATGCCCCAGATGAAGATCGGCAGAAGTTGGATCAAAACCCGCTTTTATTGTTAATTTTTTTTTGGTTTTCAACAAAAACAAGAAATCCTTTTCAGGGATAATTTCCTCTACGCCTCTTTTAAGAATTTCTAAGCTTTCTTTATCTGTCGTCATTACTGATAATACAATTTAATATAAGAAAATTTTTTGTAAACTACATTAACATTTAAAACATAACAAGAAATCAATAATGAAAATTATTTTATTTGAAATTAGATACTATTTAGCTTTTTTAATAGCTTCTTCATTACTTCTTCTTGGTTTGGTTTTTAATCCGATCGAAGATAATTCTAGCGAAACAGATAATTCACAGGGTAATGAAATTATTAGATCTCAGGTAGATCTTGAAAAACTTTCTCTCATTAAAATTGCCGATAATGAATCTTCCAACAGAACCCAATTAATTTTTATAGAAAAAAATAATACTTTGATTAAATTATTGAGAGAGGCTGGCCTTTCAAATAAATATATAAAAGCTCTTATCAAAGCCAAAGGCTCTGAAAAAATGGCTAATATTAAAGAAGGGGATATATTGGAAGTAGAAATTAATATAAATCAGGTTCCAAAATCTATTTTTCTTTCTTCAGATGGCTTAAATGGCTTAAGTGCAGAATTTAAAGATGGATTTTTTAAAATAGAGAAATCCAAAAGAAATCCCGAAGTATTAGAAAGGTTTGCATCTGTATCAATTCAAGATTCTCTTTATCAGTCAGCACTATCAGCAGGAATTCCTGACAGCGTCATTATGGATCTTGTCTATATATTTGGCTGGGATATTGATTTTATTTTTGATATTAGACCTGGTGACTCATTTGATCTCTTATACGAAGAGTATTTTTGGAAAGGAAATAAAGTTAAAAATGGAGATATTAAATCTGCAAGGTTTAATAGCGGAAAGAAGGTTTACACAGCTGTAAGATATTTTTTAAAAAATGGAGATAAAGAGTATTTTTCTACTAGAGGAAAAAATGTCGAAAAAGCATTTTTGAGATCTCCTGTTGAGTTTAGTTATATAAGTTCGAAATATAATCTAAAAAGGAAGCATCCTATTTTAAATCGGATAAAAGCACACACAGGAGTGGATTATGCAGCTCCAACTGGTACTCCTGTAAGAACAACTGGAGCAGGTACAGTAACAACTAGAGGAACTAATGGTGGATACGGAAAACTTATTGAAATTAAACACTCTGAAGATTACTCAACTAGATATGCTCACTTATCAAGATATAAAAAAAATCTGACTGTCGGCAGCAAAGTAAAACAAGGTGATGTTATTGGTTATGTCGGAAGAACCGGAAGAGCTACTGGCCCGCATCTTCATTATGAATTTAGAGTAAATGGAATGCACACAAACCCACTAACAGTAAAACTTCCAGCAGCTAAACCCATAAACAAACAAGAAAAAAAATCTTTTTTAAAAGCGGCAATAGCTGCTATGACAAAAATGGATAATTTCTATTTAAAGCTATATGCCGAAAGCAATTAATAATAAAAATTTATATATTGGAACCCTTTCAGGAACGAGTGCAGATTCCATTGATGCTGTGGTAGTAGAGATAAGTAAAAATTTAAATATTATTTGCTCGTCCTCAATAAAAATTCCAGCTGGAATGAAGACTCAAATTTTAAATTTGGCAAATAAAAAGACTAATTTAAAAAAATTCCCTTCTAGAGATTTAATTGAACTTGGAGAAGATTTTGCTATTTTAACTTCGAAACTAATCAATAGAATTTTGATACGGAATAAAGATTTGAACCTTAAGATTAGCGCTATTGGCTCTCATGGACAAACTATTCAACATTTTCCGACAATAAAAAACCCATATACTCTTCAAATTGGTAATCCTAGTTTGATTGCAAAGATAACTGATATTAAAACTATTTCTGACTTTAGAACAGCTAATATAAATCATGGGGGAATTGGAGCTCCCCTGACGCCTGCATTTCATAATCAATTTTTTTATTCTAAGTCCTCAAATCGAGTCGTAATAAATATTGGTGGTATCACGAATATAACCAGATTAATTCCTAATTCACCTGTTATTGGCTGGGATTCTGGTCCGGGAAACTGCCTAATTGATCAATCTATTCAGTTTTTTTCAAAAAATAAAAAACAATTTGATAAAGCTGGGGAATCTGCCAAAAAAGGTGAGTTTAAAAAACTGGAAAAAGTCATCAGAATGATTCTGTCAAAAAAATATTTTAAATCTAATCTTCCAAAAAGCCAAAGTATTGTTAATTTTAATTTTATAGATCTTTACCAAAGATTTAAAAATACAAAAAAATACTCACAAGATGATTGGGTTTCTGCGATGACAGAGATTACTGCAAAAAGCATAGCCAACGATTTGAATAAATTTTGTAATGTTGAAAATCTTGAAGTTTATCTATGTGGTGGAGGAAGCAAAAATAAATATTTAATATCCAGAATCAAAGAACATATAAATTCTAACTGGAAAGTTATGAATACTAATAAATTGGGATTAGATCCGATGTTAGTTGAGGCTTGTACTTTTGCATGGCTTGCGAAAATGCGATTAGCAAATAAAAAAATTAATTTAAAACATTCAACTGGAGCAAACCCCTCTAGGTTGGGTGAGATTTTTATATAGAAAAAGATGAGCCACAACCACAGGTTGTAACGGCATTAGGATTTTCTATAACAAATTTTGAACCTTCGAGATCCTCTTTATAATCAAGTGTTGATCCAAAAATATATTGCAAGCTAAGGGGATCTACAACAACAGAAACATCGGCTTTAGTTAATGTAGTGTCCTCATCATCAAACTCATTATCAAGTTTAAATCCATATTGAAATCCAGAACATCCACCGCCTGTTACGAACACCCTTAAAGATAAATTTTCTTTTTCTTCATTGTCTAATAAAGCTTTAATTTTAATTAAAGCCTGATCAGATACTTTCAATTCTTGTGGGGTGTACTTTTCTACCATGTTTTTTAAATCTCAAATAAGAGTATATTCCTCTTTTTCTCCAATCATCAAATTTAAACATTGAATTGCTTGGCCTGCAGCTCCCTTAATTAGATTATCGATTGCAACATGAATAACTGCAGTATTTTCATTAACGAATGGAGAAATATCACAAAAATTTGTATTTTGTACCTTTTTTAGTTCTGGAATGGTACCTTTTTTTAAAACTCTTACAAAGGTTTTTTCCTGATAATAGTTAGTATAGAGATCAGATAAATCTCCATTAAATCCTTCCAAATCAACATATGCAGTAACATATTCGCCTCTAAATATTGGCAATAGATGGGGAGTAAATATCAAGTTTGAATCCAAACTGAAGTTTTCTTTTAAAAAAGATTTAATCTCAGGTTGGTGCCGATGAAATTCTGGAGAATAAGCCTTAAAATTATTTTCTATATCTTTTTTAAGAGAATCTTCAACCGAGTTTCTTCCTGCTCCACTTATTCCTGATTTTACATCTAAAATTATTTTTGAATTAGGCTTGATATATTCAGCAATTGGCATAAGCCCCAATAAAGAAGCGGTAGGATAGCATCCGGGAACTCCAATTAAATTAGCTTTTGAAATATCAGATGAGTTCATTTCTGGAAGACCATAAATAGATGACTTTAATAGATCGGGAGATTTATGTTCAGTCCCATAAGCATTTTTCCAAATACTCTCATTTGAGAAACGAAAATCTGCAGATAAATCTATTACTTTAATATTTCTTTTTAATAAATTAGGGACATAGCTCATTGAAAAGTCATGCTTAGTTGCAAAAAATACAATATCTAAATCAAAATTATTAATATTGTTTATATTTTCTAATTTGAGATTAGAGATATTAGAATATTTTTTTACGACATCGAAGAGTAATTTACCTTCGCTATTAAAAGATGAAACATAACTTACTTGAACGCCTTCATGCATATCTAAAAAAGATAGAAGCTCTTCGCCAACATAGCCAGTAGCGCCAACTATTCCAATATTTTTTTTAACTATTTTCTTCATTAATAGAGGTTTTTATTAAAGTGCAGCATTATACTTAACCACAAATGAATAAAAAGAAAGTTATTTTATCCATATCAGCACACGATCCCACTGGTGGCGCAGGCTTGCAATGCGATATTTTAACTTCAAACTTATATAATCATCATTGTGTTTCAGCACTTACTGGTCAGACCGTCCAAACAAGTAAAAAGTTGTTAAAAAAGATTCCTAGTCAAAAAGTAATTTTTAAAAAGAATCTCGAAGAGTTAAATAAAAATTTTAAAATTGATGGAATTAAAATTGGAGTTTTATGGTCTGCTGAAATTTACAAAGAATTAATTAAATTTTTAAAAAAAATTGATATTCCCGTCATTATCGACCCAGTAATATCTGCGGGTGGCGGCGGTAATTTTTTATTAGATAAAGAAATCTCAGATCTTAAAAAAAATTTATATCCTTTATCCAAAGTTATTACGCCAAACAGAAAAGAGTTAAAAAAAATTGGGGGATACAGCTCTTCAAAAGACTCCATTAAAAATTTATATGAATCAGGCATTAAAAATGTTTATTTAACTGGAAGGGTCTATAAAAATGAGATAATTAATTATCTTTATATAAACGGAGAGAAAAAAATAGAAACTAAATCTCAATATATAAATTCAAAGGTTCATGGAACAGGCTGTGCTTTATCAACTTCCATACTTTGTAATCTAGTGAATGGAAAATCTATAGAAAATGCTTGCAAAAATTCGCATGTGCTTCTATTTAAATTAGTTAAAAACTCTATAAAAACCCCAGGTCAAAATATCATTAACTTCAAGATATGAAAGGTATTTATGCAATTACTCCTTGCAATGAAGAAATTAATACTTTGTTAGAGAAAGTTAAGAGGCTATTAGATTCAGGTGTTCTTTTTTTTCAGTATAGAGATAAAAATTTACACAAGCATGAGATTTCTGAAAATGCATACAGGCTTTTAGAACTAATTAAAAAGTATGACGCAAAATTAATAATAAATGACAGCCCGATGGTGGCAATGGAGATAGGGGCAGATGGTTTTCACTTAGGATTAGAAGATTACCAAGAAAAAAAAATGCAAAACTTTTTAAATGAGCATCGTGAAGTTTTAAATGAAGACTATATCAAAGGAATATCTTGCAAATGGAATATGGAATTGATAGAAACCCCCCCTGAAGAAATAATTAATTGGGACTACATAGCAGTAGGTGCTTTTTATAACTCCGCAACCAAAATTGACGCGATAACCAACAAAACTATAGAAAAGAATTTGCCCCTTAAAGCATCATTAAAACCGATAGTCGCTGTCGGCGGAATAAATCATAAAAATTTTGAGGAAGTTCTATCTCACGGCTACCAAATATTAGCAATTTCAGAAGGCATTTTTTCTGAAGACAATTCAAACAAGATTATTAATTATTTTAAATAGGGAATTATGAAAAAAATAAATATTTTGGGCGTCGGGAATGCACTAGTAGATATTCAGTTCTC